>ERZ779877.31-NODE-31-length-152196-cov-13.207347_pt1 | contig 152196 bp, 187 predicted proteins | sample MGYA00511556_ERZ779877 | MGnify/ENA primary metagenome ERZ779877 (study PRJEB29588, sample SAMEA2159338) | human gut metagenome | biome: human gut; feature: human-associated habitat; material: faeces | place: Denmark | collected 2008/2010 ... | reverse complement strand
TATACCCTCATCATATAACTGCCGGACATTAGACATATCCTGACACAAGACCAAGGCGGAGGAGTCTATATCAGACGGGAATTTATCCTCATCCTGACCATCCAACCATTCCTGAACCAGATCTATGATATTCTTACCTCCACTGGAGTAATTATCGAAATCACACAATACAGAGAATTTCCTTTGTGACTCGGCGTTACTTTGTATTAAGGTGGTAGGCTCGGTCTCCGTATAATCACTAGCCAGCTTATATGTAAAATCAATCCTAGAATCCACCAAAGAGTTTTTATCCAATATAGTCCTGGTCTCTATCCTCTCGATATCATCACATCCACTAGGGAAATCGGGAGCCTTTATACCGTCTTGATCCTCTGGCAATGATATAGCAGCGCATAACTCGTCAGTAATACCTACATTAGATTCTATGATATCACACAGGTTCTCTATATTATCAGCGATATAATCAATAGCATCATCTACCGTAACATCTTCCCCCATCGTATTGATAACGAATTGGGTCTCTCCTACCGTGGCATATTCCTGCTCTACATATCTGAGTTGCTTGACATCTAGCTGATTCTTGCATTCTCCTCCAAAATCATCAAATCCCCAAGACGGGTCGTTTATGATCTTTGCCGTATTCTTAAACTGCCAAAGATGACGGCGGCTGTTCCCGGCGCACTGCGGGTTGTTCTCCAGCACCGACGCAGCCGACAGGTCGTCAGAGTTACCGTCCTCATCAACGATAACCTCCATCTCCTCCCTTGTGGCCGGACGAGGGATAAGCGGGAATCTAGCCGTCCTGTATCCTGTATTGGTAAAGAATCTTATACCCAACGGATATACCTCGTCACGCATGAAAGAGGCGTATTTAGAGCAAGCCACACCGTCTTTATACAGATTCTCCGTGGCTATCGATGTCTGCCATTTAACGAAATGACCCAAGAAGTTAACGACCGGTTGAAGATTCCATTCGTTCTCCACGGTCAAGCCGTATTGAAGAAGACGATTCCCGACAGACGTCATGCCTCTGGCTGTCTTATATACCGGTATTTCCTTGGATAACTTCTCCATGGTCGTACGCTCGCTATACTGATCCGTAAGGTAATAGATGGTCCTTTCCGTTATCGGATGTATACCTTCTATGAAATACTCAAGAACCGGGCTTTGCTCACCATTAAACCCAACCGTGTTCTGTATAACACCTATCTTATAATGAGATACCTGCTTGTCTATATTGGATACAGTAAGGCGGATACCCATATTGGTTGACTTACCCCATAAACCATCACGGATAACCACATCTTGGCGATCGAATAACATGATTGGGTTGGTCAATGAGCAATATCCAGTCTTCTCTATCCCGAACTCATCGCACAACGCCACGCAGAACTGGTAGGTCCCAGCACGCAGGCTTCCCCCGAACTCCACGACCTCAGGCTCCACGCACGGGGCCGTCAGCAACGGGAACACCAGCAGCTTCTCGCAGGCCAGCCTACACCTCTCTATTGGCTTGTCATCCCCACATGTCTTATACCCATGGTAATGATACCAAAAATCACCATCATCATCCGGATTAAGAGCCTTATCGACCATAACATATCGCTGGGGATTATATCCATCGGTCCAGTATATCACCTTCCCGCATTTCTCGTCCTTGATCTCTATATCGAAGATCGGATGATGAATGGAGAAATTAAGACAAGGGTCATCAACCCAGTCCTCTATCAGGACCTCCATCAAATCACATATCTCATCAAAACGACCATCCGACTCCTCAAGCCTCTCGCCAAGGATACGATGGATGTCCTTTCCCGATCCAGCCAATTGATCCTCCACGGTCTTGATATAATCCAATGACCGCATGAACGTGATCTTAGACGTATTATCATCCGGATTGGATAGAAAGAAATAAGTGTTATCACCAGCTATGTCATTCTTATACCCAATAACCTTATAGCCATCAAATCGCTTACATAAAAGGGTACTAGGCTCGTTCTGGATCTTAAGCTGGCTTCCATCGTCACCCTCTATGGTAGCGTTCAAGGCGAAACTATATTCAGATGGGGATAGATCCTGTGGATGCTTATCCCTGTTCATCCCGGAGTCGGGAACCGCTATGTTAGAGTTATTTTGCACGACATTATCTTTTTCGCAAATATAATAAATCCACCAGATAATCACTTATGTGGCGGATTCTAATAAACAGTACGTATTATGCAAAACATTCAAATCGTACAAAATTGACATACTCCCATCACTAAAGCAAATGGGATTCTTGGATACAGACGCAAGAAACCCCGATATTACTATCGCTGGAATTACTCTTGCTCTCCAATTCGGAAATGCCCTTCCGAAGTATATTACGGGCCGCAAGAACATCACGGTCGTTGATAGACTCGCATTTTGGACAACACCATGTGCGATCTCTCAACGACAAGTTTTTATTAACAAACCCGCATTCACAAGTCTTTGAGGAAGGATACCATTTGTCAATCTTATGTACTATCACTCCATACTTTGAAGCGATATACGTAAGTTTGTTAATAAAAGAAGAATGACTGAGATCAGAAACTTTCTTTCCCCACAAACGTTTCATTCCTTCAATGTTTAGATCTTCAATGAAAATATAATCATATCGCTTGCACAATTCATGAGCTAATTTCCATTGAAAATCAGATCGAAAATCGTTTATTTTACGATACGCTTGTTGAAGTTCAAACAGTCTTCTTTTTCTATTATTGGATCCTTTCTTCGCATTAGAAAACTTTCTATTTAGTTTTCTAATCTTGTTTTGATATTGCTTGAAGAATAATGGAGACCCAATTTTGTTACCATCACTTTTAGTTAGGTAAGTTTTCAGACCAAAATCCAATCCTACAGATGCACCATCATATGTCTTTCTGTAAGAGTTTGCAGGATTGTAATCTGTAACTATAATCAAACTAAAACGATAGCAGGTTTCTCTGACTATTCTTATTTGTTTAACATTACCTTCATATGCTCTACTGTATGAAAACTTAAAACGTTTCTTTCCTTTGTTGATTGTGAGAATATTACCATTTAGAGTAAACCCTCCTTGTTTAAAAACAAAAGAGTTGAAACAATCTGATCTTTTAAACTTAGGTGGTCTCTTTGATTTTCTTTTAAAGAAACGATTATAAGATTCATCAAGACGTTCAAGTATTTCTTGTGTTGTTTGAGAATGAAGAAGATTTCTTTTAATTCTTTTAGCAAAATGCTTCTTCATTTTACCAATTGAGATATATTTCCCAAACAGTTTATAGTATCTACGTTGTAGAGCTAAAGCATGATTCCATACAAAACAACATTCACGAAGCATTTTATCAAGATACTTCGTTTTCTTGGATCTGTATATATTATATTTGTAGGAAATCATTTTTTTATTTGTAATTTTGATTCAAAATTAATCAAACCAATTCATCCACCTTCTAAAGTATGGTGGTTTTGTTGGTTAAATAATCATAAAAAATCCTCCAGACTTTCACAAGTCAGGAGGAGAACTAAATACTTTTAAACGCTCGTGTAAAGTACAAAAACACAACAATTACAAATTTTTACCCATGTAGTTCGATTGCTTATCGGCATCCTCTACAGATATGTAAAAGAAACCGTTAGTCACGTATCTCTCATTGACATCCACAAAATCAGTAGATCCTTTATCCACTCCTTTCTTCGATCCCTCATCACACACAGCTACCAGACTATTGAAGTCATTGGAATAACCTACGACTACACCGTGTATATCCCGATTTCGAGGATCGAATACGTACCTCATCTTATACCTATCGTAAGCTAACTCTAAAGAGCTTTTGCTTAGCCTCTCATCTAATCCAGCACCCGCTACCAAGGCTAAAACGCTCTTTGATATGTCACTCATGGTGGTATCCTTGGCCGGAGCCTTAGGCATAGAAACGCCTTCCATGACAAAATCCAACGCCTTATCTAAAAGCTCGTCGAAATCATCATCTCTTATATAATCCTTAAGCACCTCCAGTATATATAACCGGACATGGAGTTCGTTATTTACATCATTCAATGTGACCATAATACTAGTTTTCGGCAAAGCTAGATTATTCCTGCGCAATAAAAGATCAAATATGTCATAAGTAAAGGACTAAAAAACAAAAAAACTCCCCCATCCTCACGGACGAGAGAGCTGATAGATATTTGTATTATGAAAAAGAATAATTACTCACCTATTCTTACAATACAGTCACGAGACTCCTTGTTGTAGATCATCGTGCCTACCTTAGAATACAAGGTCTTTATATTTTGCCAATTATCCTCACCATGGGCGGATACGTTGGTAGGGGCATCACCGGTATAAACCTCCTCGCCTCCGATATTGACAAAATCATATCCACGTTTCTCCATAGAACCGCCCTTATATGCCGTGAACCTGATAGTGACATCACCTTTCTCACGACCACCATACCAGTTACCGTATATACTGCATCTGATCTCAAGAGGTAATTTATCGTAATTATCGCCATCCAACAACGGTCCCATCTGGATCAAGGCGGCCTCATTACCTGATTCCATGTTATCACCACCGTGGATAAGATAATCACCTACCCGCTCCTGCGTGGTCTGGTACTGTTTACTCCAACCAACAAGCTTGCCGTCAACGTCCGGGAGGCCGGTGTTATCGAAACCGGTAGCCGTATCAAAGTCAATGCCGTCCTCGTCAGCCCAGATATACCTAAGAACAAGGTAATCGAACTCCGGGATGATCACCACCGGGACGGACTCCTGCCTGCACACGAACGTCTTCTCTTCCTTGGTTCCCTCTTTTATAACCTTGTATGTTACCTGACGTATCTCGCCGGTCTCATTAATATCAGCTGTAACCTTAACCTCAGCAGGGCCAGTACCACTTGTCTTATCTAAATGTATCCAATCAGCCATATCATCGTATTTTGTTAAACCATTTTAATATACTTATCAAAAGCGTTGGGCCACATACGCTCATAAGATAACATCCTTCTCCTGTTATCCTCAGCCAGTTCCCGATAATCATTCAAGGTAATCATCGACATCTTAAGCTCTTTCATGGCCCTAGCGAACTTACCCGGCTCCTGTTGGGCGTATAGCTTATAAGCGTCACCAGCGCCTTGTATCAAGCTATTCACGGCGGCATTCTCGAAGATCTTCATCTTGATATACGTCTCAACATAATCCTCAAGGTATCCTAACGCCGTTTCAGGTATATATGGGAGACCGTCATCATCCTTAGGCGTAGCACGATATATGATATAAATAAATCCTTCAAACCCGGTATACATAGTATTGCCAGATATAGTTATATCATAATTATCCCAATCGTACTTATCCCGATACTTGTCGGCGGCGCAATCACGCCTCAGTCCTCGACCTATAGACAGCCTTACGGGATGATGGTAATGAAATCGAACCTCGTGAGACCCGATATATATCCTCTCCGTGATCGTCTTCTCAAACTCCTCCTTACAGCACTCGGTGCAGGAGTTCCAACGGAACCCACGCTCGGTGCGCTCGACCCAGCCGATCTCGTGTTGAAGGTCAGCCTTAGCCTTGTCGCCGCCCGGAATCTCACAGACAAGAGGCTCACACCTATAGGCGTCAAGCATGTCGAAAAAATCGGAAGGCAATACCGCTTGTTTGTTGTTGGTCTTGACAACCGCCTCGGACATGACCGCTATAACACCCCCGAACCTTTTCAAGGCGATCTCAGCCCATCTATAAACAGACGAGGTATCTATAGCCCCGCTATCATCGTATTTATGTAAATCGGCCTTGATCTCGGCCAATAGCCCTTTTATAGTCATATTTAAGTCTTTTGCACAAAGATATGTATTTGAATCCGTGATACAAAAAAAATCCAGTCTACCCTCACGGGCTAACTGGATCACAAAAACTTCTACAGCTTATAAACCCATTTAACTCCAAATACCTTACTCTCCGACTCAACCTCCCGGTACAAAAACTTATACCTCCTACCTGATTCCATAGCCAACCTACACTCCCTGTTCAACGCCGGAGAAATATAGAGATGGAAATACTTGTTCCGAGGCATAAAATCAATACACGTATGTACATAAGAATATCCACCAGTTCCACGTCTGTTAATAGTACCGGTAAGCTTATTCAGATATATCTTACGATTAGGATTTATCTTATGGCACAGATAACCGATGTTGTTTATATAAACCCCACCCTCATCCTCCAGATACTTATCACGTATGACTTTCCAGATCAACGACTGACATTCGAGAATATCATTCTTGTCCACGATCGTATGCTTCCTTCTCTTACCGTTCTTAGACATGATAGATCTATAAAACCGGAGAAAGTACTGATCAAGTATTTTAAATGACTTTGTTTTCATATCACAAATATAACGATTTCATCCTAATACAAGAAATTTATACACAAAAATACACCGCCTGCACCAAGGACGAGGCAAACAGAATAGCCGACAATAACCTCCAATCCGATGGTATCTCTTACGCTAATGTCTTGGCGCAGGCCGATAGATGCGATTGCGTGGAGCCAACAAAGACGTGGAGCGCCAACGCTAGCGGAAGTTTTAATGGACAATGTTTAAGTATATCCGTAAGTTATGATAATCCATGTGGTAAATCTAAAACAGCATCATTTGATGTGTATTATACTAGATCTGAACCATCTGGAGATGTAGAATATTTCTCTACCACTAAAACAGTCACCATACCATCCGGATCGGGAACGATATCAGGCGGAAGTGATTGTGTTAGCAATGCTACAAGCATGTATGTATCTAATCCAAGTCAAGGTGGAGGCTGTTAAAAACAAAAAGGAGAGGTTGATTATCCTCTCCTTTTTATATAAACCTAAGATCTTTTCTCTTAGTATGATTTAATATCCTACTAATATGTCTGGTACTTAATCCCGTTCTTTCCTTTATCTTATCATAGATATAACCCTTGGATACGTAAGCCGACATATCTCCCAGATCTTTTATAATCTTGTCATACATATCGTGCACCTCATTATATCTTATGATAGAGCTGTCTCTCATCCCTCTTTCGCCTATACCGTCAACTATGGCGTCATTGAAACCAAAGAAATTGATTATTGATCTTATTAGATTCATGTTATTGAATTTTTTGTGTTTTCTTATTAATATCCATATCCGGATTCTCGTCCGTAGGAATCTGCAATTTGGTTATCGTCTCTCTTAACGTCTCTGAGACAACATATTCTAGTAGCTTGTCAGGACATACGAAATCATAATCCCATTGAGATGTACATGGCTCATCTTTTTCCGTTCCACATCCCCCTAGCTCTAACGCCGCTTTTCTGTCGAGAGTTATAAGATCAACATTTATAGCCTCTATGTTAATATCTGGTATATAGATATATCCATCATTGACATAATAATAGTATTGATCTATATTCCCGTATTTACGTTCCTTGTTGTTAGCGTATTTTCTTAACGATATGGAGGTAAATATAATATCATCCATGATGTTTGATACTTTGATGATAGCCGGACCTATACGGGTATATATCATATCGGGCAATCTTTTCTTGGATCTCATAAGTGTCCTGCATAACTTAAACTCATCAAAGCAACAATCTACCTTACGAACCCTCTCCATTTCCATGCAATTGATATGAGTATACAGCGATTCCTCGCCGAACAAGGTTCCATCAGCATACTTCTGGGCTATATATGATCTTGCCTTTTGTCTTCCTATGGATAATATCCATCTCCTACTGACATGAGCGTCCTTATTGATGGAGTTCATATCATTTATGATTCTAGATACAAATTCTGAATTTTTCATATGCTAAATACTGAGGAGGGGATATACCCCTCCGGTTGTTACTTCTTTTTCTTAACCTTACCTCCGCATTTCATTTGAGGTTTCTTTTTCTCGGAGACTTTGCCTCCTTCTGCCATCTTCTTTTTCTTAGCACATGCCATAATCTTACTTTTTTTAATGTTAGTGATACAATATTAGTCATTTCTATCGAAAATAGAATAAACAAGGTTGATGAAACTACCAACTTACCGCCGCGGCACAGGCTGACGCACAGAGACTAGCGCAGGAAAAAGCCAATGCGATGGAGTGCGATTGCGTGGAGCCAACAAAGACGTGGAGCGCCAACGCTATGCTGAGCGGTGATCCTTGTAATGGCCTGCCTAGTTCTACATCTGCATTAAGGTGCTCCTATGAAGTGTTTTACAATAATCAATGTGGATCATCTAAATCAATAACTGTAACTGTAACTGGCAGGAATGATGATGGGCAAACTGTTACGGCTGGAAGTACTACCGTAAGTATACCTACTGGGTCTGGTAAAAAACCGGTGTCATAGGTTTTGATTCAGGAGTACAATGTGGGTCTATAAGTGTTTCTGGAGGAGGATCTGGGAACTGTTAAGATTCTGATGTATAACAAAAAAGGAGAGGCTAATAAGTCTCTCCTTTTTATTAAAAACCATAACAGCAGTGATTGTCAACAATTACCTGAATCATGACCAGAGATTGTTACATCTCCACATACCACTTCTCGGCTAAAATATACACTTCCACTCTTGGTTCCGGACCCTGTGGGAATTGTAAAGCTAGCGCTATTGACCTGCTCTTCTCCGTTTTGTGTATATCCTATACCACTCACAGAACCAGATATAGATCTACCACATTGATTATTATACGTAATCGTAAATCCTCTTGATGTGACAAGTTGTTCATGGCTCATGCAATCATTATTCATAGATACCGACCATGACCATGTCTTTGTTGGCTCCACGCAATCGCATCTATCGGCCTGCGCCAAGACATTGGCGTAAGAGGTGCCGTCTGACTGTAGGTTGCTGTCGGCTATCCTGTTTGCCTCGTCCTTGGTACAAGCCTCATATTTACCAGCGATTTGCTTATAACTGATAGTCTTAGGAGTACAGTTGCTAGGACAGTTCGTAGCCTTGACATTTCCCCATCGGTCATCATTGCCAACCTTAGAAGGGCATGTATTAGCATTAACAAGAATCTGAAGAGCCTCCTTAGTGCCAGAATAAGCATCATAAGCGGCGCTAGACGCAGCTTGAGTCGTGCTCCTGCAATATTCTCCGGCAGAAACAACCTTCATAGGGCTACTAGGAGCGCATACATCACCACATTCGCCCGAACACCCCTTACATACCTCATTAGTATAGATCGTATAATCATAAGGGTTACAGCAATGCTCACCACCATTCTGCCAATATCCCGTAGGATCGCACTCGCTAGAATAATGCTCCTCGCTATTATCATTATTACACCTGCTATTATCCATATGATATGTATTATCACACCCGCATCCACAAGATCTGGAATCATACTCAACCACCTCGTCTTGATCAGAAGCAGAGGAACAAGGATTGGTTTGACTCCTTTTCTTACGATAGGTACACCCGTCGCAATAATAACTCCAATTACCATAAGCAGGAGTATCATCATCGTCGGCGCAATCACCATTCTTGTTAGCGTAAGCTTGAGCGGCGGTCTTAGTCGCCGTATCATTCTTGAAAGCGTTTTGAACCTTGCTGTCGGCATCCGCCTGAGATACGGTAGATGTCAACGCTGACAACCCTAAGGCGCTATAAGGAACGGATAGAGCGACACCATGTTTACATGTACCACAATTATCCTTATAAAATGTAGCGCTTCCAGTACCGGTCCATACACAAGTTCCATGTTGGTTAGCGTAATCCTGTCCCTTCTGGTCTAAGATCTGCTCGGCCTTGCTTCTGGCATCAGCCAAAGAAACCTTGCTGGTGATAGGCGTACCGCCGTTGGCTTGCGTAGAGGTCACCGTTATTCTCTGACCAACCCCGCTTCCGGCGCAATTGTTCTTATAGAAGTCACGGCTTGCCACGTAAGTCCATGTACATCCTCCATTCTTATTGGCGTAAGCCTGACCATCAGATCCACGAACCGCGTTCTCAGCCTTCTTGTTGGCGTCAGCCAAGGAAACGGTGGAGGTGTACGGGTGTCCCGGAAGCTTGCTGCTACTTACGGATACCATGTCGCCCACGCCGCCGTCAGCGCAATTGTTCTTCCTAACCTGTCCGGTATAGCTTCCTGTCCACGTACAAGTACCCTTCGAGTTAGCCACGGCCTGACCCTGAGAGTTCACGGCGGCCAATGCCTTGGCGTTAGCGTCAGCTTGGGATACACATGACTTAAACTTACCATCAGAGCTAGGACTTGGATCCGTAACATCATTCTGAGTTACGGTAACAGAGCTTCCAACTCCACCATCCGCACATTGACGGGTAAAGGCCTTGGATGCCGTACCAAACCAGAAACATGTATTATTACCACCAGCTATATACCGCTCTTGATTATCAGGATCAGTATAACAGGTATTGGTGTTACGTTGATGTAATTGAGAGATACAGTCCTTACATACGGTCTCTATAGTCTCCCATACCGGTTGCTCGGTCTTCGTATGGCACGTATCATCATAGTTCTTGTTGACGAACGCCTGACCCATTCTGTCGATATAGGCCTTAGCCAAAGCGTCTGCCTCTTCCTGAGAACGGGTTGAGGTAAAGAACTGACCCATAAGATCCGGGGTTACGGTGATAGGATCTGCATACTGACAAGTAGGACACTTAGGAGTGAACTCCTTGCTATAATTACCTACATATATTTTCAACTCATCACAAGTACCACGATCGTTGGCTATAGCCTGACCTTGCGCCTTGACAGCGGCCTTGGCAAGCTCATCGGCGGCGAACTGGCTCTCGTATGAGTAGAACGGACCTCCGGTCACGTCAGCCTCGGTCACGGTAACCGAAGACGGGATAAGACCAGACGGACAATTATTCTTCTCGAACGCCTCGCTATAATGACCGGTGTACTTAGGAGCCTCATGGCAAGTACCACGCTCATCGGCGATCTTCTGACCTTGATTCATGACAGCGGCCATAGCGACTAAGTTAGCCTCATCCTGTGACACGCAAGACTGGAACGGATGACCTTCCACCATATCTTGTGTCACGGTGAACGGATTTCCTACCTGATTAGCGCCACAATTGCTCTTCGTGAACTCGAAGCTAGCCTTACCGGTATACATAGTGGCGTTAGAGCAAGTACCCTTGGTGTTAGCCAAAGCCTGTCCTTGAGCCTGTACGGCGGTCATAGCCATAGCGTCAGCGGCGGTCTGGGAATCGTTAGACTGGAATGGATGTCCTTCTACCATATCTTGGGTGATCGTCACCTTAGATCCGATCTTACACTCACCACAGTTGTTTCTCGTGAACTCCAAGGAAGCACGGCCGGTGTACGTACAAAGGGCGTGGATATTGGCAAGAGCCTGTCCTTGGGCGTCAACGGCGGCCTTGGCCTTGTTGTTGGCATCCTCCTGAGATACGGTAGATGTGAACGGATAACCGTCAACCATCCTATCATTTACCGTATAAGTACCACCAGTGCCAGCACCACAATTGTTACGGGTAAACGTACGTGTATAAGTACCGGTATATACAGGCACCTTCTCGCACTTACCTTTCACGTTAGCCACATCCTGACCTTGAGCCTCGACGGCGGCCTTAGCCTTATTGTTGGCGTCTTCCTGAGATACGGTAGACCTGAAATCTCCTGTTACCATAGTCTCATCCACGACAACCTTAGTACCGTATTGGGTCTCATCACAGTTGTTACGAGTGAACTCCTTATTATACCTACCGTAGTAGATCGTCTTCTCCTTACACTCACCTTCTAGGTTGGCTTGTTGCTGGGCGTTAGCCTCAAGATCGGCCTTAGCCTTATCATCAGCGTCCTTCTGGGAGATAATAGAGAAGTACTTACCAGCGGCTACAACATAAGTATAAGGTTGACCGATATGGAACTCATCGCAATTGTTTCTAGTGACTGTCTTCTCCATCCTTACGTTATAGTAGACGTTAGTCTGACAGTCGCCACGCTCGTTGGTGATAGCCTGACCTTGCGCCTCGACAGCGTCCTGCGCCAGCTTGTTGGCGGCATCCTGCGATACCGTAGAAGTGAACGGATATCCAGAACACATCTTCTCGTCCACAGTGAAGTCAACAGGAGTAGAACCCTCAGGGCAGTTGGTTCTCTGGAATACCTTGGAGTACGATCCGGTAAATACCGGTATCTTCTCACAGTTACCCTTGATATTCGCTATATCCTGACCTTGAGCCTCGACAGCAGCCCTTGCTAGGCTATTAGCGTCTTCCTGAGACACGATGGATCTGAAGTCCCCTGTAACCATCGTCTCATCGACAACCACATCAGTACCGTATTGGGTGGAATCACAATTGTTACGGGTAAAGGTCTTGCTAAACTTACCATAATAGATATTCTCCTTAGGCTTACACTCACCCTCCAAATTGGCTTGTTGTTGACCGTTCTTTTCAATATCCTCAAGGGCTTTCCTGTCGGCGTCCTCCTGAGAAATGGAAGATACGTACTTGCCTTCAGGAATGATATAAACATATTCCTGACCGTCACTAAACTTATCGCAATTATTACGTATGAACGCCTTCCTCTGCTCCGTGTTGTACCAGATGTCGGTTATACACTCACCATGCTCGTTGGCGTATGCCTGACCATTTAAGGCTATATCCTCCATAGCCTTGGCGTCAGCGTCCTCCTGTGAGATAAACGACTTGTACGTCCGTTCCTCAACCACATACAAGACAACCGAACCGTGCTGGTTGGCTAGACAGTCATCCTTGGTAAACGGCTGAACCATCTTGATATTATAATAAACGGGCTTGGCGTCTTGAGCTATCATATACTCCTTAACAACACTACCGTCCTTTGACGTTATACGGAACTTAGCCGTACAGATCTGACCGGTGTAATTAGCCTTGTATACGATGTTAAGCTTATTATCGCCTACCCCATGGCTCTTGTCGTTAATGGCAAAGCAATTACCCTCAACGCAATTCTTATCTACTTCCCTCGCCATATCAATCCTCCTCTATTCTCCATGAAACATCATCCCCGGCCTCTACCCTCACGATTTGGGTATCACCATCCTTATTAAGCGTCAACCTTTGCGGATCCACGTTGAAGGGTGGTTCCGGTTCCGGCTCACTACCATCACCGCAAGTGCAACATACCAGCTCAATATCATACTCGGTATTGGACTTGATATCGATGACAACCTGACCGTTCTCGCTAGTCACGTTATCGAAGTCATGATCAAGTATGATATAAGGTATATCATTAGACTGTTGATTGATATTAACAACCTTACCGTTCAAGACAAACATCTCATGATGTTGTTCGTTATCCATATTCTTAGGCATAGCTATGACAAAGCTAGCCTCATACAAATCAGTGGCTCCGGGATCCTCAGGATCGGCATACACTATATACCTGCTATCCTCTTCCGGGACTTTCATGGATAAACCGTTCACGTTCATGGATACTATATAGGACTTGCTCACCGAACCACCAAGAGTAAGGCAGGAAGCCTTGACCGAGGCGGAGTTGAGCTTGGCGTTGATGGTCGCCGTCCCACCCTCCATGTCGAACATGATATTGGTCGGATCCACGCTTACCCGCTCCATACCCTTCTGGGTTATAGTGGCGAGCTTCGTAACCTTGCCTTTCTCGACCGCCACGTAAGTCTCCCTAGGCAACCTACCCATCCATCCCGGTTCTACCTTGATCGCCACCTTGTCGGGGCCGGTACCGGAAATCTTGTCGTAGGACACCCATGAGGAGCCTTGCTCGATCTTAGCAAGAATATCTTTTAAATTATTCATATCATTCCGCTTGAGTTATAGTCCATTTATCACTCTTACCTACGATAATCTCCAGAATCTGCTCGCCACCCTCAGGAGGATACTCGAAGTTAGTAGGCTTAATCTCAAACACGCTGGCGCCTCCACAACCAAGATCACAGATCATATCCGGCAACCATCCCTCCTCGAAAAACCGTTCTATAAGCTCCCTGACAGCCTCTGAAAAAGAATCAAGTTCTAACCTGTCTACGGGGAGAGATCCCTTCTTGAGGGTCTCACCACATACCCAGCCGTCGCACTCGGAAGCCAAGACCGTATCGTACACTCTTTTAGCCATAACATGAGGTATTTAAAATATTACTATTCAATGTAGTATATACGATATTAACATCAGTGAACTCATCACCCATGCAATATTTCTTTTTAAACTTAACGGACCTGCCAGAAACGACATACCCGTCATTGGGGACAATAGTGCCACAATAGGTAACGCTGAGCACGACTAACGGCTCGTATCTTAATCTGACAGCTTGAACGCCCTTGAACGAGTCACGCTGGATGGACGCCGTGGCGCCAGATACGGCGACCAGCTTCCTTACCAGAGACTCGATTACGTTATTCATGCCATCACCGTTCCTGATATCTGCCTCAGGAAACGACTGACCGTCATATATGATCTGGGAGCTGTAGATACTACATTCGTTCCCCGGTCTATATTCCGGCTTACATGGATTACAATTATTTCTCATATCAAATCAATTTATTGATCATTCTTCTTAATTCAAGTATCTCGGCATCCCTATCCCGTATGGCTTTTATCATAGCGTTAAGGGTATCGGACATATCGCAATTAGGGGATAATCCCAATGATTCCACACGTACCTTATCACCGGGGTAAATACAATCGGTACTCATGTACGTAGAGCACGGTACTTTCGTATCGTCTACAGTAGGCCTGTATTGTTTTTTGTTGCAACCATTCATTACCACGTCTCCTCTTCCGTATCGTTATCCCCGCCGCTACCACCGGCGTTGACAAGCTCGTTTATAATCCTCTTCAAATCCAGAACCTCACGATGGTATAAATCTATCTGCTTATCCCTAGACGCTATAATACGCCTCAATGAGTCTATAACGACAGAGATATCAGTACCTTTCTCTATACCATCCACCACCAACTCATCGCCTGAGTACAAGACGCATTTATCATACAAGGTTATAGGACATCCATAACCAACACAAGGTTCGTCCTGACAATCCCGATCGCAAGGATCACAAGGATCGTTAGGGCATTTATTAAGAAACCTATCTATCTTAACGCCATGACAACACTCTTCGGGACGTTCCCTTGAATGATCATGGCAACAACCATTTGTACTACACATATTAATAATGTTATTGTTTTCAACAAAGATACAGATTTGATTTAATAACAAGATAACACACTCCATTAAACAATATAGGGAATACGACATTCGTATCCCCTATATCTGCGAATTATAACAACGAAATAAAATCAAGACTTCAATTTAAGAACAGGATTACCCCATCTTTCTTTCCATTGCCTTCCCAAATCATTTATAACACCATTGTAATCTTTTATATATCCAGCCTTAATAGCATAAGATATATTCCTTTCTATTGATACTATCATATCCAATTCTTCAAAAGAAGCTCTATTCCTTATCCCTTCCTCATGCACGCCAAACACGACGAAATTTATACCCTTGGCTATCCTTGATAACAACTCCTTTAAATTACTTTTATCACTTATAAGTGAAGATACACTACTGCACATCTCTATATAAGCATCACCAGCGGCATTTCTTGTCCCTACAACATTATCAACAAACCACATTACAACATCAGCGCAAACCTCAGGACTCATCTCCATGGCTACCACGAGAAAAAGATATGGATTCATATACCACATTTGACCATCCCCCTTACCTTTTCGACATGCTAATCCCATTTTATTTAAATCGCTAAGATTTAGAGCCTTATTTTGTAGGCTGATATTTATCCGCTTACATAAATCCCTGTTTTCCAGCCTACTAATTATCTCCCTGCATTTTTCCTGAAACCCATCATACTTAATGATATCATTAAGCTTCTTGGGAGACAGCCCCTTTTTAAGCCTATCATCAGACAAAACCTTCATGGCTAAAGTGATATTAACAAAACCATTATCACTAAGCGCCGGTATGACAACGCCCATCAATTTCCTGTCGGAAGACTTGATTTCAACCCTACTTTTCATAACTTTGAACAATATTTTAAATTAAACATAATACCTATCGGTTCGAGATGAATAGATAGGTATGCAAATATAAAATATATTCAACATACAAACAAGTGAATCACAGTATATAAACTTAATACCATTGATATATATACAAAAAATGGAGGAGATACACGATCCCCTCCAAGCACTAATCTATAAATTATGGAAAAACAAAAAAAGGTATTATCACCAATAACACTGATCTTCTTGATCGATATTCTCAATCCATTTCTCACACTCAAGATTAAGATCAGCGTATTCCTGTCCCTCTACCATCAAGACCTCACGAGCCTTGGCGTTGGCATCCTCAACCGATATCCATGACCTAAACCTGTTGGCTTTGATAGAGTAATATACTTTACCGGACTTATATCCGAACGGACATACCTTTTCAAACCAATCACCGATCTTCGTATTATAGAATACAGGTGAACAACTACCCTCTGCGTTAGCCTTCTCCTGACCTTCTTTCATGAACTTCCTATAGGCTAACGTATCGGCGTCTATCTGGGAGATATCGGATATGACAGCTCCGGCTGGTAATTCATATACAATACCTTCCTTGCCCGATGTGCCAGCCTCACAATCGTTCTTGTAAAACAAGCCACGAAAAGGCTGTGAGGCCCAGTCCTCGCAGCAAGCCCCGACGGAGTTGGCCTCTCCCTGCCCGATCCGTCCAAGCTCCACCCTGGCCTTATCATTGGCATCTTTCTTAGATACGTAAGAGACAAACCTGCCTTCCTCTATGCATACCTGCTCCTTGGACCCCCTACCGCTTACGCAATTGTTCTTGATAAACTCATCGCATACCTGATCATTATACCATACAGCCGGTATTATGTCGGCATATGTATTGGCGTAGTCCTGACCGTTGGCTTTGATATCATCCTCAGCCTTGTTGTCAGCCTCCTCCTGCGTATCGCCAAAATAGACGTTGGCCGGGACCCGGTAGTCAACAGAACCGCCCACGTACCCGGCAGGCGGGTTATTTCTGGTGAACGTCCGAACTATTTCTTTATTACCGTATACCATTGTGATTCACTTTGTCACAAAGATACAATTTAAAATCAAATTACAAAGGAAGAGCCTTTTTGCTTCTCAAAACCTTATACAGATAATCCCTTAACTGCTCCTCGGTAGTTATATACCCAAATTCAATCATCTTAGCTATATCAATCTCTAGCTCCATCAACTCTTTAGCCTTGACCTCCTCGCCAACAGAGTTTCTTATCATAGTCTCATGAAGACCGTAAACTATTATATTCAAAGATCTAGCTAAATCCTGTATTTTATCTTTAAACCTTGACGAGTCCACGATTTTAGATAAAGCGGAAGACATTCTCCTATAAGCATCACCAGCCTTATCTCTGTAATCTATAAGTTGATCATGTACAAACTTCAAAACCTGAACCTCAAATCTAGGATTTATCCACATGGCGAATTTTATAAATAGCAAAGGATGCATCCATATCTTATCAGGTGTCTTGCCATGTTTTGTAACTCTACCTTTTACTTTTACAAATAACTGATTATCACCATTGTCCATTTTTGGACTATGGCTTTCATCATCCTTTAGAGCTTCTAAAAATTCTATGGTTTTAGGACTATCTATAAACACAGAAAACTTTCTTCTTATATTATCGGGATTATCATTCCATTGCTTAAGTAAACTATTGGCATCAAAATAACCATCACTAGTTCTTTGAAAAACGTTAAAATCGCCCATCTTTCTTGTTAAAACATTTACTGTCTTCATTTTTTAGTCTAATTTTGAGATTAATAATTAATTACTTTATGTCCGCTCCCTCGTGAGAGTCGGCGGACATACAAAAATAGCCAATCGGGATGATAAACACAAACCGATTGGCTATTTTTAATATCCTAAAATCAGGACATTAATTACCCATTGCAGATCTTATCCTCAATAGCGTAAAGGATTTTCGCTACGGTCTTATCACCACTTACCTTCACGCAAGACTCACCAAGATCCCGGACATCTATAGCTTCCCTGATACGGGTAAGCTCGTCATATATCTCCTCTATCACATCAGAGATCATAACACACTCATCAGAGTCCTTATGCTTTGACCACTCCGGAAGATCACCCTCGTAAGGTACGCAAGTGGACGGAGTTATATGTGAACAATTATACTTTCTCATGCCAGCAACTTATTAACACGTTCCTTTAACGATCTCACCTCATCCGGGCATAACCCGCAATCATTATCACACAATGACCTTTGCAGACGAATTATCTTACCCCAATAGGATATATCGGGCTTATTCCCGATCCTATACCTATGGTATCTCATATATCTACCCCATTGGCAGGACAGCCATTCGTCTACGGACTTACATAAATCCGTCCTATCAAGGTTTGATATGCTCTGCGCGCCCATTCAGAATCTCCTTTCTCATTTCCTGTACCTCCTCGTCTGGCGGGCATCCATACGGCAGGTTCTTGATCCATTCACGGATCTTTTTCTGCATATTAAGATAAGATACACCCACGCCATCACCCTTGGTACGAACTTGCTTATATATACTAACCACGTCACGTTCCATGGTCTGCAACGGATCTTGCATAACCATACAACCAGCGGTACTTCTAGAAGCGTACTCCATATCGCTAACAGCGGTAGAAGAAGAATGATTCATCATACTTCTCTCAATCCTTTCCCTCTCGGCCCTTAACGCCTTTTCCTTACAAGTATTACAACCCACGACTAAATATTTTTATGTTTAACAATCCACGCAATTGGTAGCCATCTCAAAAAGCTCTCCGACACGATCGATAACCTCATGGGCGGCCTCTATATTATCCAGCCTGACATTCGCCTCGGCTACGGCCATAAGTGTCTCCATCTCCTGTATCTTATTTATAAGATCCTTATCCTTGTCCTCGCATAAGACATCAGTCTTAATCCATAGCCGGTCGAGACGTCTGCGTATAAGATCCGTCTTAAGATACTTGCGACTGAAGTTGTAAGTAGAAGGGCTACCTATGATCTTGATATCATATATACCATCAGGTAGGTCAAGGTACTTGACATTACAATCATCGTAATTAAAACAATTGAGACCTAGCGTTAGACTGGTAAAGGTATTGACCTGATTCTTGCCAAGAAACAACGTAACGGGGTCGGACATCCCAGGGGTAGTGATCTCGATGATCGCCTTCCTGTCCTCCAGTAGCCCCCACTCGGACTCATCCAATACCTGCAACACCTTAGGATCACGTGTCTCTAGCACCTGAAATGACAACCGAATATCATTCATATTAACCTTCTTATCGTACCTACACAAACTATCGTCATAACGAGCCTGCATATCAAGATCAGGGACATCGGTATAATATGTCTTGACCTCATGCCCGTTGATAAATACCGATGTTATCTGGCAAACATGAGACCTAGCGACATCAAAAAACACCATCCTTACATTACCCTCATAATCAACACCAGATGTAGGGTATGTCAATATCTGGGTATTATACTCACCATCGTTACGTCTAGCCACGACAGTAATAACGATAGGTTTCTCTATATCGTAATCATCCATGATAATCCTAGCGGCGAACTTATCATGAATTATCTTCGGTATGATATTGATCTGATTCATTTGTATTTCTTTTTCACAAAGATAACTATAAAGACGAATCTTAAAAAATAGATTCAAAAAATAGTACCACATGGATATATTATCAAAAAGAATGTATACATTTGCGCCATGGTCGGTTGGATGAGTGGTTTAGTCGGTGGTCTGCAAAACCATATACCTCGGTTCGAATCCGGGACTGACCTCATATTTGCAATTCTTTTCTGGGGTGATAACCAATAGGTGTATGGGGTTTCTTGTACACCTATTATTTTATCAATCCGAATCTTTTCAACAACACAAATAATACAACCAATATACCTAAGATCGACATAAAGATGATAGCCATCGGCCACCTTGATTCCTCCTTATCGTCTATATCCTTATGTTCGATGTCTGTCTTCTTATCAATATCCTCAATACCGGTGATCGTCTTATCAATGCCAAGAGAATCGACCATCACCGTGCTGTCCCGCCGGCCGATGACGATATGAGCGTCCGTCTGGGAGGACACGGGTCGCTCCCCAGTGGATGGATCCACCTCCTTCGTAGTATCGAATTTCCTCTCAGTTATGACAATATCAGCATTAAGATCAGATGTCCTGATCTCTACGATCTTCCGGTCCATGACCTCATCTATCATCGTCTCTATCCTGCTTATCAAACGATTATCTATAGACGTGTCGCTAACCTGCCTCCTGCTTCCACAAGAGGACAGGAATAGCGACAGACCTAAACAAAAAACAGCCTTAAGACTTATCCTTAACCTTATCATCAGCAATCTTCTTTATATCGTCAAACATCTCGTCAGGTATGTTTTTAGAGAAGCCAAACATCTTGAATACGTTTATCCTCTTGAATACAGCCTTGAACACCTTAACCAGATAAGCGTCAGCGAAAGCATCCCCTATCGTATTCAGGAAAAGCATCACATATCCAACAAGGGCTATATACACCCCATATTTGGTAACGGTAAGTATCATGCTAGCCTCCTCCTCGATCGGGTATAACGTCTTATATATAACACATAATGTCATTACTATAAAACAAGACAAAGCGAACTCCTTAAGAATATCAGTGAACCTGACCTCCCTAAGCCATCTCTTGAAACTAAACCTCCTCCTACGGCTTCTACGGAGCTTCCAGCCCCTTACGCTTTGCGCTAACCTAGCCAAAAAATTCGCTATTAATACTATAAGTAATACGGTCAATAAATGATGCACTGGCTGGAAGTAAGCCCAGCAAGAGGCACCATACGCGAGCGCTATATTCCATAAAGCCCCCACTCGCTCTATCATGTCTTTGTCTTTCATTTTATACCCTATACGCAAAGTTAACCACTATACCGTTAAGTACCTAAAACACCACGGCGTGTATACCGTTCCTCGTATCAAGGCTGTCAAAATGTAACCAACCCACCTTCCCTTCAAGCCGGAAAGGATATGGTAACATATCTTGATGATCCAAGATCAAGCCTCTAGCCTGTTCCGCCGTCATTGACTTGACATCGAAATCCCCAGCCTTACCCAACACATGAGCGGATAGATAAACATCTTTCTTATCCTTAACTATCTGGCAGATGTTGCATCTAAGACCACGTTGGGAAAACTGCCCCTGCTTGTCCCAATTATTACAATACATAGGCTGTTTGATTATATCCCTCCGTAATATAAGAAGATTATGGAGAAACGCAGTATCAAGAAACTGCCACGATCTATCCTTCCACTTATTGTATGTATGAGGACACACCAATTCAACTATATCAAAATAAGAACCTAATTCTTTTATAATATCATTCCTATCCATATCATCCATTTTTAAAATAATGTAAAATAACAATACCACGATAACCTGATCCTCCTCGACCTCTCGTAGCCCCACTATTAGAAGCTTTAGAGGCTCCTCCTCCACCACCTCCATAATAAGTGGCATTACCTCCATTTTCGCCATTAATAATAACACCCTCAATATCCTCGACTCCAGCTCCATCACCTCCCCCGTGATTTCCGCCTTTCCCTCCGGATAAAAAGCCCACATTCCATCCTCTTGTATAAGCCCCCGATCCACCACCAGCGCCCATAGGATAAGGATATCGGTCAGGATATTTGTTGTTAAAAACATATGATCCATCTTGCCTGGATTTCCCGGGGAAGGATCATGGCTATCCCCTTCAGCTCCATATCCGCCTCTTCCACCTTTACCGGCAATAGCCTGATATATACCGAATACACTATCCTGACCTATATCTCCGACAACCACCCTATATGTAACACCTGGATTTACGAATATAGTCCCAGTCAGTACACCACCTCCGTTACCGCCACTCCCGGCATTATATATATCGGAAGATTCTCCATTAAGACCTCCGGCGACCAACGCGAACTCAACCTCATAGACCCCATCAGGAACCGCCCAATATCCATTATCCTGAGGAGATAGTTCCTCGAATACCTCTATTATCTTCCTTTTGGGTAACATTCTTCTTCTCATCATAAGGCAAATAGGATTTTACCCCCCCCAATTTAATTTTAAAATATTGATATTCATAATATTATTCTGGTTTAATCGTCCATCTCTGGGCGTAGTTATTTTTTAACACATATATCTTCTCCATAGGTGTAGCGGGAGACCCGTTGGACAAGCCTTTCACGAATCCTTCCGGCGCCTGCTCCGTTCCGGAAGGACGCTGGTTTTTGGTTGGATAAATAGCATTATACATGCTTACCGAAAGACTATAGAACTGGTTCCTCTTCCCATCCTTAGCCACGGATGTCATAGTAATCTGATCCCATCCTACAACAAGGTCGTAGAAAGAGTTCACGAAATCATCTGATCTTTTTTGGCTATGAGTGGATGCACTCACGTTAAACCATGTAATAGCCCTCATCTCATAAATATAATCCGGAAGCTTATCCATTCTAAGACCATTGCTATTAGCTACAATGAAACCAGTAAGATGTTCCAATCCCCTTCCAGACATATTATCATCATTCCAACCCGTCCTCCTTTCTCCACTTACCCAGTCATTTAAAGAATAAAAATCAGTAATATTAGGATTTATCTTATCTACCTCGAAAAAAGGAGAGGTATTTATATCAAAATAATTCCACATATCACTGGGGCCAGGAATTATTTTTAACGTCTTAAGTTTAGGAAGGTCATTAAACTCCTTTATATACCTATCCAAATAACATGAAGACAAGTCAAGGATTTCAAGATTTTTCATATTCTTTATATTCCTTATCCCGCTAGATTCTATATCCCTAAGATCAAGCATATTAAACATATTTAAATAATATACCTCTGTCTTACTGGTTATAGCCTCAGGAATTACGGTCATTCTTTGCCCCATATTTTGAAGATCGATATAAATTAACTTTTTGGATCTTGACAACTTGTCTACAGGTAGACCGTCATTAACATACTTCGTATGGGATACGACCAAAATCTCAAGTCCTGGTATATCCACAATCGGGAAAGATGTCATCTTGCAAACTTGGATATTGGCATAATAAATATCACAAGTAAAATCTATCGATACAGCCCGTTGCACGTCCCTCCTCCCATCAGCGTAAGCGTGATTATCCACAGGTACGTATTGCGATCCATCCTCCTTCCTGAACCACCACGTAGTATTGGGATTTTTCCTGTGTTGTATTGCCAAAGAACGGAATATGATACGATAATTATCCTGCCCTTGGACCTTGGTCATAGGAAACTGCTCCTTTATTCCATCCCCCCAATCCACATTAGCCATACCGGGCTTTCTGGATCTAAACTCGACAAACGTATTATAAGGATTATCAACGACAGGATCAGGTACATAATTATAATCATCGGTATAATAATTTCTAAGTGCCCTATCCCATGTAGTGAACCACACGAACTTATTTGATGAAGCCTCATATTTATATAATGTCTTAGCCATTACCTATCTTGTTAAAATATTCTACAATAACATTCCTGTCCAATCCCATAGAATCACATAAATACTCTCCTTCTGGTTGATCCCCAAACGATAATACCTTATCCGTATCATGAGCTAAAACATCTCCATTGCCTACAAAGGTACACCCATCGTCAAATACAATAAGCTTATATGGCTTATACGACCTCGTGTCAATATCAGAAGATCGTATTGACCTTAACACCGAAGCCTCTGGCGCCATACTAAACCTCCATCCATAATTATTCATAAGAACATAAACCATCTCCATAGGAGTCGACGGAGAGCCATTAGACTGACCCTTTATAAAACCAGAGGGAGCCTGTAATACGCCACTAGGTCTTTTATCATCAGGATTGGCATCCATATATATACTTAGATACAATCCATAAAACTGATTTCTTTTGCCATCGGAAGCAGAGGAGGACATAGTTAGATAATCAAACCCCATCACCTTCTCATATAATGTTGATATAAACGTATCACATCGACTTTGGGTTGACAAGCTGCGATGCATATAAAAGCTATTCATAGACCTCATCTCATATATATAATCCGGTAGATTGCTTACATCTATATTACTATAGCTATATGAGGCGGTAAGGCTAGTGATATTTTCCAATCCCTTGCCGATCATATACGGATGCCAGCTCACGACAGCCCCATACCATCTATTTATATGATCGAAGGTCCTTAAGCTAGGATTTATCTTATCCACCTCATCCATAGACGGGCATGTATTAGGGTCAAACGATGGCATAGCCACTCCCGGGGATATATATAATTCTCTTAGCTTGCTAAAAGACAGCCATTCCCCTGGGTATACCCTAACCCTGCAACCTGCCAAAGCTAATGTTACAAGATTAGGCCACATAGAAGGGAATTTCCTTATATTAGAAGACTCCGTATCATTAAAATCAGCCGTTCGATTTAAATTAATGCCTTTCAACTTAGTCAACCTATCCCAATCGTCCGGTATGGATGTCAATGTCCCTACACCCAATTCGTTAAGTGTTATATACTCTATATTTACCGATCTACGTATCCTGTCTTTAGGGATATCGGTTATATTCCCATCGCCGGTAATGGATAAGGTTAAGTTGATAATACTTGGGGCGTCTAATATCGGGAATCCTACCATCATTATCCTCGCTGTTTGAACGTATGTAATATCATTCGTAAAAGTCATGGTAATAACCCGATCTTTATCTAGTCCATCAGCGTAAGCATGATTGGGGGCGGGAATATACTCACTCCCATCTTCCTTATAAAACCACCATGGATGGCTATCCGGATTCTTACGATAACTTATATCCCTTCTCCTAAACATCAACCTATATCGCCCGTATATGGATTCGCTCCTGTCCTTCACGAAAGGAAATTGATCTTTATTCCCATCACCCCAATCGACCTCGCACATGCCGGGGGTCTTGGAATAAAACTGTATACTCTCATTATAATTATTAACATCCAATATAGGATCAGGCACATCATCGGTAATATCATTCCTGCTAACGCCCCTAAAAGCGTATTTACCCTTAGTAAAAAAGGTTATAGACCCTTTATTCGTATCCTTACATATCAGCCTCATACCTCTCCCTCCTCTATTCTCCTGAAATACTCGACAACCGGTGAACTATCCAATCCCAGATCGTTACAGATATCTATAGCCTCGTATTTGTCAGCGAAATTATACTTACTCATATTATCATCCAATACATCTCCGCTGAACACGGATACATGGCCGTCCTTTACGCCAAGGACGAACGGGGTAATCCTAGCCTTCCCAGCCCGCCTTGCCCTCGTAAGGGCGGCCTTAGAAGCTGGGGCAGGGGCCAAGACCCATGTCTGCCCGTAGTTGTTGGTAAGTACATACACCTTCTCCATAGGCGTCGTAGGATTACCGTTGCTAACACCCTTAACAAACCCCTCAGGGGCTTGATAAACGCCAGATGGTCTCTTGTTGGTAGGAGCTGCGGAAGTATATAAATCTAAGGTAAGTTTATAAAACTGATTCCTATTACCGTCAGAAGCCGTCTGTGACATCGTTATATAACTCCACGACATTATCTTATCATAAAACGTGTTAACGAACGTGTCAGCCCTCTCCTGCGTATTTATAAATTTACCATGATCACGCAAAATCCATATCCTAAATTCCCTTACCTCATACAACCAATCTGGAAGATCATCTACCGGCACCACACTTGAATAACAATACGTATTATGGATCTTATTTAATTTCCCTCCTACCAGATCTTGTTTCCATGAGCTACCACCAGCCATAAAGGTAACGCTTGTCTTATCATCCCCTACCTTATCCACCTCATCAAATACAGGTATATTATTCCTATCGCCTATAATGCTTATATCTTTTGCCGGAATAGAATTAAAAGCCGGATCATAAGAAGGAATATTACACCAGTTGAAGTTAAAAACAGTAAGATTCTTCCATTCAGAGAATCTTCTCCAATTAGAATCAGGATCATCCCCGAAGTTAAAAACGCTATTGCATCCGAAATACCTCAGATTTTTCATATTTAAAAAACCTTCTGGCCAATTACTCCATACACCAGGATGATAAAAAGACCCCATCTGTATATTACGAAGATTAACGCTCTTACTTATCCTGTCATATGGGATATCGCCATTTTTAAGAACGGATCTGACCATAGCCAAATAAGTTATATCAGGTAGATTAAATACAGGAAAATCATGGAGGACAATACCATCCATATTGAACTCCCCATTGATTACGTTAGAGAACCTCATCGTAACCTCTCTACGCCTGATATCGCTATACTTATGTGGAGGGACCGGTATGTATTGTGAACCATCCTCTTTCTTATACCACCATACGGTATCATCCGGATTCTTCTTATACTCAATGTCAAGAGACCTGAATACAATCCTATAACTACCATCAGATATCTTAACTAAAGGATATTGATCCTTTGTCCCGTCCCCCCAATCAACATCCACGAATCCCGGTTTAGAGGTCGAGAACCTAAGACTGCGATTAAAAACATCCGCTGATATTATCGGATCGGGTATATAATCAGCACCCCTACCATCAAAACAAGGGAATCTATCCTCATTCACTATAAACGTGACATAGGACGCTGCCGTGTCGTATCCTACTAAAAAAGCCATACCATTAATTTATTGAGGTTATATCATAAGACACCCATTCCTTATATCCATTAACCATCTCATATACTTTGTTGATGGTCTTGCATACGACGGCGAATCCGATATCCACGTTAGGAAACTTCTCGTTAAGCTCATCTATCGTAAGCTCCTTGGTTATGCTCTCATCCCACTTACGCATCTCCTTTACCTCCATGAGGATCGGTTTACCGGTTATGCCTACACTCATGACCCACTCACCCTCACGATTGGCATCCGCCAGATCGGGGAAGATCGTAACGCCAAAAAGATCGGAGAGGGTGAAGTTCTCGCCGGTACGGGTAAAGGATGCCGCCGCCCCCGGTGTAAGAACCACCTCGTTCACGGCCAACAGGCTCGTAAGTTTCTTGGCTCCTCCTGATACCGTGGCGTTAAACACGACAGTAACATTACCGGTAGCGCTATTAACGAACTTGATCTCATCCTTATCGCTATTTATAGCTTGTAAACGTGATCCAGATACGATATTCACGATCTCATAGTTCTTGTCATAAGTGCTTTGCAACGTAACATTACCATATCTTGTATCAATCAACGTAATCCACTTAGCCTTACCACCTACTATCTCTACAAGCTTATAAAAAACGTTATTACCATCAGCGTCAACCCATCTAGCTATAGCACCCGGGGCGAAATTAGTCACCTCCCGATCTTGAGTATAACTTATAGTGCTTTCCGTAGGCTTGTTAGCCAAAGTAACGTAAAGACATTGCTCTACATCGGCCTCCATCTTAACTATCCCAGCACCATCGTAATAATAATCAGGTACGTTTTTCTCTCGTATCAACAAGATGGTACCTTCCTTAAGCTTATCGGCGTTAGTTGGATCATCCACGAAAGACTTCATCTGAATATAAGTATCGAAGATAATAGACGTACTCTTATCCTCTATCTTCTGATTGATATCATTGACAATATTATTAATCTCGTCTTTCGTATAATAAGAAGATAAATCAACCTTCGGGCCTTCCTGCTCTAAAGCCTGAGTTCCATCCCACCAATAATCAGGTACATCCTGCTCCCTAATCCAGAGGCTGTCACCCACACGGAGCTTAGCCGTGTTCTCCGGGACCGCCAGCCACTCATTCATGGCATCGACCGTATCAAAGATATACGCCGCGTTCTTGCCCTCAGCTATACGTCTTACGACAGCCAACTCGCTCTCGACATCGCTAAGTCTTTCCTTTATATTATTGATCTCTCGCTCTAACTTATCATAATTATCCTCCTGATCTATAGCGTCACCGATGGACATATAAACCTCGTTAGTGAGCTTATTGTAGGTAACACGAGCCACCTTCTCGTAGGATGTCTTATACGTAGATGAACCCTTACCGGTATGACAAACAAAATCATACGTATTTTGATACACCACAGATCCACCGGTATTGATGAAATTATATCCGTCTTGGCTCATAGTACCACCCTTGTAACCCACAAGCTCAAAAGAACATTTACCTGTACCTATAGAAGCAAACCATGTAGCATAAGCCATGAATTGCGTCTCATCCGGCAATGTGGAATAATACTGCGCCCTTAAATCCTTTACCGACATCCAAACGCACTCCTTACCAGGCCCGGTGTTATCACCACCCCATTTAAGCACGCTCCTTACGGACTCATTACCGTTACCGGGGCCATTATAACCAACACCAAGATTATCGATAGTCGGGACATTCGAGTTGAGAGCCTCCGTCATCGTATCCAAGTCCCTTCCCGAACTCTCATCCCATAAATACCTGAAAGTAACATAATCAATATCCCCGATCTTAATGCCTCCGGTATTACTAGGATATGTTTTTGTGACTAACTCATAATACCATTTACCATCACGGAAAGTAACCCTTATCCTCTCTACTTGCTTGGGGGATATAGAGACATATGATCCGCCAACAGAAACGTTATCGCCATCAACCGCACGGGAAATCCCATCCTTTGGATCCTCAGGATCCACGGGGGTGTAGATCGTAGCCTGCTTATCTCCGGTATTGATAACAACTATATAATAGCTGTCCCCGTCAAGACCCTCATTATGAGCCATGGTGACAAAACCTTGCTCGCTATCCGGTCTCCATTCAACGACAACCATATGCTTATCCATAGGTATACCGGAAACGCTGTTAACGTAGTTGGTTGACGACATGAAAATGGCATGATCATCATAAGCCTCATCAACACGTTGATGCTTAGTAGCCAATCCGTCAAGACGTGATATCTCAATGGGGTCAGTTACCTCGATTCCATTATAATCATACCACTTATATCCGATCATCGTATTCTCACGACGATATTTCCTTTTCCTTATGACCTCACCGCCGGCTAGGGCGTCAATCATATAATAATCATTACATACCTTAACCATAGCCTTGATATTAACAGGTTTGACATAAACAAGCCACGATAGTAGCGCCATCGGGGATGAAGGTCAGCGTGGTCCCTACAGGGTAGGTCGGGGAGGATGACTCCATCACCATCAACGACGTCCGCTCTACGACCATATTGTTATCAATCAACCGGCTCCCCTCCACATAGAACCGGCCATCGGCCACCTCATAGCACTCTCGCACCGGAACCATATGTCTTTGGCTCTTATCCGCATAATCACAGATCGTCACCTTAGCCCCATCCGGTATAGACGTAAGCTCATCACCTACATTGTAATCAGGATGATCAGAGTACACGACATACAATATAGACTTAATATCCTGTAACGCCGGATTGACTGTCCTGAATCCCTTCAAATGTATCTTATGACCACCGATCTCATAACAATCATCCACGTCCATGATATTAAGATCACAACTGATAACCGTCCAGCCGTTAATAATCGTCTGCGTAGGGGTAGTATTGATAGGATGATCGGGGTCGGTAGACTCAACGATCTTATAGTCGAAAGTCTTTACATCCAGATTTCCGTTCAACGACTCCTGTCTCCTGATCTTCACCGTACCCTTTCCGGTATCATAACAATTCTCCGTGGTATCGATAAGTCGATCCATATAATCCGGCTCCTCGCACTCGATACGGGCGAAATTAGATGGCAAAGAGGTATATTGAGTACCAACATGGATATCATTGTCTGTAGAACTCAATACATGATGATTATACGACCTAACATGATTTAAAGGGTTGATAACGTAAGTGGATTTAATCCTTACCGATCCTCCCTGTGTCGAGTAACATTCTACCGCATTTCTGGTAATACGATCATCCAACCTTTCTAGAGCACACCTTTCACGGATAAAATCCGCAGGGATATTATTTATCCTATTTCCTAGCCCATACCTATTATCAGACGAGTCCACAATCTCCCAGAACTGGTTTCTTTTTCCAAGATCACCGTCATAAGACACCACATGTCTCATACGCACGCTTCCGGCTGATGTCTTGTAACACTCCTCGATATCAATAGGCATCCTATCTTCCATATCCGTGAAATCACAAGACACCAAAGAGAATCCGTCCGGGAGGGTAGCCAGTTCGGCCCCCGGAACGAAGCCGGCGTCATCCGATTCAAGCACCTCGAAGCGGACGTATCTTGCCTTTATCTTGGAGTCATAAGAAACCAACCTACGAAGCTTGACATTGCCATTGCCTCCGTCATAACACTCGACATAAGACCTGATGTCACGCTCCTCCATATCGTCGAAATCACAGACAGTCCTTACCCACGTATCTGGCAAGGAACTGAAGCTGGCGCCCTCAGGTTGTGACGGATCGGTAGTCTCCAGGACTTTATAGCTCTTATCCCTAACTCCTATATTCCCGTCCCATGACGTGAGAACCTCCAGCTTCACCTTACCGGCCGGTGTCTTATAACATTCTACAGTTACCTCAATATCCCGGTCCTCCATATCCGTGAAGTCACAAACGACCTCAACCCAGTCATCGCTTATGCTGGTGATAAACTTACCTACCGGATTCTCAGGATCGGTACTTTGCTTGACGCGATACCATTCCTTTCTGGTACCCATCTCGTAATCAAATATCTTATATCCCTCTATCTGCACCCTTCCGGTTCCGGTATCAAAGCATTTAAGCACCGGTATTATCTCCCTTTGGGTCATGTCCGGGAAATCACATACTATACGACTCCATGTATCGGGTATCTTATCATACTCCGTACCGATAGGATTGCTATCGTCAGTCGTATTTACCACCTCATAATGGGATACCTCCGGGTTCAGGCGGGGGTCTACCGACTCAACGCCCTCGATCTGGACCTTGCCCCCTTCCGTGGCGTAACATTTACTTACGAATATCAACTCCCGATCGGTCATCTCCGCTATGCTACAATCTATAGCTACCCACTCGGCAGGAATCTTATCCAATTCCGTACCAATAGGCGTATCAACATCTGAAGAGTTGATGATAAATATCTTCTCGGCCAATATCTCACCCTTATTATTCATATAGGTATGGATACGAGCCTCTATCTGACCTCCCGGAGTACGATAACATTGGTTGACGATCGACACACGGGCGTCCTTGATGTTAATGAACTGATAGTCCTTTTTAGGAACCTCGCTTACAAGTCTCTTTACTCCTTTATCATCGAAGTACACGTAACACCCGTCATTCCTCATCATGACCGGATACGTCTTCCCGTCTATAACAACACCTGAGAAGTCATCTGGCGGAACGGAGAAACCCATGCTTCCGAATATAGAAGCCAGTCTCTTTAAATACTCATTTATCGCAGACATAATATCATATTTTAATTCTACTGCCTCAAAGATAACAAAAAAAGGGAAGAGAATTGAATCTCTCCCCTTTAGGAAATATATGAACGCAAAAAAGGTTCTTTATTTCGGCTCAGTTACAATGGCCGGACCAAGACCAGCGGCAGCACCGATCATATTGATCATCTCCTGAACACCCTCATGAGCGCCATAGCGTACACGTAAGATCAGATTAACCGGATCATCGGCGAGAACCTTACCGAATCCTTGAGAGTATCTATGAGGATTAATCGTGATCTGGAAGTCCACGTATTGGGCTGTTTGTTCAACACGGCTGTATTCGTTCATGAATGTCCGTCCCATGAAATCCTGATGTTTCGGGAAACCGTTGAAATGAGCGTAACCCTTCAACTCGTCATCCATCATATTACCGCCGACATGAGTACGTGGTGCTTTGCTGGACAGTCTCTCGAAATTAAGTTGATCCCACCAGATAGGAGACCCCTCGTCAAGAGAATCAGGATAACCTCCGCTAGCGCCAACGATCTCAACGCTATCCTCTACATAAGTCATTTTATCCATCAAGCACTCTGACGGAGATAATAACATTTCCTTACCACGGAAACGGATACCGCACTTGCAGTTAGTGCCAAGTTCCTGAGCCGACTCCAATTTCTTCCACATACGGTTGCGGTAAGACGCCGGAGCCTCGCTGGTGAAGAATCCCTCGAACACCTTGTCGCACTCATCACACAACATGTTAGTATATACCGTTGTCTGGAAGCTATGCTGGCAAGCCGCAGGAGTACCGTAGTCAGTGATCTCCAGTTCCGGGAAAGCCTGTTTGATTTCCTCCAACGCACTGTTTCCGCACTCATCATCCGGGATCGTGATATAATACTTCTCGGTGGATACCTTGCAAGAACCACAAGCTGACCAAGAAGCGGTACGAACCGTAGGATTCTCACACATATCGGATGTCTTAGCCACATAGTAGATAATAGCCGTAGGATTGGCCTCCACGAAAGTAGAGATCTCCTCATCCGTCAATTTCTTGGAAGTAGCGGCAATATACAAACCTGATCCCTTGATCTGACTCATCTTATTAACCGTATCGGCTACAACGTTAGGCAATGACTCCACCGTAGTAGACATATCGACACCGTCATCCTCCAAGGAGATAGAATACAGATAACCACCCTTAACCTCGGTATAGTTAGGAGGACAATCCGTACATCCTTTCATGATAGAGATAAGACGTTGAGTATAATCAGCCGGTTTAGCGCCTTTCTTCATCACCTTATAACGTGACATGCTACCCTCGATAGTCTCACGTACGATCTTCAATCCTGGATATTGAGTGCGAACCTCAGCCAACGCAAGATCATCACCAGTATCGCATACCTCCATACAATAGAAGTTCACGTCCTCCGTCTCAGGCTCAGTAGCCTCATTAGTGCATCTTGTAACCGGAATGATATCAATATAATCGGATAATTTACCACCACCGGCAATAGGTTGGTTCTTCATCCGCTCGATACACTTCAATACGGCGGGTAACAAATCAACCTCCTCGCAAGGATCGCATTCCTCGCATTGATTAGGGGTATTGTCACAATCATCCAAAAGGATAGCATCAAAGATCTCAACACGACCTCCCTCGTAGCCAAGAAGCTCGAAAGCCCTGCCGGCGAGAATCAAGCGGATAACGATACGGTCGCCCTTGGAAACGGAGAAAGCCGTGTCGTCAGAGACACCATTGTATCCTAAGATAACGTCATCGACATAAGCGTGATCCTTCTTCGGCCAAGAAGCGTAAATCTCGGTGATCTCATTCAACGAGAACAGAGGCGTGGAAAAATCCTTGTCATATATAGAACGGGAAGCCGCTTGTTCATTACGACCGATACGGATCTCATAACGCTTGTCATTACGAGGCTTACCGGTAAAATCAATCACGGCCTTACAACCGTTCTCGGAAGTATCTTTAGTATCGTAAATACCGATCTGTCCTTCCTTTAATAAGATGGAATCAACATCCACCATCTTAGCGTGCGGGGGTACGAAAAGTACCCGGTCTTGCGGTCTGTGCAACATATTATCAACTTTTTAGTTCAAAAATCATTTACCTAACGCAAACATAATCATAAACAACATCACCGCAATAAAATAAGGTCGTGAGTATACGACATAATATGATGTTTACATTTTATGTAAAACAAAAAGCCTACCCGTTTCCGAGTAGGCTTAATGATCAAACTAACGGTGTTTATCTAAAAGAAGCCACATTATCCTTATCAAACCGATACCTCTGCAACTCATTCTCGTTAAGGTTGAATTGCTTGGCGACCATATCCAAAATCTCCTCCACCAAAGGATCTGGCAGCTCAGGGTCGATGTCCGTGGACCGCTCACCGGCGGCGTTGATGTACCCGGCCAGATCCACCCGTACCGGATTCCGGTAGTAGGTCATCCTGACCTCGTCTGTACGAAAGCCGTCCTCATACACCACGACCTTCCCGTCACCTATGGTGTAGAACGTTTCCCGATAGTCAAAAGAAGGTTTATTATTATCATCCCCAAGAAGCTCATGGACATTCTCGTTCTTAGCCTCCCATATGACAAAATCTCCAACCTCACATCCATTATAAGAAAACGCTCCTTTTATATTTGAGAACCATAAATAATCATCAGGAAGACCGAATGATGTCGATTCGGGGTCATCAATATGATTGATCTTATTAAGCGATTTCCAGTATACCAGAAGAGTTTGTATAGATCGGATGGTCTCATCATCCTTCCTATTAAGATAGTATCTTATCAACCTGTCCTGAGCCTCGTTGAACAAAAGCACGAACCTCCCGGGATCAAGCTTAATCCCGCCATTGGCGAGATTCTGCTCGTTCTTCTGCAAAGACCTTAGATACGCTTCTTGGATCGTCATCGTCATTCCTCCGTATTAACCTTATCACCTTTATCTACGTCTTCCTTCTTCTTGACATCCTTAACCTTCTTGGTCTTATCGTCTATATTAGAAATAGACATAAGTTCCTCGTACTCATCCAAGACATTAGCCTTTACACTGATAAGATCTTTCTTGGTAGCCAAGAACTCGGCGGACGTACGGGTGTCAGGACCTATGATCTGACCATTATATTGCAAGCCAGATGGAGTCATATTGATACGACCGTTACGTTGAAGGACGTTTATGATACGATAGAACTCAAGAACTTCCTTGAAATCACCCTCCAATGACCGATCCCAGATATCAAGCAGATAATCGATGTTGGTCTTCTTCTCGTTCATCCAGTTTGATAGTGATCCGGTGTAATAATCATCCTCCGTAAAATCAGGACGGGTCACGATACCGATGTACAGAAGAAGGTCGATGACAGCCTGACGTTCCTTGCCACCTTTCTTAAGGGCGTCGATGAACTTATAGCTGATATTCATCTTATTGATCTCACGCTGCTGAACGAAATCCTTGGCGTTGTCTTTCTCAATGAAACAGAACATGGAGTTCATGAAAATAGGATCACCATCCATTTCCTGAGGAGTCAACATGCCAGAAAATACAGCCAGATATAAATAAAATAACTCAACGGTATTAGCCGTGTTATAAACCTTACCCATATAGATCTTGTCTTTAGCATCATCCCAAAACTCGAAATTGGTCTGGGAAAGATCCTTCTGGGAAATATTCTCAAAAGGCTTCATTATATTATTGACACGCTGATCAACCAACTTATCAACCTCATCCTTATCCATGCCATTATAACATCTTGATCTTGGATAAAAACCGGTATTGTAAACCTCTGAGAAATCATCCCACGGGCAACATACGTGAGTAGCATTCTCCGGGAACGGAGCCTTGGCTATATTGGCGTCTTGGAAGGCCTGCGGAGCGCTTCCGTCGTGTTTACCTACTACCTCATACAAGGTATCTGACATGATATTGAAGCCGTTTACCTCGACCAATACCTTCTTTGATTTTAAAATCTCTTTCATTTCCTTATTTTTGCGTTACTTTCCTAAAAAAAAGAGGAGAGGAATATCCTCCCCTCTAAAAACCAAATTACATATGAAAAAAACTTAGCCGAAGTAGTTCGGTTGAAGCTCGATGATCAAGAACTTGCTGTTATCCATAACCCAAGCCGCTGAAGCTGAGTGGCACCAGAATTGCTCTTTCATGCCCGGCAAGGATGATACGATCTCATTACCGTTAGCTTTGTGCGCCCAACGACCGTATTCATAACCCCACCACATGCTTACGCCTTCTGGTTTGATATAGAATACGTTGTTATTCATATTACCTAACTTAGCGTTAGCCGTATTAGGAATAGCGGAATACGCGTTAGTCGATCCAGCGTCAGTGATATTCTCGATAATACAAGAATAAGAGGATCTAGGATACATGCCATTCACTAACTCGCTACGATCTGTCATGTCAGCGTAATCCAAAGAAGGATCGTGCTCGAACTCTACATTTCCGATGCCGGGAAGAAAAGCGCCCTTAACCTGTACCGGACCTAAAATCATAGCATCATTAGTACCAGAGATAGGATTAGAAGGCAACATACGGTCACTACCCATACCCCAGCTCAAATTACTCAACGTAGTAAAGAAAGCCTCTCTAATCAACTTCTCTAAGTTGACCATAGCCATAGCTCCTACCTTGAACTTAATCTTACGCTCCGTAATAGGAAGATCTTGACGACCACGGAAAATATAAGCGGCAGCAGCCATAAGAGTATCCTTAGTAATACCCATCGGGCGACTATAGTAGATAGTATAACCACGGCGAAGCTGACGGTAGATACCCTCATTCAAATGGATAGGACCATTTTGATCCATAATAATACCACCTTCTTGCCACATCAACTGTCTAGCCTCTAGCTTAACCAATTCAGCCATACAGAACACCTCCAATGTAGAGGCTACCTTAGCCGTACGTAAGTCAAGTCTACCATTGACAGTCTTACCGATAATAGCAAGATCAGGAATATTACCCTCATACTCACTTCTCATAGCATTCATTCTCCGTAATGCCGTCTCAACAAACTCAGACGTACTATTCTGCGCTGCCTGCATGGACTTCATACCGGCATACATAGTAGCCTCGCCCTCAACACCACGATGGTTTCCTAAACGGAACTCGCAGGTCATGGAACCGGCCTTGTCAGCTCCAGATACCTTAGAGAACTGGGTACTGTACTCACCAAGAGCATGACCGATCTTCCAATAACGGATACCCGGACGCAATTTCTCTTTAGGGAAGTATTTAGCCTTACCGCCAATAACACGACCCCAATAACGTGTCAAGTCTCCTTCCGTCTTAGACGGGATCTCACCTGAGATAAGGATATTACAGCCATTAGCTGCGTCATAGGTAATGACATCATAAGCCGTAAACTCAGAGGTATTCAAAACGATATCAAACAAACTACCGTCAATACCCGGTTTTAGATGATGACCTGAAGTATCCTCAGCCGTAACGACAGCGAATGTCTTTGTAACAGGTAAATCATAACGGAAAGAAGCTCCAATACCGTTAACGGAGATCGTAGCACCGTTATTAATCATACCCATATACATCGGAACAGGGTAGTTGGCGATATTAGAGAACAAGTTCAACAGACCTAGATGATTCTTGTCCGGATCCTCATAATACCAGCTCGCCAATGAGCCTAAGTTATGCTCTACGAGCGAAGTCTTATAGTTCTTGGCATCGGTGAAGGCGATAACGTTATCACCATTCACGGTAGCCGGAAAACTTTTTGTCAAAAAAGGGTTCATAATTATCTATCTTTTAATGTTATACACTCTTTGATCCACTTAGATCAAGGAAGTTAGCCTCTATAGTATCATTATCGATATTATTCTTATTCTGCTTTCCTCCCTTATTGCCAGAAAGAAGAGTGATGGTCTTCTTATTAACCTCCATCTTAGCCTTGTTAGTCTTCTGTTTAAGAAACTCGTCCTTATTCATCAAGAACAAAGCCAGATCAGCGGCCATGTCCGGATTCTTGATAGCCTCCGAATAAGCTTTATCTATAGCCGTATGACCTTGATTGTCTATCGGCTTGGTAACGAAATCGACAGCCTTACCTATCATCGTGTCAGTCAACTGGAACCCTGAGCTTATAGACGTCTTAAGACCTTTCTTATAGATCTTCATCTGCTCAATCAACTCCTGTTTCCTTTTCTCGGATTTTTTCTTCTCCTCCTCGATAAGGTTATCCATCTCCTTTTTCAGGATATCATGGAACTTATTGGCCTTGGACTCAATGAACTCATCGCCCTTGCCAATCATCATCTCCATATTATCCTTTATCTCGTCTTCCGGCATACCCAACATCTTATAATAATGCTGGATGACCGCAAGCTGATCATTCTTGTTGCTCATATCAAGGTTGTCCAAAGGCGCCTGAATGTTCTGATATTGGTTTAGAAGCTGACCTACGTTACCTCCAGCCTTATCCACCTCTATCATCTTCTTCATGAAGTCAGACATAGAACCGGTATCAACCTTATCCTTCAACAACTCATCAGCCTTATCCTTGATCAATCCCTCCACTATATCGAGTAAATCATCCTCTTTAGTGATAGTAGAAAGATCGACTGGCTTATCATCTACCATAATATCAAGGTTATCGATACTGTCGATGATACCTCTGGCAGCCATCTTCTCCAAGAAAGATTTCCCGTTAAACACTGATACCACGTTATTATTATCAGTACCGCCTTCGCCAAAGGAATCTGGGTCTGGGTTGGTAGCGTCGCCGCCCTTATCCCCGCCACCGTCAGCCGCTCCGCCGTCGGCAGGCTCTTCCTTGGAATCACCTATAGGATTACCATCCTTATCATATTTACCCTCGATATTATTCTTATCGCCATCACCGTCACCACGGTAAAAAAGTTCCTCGACACTCATGGTCTTAAAACCCTTAGCGAAATCACCCATGTCATTCATACAATTTCCTTTTTTGCTTTTTACAAAAGTATTATTAATCCAATTACCAATTAAATCAAACCCATTATAGTATATGACAGAATTTTACGCCAAAATGATTACAGATTTTGTAAAAATATTTACAAAACTTGTAATCAATTCTTGTTTATCATCGACGTAAACCTATCTGTATCAGAACGTTTGTTTCTAGCGTCTATCTCCTTTTCTTTTAATTCCAACTTCCTTTTCTCTATCTCCTCACGAGATCTTCGCTCAGCCTCGGCGTTAGCCTGTCTGGTTCTCATATCCTCTTCCTTGATATCAAGATCCCTTTCCTTTAAAGCCCTATCAGCCATAGCCTCGACATAATCCATGCCTTCAGAGTTGTTCTCGGTCCTAGCCGCTTGACCAGCGGCCATTATGCTCTTACCCCTTAAGTCGAAGTTGCCCTTGATATAAGCCAGCTCCTTATCCTTCTCATGCTCATCATTACGAGCCTGTTGATCGGCCTCAGCTTGCTGCTGGACAAGTCGCTGTTGATTCTGGTATTCTTCCTGCCTTACACGATCGGCGTAAGATCTAGCATCCCTTCCGATCTGATTCATCTCAGCCGTTGAGTTGGCGCTCATCATCCTAGTGATATCAAGTAAGTCATTACCTAACGTATTTGTCTGTAATATATATTGTTTCAAATTCTCCAATTCCAGACGTTTCTTGGAATTAGAGACAGCCATAACATTAAGATGACGTAACGACAAGCTATTATCCGTAAGACTGATGTAAGCCAAGGAAAGATCGCTGTTCCTGTACATCACGGTCCAATCGTATCCTTCCTTCTGGCATACTTGAGCCACGGCTAGATGAATATCCAATGTCCGTTTCTTGAAGTCATCGAAATCATTAAAGTAAGTCTGGGTCTGTAACATGGTAGCGTTAACCCCCTGTTTTACGCCCGTAGAACTCTCGTATCTGGTTGACTGACCCATTGCCTGTTCGGATATACCTATCATCCTATAAGCCATCATATAGGCGTAAGAAGCCATTTCCATACGGGATCTTATCTGATCCGTATTAGTAAGATCATATACACCAAACTGGTTATATATGCTACTCATCTGCGGATTCTGGTAAGGATTATTCGTATCATTACCACCTACACCCATAAACGATACAGACTTAACGATCTGCATAAAAGTAGCTAAAGCGCCCTTCTTGTCCATCATATCCTTATATTCAGTAGGCAGGAATCCCAAGTCACCTAAGAAGAACTTACCGATCTCCTTCTCGGCGTTATTGTATAGCTGATTCATAGCAAGGTTATACATCATCTGGAACGGTTGTATGCGATCAGCGAGACTGGCCCCTATAAATCCAGAAACCGGAATGACATAATCATACAGACTGCTGTCACCATGTATCTGATGAGGTATTGGATCCCCACCGATATATATAGGCTTATCCATTAAATTACCTCCGGTGATCTTAACTCCAAACCTAACCTCAGGAACATACTCCAAGATATAGGTGTTCACCTCAGGATCACCAACAGCATCGGCCATAACCCTCTTTACTTTCTTTATGCCATTCTTCTCCAAGAATTCCGGGAGCAACTCATCGGTTACAAGTTCCTGATCAACCATTCCGGTCTCTGTCATATAAGTTATTAAGAATACCGGTTTCATGGATACCCAATATCCTTCCATAACCCTAAAAAGGCGAGAGTCTATCTCATATCTCTTACCATCGGCCATACCGGAGTTGAAATATCCAAAGGGATGGAAGCGGGGTAAGAAGCGGGGTTGGGTGTGTTCCTCCCCGTCAGGTCCGAAGGTATGGTACTCTCCCATCGGCACACCATAATAGTCCTCAGCGGCGACTATAGACTCATAGTCATGGTATCCTTTCCATGGAATAACCTCATTCTCATACATACCGGTAATAGACGGTTTCTTTTTCTTCCAATCATACCTAGCACCGTCATTAGATACCCATCCCTCATAATCATCGTCACCTCCCATAATCCGACGCTTGTCTTTGGCCGTCATCTTATGGCCGTATCTTGATATCAACTCAACACCCTCGTAATAATGAAGACGGCCTACATAAGATCCATATTGCGGGTATTTCACATCAGGATGGAAAACCTCCATCGGACTCCATACCTCCGGACGATAATAGTCGAAGCCAACGAAATGGTTCCGGAACATCTTTCCGCTAAGAAGACGATCCCTGTAATTCTCCCTGTCAAGCTCATCCATATAAAACCGGCTACGATCAGCCTCGATCGTATGATCTCCCCATACCGCCGCCTGCGTCTTCCATCTTGTACTCATGAACCTCTGGATATCATCAGGGGTCATAGACGCCTTGGCCTGTTGGATTTGCTGAACATAAGCCTGACGCTCCTCCTCGGAATTAAACTCATTGTATGTAGGATCAAGACCGGCCTCCACAAGACGCTGATTAACGATAATATCCCACTGTTCTTGTATATGACGATGAAGTAAGTTTGACATCGTATCCTCATACTCACTTATAGCCATATCCCCTACCTCGTTAACCGTATACTTATCCTGTAGGTTTGTCAGCCATCCCTCAAAAGCGTTTACGATACCACCTATGATATCATAATGCTTCAAGAAAGAAGGGATTCTTATATCACTCCTTAGCTTCTGCACGTTCCTTAGCTGAGGGATGACATCCGCCATCTCCATAAAAGATAACTTACCATCCGCCATCAGATAATAGTCACGGTACATCTGGTTGCGATCATACTGTTTCAACCCTATCGTCTCAAGAGCGTCCATACAATCCTCCTTCCATTTCCTGTTCTTTTTCTTCGTGGAAATAGCCTGAGGAGGTAATCCTAATAACGCTCCTTTTGCTGGAAACGAATGATCTCTATTAAACACTTCCATGATTATTCAATTTTATTTACAACAAAGATAGGCGTTTAATTGATATTCATTTACCTAAAAGCTCCTATAGATACCGATCCAAAGGCAGAGGCATATACCTCATGGTGTTTATAAGCGTCTTCCTTGCGGGCATTATTCATCTCCTCGATCTTCGATTTAGGCATGTAATTGTTATCGTCAAAATATCTGGCGAGAACCAACGCATGCCCGAACGCTATTATCCTATCGACGTTCAATCCGGGCTTATACTGTATTATCTCATCCAATAGGGCTATATCATCGATCAGCTCAATACCCTTGACAGTTATATCAAGACCAGTCTGATCATCATAACCGACAACGAAATCCTGCCAGCAATAATCCACCACGCAGGAGAAGAGCAGGTTCTGGTTGCCGGGGGTCGGGTATAGCCCCAGCTTGCTGTTCTGCCGGGAGCCGGCCTTCACATACTTATTGGCTATTGCCTCACCAGCGAATAAGAAAAAAGAAGCAGGCATACCACTCTTCCGGTTAAGGTACTGTTCATACATCTGGTCAGCGTTCTCCATAAGACATATAGCACCATATCCTTTCTGAAGTACCTCGCACGTACGACAAAACTGATCTATGGATGATGGACGAGCGACATATGACACAACTATTCTATAGGCATATGGATCACGAATACCTACACGTCTCTTGAATATATAAAACGTACCTAGTGAAGCTGTATCTGATTTGGCCTGTTTATACCCGTCAAGACCAGCTACATAAACATAATCATCAAACCTATTAGATTGAGGCATCTCGAATATCTGGACAGGAGCATCAATAACACCTCCACTAAACGGAAAACCAGCTAGCTGTTTATTAGATTTCGTAGTACCAAGCTTATTGCCCGATTCAAGAAAAACATCACACAACATGCCTCTATATTGACCCGACTCAAGGAGATCATTCTTATGCTTGATAGCGTACTCTACCGGGAATAGGTTCTGGGACGAGCTTAAAAAACAGTCATCAATCGTAAAAGGATAGAACATGGTATGAGAGGTATAAGCTACCCTATCTTTCGTAGATAGCTTCTTCCGTTCCTCGTTAAGCTTATTGGTACTGGCTTCAAAATCCGTGGCATCAATCTTAATCTTATTAAGCTTCTTGTCGTCAGGCTTATCCAAATAATGACCTAACCCTATCGTTCTCTTGACACCGGAGTTAGCCATCTGACCGGGGACAAACATCGCCCATTTCCGTTCTTTCCATGTTTTCCCTTTCATGGCTCTCCGATTTAAAATATCCCAATCCATGACCAGAAGATTGTATGTATCAGGATCAGAGAACATCTCCTGAGCGTCCTTGGATAATTCCACCTCACCACCAGTACCAGCCAAGATCGGACTGAGACGCCAGCCGTAAGGAGTGTCGTATGACGGCATGGCGGCAGTGTACGGCTTTTTGATAGGTCCCTTACCTACCTCGTCGAAAATAGCCGTGGCGGGGGTCAGACCGGCAGTCTTCTGTGTGGATGTCTTCCTACCCATGTTGATGTTGGCTATGGATATTATGGCATGAACATCACGAACCCCGTTGGACATACGCTTGCCTAAGGTGACACCAGAACTCCAATCGGTCTTGGTCCTGTTAATCCTGAAAAAAGGATGCACATGATCAAGACCATACTCACAATACTCACCTATATTAGATAAATCGCTATCGCTGAAACCTACCACGGAATGACTAAGCCCGATCGTCATGGTAGCGTTCATCTGGAGAAGTGATGACATGATGGTCGTATTATGGGATACGACAAAATTGGTAGTAAGAAACTGATGAGATTTATTATCTACCTCAATACAAGTAGCCTTATACTTCCCGTAATAATCTATATCGGATATCATAAGTCTGTTATGGGTCTTGGATATATACATATCATCACCATCCATGACGCAATAATATCCCATAGACCAGAATATTCTTCTTACGAAGGATATAATATACTCACTTTTGTAAACAACCTTAAAACGATCATCGCCGGTGCTTATACCGCAAGCGATCTTCATGAACGAGCTTATAAATAACTCTTTCTGTTTTTTGGATGAATAAATGACATCATCCATCTCCTTCTTGCTTAGCTCAAAGATCCTGTCGGTAGATCCACAAAGGAAAGAGGCGGTCAGAGACCCAAGGAGCTGGGGCGACATCAGCCACCGCCGCTCGGGGAAATCCACGGCCTCCCCTATGTCTATAGTCATCTTCTGGAAGTCAGAGTGGATGATACCCATAGTGCTCATGACTTTATAATCACCATGATATTTAACCTTCCACTGATGTTGACCGCAACATACTATACTGCGCCCGTCCTCAAACGTCACCTTATACATATCAACGAACCCTTGAGGGTATACGCCTACTATAGTCGTAAGCTTACCATCATCGCCATATATGATATCCCCGATATCAGCGAACCCTATCTTCTTAGGCCCATAAGGAGTATATATCAGCTCCGAGTCCAGAAGGGCCTTCCCAAAACGACGGGTACCGAACATCCCTAACCCTTTCTTCTCCTGACGGGCACGTTGGTACATCTCGGCGAAAAACCATTCATTGTCACGCAAACGACTGATCGCTGGCACACGTTCCCCGTTTGGAAGATCCTGGAATACGGGAAAGAAATTAACATGCCAATAAAGCCATGGCGGGATGAACGTACCGTTGATAGTTATCCCGTTCTTGACCTTATAAGCCTCCTCTGTAAAGAACTGCTTAACATCATCATCTTGATCCTCCCAGCCAAACAAATCGTTCCACACTGGAGGATTCTTCATGTTTACATAAAATTCTGGACTCGTGCTTAAACTCATTTCATAATATCCTTTAAAACAGACTCGATTCCACCAGAAACCTGACCCTTACGTTCCTTTTTCTGGACATTGCTTACAGACCTATATACATCCATGATCCCGCTCTTCTCCATATAAGAATCATTCCATGTATTTATCTTATCGATTAATTTTGATATGAAGTCAAATGCCCTAGCCATATCCTCCGGCTTCTCCTTATCCCAAGGATGTTTATCAATATAAGTCTTAGCGTCGTTTATGGCCTTAGCTATGACCTCAAGATTATCATTGACCCGATCAGCGTCCTTACTCGTCGGCTTTCGTCTTCCCTGTGGCATTGGCTTTCATATCCTTAAACTCGTTATACTGTTTCATAAGAAGCTTATAAGACTGAACAACCCCGATCTTACTTACTTCCGTCACGCTCATGTCATGGAACATATCCTCAAGCTCCTTGTCGGCATATCTCAGACGTTCCTTGTCATCATAAAACACAAATCCAGATGTCCTGTCTTCTATAATGCCCTTGGCGGTGGACGCATATGTCGTATCTAAATCCAGATCCATACCGAAGCTGGTAGCCAACTGGATTATGAACATCAACCTAGAATTGACTTTTACAGCCTCTATATTCAACATCTGTATCTTATGGGTCATCTCATGAAGAACGACAAAATCCTCCTCTTTTATCAACGAAGATGATTTAAGGGCTATCTTCTTAGTCCTATCCTCAATATCGCTATACAGACGCTTGCTCTCACGTTTTATGGCTATCCAATGCCTTATATGGGTATCCGCCTCTTCTTTAAGATAATCCCTGATCTCTTTTTTGATATCCTTATCCTCTTCCATTATAATCACACGTTATAATCATTATTATTTAATTCAATCTCATCACTGATGCTTTGGTCTATAGACCTCAATAAATCTCTGGTACTAACATCCCGCAAGAAGCGGACATTACCACCATTAGCCCTAGCTATCCTCCTTAAAGCGGAGTAAAGTATATCACCCAACGAATATTCAGGCAACTCACGGCATCCGACTTCCATGACAATAAGGGCATGGATACGGTCATCTATCTTGCTTCTTACGAGATTTCTCACGGCATTATTTATAAGCTTCCCCTATAATACGTAGCGGGAAATGTTTGAAATTACGTTCAGGATCGTCCTTAGTATAACCCATAAGAGATAGATGTTTCTCAAAATGACCTTCCGTATATTTTGAGGTATCTAACGTCATCCTAAATATAATTCTATTCTCATTGTCAGGATGTTTGTTATATGATACATCTCCCATACATCCACATCCAAGATGATGCTCCTTGACATGGAAACCATCATTATGGGTGATAAATAACACGATTTCTATCTTATCACCTATTTTCTGATCAAAAATATTTAGATAAAACTCGCTCTCATCATCCGTCAGTCCTATATCAAAGGAATCGTTAGGGCACTCAATATTAAAATCGTTATGATCGGCTGTTATCACCTCCATAGCATTCCATTTGGCTTTCTCACCCTCCACGAACTTCAACGGGCATACCTCTGTCTTCATCCAAGCCTTTTCCTTGATAAAGCAACCACACAGCGAGCATGCCTGTCTTCCCATCAATCTTTGCAGCAATACCTTAGCTGGTAACTTAAAGAAAGCTATATTAGAAGAGTTCTTAGGACATTTCTTGCATAAATAAAGACGATTCTTGTACCACTCCGGATAATCCTTCTCATCCTTAGGAATCCTGCCCAATAAACTGTCTTCCCAAGCTTGGGCTATTACTTGGGCTTTACCAATTGTTTGCATATTATTTTTTAAATTGTTGTTGTTGAAAATCCTGTAACTGTTCCCATGTCATACCATACCGGCATTGATACATAGCCTCATGGTTGTCACGTATAAGGGGATCTCCGTTCTTCAATCCCTCCATACCCTCTATCACCTTTATCTTCTTATCCAGACAATCAAGCTCAATAGGCATCCTTTCGTCTGGATAACGATTACCCTCCTTGACATATATACGACGTATCTTATCACGTCTTACACGCATCTCACGGAGGTTGCATATAACATATCCGATAAACGGTATCCTGATAGATATATTATCGGTATATCTGGCGAGATGATGGATATAAGATACGGATGCTTTCATGCACCATTCGACCTGCTGCTTGGTAAACTTCCCTCCAGATCTTCTCACCACCTCATCGACAATATCCCTGTCGAACGAAATAAGACTCCTATCCATCGATATTCAATTTGTTTCTCTTGAATACGAATCCCATTACACGGGTGTCATCACCCTCTCCGTCAAGAACAAAATAATTACGTAGGCTTCTCATCTCAATAGACAGCTCACGGGTACGGAAATTTCCGTTCTTCTTGTCTACTAAAAAACCGCCACGCTTTAGCTCATTGTTAAGGACAGCGATATAAGATTCCTTCTGTCCATAACAATCCATATACTTGGCCCTGGTATCATCCGAGTATCCGTAGTTGATGTAGAAAGAAAGTAAGTTTATCGTCCTTTCAGTAATCAAGCTCCTACCCTTGGAATCCAGATAGCCGTTGTATATCCTTAAGAACTGCTGGATCATATCCAACCTAGTATCATAAGGCAACGCAAATACGAAAGCTTTCCTCTGTTCGGCCATATAAAATTAGTTTTCGACAAAACTACTTAAAAAAAATATCGTTGTCAAGAAATTATGCCATAATCAACATAATATATGCTGATTAGCATGTATTTACGAACATCCAAATAGGAAAAGGCGGTGGAAGTGGCGGAGGAAAGCCAGATAAGTCCACCGTAAGCCACGGCAATGAGGCCAGTGGAGCACAGACCATACATGCCTCCGAGCGGCGGTGGACAGCCCTATCCTGCCTCAAGGGACATGACCACCCCTTTTCCCTTTGGATTCCTTCTTGCTATGTTATGGGATATAAAGCCAAGGGGAAATGGGAAGCCTTGGGCGATGGAGCCTGCCGTAGAAGATACGGACGGCCGGAGCGTGAGCGACCGCACAAGACCTCACTTTTTCTTCTTTGGCTTATGCTCCACCCGATCCCCCTACCGGGGCACCGGCTTCCGGTATAGGATACGGCTTCTACCATGTTTAGCCTGCGGTATGCTACCTGACGGCACCATACCTTGGCGGTAAAAAGCAATGTTTTATTAAATAGAGACTTTAAGTGGAGTACACAGGAACTCGACGTCAGGAGAGGTTCTGTGTACGGATAGAGATATTAGAAAGTAGTATATGTTTATAGAGTTAATTATATTTAATAAATATACCTATTAACGCGCGCGTAACAAGTAGGTTGAGAAAAACGATCGTTCACGCTCACAGCGTTTTACGGACATTACCTACCCTCCTTAAACAACAAATGGGCGACCTTCACAGGCTACCCATCCATCCGAATAACTTGTTTCGTATTGATGAAACTTGTATATTCGCAGCAAATAAAAAAAAAACCATGGAGACAAAGGTAGCACTTTTACAGAAAATGAAATCAAATTTCGATAAGATTCTTACCGAAGCATATATCCCAAAAGATATACAAGCAAAAAAAGATGAGCTTGGATGCCTAAGGCTTCCAGCAGGATCACTTGTCTGTCCAGTAGATTACAAACCTGTAACTAATAAGGACGGGAAGAAGGTTACGGCCGTAAAATACTCGAACAAGAAAGATAATATAAGAGGTTCCGGTATGGTTATAGAAAAGAAGTGTAAGCAGGTAACGGCTTATCTTTCTATCATAAATGTACAGAAGCATGTATTTTTAAGAAATAGGATGAGAGATGGTTACCGTGACCGTATCGAGATCAATACCGATGATTTTATAGATATCCTATCCGATGGCATAGCTTATTTCTGCTACAAACATGTTATAGAGAACTGCCATGAGGATATAGACTATCAGCTAAAGACGCTTAAGGCCTATGCCGAGGGCGAGATAAGAATAGCTTTATCTGATATCATGATCTACTCGTATAAGGCTAAGAAGAATGAGGATACGAAAGAAATATTCGTAGGTAAGAAAAGATCCGTATACAAATGTCTGAATAAGAATTTAAGCTCAGACGAAAGACGGAATATGGCTAACAAAAGCCGGAAACTTGATCGGGTAAGAATCCTTTCCAAGATAATATTCAGGGCCAGAACCAGAAACGTACATCATATATACAAAGTAACTAAAAGAAAGACAGTTAAGTTCAATGTAGCATACCTTCTTAATGAGTTAAATAAGAAGCTCATAGGCATAGGTATGCGTGAAATATCTCAATCCACTATATACAGATACATAAGCATGTTCTTAGACATGTGTAAGAAGAATATATCCGATTTGTATGACGAGGTAAAAAAATACAATGGAATAGCGAATACCAAAGACAGAAAGAACGTAACTATCGGATGCTTAAGACTATTATACAAGGGGAAATATATGCATATCCTTATATCGACAGAATACATAAAAGATGTATTTTTAGGAGAAAAATCTTATGAGATGAGTAAAGCTGGATGATTTGAGTATCAGATATAAAATTTAATATTTACATATTATTCACATTTATTTTTAATAGTTAATTATAACTATTCGTATCTTTGTACCATAAATTTAAAAGATATGGTAAAAGAGGATTTTAGAAATGAAAACGACCTCCTTCGTCATATTATGACGGTGGATAAAAACGTAGAGCAGGGTCGTGCCTTGAAGAAGATTTTCACCACTAGGGAGAATCTGTTTATCACCGGTAGAGCTGGTAGTGGTAAAAGTACGTTCATGAGACGTATCGTAAAGTTCTTGGGTAAATGTGTTATTGTAGCTCCTACTGGCGTGGCTGCATTGAACGCAGGAGGGCAGACCATCCATTCGTTTTTCTCTATAAAGAACGATCCTTATATTCCTTCTATCGAGAGAGGTATGTTGTCTAATAAGGTGGATGTAAGTCCGTTTATGAAGAAGAAGATCAAGAATCTTGATACTATCGTTATCGACGAGATCAGTATGGTAAGACCTGATTTGCTTGATGAGGTGGCTGACGTACTTAGACAATGCAGGCGTAGCAAGGAACCTTTTGGTGGAGTTAGGTTGATTATGTTTGGAGATCTATCACAACTACCGCCTGTGGTGACGGCGGATGATTTTATCGACAAATATTATGAGAGCCGGTTCTTTTTCTCATCAAAGGCATTAAGAGCGTCAGGATTCTCGGTCATTACCTTCGAGAACGTATTCCGTCAAAAAGATCCTCAGCTTCTTTCCGTACTTGAGGATATAAGATGTGGGGTTATTACCGACGAGTCAAGACAGATATTGGATAGTAGGGTCAAGTATCCAGATAATATGGATAATACTATAATTATATGCTCAACTAACAAAGAAGCTTATGAGATAAATAAGACTAATCTTGATAAGATCAATAATAAGGTATTTAAGTTCGATGCTACTGTATTCGGGGAGAAGCCTGTAGCGCCTTGCGAGGATGAGCTTATAGTAAAGGTAGGGGCTAAGGTCATAATAACCAGAAACGGCAACGGGTATGTCAATGGCTCGATGGGTATCATAACCAGCATAGATACTGTTGATGAGACGATATATGTTCATCTAGATAACGATACTGAGGTGGAGATAACCAAAGAGAAGTGGGAGAAGATGAAGTATAAGCAGGTAGATGATTCCCTTGAAGGCATTTCTTGCGGCTATATAATACAATATCCATTAAGGTTAGGATACGCTATAACCGTTCATAAATCTCAGGGAATGACTTTAGATAATATATTCGTAGACATCAGCAGAGCCTTCGAAATAGGACAGATATATACCGCTCTTTCAAGATGTAGGTCTATGGACGGGCTTTATCTGAAATCAGTGCCTAAGGAAGATATGGTACTGCTAAGCGATAAGATATCTGACTTTATAGAGAAGGTGGATGAGAATGAGGGTGTTTTGAATCCAGAAAAGATATCTGATATCGGTAAGGATATGATCAAGAAACAACAGGATTTGTTTAATTTCGATGAATACGGATTATAATGGCTAAGAAAGAACTTTTTTCAGACGTAGATGAGTTAGTATCATCTTTAAATAAAGAGCTTGGAGAAGGCTCGATAATGAACTTCGGCGATGATAAGCCTATAATATCCATACCAAGGGAAAGCACTGGTTCTCTGGTGGTGGACAAGGCCCTCGGCGGCGGATGGGCGGTAGGTCGGATCCATGAGCTGGTCGGGATGGAATCTTGTGGCAAGACCATGATGTGTACGTTAAGTATGATCGAGTTCCAGAAAAAACATCCAGATAAGCTGGTAGCTATAATAGACGTGGAGAACGCTTTCGATATTGAGTACGCTAGGAAAATGGGATTAGATATAAACCGGTTTTTGATCTCCCAACCAAGCTACGGGGAGCTGGCTATTGACATCACAGCCAAGTTAGTCGAGTCCGGGAAGGTCGGATTTATTGTCGTAGATTCTGTAGCCAATCTGGTACCGAAGAAGGAGATAGAGGGCGATATGGAAGACAGCAACATGGGATTGCAGGCTCGTTTGATGTCCAAAGCCATGAGGGTTCTTACAGGAATCGTAAACAAAAGCGACTGTGTTCTGGTATTCATCAATCAGTATCGGGAGAAGATCGGTGTTATATACGGCGATCCTAAGGTAACGACCGGAGGTAACGCTCTTAAGTTCTATGCCTCTATCCGTATGGAGATGGCGAGAAAGAAGGTTATATTAGGAGAGGACGGATCTTCAGTAGGTCATGAGGTTAGGATAAAGGTGCTGAAGAACAAGACAGCCGTTCCGTTCCAAATAGCAGAGACAGCCTTGTATTATGGCGTGGGGTTTGATAAGGAACTTGAACTTTTGAAGTTATGCGAGGAAACCGGTATCTTTATCCGTAAAGGATCATGGTACTGGTACGGGGATGTTCGTGTAGGGAACGGAGTCGATAATACGTTAAGTATCATGAGGGATAATCAAGAATTGTGTCAAGAATTAAGAACTAAATTGAATTTGTAATCATGGCAATAGGAGTAAAATTTGTAGACGTAATACCGTCCAGTGTAGAGAACGCTGTCGAGGTTAAGAAAGGGGATGTGAAGAACTATCTGTTCGTAGGTATTCCCATGAGTGAGTTTATTGGAAAGAGATATGAGTATGAGGGATTCATATACATGTGCCTACAGGGTGTCACCGGTGGCACGGAACTTGGCGGAGATATAGCCATAGCCGTATTGAGACCGGTTCGCCCCGCCGTAGGGGAGGCTTCTTACCATTTGGTGGATATCAAGAAGTGTAAGTATAATAGAACTGACGTAGTTTTATTATTTAGAGAGGGAGATTTTAAGGTTGTTAAACGTGATGATTGTAATTTTATCTGATCATGGGTACGTATATCTCTATAAAATCAACAGTAAACGCATTCAGGTACGGGATTGATCCTATACCTGAATGGTTTGATAAGATATCCCAAAGAACCAAGGAGCTTGATGTGATGGTTGACGGTCACAAGGTAAAGGCTTTAGATATAATCCTAGAAAATGGCATTCTACGGGCTTTTTACGGTTATTATATAGGTATGTATCCGGATAACTCAATACAGGTGTTTAGACCGGAGGATTTTCATTCATTATATACGCTCAAGATATGATAATATACACAGGACTGATAAAAGATCTAGGATGTAGATGCTTTTATTACGATAGCGGGATGAATATTCCTATTGGATCAGTATGCGCTGAGATACCTGATATTGTATCTATATTAATGTCAAGGAAAGGATTGCCTCATTTTTATGAGCATATAGCGATAAAACGTGAAGATAACATTGGCGATAAGCTATTCTTTGATTTTAATGGGTATACCGATCAAAGATCAATTGTATTCAAGGGACTTGCATTACCTGATGCCAATATTGATGAATGTATTAAGTTCGCTCATAATTCTATAGTAAATCCAGACATGAGCAGCGATTTTATAGAAAGCGAGAGGAATGTTATACTAACCGAGATTGATAATGATGAATCATGGATTAATGATAATAGACTTATAGAATTATCTGGAATAGATAAGCGTTGTTTTGTAAATATATTAGGTACTAAAAGATCTGTCGGTAAAATAAAGGAAGATGACCTTACATTATGTCGAGATGCGATATTAAATAAATCAGAGATAGTATTTCATTTATATGGATGCGATGATTTCGTGGATAAACATGTATTAGATATGACAGAATTGTCAAATACTATTGATATCAACTCATTTTATCGTAATAAGCTTAAGGAATTTGCTGTATCTGATCCTAAATATGGTATTTATAAATACAAGAAGAACCCAAGACAGTTATATGTGTCGTTTATATTGGATAATTGTGATTTCAAGAAATTATGTGTATTGTTTATCGTGTTATCTATGATGTGTGGCAATTATAATTTCTCTATGTTTCATTATCTTAGAAATAACGGATTATGCTATTCTGTAAACAAGAGATACATGAATTACTCGAATAGAATAATTGCTAGCTTAATAATTGATGTAAGTCCAGATAAATGTAACATCACAAAAGATTGTGCGATTGATTATGTCAATAATTTTCATCATATAGCGAATAATGACAATATAGAGCTTGTCTTAAGGATGGCTAAGTTATCTGATAAGTTAAATATGATGAATATTGATGATTACTACGAGAGCTACATATCTTTTGTAATGTCAAGATTTAATGGGATAATGGATTCATATGACGTATATAACAGTATATCTGTGGATGATGTGCGTGATATGGTTAAAGATATTACTGAGGATAAATTAATAATTCAATATTGTTCCTGATATGAATGCAGTTATAGGAATAGATCCGGGTATAGATACCGGAGGATTGTCTATGATCCCGGAGAACGGGGAGGTTAAGGTAATTATGACACCAAGGATATCGGCTAAGGGAGATATAGATCTTAGGGCTATATCAAGTTTCTTCCTCGATGCCGCTGACAAGATCCAAGAAGAGGGAGGCGGGACGCTGGCGATCGCCGTCGAGGACGTCCACAGCATCCACAACAGCTCGGCCTCCAGCAACTTCACCTTTGGCGGGAGACGCCGGGAACCGAACGCTCTATTCGCTATGATGGTGGAGATGATGGAGCGATACGGATCTCACCCGGATGTTAGGTTCATGTTCGAGGAGGTGCAACCAAAGACCTGGCAGAAGGAGCTTCATACGACAGCCGATCGGGTGTATACGGCGGCTAAGCTGGACACGAAGGCTACCTCCATCCGATGCGCCATGCGCCTTTTCCCTTTGGTCTCTTTCGTGAAACCATGGTCAGGAAAAGGAATACAACCTACTAAGATACAAGACGGAATGTGTGACGCTACGCTTATAGCCGAGTATATTAGACGTAAGTTTAAATTATTTTAATACTATTAAGTATTTATTATATTTGTATTAATATAATTATGATTACATTTGCAATGTCATGTAAAAGTTGTTTATTATAACCTCGGATAATATGTAAGATGTTGAAAAATATTTTACATATACCGGAAACGGTCAGGTTATTAGCCTAAGTGCTTAGAGCACTACGTTACCTTAGAATGTATAGTTACCCTAGGGTGTTTATCCAAGCCCAAGGCTCTAAGGCAAGTGGTTAAACAGGAGTAGCGTATTCGGCAAAACAGTGCTGCTTGTATGAAACCTTTGGTAACATTGGCGATGGGTACTAACAGGATTTTTATCCTGATTTATCCCATAATCGGGATTCATACTCCGGAATCATTTCCGGTTTCGGAGTATGATTTTTATAAAGCTTGTACATGAATTATGGATGATAAACAAATAAAATATGTTATATGGTATTGAAGTGCTTGTCGAAATCATTAAATGAGAAGTTGGGTAAACTGGAGACGGTGGTTAAGAACGCCGGTTCCAACTCCCTTTATAAGGATCTTAAGATAGATGTTGTCAATAATCTGGCTTATATCACTTCCGTAAATGCCAAGGTATGTGTTATAGAACGATTGAAGGTCGAGGCTGACTCTAACTTCTCTTTCTTGGTAGAGGCAAGCTCTTTTATTAAGTTCATGAAAAAACAGAAGAATCGTGAGATTACGATACTGCTTTCGGATAGAAAAGATCAGATCACGATCCACTACGCTTCTGGTGAGTATAGTTGTCCGGTTTTTGATATCAATACATTCCCGCAGGTACATAAGATACTTGATGGAGGAATTAAGGTTAAGATGAGCGATTATGTTTCGGTTCTTAACAAAGCCAGCGATTATACGGAGGTAGATGATTTTTATCCATGCATCGAGAATGTGGTCATTGATATTGATGATATTAATATTAATATAGTAAGTACGGATAGAAATACTATTTACAGGTATTTTGTCCCTAATCAGGATAAGGTAGAGAAGATGTTTATCCCGGTGTCGAACGAATCTGCGATATTGCTTGATAAGCATATCAATAAGTCATCGGATATGTTGTCTATAAAAGTGGACGATACTAAGACTTATTTCTCTGCGCCTGATATGGATATGTATGAGACCCATTTTGAGGGTAATTATCCAAATTGGAGGTTCGTGGACGAGCATTTTGTCAAAACAAGTACCTATGTCTTTGATAAGGATCTACTCGTCCAAGCCCTCCAAAACAATCTTAAGGTAAATGAGTTCGATCATTGCAAGTTGATATTTACCGATAAAGGATGCGGTATTATGTCAGAGAGCCCGTCTTCAGGTAAATCATGTAAGGAAAGACTTACCCCTTTGTCTCATTATGGTGAAGATATTGTATGCAACGTGTTATGTGGAAGATATCTGGGTATCATAAAAAGCATATCGTGGAATAGGATAGTTATCGAGCATGATCATAAATCTCATTTCAATAAGATTTATGGGGAGGATAATAAGAACGAGTATTTCTTGTCATCATCAGTTATTGTTTAATATTTAAAAATATATAAAATGGGAGTTAGAGAAAATTCATCAGGTGGTAATAACCATTACTTTAAAGTAAGTGGTAGCGGATTATTATATCAGTCATCAAGAGAACCAAAGGAAGGTTTCGAGGAGCATATAAACGAGAAGACCGGAGCCGTTTCTTATTGGAGGGTATTCTGGAACGGTATCGAAGGTTATTTGTCTGATATCAATGTGCGAGAAGTGGAGTTCAATGGAATAAATGCCAAATACTTATCCATAAAGATAAGTGATGAGGATGGTAATTACTTTATAAACGTTCCTTTGATGACTCAAAAAGGAGGTATCAATAATTACGTTAAGTCACTGGTAAGGTACTTGCCTAATATCGACCTGAAACGTAAGGTGGTGATCAATCCTGCTCATGCTAAGAAAGGGGATCAATATGCTCCCGGTAATTTCTTTATCTCATACGCAAGGGAGACTCCTGACGGTAAGGACGAGCTTATCCAGCAATATTATAAGAATGGGCAGAATGGATGGCCTGACAGGGTTGAGAGTACTGATATAATGGGGAATAAGAAGTTTGATTATACGACCCAAGACGCTTTCGCTTATCAGGTACTTAATAAATATATCCAAAGTATTAAAGCGGATGGCGTGAGACCGGTTCAGTCTCCAAGCCAAAACAACGCTGGTGAGGCTATAACGCAAACGCCCCCACCGTCATACGCTACGCAGGCTCCGCAGCAGACGCCTCCTCCATCATACCAGCAGGCTCCGCCTCAGACAGCCCAAGCGCCTTCTTTTGGAGGTCAGCAGCCGCCACAATATCCTCCTTTTGGAGACGACAGTGACCTACCTTTCTAATTAACTAATTGAAAATGAGTAATTTAATGGAGAGTAATTTCAATATATCTACTAAAGTGAATCGTGTCTCGATGCCTACCCAAAATAAGGTAGATACGGTTATGAAGAACCTAGGGCATCGACCTTGTGTAGCGTATTCCGAGGAAAAGAATATGTATTATAAGGATGGAGAATGGGTAGCGTCAGATCTTGACGCTACTATCTTACCTCTTAGGGAGATGTTCGAGAAGACATCTGATTTGAAGTTAGGACTGAAGATCGTTTATTTAATAATCAAATTATAATGGCCAGTATTGAGGATATTAAAAAGCTTCTGGAAAGCAAGTCGTTTACATCAGCCAGAGACCTTGATGAGCTTGAGGAGAAGCCGGATGATAAACAAAACGAGGTTAGATTGAATTGCGAACCTATGGTAGGGATGGTGGAGAAAGAGGGAAAGATCTTCCTTAACTCCGTAAGATTCTCGAAAGCATGGAACTCGTTGGGTAAGGATATTCCTATCAAGCAGGGTAATGCCTTCCCATTAGGGCAGGGTGATGTCCTTGATATAGACACAGGGGTGTGGGCATCGTTCCCGGATAATACCATAGGGGTGTTGATGATGCTGCCGTCGTTTACCGGCGATACGGGACTTACTTTGGTGGGATCACCGTTCGTCTCGTCTAATAACGGGAATATCATGATCAGGGTCACTAATGTCCGTAAGGATATGGCTATAGTCGAGAAAGATAAACATATAGCTGAGTTAATTATAGTCGGTAAGATAAATGCCGATATTCGTAAAACTTATAACAGTGATAAAAATGTTCGGATTGAAGATAGTAAAGAGTAGTTATATAAATACTCTAAAAAAAGATCTTGATGAGGCTATTAGTTATTCAAGTAGATTAAAAAGAAATTATGAGGATGCTAGTAAGAAGATAACGGAATTGGAAGAGAAAATAAAGTATCTTGATACGCTTGTCGATTCTCTTGATATGGATATAGATTCCAAGGATTCTCATATAGTTAAGATGGGGAATGAGCTTAGTAAATCAAGAGAGCTATATAATGAGTCGGTAAAAGAGAAAGAAACTCTTAAACGGGCTTATATGGATATCGAGAAGAAACATAAACTATCATCTAAATTACTCGATGAGGCTAGAAGAAGATATAAGGAACTTGAGGACCAGAATAAAATCATGTCAGATCGTATCAAATATCTTGAGGCAGAGATTTTAGACATCGATGTTCCTGATGAGGTTGTTGTTGATGAGGATAAGATGGATCCTAACTCAGGTCATATTGATATACCTGAAAATAACGCCCCTGAGGTCGCTGATGCTGGTATTGACGTAAATGTCGAGAATAAGGCGGAGGATAAGAAGAAATCTAAGAAACGTAAAAAATCTAAGAAAAGTGAATAAGATCTTGTTTTTCTTGTTAACGTTATTTACCTTAGCGGTTGTCGGATGCAGTACGTCAAGAACCTACTATACGGAATATGATACTACTGATATATCTTATGTGGTGGATTCCATAGTGTCTTCCGGGACCGTGATGGGCCAATGGAAGGAGTGGCGGTTTACGCTGGACGACGGCCGGGTCGATAACTTTGGCTTCACCGCCCTGTACGACGCCAAGGGAAAGGCTAGAGGGTCTATACAGGTAAGGCAAAGATCCGATACGTTTAATATCAAGATAATTGATTACCATAAAAAGGATAAAAAATGAGTTACGGGTTAGGATATATACCATCCCCTGTGGATGACAGAGACGCTATCATGAATATGCAGCATGAGGCTGTCCCTGATGAGTATAAGGTCAACAACGTTGATAGCGTAGTGGATCAAGGATCTTCTCCTATTTGCGCTGCGGTAAGCTTAGCTGAGATACTTAACTGGAGAAAGAGTATAAGGGCTATTAAAAGACCGGCTAAGATCTCTCCCTACGATATATATGATCTGAGAGAGGATAAGGATCAAGACGGGATGGTTCTTCGTGACGCTATCAAGTCTATCAAGAACGTAGGCGTAGATGGGGAGAAAATAAACAGTTACGCTAGGATCATAGATCCGGTATCAGCTAAGGTGGCTTTGATGCTGAATGGGCCTCTGGTTATAGGTCTGTATTGCTATAATTATGGTAATCGATTCTGGCAAGGCCAAGGGCAGAACTTGGGAGGTCATGCCGTTATCCTCACCGGCTGGGACAAGGCCGGCTTCGTCCTACAGAACAGTTGGGGGACGGGATGGGGTAGGTCTGGTGTAGAGACATTCCCGTTCGAGGATTGGCGCTATATGCTAGAATGTTGGACAATAGTTTCATAAAGTTACTATATAAACTCCGAGAAATTCCTATCCACATCCTCTTGTGAAAGCCGATGTGGTGTATTTAGGACCCGTAGATCAATTGGTTGGATCATCTGGCTCATAACCAGCAGGTTGTCGGTTCAAGTCCGGCCGGGTCCACAGTTGGATTAATAATGTTTGTCATTAGGTTTAGAGTTTAGATTTATGTAGTGTCCTTGTCTGGGAGGATCAGGACGCTTAAAGGGGAGTTAATTTAACGGATAGAATTTACGATTCCTAATCGTAGCGTGGATAAGGGTTCGATTCCCCCACTCCCCACATGGTGTTTTCTTAAACATATTCCCGTAGGTCGGTAATTAACGATAACCGGTAGACAGCCTACGGGAATTAATAAAATCTTACGTGCTTAAGATCGCTTTCAGTTCTATTTTTCGTGTGTAATCTATAGGAGGGTAGCACGACCCTCCTATTTATAATAACTATTTGGGATGGACATTAATCAAATAAAAACGTATCTACCATCAGGATGGGATGTGGTTGATCTAATAGATCACGGCATAATCGATCTTGATATCATGAACGGGAAGATGATTGGTGAGTATGTGGCTGTGTTGATGATAAAGTCTTATGATAAGATTACTGAATCACATAACTTAACTACTTTCTCGTTCCATGATAAGGATATGGGTGGATTACGGAGATTGGTATCGAACGCTATAATGGCGGTTGGGTTAAGGAATAATCCTATGACAGGAGATGGGAACACGGCAATCAAATAAAGGTGCTGAATACACTGAAAGAGGGATATTGGATATCCTTAACAGACAGTTCTTGGTATCTCCTAGATGGATTATAAACAACTTGTATGTCTATAACTGGGAGTCCGATTATCTGGCTATAACCAGATCCATGTACGCTTATGAGGTTGAGGTGAAGATCTCGTTGGCTGACTATAACAAGGATTTCGAGAAGGAGGGCAAGCACCAAGTAATGCAAGGCTGGTTCGAGGCTCGGAAGCAAGCCCTGTACGAGACCGGGGACTGGGTCAGGTACGGCCGCCCCAACTACTTCTACTACTGCGTTCCGGATGGGTTGGTTGATCCTAAGGACATACCTCCGTACGCAGGACTCGCTTATGTTTGTGGCAGGAATTTGAGAAAGATCAAGGACGCACCTATCCTGCATCGTGATAAATTTGACCCAGAAGCTTATAAGATGGCAGACAAATTCTACTACAATTGGTGGAACGAGAGACGTAAAGCCAGACAGATAGAAGGGAAGGATATGAAAGATGAGTTCAGGAAGAGCATGAAAAAGGTGAAGGAGAAGATAACCGTCGATGCCAAGATCAGGGCGATGGAGGCGTTCCGGAGCGTCTGCGATTATGCCTACTGGCCGTACGGGGGAAGAGGGGTGCCCGGAATGAGACCCAACTGTTCCGCTTGTGGCGAGGAATGTAAATTACAATGCCCGAAAGGGAAAGAATTTAAAAACAAGATAAAATGAGTAAGATTAAAGATTTATTGGCAAGAGCCATTTCATTAGCCTCAGAGCAACCTATGAGCTATAAAGAGGCAATTGAGTTGCTTGATGGTATAGATACGTGTAAGGTCAAGATATGGCTGGAAAAAGGGGCTAAGCTGCCTGAATACGCTCATAAAGAAGATGCTTGCATGGATCTATTTGTAAAGAATATAGAGCTTGATAGCGGCAGAATCATATATCATACTGGTGTACATGTAGCGCTACCTGAAGATTATGAGATGGAAATCCGTCCACGTAGTGGTTTTACTAATAGCGAGCTAATTATGCAAAACGCCCCTGCTACCATTGATGAAGGATATAGTGGGGAAATTATGATAGTTCACAGAAAAATGGATAGGAATAGTCCTTATTATTGTAATGTAGGTGGTAAGGTAGCACAACTTCTTATTCGTAGACGGGAACGTATCGTATGGGAAGAAGTGGAGTCATTAGAAGATCTTGGAAAATCTGATAGAGGTGATAATGGATTTGGAAGTACAGATAAGATAAATAAAGATGGCTTCATGACCAGCGAACGTCGGTTAGGAAACCACCGTGGTAATGAATGATATGGAAAACAAAAATACATCATCCACTACTAATGAGGGCTTGAAAGAAATTGACAAACAAACAAATCCTGTTATGTATGGATGGAGATGTCCGGTATGTGGAAGAGTATATTCTCCCTACGTATCTATGTGCGCTTATTGCGGTAATAATAATATGAATCATATTACATGTAAAGTTACTGGATAATTGATATGAGTGGAAGAATTAAAATAAAGCCCAAGGATAAGGATAAGAGACCTAAGATCGATGTATTTAAGGTAATAGAGAACCGGTTCAAGAATATGAACGAGCTTCGGGATCTGATCGACATGGATCCAAGGAAAGGGCTGGTCAGGATCCGGGACGGGGCCGGCTTTAGGGAGGTGGAGCGGGGCGGATGCCTGCACCGGAACTACCTTAACCTGTTGGAGGAAGAGCTGGGCGCTAAATTATCCATAGATCTTATAGAAAGGTATATCAAAAGATAATAATATATTAAATCGTAAAATTATGAATAGATATGTAAAGAAACCAATTGCGATAGAAGCCGTAAAATGGAAAGGCTTTAATAATGATGAGATCAAGGATTTCGCTGGTGATAGCGTTAAAATAGAAGTTATTCGTGAAGGTGATGCGGATAGAGGTATACCTCCTTGTATTGATTGCAGTATAAAAACCCTTGAAGGTGTTATGACAGCCAATGTAGGTGATTATATCATAAAAGGGGTAAATGGAGAGTTTTATCCTTGTAAGCCTGATATATTCGAGAAAACATATTTACATGAAGATGAGATGGGTAATATATCCGACGGGTATCATACATTTAACGAACTATATAGATAGCGAATGCTTTACAATGCCGCTTTCTTCAATGAGCTGGCTAAAGGCGATATAAAGGTCTGTAAATCACATAAGCATCATGATGGAGAGGAATGCTTCGGCGGAGGGTGGTTTATCGTAATGGCAGAACTGCCAACGGGACAGATATCCAATCATTATGAGAACCGGTATTGGGAGTTGTTTAATATCCCTGAACTTGATACGGCATGGGAATGGGATGGACATACGCCTAATGAGGCCGCTGATAGAATAGAATCGTATTTGAAGTCAAATTGATATTAATATCTGCCCTAGGAATTACCTAGGGCAGGTTCGTTTTATATACCGAAGTATCTACCACGATCTGGCTATCCATATCCCCAATCAACTCAATGATCTCATCCCTTATGTCATAAGAAAGCAATATCGGTATTATGGTTAATATAAAAGATAGTATTATCCCGAATCCTATTATGATAATAATATCATCGCACTCTATATCCAACATCGGCATGACAAACATCAACCCGGCCGTGAATATCATCACGAATAACGCTGATATCTCATTTATCATATCCCGCTCCATCGTATCCTTAATCATATCTCCTCAACTTTAGTATGGTTTATTATCCTGCTGATATGACGGATACTTAATCCAGTCTTGTCCTTTATCTTACCATATACGTAGTTCCTTGATACGACAGTGGCTAAATCACCTAGCTCATTAAGTATCTCATCATACATCTTATGTATCTCGTTGTTGCGGATGACCGTACTGTCCCTTACATGTATCTTCTCAACGTCGTCGTCGCAGAAGAAGACCTTGATTTTATGAAGTATGTCTCTAAACATGATTATCTTTTTGTCCCAAAGATATGAAAATTTGAGGATAAAACCAGAAGGAAGCCAAAAAGAACAGGGAGGCAGTGGGAGGGCGGGGGATGCCCGGGAGGATGGAGGCCAGATCGTTCCCTTGGATTCAATGACATGATTTGAGAATAAATCATATATTTGTATGTGCAAAATACATAATAATATGGAATTAATTAAAATTAACTCAATGGGGGGTATTTTCACCCTCCATAAAAACAATAGATTATGTTAAGAAGAAGAATGTTAAGCCAAATGCCATTACCGCCATCCAACAAGGTGAATGACGCTTATTTTTACGTTCAAGCTCCATGGATAAAAGATCTATCAAAATATAATATGAATGTGGATGGATCTATGTATATGGATATTGATAAATATAATGGTAAATATGTATTTTCCATGGGAAGAGTAGGAGCCTACGATTCCTATATCAAATTTGATAATGACTCGAATATATTACCATGCCCTCAACCAGATAACGAAATATCCATAGAAGCGTTGCTCTATTTAAATACACAACAGGAAGGAAGATATTATCTATTCGCTCCATATGGAACCCAATCTACTACACAAAACTATTTATGTATCGGTGTTAATGTCTCATCATATGGGACTAAACTTTTTTATACCCAAGGACGATCTGTAGATATACCAGCATATCAATGGGTACATGTAATGGCGTCGTGGAGAAATGGGTATTTGAAGGAATATATTGGAGGGGTGCTGAGTTATGAGGATGCGACTAATGTGATGTATACACAAAACTATCAAACATATTATTTTAATATAGGAGGATATCCATCAGCCTACGACATGGGACTCCCTGGAATGTTTAGGTATGTAAGGATCTGGAATTATGCTAAGAACTTTGACTTGGATAAATTCGTGCCGGATACTTAACAATGTATTGGGCATAATATCATACAATGGAATACTTAATCAATTAAAGGAATGAGAAACGTGAAAATACGAATATATCATCCTACCCACCCATTCCTTTAATTGGTATAAGTATATAATTATGACTAATTTATATCTCTTATGAACCGAACACGAAAGCTTTCGTACTTATCTCGGTAGTCTACGCATCCACTGGAGAAACTCAAGTACCATCCGGTAACGGACCTGCGCTCTGAACTAGACCAATAACCTTGGATATTATCGAATTCTTGTCCACCAATATCAGATAACGCTTTATTGACGCTATTTAAGTTCATCCATATCAATGACAATTGTGGGCATGATGGGATATACCAATCATTATATCCCTTAGCGTCTTTGCTGGCTAAAAATGCGTTAAGTACACGCCCAATTGTCACATAACCACCATATCCTTCACCTCCTTCAATCACCTCCTTTAGCACTTCGGAATTCGCTTTTCCCTCCCAATCAGACAAAGCCCCACTTGTCCATGAAGAAACATTTTCCGGAATATTGGGAGTACCATTGTATGACCCCGACTCAGGTTTTAAATAACCGATGATATTATTCCCATACAAATTACTATAGTTTGTAATGTCGGTCTGATCCGTACCATATCCACCCCAATAGAACAAATAGCTTTTATTATACCCTGCTGAAGCGTTTTTATAGCTTTGATTAGAATCCTCGTTCTTCTCGATCATGAGCTTATGACCATCACTGACAAGTGCAACAGCGATACATGTGGTATCCGCTTCTGATATCGGTATTAATATACCATTTTTATTCACGGCATAAATACCAGATTTTATGCCTGAATTAAATCTTCTTCTCATCATAATGATACATTTTTATGGAGGATGAAATACCCCCCCCCATACCGTTATTAATTTATTCATTTATAATATATTATGTTTTTATTATGTCGTAAATATAACATAATTAATTATATGTAGGTAATAGGGAGATATGTGGGTATGGATTGGTTATGAGATATGTATGATTACATTAGAATTTAAGTTATGCACAAATATAATGAATTATAGGGATATGCCAAAGGAAGAGGCTGGCGGAAGACCCGATGGGTAGGCCAGGAGGGACGAGGTCTCCCTCCTTCCCTTGGGATTACACTATCCTTACCGTTACTCGATAGTTACCACGAGAACTTTTCCCATAGGCATAAGATTCACATCCCGAACAAAGATCAGTTACTATACAATTATCGTTTAATACATAATCACCATCCCAAGTTACATAACTTTCATCTAAAAACTGAGTCTGTAATTCAGATCTGTAAGTGAAATTAATGATCTTCCCAGGATCTTCTATCACCGTTACAGGAACAAAATTAGTTATCCTATTCCCGTATATCACCTTATTAGCCAACTCGCAATGCATACCCGAATTATATTGATACGTAAGGGTTCCCTCTATAATACCTCCACTTATGCCCAAAATAACATTGTACTCATTTTTCGGATTTAGATATGATATCTGGCCACTTATGCTTATAGTTTTTATCTTCTTATCGCGATATATATCAAGATAATATCCGTTAAAACCATGTTGATATGGCTTCCCATCAATATATATATCTACAACGCCAAGACACATATTCTTGTTTATATTAACACGGTAGTGGATCTTACCGGAAGAAGTCCTGCGCCTAAACATACCCCCTCCTTATCTGAGGGTTAAAATACCCCCCCCCTCATGTATTTAACTTCTTTATTCATAATATATTATGTTTTAATTATATCGCAAATATAACAAATTAAATGAGATGGAAGGTGATATGGTTGTGAGGAAGTATGAGGGATATTCGGGGAGGATGATATGCGGGACATTATTGGAGAGATGAGATGGGGTATGATGGGAGGGGGATATGCGGGACGGACCACCTCCCCGAAATCGGCCCGGCCGGGCTGCCGTTTTTGGTCCCACCCCCCCCGCCTACAAAGGCTGGGAGATAGGAACGGCAAACGATCAACGAGCCGAAAAAGGAATGCTTATTTTGTATTTAACTTGTTGATTATCAATCATATAAATCAATATTTTAATATACGTTTACATTTGATTAGATTTATTACATATAATCGTCGAATTTTTATTGCAAAATATTTGTTTGAAAATAAAACATATATTATATTTGCAATGTGAGATAACAATATTAACAAACAAGGCGTGCTAGATGCCTATACAAGTCCCCAGGGCAGGGGCAAATCTAATGACAGGTAAAGATCTTAACAAAGTACAAAACGAGGTAAAAAAAGCAAGTGAGAAAACATTGACAGGTGCGGTAAAAGCGTGGTGCCAATTATTTAAATCTGGAAAAGAAATAAATGAAATATTAAAGGACAATGATATTAAAGTAGATAAAGCAATCGTCCCCGCTTTAGTCAATTTAGCAAAGGACAAGGAAGTTGTAATACAACTTTGCAAAGAAATATTACCACGAGTTAATAATACCTTTTGTTCCTATAAAGAAGTTGAACGCGAATACTATGATAAAAACGATAAGGATAAAAACAAGAAGTTTAAAATGAACGAAATAGAGGATGTAGCAATACTCGGCTCACATCATAAGCGTTTTGGATACAACGAGCCTATAGAGTTTGATTTCGGCATATATTATGAAACGTTCAATGATGCTGACAAACGTATTGTAAAATGCGCCGTTCCAATAAAGCGGTACACATTTAGTCTTATAGCTAAATGTATCACTTACTACCTAACGCATCCTAAAAATGACAGGTGATAAAACGGGCTATAATAGCCCGTTATGGTTGCACGTGTTTACCTCCTCGTGGTGCAACCGGACTAAGACTAAAAACACGACATATTTGACATATTGATATAAGCATACACAAGTCGGTAGGAGTATAGCCGTTGGCGTTCGATAGCTTGTGTAAATAGGCCGCCGCTTAACAATGTGGTTTAGGTCCGTTTTCAGTCGCAATACGGACCGTTATTCTTTGGGCTTGTATCAAAACGGGTTAATACGTCCGGTTTCCGGATAGGCCGTGTAAAATAACGGGGTATATTGGTGTATATACGCATGTATATGGCGTATGTCTATGCGTTGTGAGAGTAACACGCATGGAGTGTATTACGGGGTTATTTCCGTGCTAATGTATCAATACGACGTATGTTAGGGTGGCTTAAATACCTAATATGCGTACGGATAGCAAATAACAACCTTTACAAGGGTATTTCGTGCGGTTAAATTGACGGACAAAATGCGCCTTGTCGGTACGTATCACGGGTAACGTATGTACGTATTTGGCTTCGTTCGTTCGGGGCAAAGGGACAAATCCAAAGGAAATATGGAGGGAGTGGTGTGTCCGGCCGGATGTATTGATAACGGCGGCCGTGTCGTCCCCGGCTTACCGTTTCTTATTGGTGCAATTTAAAACGAATAAATTATGTATAGGAGAAAGTTTGATAATCTGAATAGAAAGCTAGCACTTAAAAAAGAAAAGGCTTTAAACGCCGCAAGAAAATCTAAAATTGAGTTCTATATTGAGCTTACCAAAGAGCTATACATGTCTAATAAATTAGACTGTAGTAGAAGTTTTGATAAATGTAGGCAAAAGCATGTAAGTTATATGGCAAATAAACAAAGGCAGTAGTTATTTATTTTTCGTTGATTTTAAAGTTTGTGCCCTTTTGTACTGTAGTGATATAGGACGGAAGGGCTTTTTTGTGCCTGTATTTTACAAAATGACAGCATATGTATATATTTTGCTTACGCATAAAAGTGTTAAGGCGGTAAATTTTAAGCCTTGATCGAAAATATGTAAGTAAAATGCTTTATTATGTATCATTTTGTATATATCTATATCCATACAGGCGGGTATATTGTGCCCTTATGTATGGTTTCGTGCGTGAATCGATCCTAAAAGGTATATAATAGGCGGTACTTATTGTATATTTTTTATCTATGTTTGGGCTTATCTTTCCTTAGAGGAAGCTCTAGGGATTGATATATATTATATTATTGACACTCAATTGATTATATTATTTTGGCGTAATTTTAAAATCGTGTTTACTTATTGTATATTTTATGGGATTAGTTATATATTTCGTGCTTACTTTGTTTTGTGGGTACATGGCGTTTGAGTTAGGGCGGTATGTTATAGCTACGGGCGACGCCCTGCCTTTGATCTTAGTTCTTTTATTGGTTTTATTATCAATACATTGTATTAGGCAAGTATATAAGGCAATCAAGAACAAGGATCTCGACATCCTAGACTAATCGGACGTTCCACGTGGAACAATCGGGAGGAAGGTCTCGGGTTTTATGCTGGGAGTTGGTGGGGTTGGTTTGTTTTGCGGGAGGGGACACCTCCAGACAAGGTAAATCAAGGTAAATCAAGGTAAATCAAGGTAAATCAAGGGGAATCAGGGGAAATCAAGGTAAATCAGGGGAAATCAAGGTAAATCAGGGGAAATCAAGGTAAATCAAGGGGAATCAAGGGGATCAATGTGAACCGAGGAAAAACGAGATGAAATAAGGGATCCCGGGAAACAATAGGGAAGGGGGACAAGGGTATCTTTATAGTAAGGGAATCTTATGTGTATGAAGGTATGTCTATGTATGGGTGTATGTGTTTCTTTGGGTGATGGTGGGAGTGTAGGAAGCCAAGGAAAACGGGCGGCGGCGATGGCGTGGGGTCGGCCCCGCTGGTCGTCCGTTCCCTGTTCTCCTTTGGCGGTAGTGTAATATTAAAAATCTGATAGTGATATGACAAAAGAGGAGGCGAAAGAAAAGTTCGGCGATAATATAATAAACGAGTTGTTGTCGCTTGGTGCTGAACCGACAAATGTATGCAGGAATGACGATATTGTGGAATGGTGCAGTGATGGATGCATAAAAGTGGGCGATATTGAAGTATGGGCTTACTATTACTTTTATGAAGGAGAGAACCCTGATTTATGTAATTGGGAGGATCGTATGGAGATAGAGGTAGAGGAATGTTGGATTTAAAATCGGTTGATATGAGATTCATGTATTTAACGGAGCTTAGAGGAAAGGATATATGCGTAGGCGACAAAAAGTGCAAGAGGGTAAAAATATATGTAGGCAGGCCGTTGGCGGATACGCCTAAAACCTATAAACAAATAGGTGGATTTGTAGCAAAAGAACTATCCAACGCTTATAACAGCGGTTGTGTTTCCATCTATGAAGCAAAGGATAAAACGCTCAGATATTCGGTTTATCGAGACGGTTGTTTTTATCCTTATTACGGGAAATTAGAGGTGGTAGAATAATACCAATGGGAACGGGCGGCGGTGTCACGGCGTGGTAGGCCACGGGTGTCTACCGCCGTTCTTTTTGGAGTGGTAATATAAAATACTAATAGTATGGACGAAATTATGAAATTACAAGATGAAGCGCTGCTTTATCTGCGTGATAATATTACAAAGGATGAGGCGTATTATATCCTTACGACTGATAAGGAAATGATAGAGATTCTTATATCAGATAAGAAGGACGGAAGCAAACGTATCAAGATTCTTGATATGGAATATACTATCGAGAAGGATGATATGTTATTGTTGTTCGATACAGATGGGATAATAGACGAATGTCTTTTGGTTGCCAGCTGCATAGGGGTAAATATGTATTTTCGCAGGCAAGATGTCAACGCTATTTTGAATAACATCAATAGAGAGAAAGTTATGGGATATCCTTACATAGCTATTCAGTTAGATAATATACAAACTATAGAAAAGCGTAGGGTTATTTTCGATATAACCGGACATAGGATGGATGATAACAAAGAGAGAATAGATTTTATGTTTGTTTATTTTATGGCAAGATTATGCGTATAAGAAGAACTGTAAAGGAAAGGGATATTGTAAAGGTATGGGTATTCGGGTACGATCGAAAGCTTATAAAATCGGCGGCGGATTCCGGGTTCAGAAACATGTCGGAGGTATTATCTTACGCTAATTGTATGGCAGGAGATAAACCTGTAGATTATATTAGGGTCTCGAATGAGAATCGTGGCTGGTGTGGATCGTATACTATATATGGTAGGGAGATAGATTAGTTTGATAGTGAACAACAAAGGAGGTGTGTATGAATAATGTTATAACAAACGTCAATGGCGTGAAGGTAAAAGTAAGGGTGTATGATATTGGTGATGGGGAGGTAGATAGATACACGATAATATGTGTAAGTGATAAGGGTAAAGATAGTAGTGGGTTGGTATATTATCCTGTGTTTGCATGCAGCGAAAATCCATTTCATCCACAAGGAATAGGAATGTATGTTGGTGATTATTATCCATATAGGAGACATTCATACGATTTCGGTAAAAGAGTTAAGGATCTAGCATCCTTACCAGAAGAGGTGATTAAGTACATAAAAATAGTAACGATATGAACGAAATAGTTTACAACAATTACGATTTAGTGGCTTTTGAACAAGATGGAGAAGTGGTAGTGGCCGTAACATTTTACAGATATTACAAGAAGAAAGCTAAGGGCGAGGTTAATTATAGATGGAGAACCAGATGCCCGGAGTTGGTGGATAAGATTGTAAGACACCGTACCAAGGTGTTTACCGGCCAGCTTATTCAGTTAGCGAAGGCGTATGGGGAGAAAAGGGTCATTAAATATCAAAAACAGGAGGAAGAGGTATGTCAAAATACGACAGGGACGCTATAGAAATATATATACTAGATCATATAGATACTGATAATTACAAAAAGCAGTTTAGATATGATAGGGAGTATCTGGTTTTTATGCTTAACGTATTTAAGGATGAGTATAAAGAGCATATCAAAAGGGATGGGATTGAGAAAGCTTTCGAGGATTATATAATGACTCTGCCATCTATATTTAGTGTAGATGTAGCAAATTATAAGATCAAAGACTTGTTACGTTCATGGGAAGTGGAGTTCGATGATGATGATGATGAGATATACATCTTGTACAAAAAGATCATAAGGGAGGTTTTCTTCAAGATGTGTAATGATATGAACATTAGATTTTAGTTTGTTAATATTGTGACCATGACTTTGGCGGGGTGGAAGGATATATCATAATCGTACGTGTGCGGATATGATCCGGGGCCGGTTCCCGGCACCTTGGCGTAATTTAAATATAAGTAGTATGGAAGATAATATTTTAAAAAGAGCGGCAGCGGAATTAAAAGAAGCTGGTTGCAGGGTTTTCGCATGGCAGGATGATTTTTATAACAGGAGTTGGAACAAGGGTGATTATACGATGTTGTATTACGCCTTCCCTGATTCACCCAACATCGGGTATCTGAGTCATGGAGAATATGGGATGAGCGTAGCATATAGTAGAGCCTATATACCGAGCCGTGGAAGTGGATCGGGATGTCGTGTCAAGGAGGAAGCTACGTTCGATCTTGCGACGGCACTGGACGTGCTAAACGAGCCGTTACCTATGTGGTGTAAGTCTCATGGGGTTTATCCAGAACAATATAAGGATATTGATGGATGGTACAATAACAATAATCATAACAAAAAAATATTTAAGGAAATTTGATATGGAAGTAAAGGATTGGGAAAATCTGGTTTTGAATACAGAAGTAGGATCACATTGTTTTGTTACGCTGATTGATGATAAGGACATCGGTAGAGGTTATGCGCAGATCAGACGCGCTGAGCATTTCGGGTATAACATCTGTTTCACCCGATTATATGGGAATAAGTTTTATTTCGAGAAGATAGAGGAAGGTCGTACGCAACAATACATCAACAGGAGGAAATAGAATGATAATAGAATTTGATTTTGAAATATATAAAAGAGGAGATTACGATAAGGTATATCTACGCAATGGGAAAGAGGTAAGAATATTATGTGATAATGGGAAGGGGAATTGTCCTATCGTTGCAATGTTTGATAATAATAGCGGAAAGAATTATACCATCCTGCGTTATGATAAAACTGGCAGGAGATATATCGATCAACAATCAAACCTTGATCTCATGTTATCAGTGAAAGAGTGGGAGCCGGAATTATGGGTTGTTGTTATATCTTACATGGATAATAAGGATAAGAGACAGAAGATGGTCTTGCCTAATTTTTTCTCAAGGAATATAGGAGGAAATATATATCTTCAAGGAAGCTCTAAATCGAATGTATCATATTATGTTGGTAGGTTAGAAGAAGATGGGTGCTTCGATGAGCTGTGCGAGAAGATAAGGGTAAAAAGAGATCGTATTTATAACATGGAAATAATATCACTATCAGATGACAAGGCGACAGTTTAATCATTTGATAAATGAGCTAGACGGCAAAAGCCCGTTTATCGTATTACATAGGGATGCCGTTGCGCCTAAATACGTGGGCGTGGAGGTGTCGAAGGATGGGATGGTATACAGATATGCGATAATAGGGATAAACGATGAGTATAAGGCTAAAAAAGCCCTTATTTCGAAAATATTAGGCATAGCTAGTTACCTAAATGGCAATAAGCCCTTAAAAAAGGGTTAATTAGATGTATTTATGACCTGCGGCATCATATACGATATAATGCCATAAATGACGTTGTATAGAGGATATGTATGATAATATGATAGATAACGCATTCGTGTCTTGATATCATAATATTATGCCATTATATCCTCTTTTTGTATAAAAAAGATAACAAATGATATAAACATCTTGAATATGGATGAGATTAATATAGGAGATGAAATTGTGTTTAATATAACCGGCAACCATAATATAGGATACACTAAAGGAGAAAAGTATATCGGGACAGTGTTAAGTAGGGATCACCGATCACGCCTTTATGTACGGACGATAGGAATGCCTAGGGCTTGTATTGATGAACGGGACGTGGATAAGATTATTGATACGGGTGATGATTTTGATATGGATGAGGCGATCCCGAATCCTGTGGCAAGGGAGTTGTATAAGTTGATGAGCAGGTATATTTATACGTTCGGAAAGTCTCATGAAAATATAAACGGATATATCGTGTATGAGTGTATAATGATGGGTAGGGATTTAAGACACAATGTTATGTGCCTGTTACATGGTCGTGGATTTGAGATACGGCATATTGATAGTTATTCTTGGTGGATGACTAATGAGAGGCTGATGTCCGAGGTAACATATGCGGAGGGGGATATTCATATAATTGTTCATGAGTGTATGGAAGATTATGTGGATAATGTGAAATTCGGGGAGGAGTTTTATAAAAACAAGGGAACGTGATAAGATACTTACTTGTGATGGCGATGATAATATTGACACCACCAAAAGGGAACGGAGGCATGCCCCACGCCCCAAGGCCTGCCGTGGTAGAGGCACGGGTATGGGATAAGCTGGCGGCCGCCCTGTCTTTCGTGGAGTCAAGGAATGACGATCGAGCGTATAACGCCACTTCCGGGGCTTTAGGGAGGTGGCAGATGAAAAGGATATACGTTGATGAGGTTAATAGGATATTACGCCTTAAACGGGAGAAAAGGAGATATAGATACAAAGATCGAACGAACCCTGTCAAGGCTAGGGAAATGTTCGAGATATATCAATCTCACCACAATCCTAAAAAGGATATAGATCGGGCTATAAAGTTGCATAGAGGATTGCATTCTCCTATGTATGTTAAGGAAGTTAAATGTAAATTAAGTGAATAATATGAATCGTGAGGTATTAATAAATATCATTAATAGAGGTGGAATAAGGTTTATCCCAGTAAGAAGATGTTTCTTATGCAATGAATATGTAGGATATAAATTCGTTAGGATGTGTGATGGAAGTATGATACCGGTATTTTCTAGTGGATGTAGATGTTGTGGCATAAATAATGGGACGCTATCAGAAAGGACTTGGGATGAAGTGCTTGATCTTGTCAAAACGGTACAAAATAAGCCTATGAAAGAGAGAACGGAGGAAGATGAATTTATATTAAATAGTTTAATATAAGGAGGTATTGTATATGAAATGGGTGATAATAAAAGGCGTTAGATACCCTATCTCCGTGGTGTCAGCCTTCGCTGCGTATTACGGGGATAATCCCTTTTTGAAGATAAGGATAAGAAACAAATATCACATAATTTATTTTGATAATATGGATTATCTGAATATTCAGATAAGGTATTTGATTAACAACTATCCTGACTTCGTGCAGATAGGGAATTGGTATATATCCAAGAAGCAGGTGATGTCGTGGGCACCCAAGGGGCAGGCCGTGGACGGGTCGGGCTGGGTCATATCCTTTTACCTGTTTTTTGGCTTGGAGAACAGTACTCAAATTAAGTTCGACAAGGAAGAGGAGTATCAAAGAGCTTTAGATTGTTTAAATGAGAAGTTCAATGTAATATTATGAGTTGTATCATGAAAACCATGATACTTAGAGGAGTATTGAGATTGATACTGATCAAGGCAAATGATGTTGTTTAATTTTAAAAAAAAATAAATTGTTATGAAAATAAAAGAGCATTTATCAGTTTATCTAGAGAGTGGATATCTTTTTGACGATATGTCAGGAAAATTAAAGTGGTTTGAGATTGATAAGATCTTGATCAGTTTTACATATGGAGTAGTTAGATATGTAGGAACATGGGGAGGATGTAGGGCTGAGAAGACATTAGATGGGAAATTATTTTATTCGTCCGAAGAATGTTTTAAAAAGGGTAATAGCATCCCTAAGACAAAACTATCAATATATGATGTTTTTGAGTCATTATATGGGTTCGTTCTAATAGGTGATGTGTGGAAATACGAAAACGGAAGAGCTGTCAAGTGTGAGTTGGAATGTTTTGATGTTGAAATAGATAATAAAGGAAAAATTTATTGTAAGGAAACATATTACAGAACATGTGAAGATGTGTATAAATTCAATGACTTAACTGTAGTTGACAAGAATGGAGACATGAGATTAGTAAAATCTTCAAAAAGTAAATTAATGCTTACTAATGATCAATTAGATGTTGTGGAGAGAATGAAAGGCATCATTGATGACATGGTTAGGTTAAAGATGATTATGTATATTGATCAAGACTATAATCTTTGTTTTCTGCCGGGAGATAAAATAGAAGATTTGACAATGGATGAAACAGATGGATTTGTGGATACCACCGGTATAGTGACATCTATAAAATCTAAGAATGTAGTGGAGTTTTATGTAGAAAACCCATTCGTAAAGATAAAGGATGAGTAATATCTGAATCTGGATTGTGGTGGTTCGTGAGAATAGCCACAATCATATCTCTAAACGTGAACACGAGGAGGTACGTATGTCATTCGATTGACGTTAGGGATCTAGTTATATTAAAAGAGGAGGAATTATGAAAAAGATTGTATTAAAACTGTATGAGTTCGATGAGCTGTCAAAAGATTCACAAGAAAGGATCATAGAGCGTGAGCGCTGGAATGTAATGGAGCAATGTATGGATGCTTATAACGTAGACTATAAAAAGTCAATGGAAGCTTTTGAGGATCTTACAGATACTAAGGCTTATAGTTGGAAAGTTGGATACGAGAGATATGATTTTAGTTATGAGTTTAAATATAATGATCCTATTTATGAACATCCTACAGATTATAATCGTGATATATTCCCTAAGAATCTATGCGGTAAATTATTGTTCAGGTATATCAATAACAACATTATGCCACATATCACGAAAGGTAAATATTATTCTATAGGCAAATATATAGATGGGAAATATAATTACAAGTGCAGACGCAGTCGGGTAATATTGGGATACGAAGACAATTGTCCATTAACAGGGATGTGTTATGATTATTATCTCCTGAAACCTATAATTGATTATTACAATGCATGGTGTACTTATCCGGAGGGTTTTTCTTTAGAGGATCTGATGAGACAATGTTATGATAATTTCTTCATGTTATGGCATAAAGAATATGAATATTGGGTTGATAACGAGGACACTATACGTGAAGAGCTTCATCATAATCAGTACGAAGATCAACTTTATTATGAGAATGGGAATGTGTATGTTGAACCATTAAATGAAATAGTATGAAAGTAATATGTACAAGGTGTGGCGGAACAAATATTGCTTGTGAAGCGATCGTAAATCCAAACACCGGGAAAATAATAGATTATCTTGATGAATCTTTTATGCATGCTAATTGTGGGGATTGCAAGGAAGAGGTAGTGATAACGGATGTAGATAGAGTCAAGAAAGATATTGATTCTATGTTTTTCAAGTTCGTTAAAAAGAATGGGAAAGAACCTGAATACGTAGAATGTCAGATCGTATGGAAAGACACAGGGGATGATCAAAGAAAGACAATAAAATTATCATTGAGCATCAATGATGATGATAATGATAATGTTTTCTATTACTGTAATGGAATAGAATCATTTAAATCACTTTCGGAATATAGTGCAGGAGTTTTTATCGTAACAGATTGTTGGAATTTCTTTAAAAAATGATATAGGTATGAAAACACAGGAAGAATATGCCCATGAGATTGACGAGATTGTTCTCCATGATGTAGAAAGTCACCAGAGTGATTGGTTTGAGATCGATAAGGAGATGTTTATGCGGCCAGAGAATAAGGACAGAACATTCATCTTAGGGACTCGCAAGACCGGATGTGATATAATTATACTTGGTGGCGCTAATTGTAATGAAAGCAGAAGGGGGTAGGGACACCAACGAACATCGCTCAGCCCTCTATGCTTATGGCGGCTTACGAGGCCGGATGGGATGGGGGCATGAGACATCTTGGAGGTATATCTGTAGATGATGCGATAATGGAACTTCTTTTAGAAAAACAGAGAATTTATGGTTAGGATTATTATAATTAACAATAAAATTTAATTGATATGAACAATAGGACGATCGCTCATTTATGGGCAAATGAAAAGAAAGAATCTGCAAATGGTAGTAATTTCTTCTTTGAAGGTGAAAGTATTTATTCTTATGGCTATCACTTTGAGGCCGGAAGAATCGTAAGAAATAAGCGTGGTGAAAAAGCGTATTTGATTAATAGTATACATTATTCCTCTACCACAAGCAGACATCAATATTTTGTTCGCAGCGCAATACCAACTGACTCAAAGATATTTTCTGTTGGATATAATATGTCAAATACCGGTAATATGGCATTTGTCACCAGTAAATTGGAATCCATTAAAGATGCTATTGAAAAATACAAGAGGGTCAGAACTGAATTGTCTTATCGTGATGTTTGGGGAGTATTTAAAAATATGATGGATTATATCGAGTTCTTCGATATGGGAACTCCCCAGCGTCTTCTTAAAAAGAGTGTAAACGAGTGGCTTGGAGCGAGTCATGAATTGTCACGGAGATCAGATAAGGTTAAACGTGAATATATCCGTGAATTAAAACGTGTTTTCCAGATATTATTGAATTATCAATCACTGGAAGTACTTGGAACTGTAAATGTGATTGTTGATGAAGTTTGTGGAGAGGGTACGTGGATTAAATACCTAGAAAGAATCAAAAGATTTGAAAAGAGTAGAGAAGAAAGAGAAAAGATAAAAATAGAAACATATAGAAAGGAAAAACCATTGAAAGAACGGGTATAAATGCGAAAATATGGCGAGATTCCCCAGTTGTATTATCGTTGTCTTGAGAATGGCCAACCGAACGCATGATTGCGTATTAAGAATGGAAAAATCGAAACCAGTAAGGGTATCAAAGTAGAACAAACTGAAGCTAAAAGACTTTGGGGATTGATTAAAGTGTTCCATGATGGTGGTCAGTTCAAACGCGATTTGGTATTGGATGTAAACGGTCACAGATGGGCGTTCAATCGTTATGAAAACGATATACTGACTGCCGGATGTCACCGGATAGCGTATAGTGAGATGGAAGGTGTTGCGAGACAATTAGGATGGGATTAAACAGCTATCAAGTAACATTTGAGAGCTATGGCAATCACTATCAGATTTACGGGAGAGACATCCAAGATGTCATGGGTGGCGTTACCGGTGGAGCCGGCGTGTATGGGTAGGCGGTCGGTGAAGACAAGGCGTCCACTCATGTCCGTTGGATTGGCTAAACAAACAAACAAAGTTACAATGTAATGATATAACTAAAGTGAAAATAACAACATAAATACATGTAAAATGAAAGAGAGAATGATAATAAAACCATTTAACTTAGAGTTGGCAAAGAAAATCAGCAATGGTGAACGCAAGGGCGAGATTATAACGTTCGGGCATAATTATAAGGTAGAGTTAGTGTATAGTAATAAAGATAGGGGGATATATAATACACTAGGAGTGATTTATTCTGATAGCGGTATAATATCTGACTGGTTCTCTGATAATGGGCTAGGAGCAAGAGGATGTATGCTTTGTATTAATATTCCGGAATATACAACATTTAAGAATGGGGATGTATTGAGTAATGAAGAAGGTGATTACTTATTCATATTGAATACAAACGGGGAATACCTTACGTCTTATCATGCCTCTTGGCAAGAAGGGGGTTGTTTATATTTCAACAATGGAGCTGCCAATGAAAATAATATTGAGAGATACAGATTTGCTACTGAGGATGAAAGGCAAAGGTTTGTTGATGCTCTTAAAACAAGCGAAGAACCTAAAGCCAAAATATGCTTGAAACAATTCTTTGGTATTGAAATAGAACCGAAATATAAATTCAAGCCATTTGATAGAGTTTTAGTAAGAGATACAGAAGACGATGATTGGCACGTAAGTTTGTTTGTTAGGAAAATTGCTGATGCTCAATATAAAGAAGAAAGATATGAATGCTTAAATGGGACGGGATGGATCTATTGTATTCCTTATGAAGGTAATGAACATCTTTTGTAAAATAAGATAAGGAAATGGGAACAGTAGAATTATCCGATTTTTCTCCTTACGACAAAAGCAGAGGAGGAATACAAGAATTGCATCATAAAATTGAGTCCAAAACACTTCAGTATTGGGGTGGAGATATTGGTATTCTGATTGGCATCACTCCGATATATAAGAGACATTTGTGAAACGAGGAAGTTAAAGTAATATGATTATGGACGATGATAGGATAATGAAAGCAGCTCAATTGATAGCCAACTCCTCAGCAGCCTTAATACAGGCTATAGGGATGATGAGTGAGAATATAGAGAGGGCTAACAGAGGGGAATCTCTGGCTTATACCGAAGATCAGTTTATGAAACTAATTCAAGATAACGGAATAACGTATAACGATGTAATACAAAGGGGGTGGATATGAAAAACGTAGAAAGAATAAACGCATTAAATAAAGTTTATTATGAATAGAATGAAAATATTTTTTAATTACTTATTCTTTAGGGATATGGGTAATCTTGGTGAGGGGTGTCTTATAAGCGCATTCATCTGGCTTATAATCATGCTTGCCATTATTGGGGTATTTTGCTTATACTAAAGATCATTTCATGAAAGTGATTCAAGATAATAGGATAACGTATAACAATGTAATACAAAGGGGTTAGAGATTATGAAGGACGTAGAAAGAGTAAATGCATTAAATAAAATGCTATTAAATGCGAACGTAGTAGCTTATGGAGCTATGGTTGATTTGATCAAGAGAACAGGGAGACTTGATCTTGACATGGATAGCGGAACCCATGTAGATGATTTTCCGGCTGAAATAAGGGTCTTTACCGATATTGGGTTGATTTGTTTATCTATAACATCCGTGTATTTATCGGGGGAAGATAATTTGATGGTTGATGGATATGATGAAAACAATGATAAAGTTGATGGGGTGAATGTTTATTACGACCAGATAGACGAGGTAGTATATCTGGTTAAAATCATATTAGAAGAAATGGAGGGAAAAGATCATGGGGAAAGCAGTTAAAACAGATATAGAATATAAGGAAATATTAGAAAAATCACTATCAGCAATCCAATATCTAAGAATGCATGGATTCTCGACGTACATGGAATCGGAGGGAATTGTTAATAGGATAATGATGTTTAAGGATAAGAATGAGATGAGAGATCAAAAAAACTCAAATCAATTCCGTAGGATTGGCTATGATAGCAGAAGAATATAAGTGTATTGATGCTTACAAGAAGCCGGAGAATCCAATGGAATGGTTGCCGTGTCCACGATGCGGCCTCCGGCCTCTGGTCTGGGAGTTCGATAACGGGAGAGCCACGGCGTGCGGGTGCGGGACAGACTGTTATAGTCATTGGAGCGTGCAAGCGGAAAGTATTATGTCGGTCATAAAAAGATCTGATAACGGTAAGTCGGCTGAGGCGTATGATATTGATGAACTTAAAAATAACTGGAATCATTGGGTGAGGACAGGGGAGATACTGTTTACGCCGGGAAATGGGAGATGGTAATATAATTAACAATTTAAGACATGGATCATTATTTGGCTACAATTCAAACAATATTAGATAGATGTGATGATAACAACACATCTCCTAGTATTGATGACATGGAGATAATAAAAATAAACCTATACAGAATAATTCAAACTCGTTACGGAATAACTCAGTTATGGTTCATCCCGTTGATAGAAAGAATACAGAATGCTTGTTGTAGACATTACAATGATGTTGATATGTTATGGGAAAATTTTGTTAAAAAAAATGACTGAATAGGAGGGATAAATATGAGTACAAAAACAAGTAAAGAATATAAAGCGATAAAGAATTATATCCATAATGAGCTTGGGCTTACGAAGGAAGATATAATCAATGCAATTAGATCTGATATAAGACAATATGTTGAGAGGTGTATACGTAATACTTACGGGAATGATAATAATTTAGAGCGGTGGATTAAGGTTATGGTGGAGAATGAGCTTCAAAACAGAGATTTTAACATCGTTTCAAGGATGGTAGAAAAGGTATTACGAGATAAGATGTTGGATAATATAGAGATTATTGTAAGAAACAAGGATATAAATGATTGAGGATATGAATGATAAGGATATTTTAGATAAGGCAAGAATGGAGGGCATGAACCAAGGGATATGGCTGGCGGTTCAGGAGCTGGCTCACGACGGGCGATGGACGCAGGCCGCAGAGGAACTGGTGTCTTCTTGTGGATTGACCGAGGATGAATGTAAGGAGCTGCAAGAAGAAAGCGGATCATTCAATGATGAGATGATTGATTTTATTAACAGCGTATTCGGACATGAGGATATGATAAATAATAGTATAACTTTGGAGAATATAGGGTATCATAAGATAGGCTCTATATTTAAATATAATATTGGTTCGAAAGAAGTAGAACTGGAGGTGGTTGAATCCAGTGATGCTAGTTGTGAAGGATGCGTATTTAATAATAGTAAGAATTATTACTGTAAGGATACCCATTGTATTGATGTAGATAGGAAAGATGATATAGACGTTATATATAAAGAGGTAAAAAGATCATGAGTTTAATAGATAAATTAGAGGATTTGGTGGTCAAGGTAGACACCGAATACCAAGAGAAGATGGAGGCGGTGATCCGGGAGATAGTCCCGGGGATGCCGGAAGGGAACGTGCGCCATGCCGCCGAGTGTATGTGTACGGACAGGATGGGGAGCATGATGGATATCGATATTTATATATTAAAGGAAGAGGATAGACCTTACGAATGCCATTATCTAAAGGATCTGCTGGAGGATAGGGTAGCTAGAATAGCCAAAATGCATGAGGATGAAAGTTATACATACAATATGGATGATAATTATTGGTGCGCCACATGTGGATCCCATTCTCATAAAAAGGATTCCAAGACAGGGTATTGTTGGTATTGCGATACAGTTAATTGGGTTAAAGAGGATGGGAAGGATGTTGGAATATAAAAACAAGCAATTATATAACAAGGAGGAATAAACATGGGAAGAGGTGTTAATACAGGCGCCTTGTCTCCGGTCGGCGGTATCGGGGAAATACGAATGCGAGCAAACCTGCGAAAAATAGTGGCGTACAAAGATTTCGCGAAACAGATGGTCATGGCACAATACGAATGATAGAGGAGATTGGTGATTAAAACATTAAATAACATTAAACATGAAAAAGAGTAGAAGAATTGTAAAGAAAATGAGCAAGAAGAGCCTTATCAACAAGAAGGCTCTTCGGTATATTATCGCAAACAGTAATTTATGTAAACATGCGATAAGAGAATTGGAATTAGCCGGATATAGCAAAGAAGAGGACGGTCCTGACAAATGGATGCGCGAACAGGTAATAGAAGCTGTCGCGCTGTTCTCTTCTCATGGTAACAGCGGATTCTCGGCACCATTTGAAATCAATCTCGTCAAGAAACTTTGCAGTTTTGATATAATCTCTCCTTTGAGATTTGACGATGGCGAATGGAAAAAAATAGGCTTAGACGGGAGTTGCCAGAATAAAAGAAAATCATCGATATTCAAAGAGCCGGACGGGAGTATCCATGATGTTGATGCATTTTCAAAAGTTCCTGTAAAAAAGTTTTTATTCGCCACTCGAACGTGGACGGAGAACATCCATAAGATAGGATGGATAGGAGGGTTGTTTGAGACGGACGAAAACGGAATACTCACTGGAAGATATTTTGGTAGATGTAATGTAAAAGACTATCAGAACGGATATATGCCAAAAGGCAAGAAAGAAATACCATGCAGGGAGATAGAGATATCGCCGGACAATTGGATTATGACAGTTGAATCAAACAATGAGGCTTTGATTGAATTGTCAAAGATTTATGATATAGTCTGGCGACAATGCCCTTGCTTGAAAGGCATAATGAATACCAACGTTACACCGGAACTTGAAAGATTGGCATGCGAACAAATGAAGGGATAAACAATGAATGACAAATTTGTAGACATGCCGAAATGCATGGCGGACAAATACGAAACCGCCGACTTTATTGCCAGCGATCCCGTCCAGTTCCCAAGGCGGTATTCCGGGCGGGACGCGGAGGTCAGTGGGTTCATTACTTCGTGGCTCTCGTTCGGGAATCGAAAGGCGATCATCGGGGCGGCGGAGATGAGGAAATGTCTTGATAAGATATTTGATTTGGCGATTGATGAAAGGCTTAAATAATTAAACACAAAATCATATAAGATGATAACTTCTATAAGGATAGACGACAACAAGAAGACTCCATTTAAATATATCCAAAAGATAAAAGCGTTCAAAAATGGCTCTGAGTTTATATTCAAGCCCGGCGTGAATGTGATTGTAGGCAAGAACGGGAGCGGGAAATTTGTGTATGGATATAAGCAAATACAATATAAAAGGGCTTAAGATATATGGAGGATAAGGTGATTATATACCATTTTACGATTTTAGTGTAAAATGGTATATAATCACCTAAGCGTATTAACTATTAATAATGTTTATTTAATTTAATTCAAAAACAAAATGTCTACTTTTGTAGACACATAAAAATTACACATATGAAAAAGAGTAAATTTGTAAAGGAGTTAGAGAGGATCATCGATATGGTTAAGGCCAATACTATGGCTAGTATGGATGATAGGACTTTTGCCTGTCTTATGAGTGAGGTCTATAAACAAAAGTTTACAAAGGCTATAATGATGTCGGAGGATGAGGATGATGAAGACAATTAATAAGATGACCGATCAGGAGATATATGATCTTACTGATGAGCAGGTAGAGAAATTGATCGTAACAAGATGTGCGGAGGAAGGTGTCAGGTTTATAGATGAGCCTCCAGTCATGAAGACGTATGGATATAAATCTATTTCTCCATCTCATTTCTTCTACTATTTGGAGGGCTTGAATATAGCCGTTCTTGATCAGAATGATGCTATTAAGATAGCTAAGTTATTAAGTGAATTTGATCTATACAGGACTAGATATGATTTCACCATATCCAATGAGGAGCTATGCAGTAGATTGGATATAATCAATATCAGGCATGTTCCGATGTTTGACACGAAAGATAAGGAAGCTTATAAGTCTGTCAAGGATAAGAACAACGAGATCGAGGAGGAGTACAAAGATCAGGTAAACGAATACAAAGAGAATGTAAAAAAGATGGGTGAAATCCGTGCCGAGATATGGTCAAAAGTAATTGATGTAAGGCGCAAGATTGATCACATGAATCATCTTAAAGTTCTTTTCGTAAAGGAATATCTTCCGTTGGTGGATCACGACACGGACAAGGCTATGATATTTTTCAAGAAGGCTTATGATGTGGATGATGATACGGAGAGATATATTCGTGAAGGAATAAAAGATTATCCTTTGTTTAACAATAATATAGATTAAAATGCACAATTGGTTTAAATGTACGGTTTCTTACGAGACCGATGCCGAGAACGGCATGAAGAAGAAGGTAAAGGAAGAGTATTTAGTAGATGCCTTTTCTTATACCGAATGTGAGGCTAGAATCATAGAGGAGATGAAGCCATTCATCTCCGGTGAGTTTAGCGTTGATATCAAACGATTCAGGATAGCGGAATTGTTTGCCATGGATGGAGACCGGTTCTATAAGGTCACGGCTGATTATATTACGATAGACGAGAAATCGAGCAATGAGAAACGCAAGGCGTTTAACTACATCGTTCGGGCCAATGACCTTGATCATGCCAAAAAGAATTTCGAGGAAGGCATGAAAGGAACCATATCAGATTTCGTTGTCACTTGTATCAAGGAAGAGAAGAAACTGATGGACTTCTACGAGTTTGATGGTAAGATCAGGAATCCGGAGAAAAATGAGGATAGTAGGCAGTAAAGCTAGCTACGAAACCACGTCGTCCATAGCCGAGAAGTTGATGGAGATAAGTAAAATGGAGGGTACGATTTATCGTATCCTCACATTGTCTAACAAAACTTATCTAGCTTCTAAATTAGGATATAGCAGATCGGGGTTCTATAAGAAGATACAAAACAGGAGTTTTAATATCCGGGAACTAGCTCAGATATTCGATACGATCATCAACTTCAAGGATCAAGATTGGACTGAGGGTAAGATTAATAGGCTTAAGAGGTATAGGGCTATGAGTCTTATGGAGTTCAACAAAAGTTATAAAAAGAAAAAGGCATGAGAGGTAGGATGTTACCGTGTGAGAGATGCGGAAGGATGGTAACCATAAGGAGTAAGGGGTTGTGTCCCGCATGCAGAGCCAAGGAGCTACCACCAAAGGGAAGGGCGGCGATACGGGTGAAGGCCAAGCCAAAGGGGAAGAGCCTAGCCGTTTTCTTTGGCGCCCATGTGGCTAGATTGAGTATGACAAGGAGATCTGCTACCGGCGCATACATACCATGCCCGGGGGTAAGCAACATATGCCACTTATACCCTAAACGGAAATATAAATCAGTTGCTGAGGATAATGATAACATTATCTACTTGACGGCTGATGAGCATACAAGATTCGATTATCTATTAGATACGATGGATTTCAGCCGGCTCTTGGACGAGTTTGGCAACGTATGGCTGTTGGCAGCCAGAAGGATGAGGGATCTCGCACCTAGAGTCGAGGAGGATGGTAAATTAAAAACCAGATTATTATCATGGATAGAAGAAAACAAAGATTACTTTTAGACCTAGGATATAAGGCTATAAGTGACACAGTATATAGTTATGGGACGATCATAGAAGTCATAAGCGATCAAGAATTGTTTGATGAGATGAAAGTTCGTTTATCCGAGAGACACAATGTGGCTATTGCGGATGATGGAGAGATAGGATGTTCGGCTTTAGGCAAGATTTTAGGCAAGATAAAGGACGAGAATGCGTCGTCATATTATTGGCGATCATCATTACCAGTATTAAGATCATATCATACAGATCCTAAATTTACCGCTTTCTTTGGCATATTAGACGTTTTATCAACGGTCCCGAAGAAAGATATGGTCGAGGAGGAAAAGCCTGTTGAAGAGCCTAAAAACGAGCCTAATGAGGAGATGGAGGTTGAGTATGATCTGGAGACAGAGCAACAGTATTATGCCGCTGAATGGATAAAGGATATCCCGACACCTGTGTTATATAGAATGACTGTCGCCGGCAAACGTGTGTATTATGAGATGGATGTTGATGGGTATCCTATCATATACGATGGAGCCACTAACAATATCGCCAATGGGTATTGTGATACGTCCGGAGCCTTGGAGAAGTGGAAGAATGAGATGAGGCTCAAGGGTAAGGATCCTGATGAGTACGCTAACTACAGGGCTGATCTGGGTACTATCATGCATTATCTATTTGGGTTGTATCTGACCGGGGTTAACATAAAGCTGATCCCGACATGGATCAGGAAGGTGGTCAAGGAAGCCAAGCTAAGAATAGACAAGTATAGGATGGAGCGGATATTAGTGGATAACATTGATGAGCTGATAGAGGATCTGATATCATTCGCTATATTCTGCAAGGAAAGACATGTTAAACCGGTATTGATCGAAAAGATGCTGAGGTCAAGCAGATTGAAGGTGGCTTCTTCGGTGGACGCCGTGGTGGAGATGGATAGCGAGCCGGAGATGGTGGAGATAGAGGTCGAGACAGGAGAGCTTTATAAGGTGGGAGCCAAGAAAGGCCAACCTAAAATGGAGAAAAAGAAAGTAAAAAGATGTAGGAGGATATTCGCTATATTGGACTTCAAATCAAACAGGAAAGGTAATTTCTATGACGAGTACGCTTTCCAGCTTGAGCTATATAGAAGAATGATACTGGAGAACTACGGAAAGATATTGGAGATAGAGGAGATATATAACTTCGCTCCGGGTGATCCTACCGCTAAGACAAGTCAATATAAGTTGAAGAGACAAACCGATAATCCTATACTTAATATGGCTACGGTTGTATATCTTCAAGGTAAGTATAAGTTTGAGAAAACCAATTATACGGTTACGTCAAGGATCGGGTCTTTAGATATAGAGGGTGATTTTGAGTTGAATGGTTTGATAAGAAAAGAGTCGCTGAGAGATTATATATATAGAGTGATGAGTGAGAGGAGAGGATGATGGAATTTAGGGAGTTCAATAAGAGCGTTCATCGGTATGAGCTGGATCATAGCAAGCCAAGAAGGAAGCTGACGTGCCCGCAATGCGGCAAGGATAAGTGTTTTACGCCGTACGTGGACGTAACCACCGGTCAGATCGTTGGAGAGCAGTTTGGGATGTGTGATCATAAAAATAAATGTGGTTACTTTAAATATCCAACAGGGAGCGAACTTGGGAACAATGATCTTTTTACCGATTCAAACAAAGTATTAAGGAGGTACAGACCTCCTATGGATCCGGATATAGCCAACTGCATTCCGGTAAGCAAGATGTTTGAGACGCTTAATCCTTTCGAGACATCCGATCTTCAGGATTATCTATCCAATATCTTCGGATCGTATCATACCAATAGGGCATTTAGCTTGTATAAGGTGGGGATGATGAGATTCGGGGACTGGGGTAAGTGCTGTGTGTTCTGGCAACTGGATAAGAATTGGGTAGTGCGGACCGGGAAGATAATGGACTACGGGCCTGACGGGAAGAGGGTAAAGGTTCCCATGGATCATGTATGTTGGGTGCATATACTGGACGGTCAGGATTACCTGCTTAGGCAATGCCTGTTCGGGGAGTTTCTTATCAACTTCTATCCCAATGACGCTCCGGTGTATATAGTAGAGTCAGAGAAGACGGCTGTTATCTGCAATATTGTGTACCCTAGTAGGTTGTTTATGGCCTGTGGCGGTATCCATATGTTGAAGAGGGAGATGATAGAGACATTGGGTAGGAGGCGGATAGTCCTGTACCCGGATAAGGGCGACGCTTTCAACGAATGGAGAAAGAAGGTAAACAAGGATATGAGGGGGATGAATATAGAGATAAGTAATTTTCTAGAATCAAAACCCAATATAAATGAGGGAATGGATATAGCGGATTATTTTATTATTAAACAAATTTACAATGGCAAAGGTAGTTAACAATTACAAGAAATTCAAGGTGCTTGAAATAACAAGACAGGAGATGATGGATAAGCTCACCAGATATGGGTGCTTAGGTATTTGCGATATGTGTAACAGACCTACGTCCGTGGGCTATTATGTAGCGGTAATCAATCAATGGATGTGCGAGGACTGTTATAATGATTTCATCAAATCGGTTGACAGGTATGAGGAGGATATGAGAATAGAGAACAGAAATTTTGATAGATTCTGCAATCTATTTAATGTTGAGATAGAAGAAAAGGTATGAAAGAACTGTCTTTAGCCCAGAAAGCTATGTTAAACGGATCCGTATGCCCGTATTGCAAGAACCCATCCACTATGATAAATACGGTGGAGGGGAAGCAAGTTGGGTGCGAGAAGTGTGGGGCTTGGATGAGATCCGATTCTACGGGTAAACCTGTAGGTAGGTTAGCCAAGCCGGATCTCCTTAGGTCTATGGATATGGTAATGACCGAGATCAATGTATTCTTAATAAAAACAGGACAGGATAGACATGATCTTTACAAAGAACTATCCGGTGAGCTTATGATACCGGAGGAGCATATATCCCCTTACAAGATGTCTTTGCCATCATTACTTAAAATCATGAGACATATCAAGGCATATAGTGATAATCGGATACAGATATATGATGGAGGGAGGGGGAATAACTGCCCTAGTCATAAGGTGATAGCGATAGGAGGTAGCGCATGCCACGGATGTCCGGAGCATCTATTCCATGTAGTGGATAAGGTAACTGACTTGGTGGTGTGTGACGCTGACATGAGTTACGGTGATTACAAAAAATAATTATTAATAAAAATTGACAGAACATGAAAGTAATTTTCATTCACAAACAGACAGGGTTTTATGTAGGAGGATCAGTGTTTAACAAGACATGTGGTTTTTACAAATGTAGGGATAAGATGATAGAAAAAGGCATAAGCGAGGATAAGGCTAATATGCTGATTGATATAATAGGTCCACACGTATGTGTGTGGGAGATAAAGGATGGAGACGATCCTTATGAGAGCATGAGAGATAGACTCGGGGATAAAGCCTCGTATCTGGATGGAGAGGATATTATCGTAGAGAATTATGATTATGATGAGGAGGACGAAGAGGATGGGGAAATCGACTGAATATTATAGGACACATCCGGAAGCCAGAAAGAAGAAGGCTGAGACGGACAAGAAGATCAATGCTCGTCCTGAACAGAAAGCCAAGAGACGGGAGTTGGGTCGCAAGAACTACAAGACCGATAAGTTGAAGGGGAAGGCTTATCGGAAAGGGAAGGACCTATGCCATACGGCTAAGGGGTTAAGATATAAATCAAGATCAGCTAACAGAGGATCTAAATCCGATACGGCTGGCGATAGAAACGCAAGAGGATGAGTGAGGATAGGATATGGAGGTCATCCAAGGAGATCATCATGGATGCCTATGAGAGGATAAGAAAGTATCAGTCGGGAGAGCTTCTCCCGGCTCGTACTGGATACGCTTATCTTGACAAGGCGTTACTGGGCGGGTTCTACCCACAACATGCGGTGGCTATAGGCGCTAGGCCCGGAGTTGGCAAATCTTATCTGGCGCAAAAGATCATGAGCAATGTGATGAATGTCAATATCAATCCACAGGCAGATGATTATGTATGGTTAAGATGTGAGTTTGAGATGAACCCAGAAGATTTGATGTTACGTTCACTATCAAAAAAAATGGGGAAAGACATACAAGATATACTCCTTAACGAGATGTCAGAAGATGAGGTAAAAGAAATGCAGAGATGCCTCAAGGAAGAGAACTCTAGCAGAATAACATACATCCCTAAACCATCAACCGTAGATGAGCTTCAAAACTTTCTATGGAATGAGTATATGCCAATAAACAAGGATAAGAAAATGGTATTCGTGTCTATAGATCATACGGCTCTAGTACAAGGTTCAGGAGACGCCAAAAGAAATATCGACTCGTTGATAACCATGTGTAATATCGCTAAAAGAACTTTTCCTAATATTTTCTTTCTTATAATATCCCAACTCAATCGTGATATCGAAGGACGGCGGGATCCAAAGGATCATATGCCAAAGCAATCTGATTTTTATCAATCAGATACATTGGGACAGTTATGTACGGCTATGGTAGCGTTAAATATACCGAAAAGATACGGGTACTCCTCATACATGCAATTTCCGCAAGGATGGTATCCTAATCTGGAACGTTTCAAGAGCGAGTCAAGACGATCCTTCCGTGTGGATGGCTTATTATTCCATCATATCGTAAAGGTCCGTCAACGGTCATTAGAGGAGATTGATGCTATACATGTAGATATCATGAAAGGATATGAGCGATATTATCCTGATGGAGGGGTGGTACGCCAAGAAAGACCGGGAGGCTCGGATGCCCCCGTGGGTAGCGGCAAGCCGGACACGACCGTGGTGACGCTGCCGCCCCCGCCTCCCAGTATCCCGTTGGAGCAACAATATATACCGCCTAGTGATGATTTCAATATAGTACATGACGAAACACCTTATTGACATGAGATTGAGACATAATTACTTGCTTGTAGTGATAAAGGTGCTGGAAATGTTCTTGAAGACCGTATTGTCGGTTGAGGATAAGATGGGGATAAAGGAAATTATATCCTCGTTAAAGGAAATGGCTAAATACAGCATCAGATATATCATAAACCGGGAACGGGAAAAGGAGATCATGAGTATCTGTGATGAGGTATCCAATAAAGTACAGGAGTATAAAAGGATAAATGACAACTCAATGATATTGGAATTGGAGAACCTAAAAAGGGAAGTTGTGGCGGTGGAGGATCTTCTTAGCTCTTACAAGGGCGTTCTTGACGCCGAACTGGTGATAGCCGAGGATGATATCAGAATCATACGGGACAAGATCGCTATAAGCCTGAGGGAGGACAGAACATGTAAGAGCATGACTGATGCTGATAAAAGGGCTAGGGTGGACGTAAGATACGAGAGGGCGTTAGAGGATTATCGAATCCTTCTAAGATGCGCCAATACGGTTAGGGCTAAGATGTCGGTTGTAGGGCATCTTAACCAATCTATAAATCAATCTATATCAGTTGGTAGAGTTGGTATGGCTAATGAATCTTATACGGTAAAACAGTATGAAAAAGGGAAAGAGATTATCGAAAGCAGACGCCCTTAGGGTGTTGAGAAGAGCTTACGATCTAATAAAGAATGATAATTATACATTTATGTGCAGAGCAATAGAAAAGGCAGCGGTTGAATTATCACTTGCTGAAAGATCATGTGTGGCGTGTTATCTTATACCAGAACTGAAGATGTTCAAACCTGTAAACAGAAAAAAATGGAGATTTTTGGTTTCATTCATCAAAGAAAAACATAAGGTTGCATATAATAGATACGCTAATAGATATATATAACGGAAATGATCATCCCGATATAGTCGAGAGGGTAGCCAGAAAGATTAGGTCAATATTTTAACTTATTTACATATGTATATAAATTTTGAACAGATGATGACATCAGGATTAACGATGTCTGATGTTGGATATCTTTTGATGATCCGGCAAAAAGAAGAGATGGCTAACACCATTCCAAAGGAGAAAATAGATAGTTATAAAGCATCTGGTTATATTGAGCTTCAGAAGAATGGGAAGTGGAAGATAACGCCAAGGGGAGGATCGCTGCTGATGCTGATAGAGACACCCGGTCTGACACCGGAGGTCGAGGGGATCCGGGACCGTATCGTTGGGGTATATAACGATATGGGGAAGGATACAGGGGCTATTAAGGAGGTAGAGAAAAGGCTCGTATGGTTCGTGGCTAATACCAACTTCAAGGAAGAACCTATAGTAAGAGCCGTAATATCCCACATAGATCTTAAAGGTGAGTATACGATGAGATTGGATAACTTGATCTGGAAACCATCAAATGTGTATAGCGTGCATATGAGTTTATCGGAATCAACGTTATTCGATACGATCATAAAAATGTATGGCATGACGTCTGACTTGTATCTTAGGGAGAACAAGAACAAGGAGCTGGCATGGTTGTTCGCCATAAGCCGGCTTCCGGATCCCCCAAAGAGAATGGATAAGGAATACGCTATCACAGGCGATGTTAAGATGGATATCGAAAGGATATCGGATATAAAAAAAGAATTAGGTAGAAGATTGAAAATGTCGATTTAGTATGGGAAGAAAAGAAGTTGAAAAAGTAGTCAAGGAGGCGATATTCGAGAAGATGGGTGAATTTAATGGCCTTGATCATGCCGCTCAGATAATGAACGAGGATAAGCTGGATACGGATATGGCTATGGATTCCCTTGATTTTGTAGAAGTCATAATGGAAGTGGAAAAGAAAACGGGTAAATGTATACCCGATGAGGCACTTAACGTCAAGCCTTATCACGAATTGACGGTAGGAGAGCTTATGGGTATGTTGTATGATTATCTAAAAGACAAATAAATGGATTTCGGATATGATGATTGGGAAGAGGGGCTAGAGACCCCTCTTGTCGATGATTGTGATGACGATCATGAGGAGGAAGAATATGATTTCAGTTAAGGAGTTAAGACCGGGCAATCTTGTAAAAGACAAAGCTGGTGATATATGGAGAGTAGGGTGCGTTACCGGTATGCGTAATGAAAGTGGATCATTAATCCTTGAACGTGAGGTTGATGATGGGATAATGAAATGGTATTCAGGGGAAGATGATGTCATGCCTATTGAGATAGACGATAACCTTCTTGACGCTATCGGTTTCAAGAGTGACAAGAATAGGGACGTATATCGTGGACACGGGATGACCATGGAGGTTTTTGGCGACGAGTATTATCTCGGACTTAGGGATATGGAGGATAACCTGAGCGAGCTTATCCAGATAAGGTATTTGCATAACCTACAGAATATTTCGATGGATTTATATGAGCGTGACATAAATACGGAGAGGCTTTATGATCGTTCCGGAGAATAACTTGCTATGCAAGACGATAGGCGGTGAGAAGGTGCTTGCCGCATCCTACTCACAGATAGACACGTTTGTTCAGTGTCCGTATAAGTGGTATAAGACTTACGTGGAGGGTCACAGATCCACGGAGAAGCATGAGGCTACGTCATATGGTACGGTTATCCACCAGACGATGGAGTATTTCTTCAAGAACGGATGCAGACCTTCTTATGAGGACATGAGTAAGGCATTTAACTATTACGCCGATATAGAGAAGATACCTTTTGATAGCGTAAAATCTCAGATCGAGTCCATGCAACATGCGGCTAGGTTAATAAGATGGATTGTGGGGTTGTTTGAGAAGGATGCTGCTGGCAACTATAAGAAAATGTGGTCGGATCTTACGCCAATGGAGAAGGTGATCCGGGGGTCGAGACCGGCCGGCGTGGAGGAGGACTTCGTCCTGCCCTATAAGCTACCCAAGCCCCTTACTTTGGATGGCGTGACGTACGATAAGGTACATATCATAGGATCGGTGGACTGGCGTGGAGAGTATAAGACAAAAGACAGGATAGCCATGTATACGATAGACTGGAAGTCCGGGAGAAAGTTATTCGATGAGGATAAGCTGCTTCACAATCTCCAGCATCCGATATACGCCTTCTACATACTGAGAAAGTACAAGGTATTGCCGGATATGTGCAGCTATTTCTTTACCCGCATGCTGGACAATCAGAACGTGAAGGTAGATAAGGAGAAAGTAGAGAGATCGGTCAAGGAGCTTAACGATATTCTCCTTGACATGTATGATTTCGAGACAAATAAAATAGATAGCTATCAAGCTCACGTTTGGGACGACGCCAAACAGGGGTATAAGTACGAGAAGCGCTACCTCATGGGACGCCAGCCGGCCTGCCTTGAACCCCGCCCCAAGCCCTTGTGTTTTTGGTGCGATTTCTCAATCCACAAACAAAACACATGTAGGTATTCATCGGATTGGGATGAGTCAAAAAGAAAGAATAAAAAAGATTAACTTTATTAAAAAGCCTAGGTAAATATCTAGGCTTTAATTATATTTGTGTCAATAAATAAATGATTATGGATAAAAACGAAAGAGAAAAACAGGTATTGGATCTTCTGATGTCTAGAAAGGATATCAGGAAATTGGTAGAGAAATCAAATGAATGTTATTCTAAGATGGATTTCGTTGGCGCCATGAAATACCGGCAAGAGATAAAGGATATCGTAGATCGAGAATCTAAAATCATGTTGACAAAAAGTGAGTCTTTGATAGGCTTGATGAATAATGCTGATAATGAATATAAATTCAATATGCTGGTATGGCTACATTCCATGATGTGTATGGCGGATGTATTTAACGGGATATTGGAGGATTTCAAGGATGGGGTAAGAAAAGCCAATGGCAACTCCAAGTTCGTTAAGTTTGATAATCTGGATCGGTTAATGGCAGAATGTAAGAAGGAGATTGATTACCTGATGAAAGGCACAAGTAAATCGTTCCAGATATCTTTTGCCGTAAGAAGCGATGAGCTAAGGGAGATGATAGAGAATATGGTTGGCGACAATATCCGGGAAGGGTATGATATGTTTAAGGAAGAGGCTAAGATGACCAAGGAGACAGACAGGAGCAAGATAGAGGAATTTAATAAAAAGCTTGACCATGATCAAATGTAATATAAAGCTAGGCGATATAGTCCATACCCAGATAGGAGTAGGAGAGGTGATAGCCATAAGCAAGACCAAAGAGACTTTGATGGTGAAGATGGATGATGGTCGGGAATGCCCTATAAGACTAGAGTACATAAAAGACGTTTTTGATAACTACAAATCCAAATGATTTACAAATTAAGACCATATCAAGAGGAGTGTGTTAAAAGTATCTCCGATTACATAAATTCTGATAGACATGATCCGGTATTGATCGTAGGTCCTGTAGGTTGCGGTAAGTCACTGCTGATAGCAGAGGCGGCTAGATTGATGGGAGATAAGACGCTGATTTTACAACCATCAAAAGAATTGCTGCAACAGAACCACGACAAGATAACGTCGTATGGCATACCGGCTACCATCTACTCCGCTTCCTGTGGAAAGAAAGAGCTGTCTAACATGATATACGTCACGTTAGGGTCTATCAAGAAGGTTGTTGGTCAGCTTAAGGAGATGGGGATCAGGAACGTGTTGATAGATGAGGCTCATGCCGGGTATAGCCCGGAGGACGGCAGTGAGTTCATGACATTCATGAATGAACTGAAACCGAAAAAGGTGATAGGGTTTACCGCTACACCATGCAGGCTTAAAACGATGTCGATAGGGCAGGTGTCATATTCCCAGCTTAATTTCATCACTCGTATGAGACCGGTATATTTCAAGAACCTGATTCACGTGATACAGGTAGAGGAGATGATAAGGCAAGGATTTTGGACACCTCTTAAATATGAGACATGGGATTTCAATGGAGATGCCCTTAAACTTAATTCTAACGGCTCCGAATATACGGCCGAGTCTATTAGTGAGGCGGTGAGAAAAAACGGCTTAAACAACCTTATTTTACGTCGGTTGATGGTATTAAAAGACGTATGCAGATCTATACTGGTGTTTATGGATTCTGTTGAGAGCTGCAATACCGCCGCCGAATGGATGAACGCAAAGATATGCGCTGGCATGGCGGAAATGGTTCACGGAGGCACGCCAAAAAAGCAGCGGGAGGCTATAGTCGAGAGATTCAAGTCAGGTGGGACGAGGGTAGTGTTCAACTATTCCGCCCTTGGGACGGGATTCGATCATCCCGGACTAGACTGTGTGGTATTCGGCAGACCTACGTTCTCGTTCTCTACATGGTACCAAGCCATTGGTAGAGCCGTGAGAATCAAGGATGGGAAGGATAGTGCGATGGTGGTTGACTGCTGTAATAATTCTTCTAGATTTGGTGATATACGAGGTCTTAGTATAGAGAACTACAAGGGATATGGATGGGGAATGTTTGTCAATGACAACCTAATCACCAATATCCCGATGGGAGATAAGGTAACGAAAACGGATCTGGATATCAAAGCCGCTAAGAAAGATCGAAGGAGGGGGCTGGCGCAGGGCGTAACCGCAGCCCCTATCCCAGGGAGGCCGCCTCATCCTCTTGGCTCTACGGTAATGACATTCGGGAAGTATAGTGGATGGATGTTGCATTCGATCCCGGTATCGTACTTCAAATTCATAAACGAGACATTTGACTGGGATAATAATAGAAATAAGGATATAAAAGAATATATAGATTTTTTAATCAAAAACAACAGATTATGACAGGATGTATATATCATGAGGCTGATCTTGACGGAGTAATGTCAGCGGCTATAGTAAAAAAGTATTTCAAAGGGGACATTGATCTTCTTCCTTACAATTACGGCAAGGAAATACCTGACGTGAATAAATATGATAAGGTGTTTGTAGTTGACGTGTCATTTGGAAACAGAACAAGATTCCTTTTCGATGAGTGGAAGGATAAAGGTACAGATGTCATATGGATAGACCATCATAAGACAGCCATAGACGATATGAGGGATTACGAGGTAAAGGGCAAGAGGCGTATAGGGACGGCGGCCTGTGAGCTTACGTGGGAATATCTTTTCGATGACATCAAAACTCCTAATGTGGTAGAATTATTGAGTGCTTATGATGTATGGGATCATGATCGCTTCGAATGGAGTGACGTTCTTTCATTCCAATATGGGATGAGAGGGTATTGCGGGCTTGACGTTGACATGGTCAGGGAGGTGCTAAACAAGGCGAATGGCGAGTTTGTTTCTGATATGATAAGAAATGGCGAGGCCATAATAGAATATATCATCGAGAAAAACAGAGGAGAAATGAAGATGTTCTCATTCGAGGCAGATATATTTGGATACAAGGCGATATGTATGAATACTACGGAGTTTAACTCCACCACATTCGAGTATATGTACGATCCTAGAAAACATGATTTGATGATGCCATTTTGCTGGAACGGCAGATTCTTCAGATGCTCGTTCTATACCACCAAGGAGGAGGTGGGTGTCTCGGCGCTGGCACGCAAGGCCAACCCCGGTGGCGGCGGTCATAAGGCGGCTGCCGGCTTCCAGCTTGGTGTGGAGGATATGATGGAGTTTCTAAAGACAAAGAAAATGTGATATGATATGGGTCTTGCTTAGTATGGCAGTGATTATGTTATCCATAGCTGTAATGGTGAAAGGCTGGGATGATTTACATGGAGGTATGTTCCACGGAGGATTAATTATGATAGCTATAGGAATAATATCAATATCTGCATCAATATTTTATATGAATGAAGGAAATATTAAAAATATGGAGAATATGAAAAACGTATATAAGTTCAAAAAACTTAGCAAAATGAAGCTAGACGATTACGGCTTCGGTTTATTCGAGTACAATGGCGTTCTTTATTTCAAGGAGGCAGATGAAGGGAGATGCTTTGATGTAAGGAGCGGGAATGAGGCTATTATCGGGAAAGATAAGATTGTAATGACCTTGGAGGATTGATTATGAGAAAGCTTGACGACACCAACAGGACAAGGAAAAGGAGCGTACGGCACTCGTGGGTAAAGGCAGGTCCGGGGATCCAACGCTGCGCTATTTGCGGGATTACGAAGCAAAGCGAGTGGAGGGACGGGAAGACCTCGCATTGCGTATATCTATCATCTGGTGAGCTTTATTCCATAACAGGTGAGACACCAGAATGCAGGGATCTTAGCGAATTTTATTAATCTAAAACATGAAAATATGACATGGTATGATACTTACGAGGAAATAAAGACCAAATATCCGGATACTGTTTTTGAGGAATATTGGTTAACGAAAGATGATGCTGATAAACTAAAGAGATATGAACCGATTAAAAAGGGATGGGTTACAATTGAAAATAATCCTGATACAAGCGGTTTTATTATATCTAGTGACAAATGTGTTATCAATGGCTTTAAAGCAGAAAAGAATGATGGGGATGAGCGAAGCATATTGCTGCATATTGGAATACTGTCTCCTTTTAATGATGATCCAGTAATAATAATAAAACAAGAAGGAATTTAAGATGAAAGAAGAATTTAACAAATACGACAAGGTCGTTTATGATGGTGAGGTATTTGAGGTACTTGAGACCGCAGACAATACGGGGATGATGAAAATAGAACCGTTATTTGATGAGACATATAAATCCATTTGGGTTGATGAGGAGATGGTTGTCTCGTTAAACAGGGCTATCAAGTTAAGGCTTATTGATGATGAGACGGCAGATGAGGTGATGAATTTCGGGAAGCCAAAAATAGGAGATGCGGTGGTGGAAAGCGGGCCGCTCGTAGGGAAAGACGGCAGCGGCAAGGATGACCGGGCCGACGGCAAGCTTCGGTGGGACCTCCTTCCTTTGGCTGAGATAGAGGACATCGTGAGGGTATATACGGAAGGTGCCAAGAAGTATGCTGATAACTCATGGCAAGATATACCTGATGGGTTCAATCGTTATCTAGGTGCACTCATGAGACACTTGGTCGCTTATACGAAAGGGGAGAGATATGATAAGGATGGGTTCATGCATCTATCCGCCGTATGCTGGAACGCCATAGCGTTATTATATTACGATAAACATAACAAAGGGTTAATAGAATGGGAGAGTCAGGAGAAAGAACAGTAGATGAGAAATTAAAAGCTATCGACAAAAGGACTGGTAGATACATTAATGTGATCAAGCGCACTATTGATGATGATACCCCATTCTCGACAGTTAAATACCTCGATAAGAATCATAAAGAGCTGAATTATGATCGTGTAAGGCATCTTAAGTTTGATATAGACATAGATTGGGAGTTGAGAAGATATCAAATCGTGAAGGATTTATTATCTAACAGTTTCGATGGGAGGAAGATGGGTGTAGATGAGATAGATAATGCTATATTTACAGCGGATTTAATTATTAACAAATTAAAAACTATTTAAAGATGGTAAGAATCGATTTTTTCACGAAGAAAGACGCTGAGTACAGCGATTACATGCGATATATTATCGCCAACACGTTACAGGAGTATGAGGGTGAGGTTACGTTGAACCAGATCCCGGAGAACAAGGCCACGGAGGAGGAGATATCCAAGTACGGTATAGAGGTATACCCTACTATCATCATCAGTGGAGATAATATGGATGGCTTTAACAAACTTGAGGGGATGGCTAGAAAGGCTGACCTTATCAACGTCATGTCATTATACGATAAAAAATAAGCCCATGACGCTAATGGATAAATATTTTGGCTGGAAAGATATATTCTTTGACAGGTTCGTGCATTGTTGTAATGAAAAAAGTGATCAACCACAAGGAAGTAATATACCTCTAGCCAAAATAAACTTCGATAACAAGACAGGATATGTGGAGGACGGGACTATTAATATAGCCGAGCTTCTTCAATATCTTTGGATAAATAATAAGGTCTATAGGTGTGAATATGCACCCATAGATATATCCTCTGTCTTGCAAACATTGATTAGATTGACCGAGAACGCTAAGTTCATATTTGACGACCAACCCGGCATACATGATATGATCCCATATAGAGGTTTTTTTCTTAGAGATGATTTTTTACCCGGGAAAGATTATTCACTTGATTTGGATAAAATAGTGAGCGGGATGGGAGGATGGTATGGGGAGGATGAGGATCCATGTTACTCGATGTTCGTCAGTCAAGATCAGATATGGAACTTGAACCCGATATTGAAGGTATTAGCTGATGAGGGATCTATTCTAGCCAAGGAACTTGGGTATGATATGAACTCATATGTCAGCGATAATGGATACACGATATACAACCCATATCTGTCATGGATCAATCATTACTATCATTATTGCCCGACATTTAATGAGGATAAGCTGAAACCTTGGGATAGGGTGGAAGACAGAAAGAATAAATTCAAGATGACGGATAAGGTTAAGAGAGGCGCCAATAATTGGTATTATTCAGGCGGGACTATATCTTGTGTGGATAATTTCTTGGGGAAAGAATACAGGAAAAATCTCCGAACCTTCATATATCGTGGAATAGTATTCTTTTTAGATCGGATATGGCATACACCATTGTTTGAGAAGATGGGCGTGAAAATGAAATACAACGCTTATTATTGTTATGCCGCTACTTCCGGGATATGGTATGATAAGGGATTCAAGGAAAGACTAGCCAAGAGGTTTAACAAGTCGCTGGGCGGCGACGGGGAACTGTTCGGGGCTAACCTAGCCTGCATGGTATGTGACCGTAAGGATATCGATTGGGAGGCGCTTCGTCTTTGGCTTGACAAATACGATGATCCTACTGATAAGGGCATGGTGAATAGCCCTATTCAATTTATGTATTTATATTTATATTACACTTTTAACAAATAATTTGAAATGAAGAAGATAAATGGCTGGGTTATAAAAACATTTGGGTTGAGAGGCTCATGGAGCTGGGCTAAGAAACAGATGTTAAATGGAGCGATCATTAAACGTAAGGCTACTACAGGGACATACAAAATAGCTATTGATGATGACAAGAATAGGTTACTTGTAGCCACATGGGATCATCTAGATCAAAACCCTGTATGGGAAAGGTGTCCGCATAGTTTATTAGATGAAGATGCGGTTGATTATTTTGTCACAGCTCATAAGGAATTATCATATGGAGGCATAAAGATCAGGATGAAAGATGAATTTAATTGTAACGATAAAATATCGAAAGTATGAAAAAGATTACCGATAAAGACGTAGAGGCTCTTAAAGCCGGGAAGAAGGTGACAAAAGGTTTTATCCATATGCAATTGGATGATAAGGGAAGATTGAACTTGTGGAGTGATATCAATATAACTGACAATGGTGATTATATATAACTTTACACCGGGTTTATATAGTTACGATTAACAAACGATACCGGAGGTACGCCGGGAATTAAAGCACGTGAAGAGACCTCTTTAGAATCAGTTTCGTGTAAGCGGATTCAACAATGTCCCATTTAAAAGATGGCAAAGAAACAGTTAAAGATCCCGTTTAAGGACGGGAGACCATGTAAATGGGTTAAGGATGTTCATGATGAGGAACGTGATAATTATGAGTTTGATGAATGCCTTGAGATACACGGATTCGTTCGTGGACGCTCTTCGGCTGTAATGATATTAAGACCGGCAAATGATCATGGGGAGGATTTTAATTATGCCAAAAGTGTCTATTACCAAGTATTCTTGACAGACAGTAAGGAAGTAATACAGAATATGATGCATGGAATCATATATGGTAAATGGACTTTTGTTAAGAGGGGAGAAAATTTTGGTATTAAATTGGTTAAGGTCTTACCTAAGATACATAAACTTACCCTTGATATGTTCGCAAAAGATATTTTTAGGTCTGAGAATAAATAAACAATTATGATATGTGAAGGTAAACACGAGCAAAATGAGACCATACGGAAGAATCAAGACAGTTAAGGGATCTTCATGGAAAAAGGATATACATCCGCCGAAAGGGCACGAGAATTGGTGGGAGGATATATGTGATCCTATACCTAGAAGTACCATGAAACTCATATTTAAAGCACAATTACAGCGATATGATCATAAACAAGACATGGTCGATGCCGAATAAAGAGACATTCAGCATAAGACCGATAAGGGAACTTATAGATAAATATCGAGAAGAGGGGATGGTTATAGTGGATCCATTCGCCAGAAACAGCGACATAGGGACGATCACCAACGATCTTGATCCTGAGACTAAGGCTATGCATCATAAGGACGCCACGGACTTCCTGTGTGGTCTTAAGGATAATATAGCTGATATGGTACTATATGATCCACCATATTCCGCGAGACAGGTATCCGAGTCATATAAAAAGCTTGGAGAATCTGTTAATATGCAAACAACACAATCTAGTTATTGGGCTAGACAGAAGAAGGAGATAGCTAGGATCACCAAGAAAGGAGGGGTGGTCATTACCTGCGCGTGGAACTCCGGCGGTATAGGGGCCGGGCTTGGCTTCGAGCAGCAGGAGATTCTTCTTGTGGCTCATGGGGGATGGCATAATGATACGATCGTTACTGTAGAGAAAAAGATCAAGGATTAGATGAAAGAAAGGATATTCACCACAAAAGAACAGGGGAGGGCGCTGGTCGAGGCCGGCCTCCCTATCTCCACCGCCAGCGGGTTTAGGAACCGATACCTAGATCGACTGCATTCTATGGAGGACGAAGCTGGCCGCATAGGACTTATCGAGGTCGTTACACCGGACGTCTTCAACCCTGTTTGGGATGTAGGGACGTTACTGAATTTGCTCCCATATGAGATAGAGGGTTGTACATTAGAATGTTATAAGCTAAAACATGCATGGTCTGTAGCGTATAGAGATATAGACGAGATCCCTATATATTGGAGTAGCGAGAAACGTCTTGTAGACACATTGTTTTCGATGATGATGGAATTACTTAAACATAAGATTATATGAGCATAAAGCAAATAACAAAATTAAGGTACAAAACGAAAGATAAGCCTCCTATGGAAGGTGTTCCTCTTTTAGGATACAACAAAAGATATGACTGTCCGTGGACAGTAGTGTACAGAAGCAAAGGCAAGTACTACACTTGTATGAAGTACGACACCGAATTTGAAACATATCCACCGGAAGAATACGAATATCTATATCCATGAGAACATGAAACAAGTAACAAGAATAAGATACAAAACGGGGGATAATCCGCCTATGGCCAATGTCCCTCTTATAGGATACAGCAAAAAATATGACTGTTGGGTAGCGTTAGTATACAGAAAAGGGGATAACTATTACACCAATATGGAGTGCGATGTTGAATATAAGACATCTCCTCCAAATGAGTACGAATACGTATATCCGTGAGAACTAGAAGGAATATATTTATATTTAAGCATGATTAATATTATTTTAATATTATTCATGCTTTTGTTTTTGTTTAAATCTTACTTTTGTATCAACATTAAAAACCAGATTATTATGGATGGAGACAAACAAAAAGTCAATGAACTTACGATGAGGACGCTGGGTTCTCATTATGGCGGATATACCTATGTAAAGGTAAAAAAATCGTCAAACTTATGTAACGATAGATTGGAAGTTATTGAGAGCTATAGAAGAAGGAGAGGTGGAGATAGACAACGAGAAATACCATCTATCCGGAATAGAGTACGTAGCTAAAAGATATCAGGACATGTTTTACGCTGGTCGTGATATTTATTATTTCAAGGGCATAGGAGGGCATGGGATGACCGATCTTCTTAGAAACGCTATAGATGATTTACTAGACACCATAAGTAGTAGAGAGGCTTATCGTAGTGCAGAGCATAAAATGTACGCCCAAATGAATCAACTTACTGAAGCGGGAGCCATGATCAGCTTGGCTATAGAATTACTAACATCTAATATCCGTCATAGTTATGGAGAAATTAATTTTGAACGATATCCAAGACCTGTGGAGGTGGAGGGAGAAGATAAACATTGATGACTTCAAAGAGGATCCTATGGCTGAGGATATGCCATTATATTTCCCGTGCGCCGTCGTATGGCATGTGAATTGGGGTGAGCATGACGCTGATAATTATATATGTTATGGATTTGTTTATGTAGCAGAAATATTAGGGATATGAACATTAAAAAACAGATAATTCTTGACGATAAAGACTATGAGCGATTAGTGCACGATGCTAATCTCAGTAATGATGAGATAAAAAGCAAAATCGCCAGCGCTCTAACCACCGATATAGTGGTTAGTTTCGATTTCGATGTAAATAAAAAGGTTACGGGGAATATGAGGATCGAAAGCGCCACCCATAATCTAGGATATAATGAATATGATAATATCGTAAGGGCTAGAGACGAGAATATTCACCATGCTGTTTATACAGCTATATATGATTATCTTGAGAAAATAAAGAGAGATAATAATGAGCTAAGCGCAAAAGATTGGATATTATTCACATCTATAATCTTATCTATTTTTGCAATGGGATTTGCAGGTGGATGGTTGGTATTTAATTGATTAAATCATGGGTAATTTAAAAGACATACAAGATATAACCAGTCTTACGTCAGAAGCGATATTCAATATACGTAAACCTGTTGATTATATGTGCAGTGATATAGATAGCCATATAAAAGATATCAGGACACAATGTGATTATATTATGGATGGGGATGAGGAGGATGTTAAATACTATTCAAAATCAATCAAATCAGACGTAGATTCTTATTTCGAGGATATACGGTCAAAGGTCGAGAATCTCCGTGATTGGGGAGAACAGTGGAAAGTACTGGCTAAAGATCTGTTTGATGAGTTGATGAAAGTAAATAGCAATAAGGCCATAAACAGCTATCTGTCTTATGAGGCATTGGAAAGATTAAGGAACATTTTAAAAATCAATAGATATGAGCAAATTACTATTTTTCGATTTAGAGACAACCGGGGTTAAGTTCTGGAGAAACGGAATACACCAAATAGGAGGGATCGTGGATATCGACGGGCAGGAGGTCGAGAGGTTCGACATCCGCCTAGCCCCGAACCCTGCCGCCACGATAGAGCAGGAGGCGCTGGACGTGGCCGGCGTTACCTTGGAGCAAGTGCAGTCTTATCAGCCTATGGAAGACGGATACAGGCAGTTAGTTGGTATATTATCCAAATACGTGAATAAGTTCGATAAGAGGGATAAAATGTATTTAGTGGGGTATAACAACGCTGGATTCGATAACAGCTTCCTACGGGCTTTATTCCAGCAATGTGGGGATAAGTATTTCGGATCATGGTTCTATCCTAACTGTATGGATGTATATGTTATGGTGACACCGTTCCTGATGGGTGTAAGAAACGATATGGAGAACTTTAAGTTGATGACCGTAGCCAAAACCATGGGTATTGAGATCGACGAGAATAAGCTCCATGACGCTACTTATGATATTGAGCTGACTAGGGATATTTTCTATCGTATAATCGGTAAAATGGATGTTAAGTTATGAGAAGTATCTTAGAGGCGATGCATGATTATCCGGATGAGGCTCTTGGGCTATTTTTCTTTTTGATAGTGGTCTTCTGGTTATTGTCAGGTATATTCGAGAAAAAAGATGAATGATAAACTCGATAAGATACTGGATCTCCTAAGATCTCAAAATGAAATGATCAAGGATATTCACGACTATGTCAAAGAAGTTACCAGCGAGAAGTATATAGGAGAATCTAGGATGACCAGCTTCTCTATTAACTTGGCCGCTGATATACTTACCGAAGCCATTAGCCCTAAGATAAAAGGGATGATGGTGGATTTATTAAGGAAACAGGGATGGAAAACCGAATGAGACATGGGAACATATGAGAAGAAGGTAAATCAGTTAAAAGATTTGATGGTAAGGAAATACAAATCGGCTTACGACAAGTCAAAAGGAATAGATATAGATATAAGCTCAATAATGTATCTCCCAGTACCAAATGAATTTAATGATATGGATATTGAGAATATGTATGTTATTCTCGATAAGATTAAAGATATTATAGATAACAACAGGGATAAGCTCAAGAACCCGACTTGCGGCACATGCGTACATCTGCATGATAATGAATGGGCGAAAAGATATGGCAAGGTATGTTGTTCTATTTGGCAGGTGTGTGACCATTATATAAACCCTAACAGGAAACATAATAGGAAACAAACAACATACGTAAGGCGTCCAAGCAACAAAGCTTGTCCTAATTATGAGTATGGTGATGATAATTTTGAAAACAGAAGAAGATGTATAAAAGAAAAGAATACCCGATAAAGAGCTATGTGCCGATGCGCACCAACAAGGATAGGACATGTATCTGCTGTGGCGACACGATCCCAGCCGGCAGCAGCAGGATGATACCTAAGCATGCCAAGGCAAATCACAGTCTATGTTTTTCGTGCTTCAGGAAATGGAAAGATGTCGGAGGAGATCTTAAGCTTATGGACAACCCCGGAGATGCGAAGAAAGAATATGTCATACATATGTCTAATATCCTGAAAGGGAATTGTGATATAATAAAAGGTCGAAAGCTTTACGTGGCTTTTAAAAAGGCGATAAACGGCGGAAAGAAGATCGTTATCAAATTTGACACTGATCAACCGATATCTATGTCAACAAGAGTCATGAATCCTTCATTCGGGGAGATTATGGATGAGTACGGCAAGGACATATTCCAAGGTAATCTCAAACTTGTAGATGTCCCAAAAGGAGTTAAAGACTTGATAGTTAACTATATAGAAAAATATCGTAAATCATGAATATAAAAACATTTATATACATGATCCTGACATTCAGGAGAGTAGATCCTATACCTAAGAATATAGGTCTTATGTTAAGTACAACGTTCTGGATATCTATAGTATGGATAATATCCAACTTTACTATATTGATAATGAGATTAATAAAATAGACAAGATGAAACAAGGGGACGTGATATACAAGAATGGCATGGAGCTGCTTGTAGTATTAAGTTACGACCATAATGAGCCATGTAAGGGTTGCTTCTTCTACGAGGATAAGGCGTGCGGATCAGAAAGACTGATAAAATGCTGGGATTGTAAAAAGGAATATATATTCACGGCTATACGTAAATATGATACGACTGAAATGTGCGAAATAGTAAAAAGATATGAGGAGACAATACTTAAAAACAATCAAGAAGATTGAGAAAGAATGTCAAAAATATGTTATCTGGGATACTGTGCATGTGATGTTGAAAGATGATGGAGAGCTTATTATAAAAGCCTTATCCAAGGATAAGTCCGTGCCTTTAAATGATTTCATTATATATGTCAACAATAATGGGAGTATAGATGAAGAGGACTATGATCTATTATTAACTAAATAATTGATAGTACAAAAATATTATATGAACCTGTAGAAATCTCTAATACCGATAAAAAAAATATTGGAGATAGGGATAGCGCTAGGCCTAAAGGGCGCCATATCATGTATATTTGGTTCATTATTAAAAGATGACTGCAATATAAAAGATGAGATAATTGATATATCTAAACATATAAAAGAAAAATTAATATCAAATAAGATGGAATGAATCACGCTAGTCTTTTCTCAGGTATAGGAGGCTTTGATTTAGCCGCTAGAGAGGTAGGATGGAACAATGTCTTTCAATGCGAGATAGATCCATTCTATCAAAGTGTATTAAAATATTATTTTCCAAAAACAGTATTATATGAAGATATTAAAAGAACTGATTTCACTTCATGGAAAGGGAAAATCGACGTGCTCACCGGAGGTTTCCCTTGTCAACCATTTAGCGTCGCTGGACAACGAAAGGGAGCGGATGATAACCGTTATCTCTGGCCGGAAATGCTTAGAGTCATACGAGAGACAAGACCGCTCTGGGTTATTGGCGAGAATGTTGCTGGAATCACCAATATGGTTCAACCCGGTAGTGAAACTGACGTGGAAACGAAAAGTGATCAAGATGAAGAAAATTACAAGGAAACGATACTTGAGCAAGAATATATCATCAATACCATCTGCGACGATCTTGAACGTGAAGGATATTCCGTCCAACCGATCATTGTTCCAGCTTGCGGTGTCGGAGCGCCACATAAACGGTATAGGATATGGTTCATTGCTTCCGACTGTTCAGACGCAAGGGTTGAAGGTTTGCGACAAGGACGGGAAGACAAGATTCATGGATTTGAGTTCACTTCCCAAACAAGGGATAAAATACGGAGACTTATTACCGACACCAGTGGCCTCAGATCACACAGGTTCTTGTACGATAAGGAAGATGACAAAAAGCAACGGAGCACCGAGAACAGACTCTTTAAGAAATATGCCTGCCGTGATTGGGATGGACGGGGATCGACTCAATGGAAGAGTTTTCCAACTCAGTCCCCTATTTGTAGAGGAAATGATGGGCTACCCTTTAATGTGGACAACCTTACCATTCCTTACGGGAAATGGAGAAAAGAATCAATAAAGGCTTATGGTAATGCCATAGTGCCGTTGATAGCGGTGAAAATATTCGAGATGATAAATAAAATAGAAGGATATGAACAACAAACAACTTTATAAAATAACATTGACAAGGGAACAACTGATGCTGATATCCCGGTGCGTGGAGGACATAAGCAGATACGCAGCCGGAGACATGGATCTTCAGCATACCACGGAAACTTTGATAAATGATATGGATAGAACGGAAACGCTGGGGATAAGAAGCTTTATAGTCAATAACTCACGAGCGATAAGAAGAAGGTTGTTCCCAGATCTTGAGGATTTTGAGCATATAGGGTATGATGGAGGCAGTAAGGATAAGATAAATAGGAAGAGACTTATCGGTAACACCTACCAGATATATAGGTCGATATTACATCAGTTGGCCATTGACGAGAACTGGAATAACGTGTATAGCGATATTACGTTACCTTCAGGTGATATGGGAACAATTAAAGTGGAGAGGGTTGATGATGAACGGGAAAGTAAGGGCGTTTAACGGGGATATGGGTATGGCGATGTCCGTATTCAAGGATATGGTAGGGAAGGTAAGATTTGTTTTTGCCGACCCTCCTTATAAGATAACCCAAGCAAGATACGACAAGGAGGGATTTGATTATAAGGCGATGTGGGAGGTAATCCAAAAAATGCTGTGTCCGTACGGGGTGGTAGCCGTCACCTGTTCCCTCACGGCGGCGGTCGAGATCATGAGGGTCGCCCCAGCGGGATGGTACCGGTACGACCTTGTTTGGCATAAGACTACCCCTACAGGTTTTCTTAACGCCAAGAAAGCTCCATTAAGGAATCATGAGTTGATACTTATCTTCTCACCTATGCCACTTGGGAAGCATACATATAATCCCCAAAAGACTTATGGTCATGTCAGGAAAGTATCCAAGGCCTCCAGTAAAGCGGGATGCAAGGAAACGGAATTATATGGCAAAGCCGGTCTCACTACATACGATAGCACGGAGAGATACCCGCTATCGGTCATGACATTTAAGACAGACAGGCAAAAATCAGCCATCCATCCCAACCAGAAGCCGATGGAGTTACTAAGATACTTGATACGAACATACACGAATCCGGGAGATGCGGTAATGGATCCGGTAGCCGGGAGCGGAACGACAGGGATAGCGGCTTACGAGGAGGGAAGGGACTCCCTGCTTGTGGAGATAGACCGTCAATTCTTTGATGAGATGATAAACAGATTTAATAACAATAACATTAAAACAGATAGAATATGAATAAGATTGAAGAATTAGAAGCCCAATTAATGGCGGAAAGAATAAAAGTACAAATTGATCTAAAAGAGAAATATAAATGGGTTATTGGAAAATATGTTAAACATGACGATTCTTTTATGATAAGAATAGATGATATATGTCATGTCCATACATCTTGTATGAATGGCTATGCGGATAATTTAGAACCAGATGATTCTATTTACATAAATGGTACTGTAGCTCATTGCGATGTCAAGAATAATTACTATTCTTTATCAAAAGATGAAAACATCCAAGTACAGGCTAAAGATGTAATAGATATACCTGATGGGGAATTTGAGAATATGGTAGAACGGTTGTTTAATGAGGCAAAAAAGAACTTACTATGAGCCTGTTTGTATGCGCTAAATGCGGTTGTGTCGATAATACCGCCACGTCTAGTTACTGGATGTTGACAAACGAGTATATGGTGGACAAATTCAAGTATGCCAAGGAGCTACAGCCGTACAAGGGCATGGGGCTGTGCAGCGAATGCGGGAGGCTGGCTACCAGTCCCGACGGCCGTGATGTCGTGGTGCCCGGTAAATGGCACGGGAAGTTCCCGAAGGAGAAAGCTACCGAAGAGCAGTTGAAACATGTAGGATATAAAAATCTAATAAGATGAATAAGATAAGAAAAGGAGAAGTTAAAATATATAAAGGAAAAGAATACATAGCTATCCCTGAGATAGAAGAAGAGAGTTGTACGGGATGTTGTTTTTACGACAAAGGGATTTGTTCAATAGATCATGCTGATGATCCTAATTGCCTTCATAGCGGCATGATCTGGGAACAAAAAGAAAATAGTATGAGCGATATCAAAGAAAAGGCTATCAAATTAGCAATAGAGGCCATGAGACCCATCCCAGTATACTCATCATCATGCTATAGCGTAAGTGATAACAGATCGCCGGAGGAAAAGCATGAGGAGGAGATGAGATTTTGTAGGGAGTTTAACGACCTCAGATGTGAGATGCTTATTGATATGGCTAAGAAAATAGAAGAGTATTTATTACAAGATATATAATATGAAGAAAATAATAGGGATAGATTTCGATGGGACATGCGTAGTAGACTCATTCCCTTATGTAGGAGACAATATCGGAGCCGCTAAAGTATTGAGAGAATTGGCTGATAAGAATCTTCTGATATTATATACGGTAAGAGATGGTAAATATCTACAGGATGCCGTAGACTGGTTTAGATACAATCATATTGATCTATATTCGGTAAACTACAATCCTGAGCCAGTATCATCATCACCAAAAGTGTATTGTGATTATTATATAGATGATAGGAATATCGGCACTCCACTTACGGATAAAGGATATGTGGATTGGGATAAGATGCTGGTGTTATTAAGACAAAATAATTTATTATAAGATAGGTAATTATATATCATTTAAATTTTGAATCATGAAAAAGTGTAAATTGTTAATAACAGATTTAGATGGGACACTGATTGAGACGGTATCAGGGGATACATTCCCTAAAGGTATATGGGATATGAAAATCAAACTCGACGTGTTTGAGGCTATCAAAAATTACGCTCCTGATGATATACTAATCATATCAAATCAAGGAGGTATAGAAAAAGGATTCGTAGACAGAGAGATGTTTGAGTATAAATTCGATTACATATCAAACGCCTTGGAAGATTACACGGATATATCCGTAAGCGCTTATTACTGTGACAGCAATAATAAACGCAATGCCAATAGGAAGCCAAATACAGGGATGATAAAGCAGTATATGGATTTCGTAGAATACATGAACGATGATGAAGATGAGGAAGAAAAGATCGTATACGATACTATCTTGATGATCGGGGACGCTTCCGGAAAAGAAGGACAGTTCTCCGACTCCGATAAGAAGACGGCGGAAAACTTCGGGTGCGAGTATATGGATGTGGATGATTTTGTGTATAAATATAATAACCGATAACGAAAATAAGAAGGATAGGATGATAATTTCCTATCCTTCTACTATCTTAATCAAATATCTTACCCCCGAAAGAGATGAAAGACTCTCTTGATTGAGGTTTGTTCTTGATATTATATAACGTTTTCTCAAATCCCTTCCTAGTCATATAAACCGTATTCCTGATCCCGGTATCCGTATTGTATCTGTAATGCGCGTAACCCTTCTTCATAACATTCTCTGTCAATATCCATTCTCTCTTATTCTTGTAAAAGAAACCTTGCTCTTGTAAAAACTCTCTTAGAGATCTTTCCGCTATATCACATCCATGAGACTCAAGTTCTCTCCTAACATCACGAATCAACATATCATCACCTTTGTCATTGGCCATAATAGCTGTTTCGGCGAATCCTACCTTAGGGGCTTGTTCTTTAATAATGTTATCGGATATCATCTTAGCCTCCTCCGCTGCTTTCTTGGCTTCAGCTAATGTCTGTTTTTCTTTCTCAGATGCTAATAACGCTTCTAATGCTTCTATATAATTATGTGGAAGGTTCTTTTCTACAGATGCTTCCGTTTTATTTAAAGCATTTGCTGTGCCGTGAAATACGCTTCTATATACATCAAATACTCGTCTTTCTTTCCTTGCTATTAAATATTCCATGCAAGATACAGATATCATATATACAATTGTTGGTCTTCCCCCGGTAGGGTTTTTACCATTTTTGGTAAAAACTTTATAATCAATATCTTTAATAAACCCATTATCACCAGTAAGAACCCTAACAGCCTTACCCTTATCAGAATATATCAAAGGCCAAACCTCATCTAGGTTAACAGGGAAATCCTCTCCGGATTTAACTAACTCAAGAACCTTCTCGAAATACGATCTGATAGATAAATCATCATTCAAAACAATATTACACATGATATAAAAAATAGGCCCAAAAGGAGATGTCGGATCTCACCTCGACAAATCCTAATGAGCCAAAAATATCTTACACATTGAATGACCTTGAAGTGAGATCCCGTCATTCATTGTTTCATAATGCAAATATAGCCAATCAAATTGTCTTAAACAATTGACTGGCTATTTTTTTTTCGTCATACTATATCAGTTATCTTCCCCTGTCAAAGTACCAATTAGCGTCCTCCCCAGACTCGTCCTTATCCCTGCCTCCTAAGAAGAATCCCATCGTCATGCCGTTGGTCATCAACCAGTAGTCGGATGTCTGCTTAATATCCCTAGCCGTCTTGATATTATACCATTGCTTACCAAATGAGAACTTCATGAGCTGCCTCCATAGCTTGCTCTCGCCCTTATACACGCCGGTCTGGACGGTAGCGAACGGATCCCAGTTCCGAGGATCGGTGAGATCGCCTAACTTCCGGGCCGTAACCAGCGGATCTTGCAGCATATCTATGGCGTTAAGCTCCATAAACGGGGATGTCTGGGAAGCGATCTCATTGATCGTCCTGAATCCTATATAGGTAATGAACTGCCCGAACCAACTGTCTTCATTATCCTCCCTGTATCCCATCAACGCCCGTCCTATGGCTATCATTGTAGCGAATACCGCCATATTGATAATCGATCTCTTGATATTGATCTGCTCGTAGGGGGTAAGCTTATCATACTCTTCCTTAAGCACGTCATATGCCTCCCCCATCCTACCCTCGGACATCGAGCCATAGACATTTCCGGCCAATCTCCATAATGTTCTCATATATCCTTCCTCGAACTGGTTGGTCTGGAAATTGAAACCAGCTTTCTTATACGCCCGCTGTACGGCCAATATAAACCATCCACGATGAGGCAGCATCATATTAAGGATAGCGTTCCGGCTAGCCCCCACCCGGTTCTGCTCGTTCAAGGCGCCGTCGCAGATCTGCTCCATGCTCCTGACCCTACTGGACAAGGTGGGTATATATCGGTCTATAATATCCTTGTTAGCCTCGTTCTTAGCCACAATCTTTCCGTCCTTGACATCTACCATGTTCCACATAGAATAATCCCTTAAACGCTCCCAATCGCGTTTAGCCTCATTAGCGGACATATTTCTGTCTTTCATCATCATCTCCTTGAAATTGGAGTATGACCAGAACTGACCTTCGTATAGGCGGGTATCATCCATGACCGAGATAATAACCTGCGGATCCAACGGGGAGTTAAGAACCTCCATCATCTTAAACGGCAGGTCCCGGAATAAGGTTCTCCAGATCTTGTTGTACGCCGCCGATCGTACACGGTTGCGGACATTAAATACGCCTAGAGCCTCTCCGACGACATATAGCTTGTTGGTACGGTTTATATCCCCGATCTCAGACACGTACGTACTCAACTGCTTCTGGGCTTCCCCATAGGCGTATTTCATGGAATCCTTGCTTATATACTGCCCCACCATACCCTCCAAAAGGAAGTTGGCCTGCCCGGTAAGGGCGCCGGTAGCCGCCACGAACGGGGAGAAGCCTAGGTTGAATTTGGATACGAATTTGGTAAACATAAGAGCCAGCTTATTAAGATCGACCTTATAATTACCTATATTCCATTCAGCCCGCTTATTGTTTATCCTGACGTCATAGATACTGGCGTTAACCCAATCTTGAAACATCCTATAGGCATGCGTTGCCTCCGGATTCTTACCGCCGTCGTATTGTGTCTCCAGCATCATGTTCCTGTATCCCATGACATCATCCAAAGCCGCTCTCTTATGCTTGTAAGCGGCTGCTTGTAAGGATAACATGGAATAGGAGTACGCGAAATCATGAGATACGTCATCGGCATTCTCTAGCTTACTCAGATAGTACTTGGGGATCATGCGATATTTGTTATCGTTCTCATCAAGCTCTCCTAGGTCTTGCCCTTGACCGTGTATAGGGTCATCCACCCTCTCGCCAACAATATCACGCACGGCGTTGCCGATGGCCGCCTTCGGGTCAACCCCGGCCTGCACCATCCTCTCCACGCCGCCCTTGGATATTTGTGGTATCTGGTAGATGTTCCTGAACCGCTCATCATAGTCCTCCATAGCCTTACGGCTTATGTTAAGCAGCTCCTTCCTCATCTCCCACTTATCCTTATTGATCGTAGCTTCCTCCCCTTCGTTGGTAATACCGTATTTCTTGAAAAAAGCCTCGTTCTTGTACTTATCGAACCTAGGCGTATGATATCCATAACCCAGATCGGGATTATAATTAGGATTCCGGAAAGAACTCTCGACGTCAGCCTCATCAAGCCACTGGTTATTGATCGTCAGATCGATCATATTAATATCAAACCCGAAACGGAATACGCTCTCTTCCTTAGATATACCATTTTCTATGGCATCAAAGAACTCGGATACCTTATACGTACCGTTATTTATCTTCCTAACGAAATCAGAATATCCCTTGGGAGAGTATCTCCTCATATAAGGATACAGCCGGGTCCTGGCGTACTCGACAAGGATCTTATCAGTCTTACCCATCGCTATGTCGTTAGCTAGCTTATTATTGAAGTCAGGACCGTATTTCCTTCTCAAAAACGATACCTCCACGGTCGTCCATGACGGGTTTTTCCGAGATAACTTGGCGGCCATCCTATCCACCTGACTCCGGGAGCGGGCAGACATATGTTCCTTGGCGAATTTAATCTCATCCATACCCTTGTCGTATGCCATGGCATCCCTTAAAGCGTTACGGTAAGAATCCGTGACTTCACTCTCCACCGTATCAGGCATATCCATCTCAATAGCCTCAGCGAAAGCGGCGGCGTTAATAACGCTCTTAGCCTCAGCCAGACGATCATATAACTCGTTTATCTTTCTTAATGAGGCGGATCCACGTAACCTATCGAAATCATATTCCCCGTATCTCGTGCTATCCCGGTACTGGATAAGCAAGGGCCTTAGCTGGTCATTGATCTCGTTTATTGTCGCCATCGCCTCCTCTACCTTCTCTATCCTTGATGATGATACAGATTGCTCCGTGATCTTATCAACCAGATTCTCGTAATAATCACCCTCCTCGGATCCCCACATATCCTTGGAGAAGCCAAGATGACCGCCAGCTAGCAGGAACTCAAACGCAGCCTTGCCTCCCTCGGACCGCTCTATCCCACGAAGTATCTCCTTGAACTCGGCGGAAGCCTTACGACCCTCGTTGGTATTCCCGAACTCCTCGGCCCACGCCTCGTCCCATGCCTTGATCTCCTCGGACATCATCAGAGCCTCGGATCCCTCTTCCTTTGGTGTCCCATCGGAATACCACTCGCTCTTGGCTATAGCCCTGTCACGTAAAATATCCAGATAAGATCTCCAAGCTATAGGATCGGATTGAAACGCCTTCCAATCGACCTTCCCGTTCCTCACGAACTTATCCATAGCCACATACCGGCTCCTGCGGATACGGGTCATGAAATCGGACGTAGCTTGCGATACCCTACGACCCAGTCTTTCCTCGACCTTCTTATTAACTTTATCGATCTTATCGTAATAAGCCTGCACCATAGGTTTCTCTCGGTTCTCATCCAACCACCTATTTATCGCGTCGAGATATCGTTGCTGATCCTCGAACGTCATGTCCGAGATATCAAAATTCTGGATGGTAGGTTTGAATACATGATATACCTCCTTCGTAATAGGCTTATCCCCGTCATATCCTACTATGTCGTCACGGGTCTTCACCTTAAGGCCTCTATCGGATAGAAGAAGATCGATAAGCTGTTTCTCGGTCTTACCCGTAACATTCTTAAGATCATATATATCGATAATAGCCTTAGCCTGCTCGGTCCTGTATAGCAAATCGTATTTAGCGAAATCACGGGACGAGTCAAGGTAATCCGAGTTCTTCCCATTTATCTTCTGTATAAGATCCTCATTATCCTTTATCCCCCATCCACGCTCTTTCATCATCCTAGTCATCTTATTGATATTAGATATACCTTCGGTATGGGCTTCATTATGGGCCTTGGCTAGACGTTGACCTAACATACCTAAAATAGCGTTACCACTATGCTCCAGCGTGCCAAAGAACCGGGACATGACATTGATATCCTTATGGATGTTATTTATCAACTTCTTTATCCCATTCCAATATCTTTCCGGGATATTAAACATCCTGAGCTGTCCATCCAGCCAGTCCTCATTACGATCACTTCGAAGAGCATTTATATCAGACATGGATGTCTCAGCCATACGTAATATATCATCCATATCCTCTACCATGCCAACCTTATTGCTGCCATAATAATCAGCCGCCTGATTATTGACGAATCCACGAAGGTTCCTGATCAGAGGAACTATCTCCCCATATACGTTATCGATAACCTGTATCGTCTCATAATCCAATCCTTTTCCGCTCTTACGTAGGCTACTGGCGACAGTGACCAAATACTCCACCTCAGCCTTGGCGGTCGCTATGACGCTCTTGGTGGATAATAGGTTGTTATTCTTATTTAGCTCACCCCCGACTTGTCTTACCTTCTCGCCTATATCACGTAGAAGGGAGATGCTTTCCCCGATCCTCTGGCTCTGGCTTGACCTCATCCTCTGTAACCTAGTGTATAGCCTCTCCAATGACCTCCCGTTCTTGATCAACTTATTAGCCACGTCAACATCCGATAATGAGTACATGAGATGGTCGCTATCCTTTAACAGAAGCACGTCAAATGCGCTTGGATCATCAGCTAACGCCGACTCCTTTATCCTATCAAGAACCTTATTCAAGTCTGATCTTTGAGTAGAGAAGAAATTCCGTATAGCCCGGATTATCCTGCCAAACAAGGAGAGCTGGGCGTCCTCGGACGAGGCCAGATCCTCCACCGCCTGTTCCATGCCCGGTACGAACCGCTGGGCCAACGTCTTACCTAGGATCTCCCGCTTCACCATCCGATCCAGTTCCTCCCCTTGGTATTCCTTCCCATACACCTCATAGTAACGACCGGCGAATTGATTCCATAATGGCGTGTCGACAACAGAGTCCAGAACCTCGTCAATCTCCTGCTGATTACGATAAGTATCGATCAAGAAGTGAGCCACCTCCTCATTAAGATCCTCTACCGTAGCTCCCTCAGCCAGGGCAATAACCCCATTAGCCATATCGGATAAGGCCCTAGCCGAAGGCTCGACACCATTACGCATCTTATACTTATCCATATATTCGGACATACCCATCACACGGATACCTAACGTGGATAAGATGTTGGTGATATCAGTCCTGTTCTGAAGATCCTCCGCCTTCTCATTCTCAATAACCCCACGGACATTACTTCCGTACAAGGCGTTATCCTCCATCATCAACGACAAGGCTAGCTCCATGAACCCATCATACTTATTATTAAGCTCCTCAAACTTACCTTGCCTTAACATGCCCTTTATCTCCGATCTGCTTACCGTAACCTTCTCCCCTGATGTCGTGATAAGATCAAGATCGTTATTTACCTCCGTATCAAAACCGATGGAGCCTAATACGTTCATCTCAGAAGACATACTACCAAACCTGTTCCTTAGTCTAGACAAGGCGTCCATAGCGTTATAGATCTTAAGACCATCAGAGTTGCCGGCTCCGGTAAGATAATACCTATCCCCTAACCTTATACGCTCCCCGCTCAACAGACCTTTCTTGATAAGGTAATTGACAAACCCTCCACGAGTGCTTATATTAGAGCCTGAGCTGATACCAAGGACCGGTATGAATGACTCGCTGTTGTTAAGGGTTATGGAGGACGAGCCAAAGGAGATATCAGCCGTACCGGACGGGACGTCACTCTCCTCGACACTGCCGGCCAAGAACCCGGCCTCGATCCGCCCGCCGGACGAGCCTTTTATGACGTTGGCGTAAGAGTCGTGTATCTTGCCGTCATCCGATCTAAAGAACAACCTGGGCTCCCCGCTATCATAAGCAAGGAGATTGTTTATCTGGTTCATGGGCTTACTAAGCTCCTTATCCACCTCCGATAACCTATCCCTTGACCTAGTGAGAAGCGTACGCATATCCGTATCATTCATTTTAATATCGAGACCCATGGAACGAAGGGCATCACGAACAAACGATATGATCTTATCCCATAAACTGGAGTTTGGATTGGATTCGGCAAGGGTAGCCATAAACTCCTCGGCGGCTATGACCTGATCGCCGTATCGGTCTAAATAAGACCGCTGGTCAGCCTCGTCCATCGAATCGAATATCTTCCTCATCGTATCATCAAAACGATTACCAAGAAGATCTCTAAGCCCTTTATGCGCAACTACCTCATGCAAGATAGTTCTCTCCAAATCCTGCTCATCCTCTATATTGTCAGCTACGATAGTGATGGTATCGGTATCCGTGTCATACCATCCCTTGCTCTTGGACATCATATCGGCGTAATCATGATCACTTACCTCACTTCTTATATCGTCAATCGAAACGATATTCACCGTAGTACCTAATTTAGCGAGACCAGATACTTTCTCCGACATACCGGCCTTTACCTCGCTTACGTCCCTGAATCTCAAATCCCCATGTCTCTTCCTTGTCACGACGACGGCCGTCATGCCAGACGCCATTCCGCTGTTGCCGGGATTCGCAGTCTCCACCTCGAACATACCCCCAAGCTCACGCTCGACATATTCTTTAAGCGACGACCTCGTGAACCCTTTTTGATAGGCCCTGATATTCCCCTTTGAATCAGTGACAAGTATCTCCGACGGATCGTCAAGCTCTATTTTCTGCTTTTGTGCGGACACGCCCTTAGCGTCACGGACATTTATGAACAACTTGCCTCCGACCTTCAATTTGTCAGCCATTGATTTAAGTACGTCGGATCTCCAATCATCAGGGATCACGTTCAAGACAGCGTTGCTGATTATGTAATCATATTTCTTGTCTATATCCTCGTACCTTGAATACGTGGGAGGAATCCTTTTTGACGACGGATATGGCTCAACGTCATCGACATCCATCCCCATATCACGCAACGCCTGCGTGCCAACGCCAAGACCGGATGAGGCGTCAAGCACGGATTTGCCCTCCAGACCTTCATTGGATATAAAATCACCGATCTTCTTATACGTGTTCACGGTAGACGTGATCTGCGTGGAATGCTGACCGGTGGAAGTGGTTTGGCCGCTAAGCCACGTGGGGTATTCCTCGAACAGCTGTGACGACGTTCTAAACCTAAGAGATGACCTTAATCCCTCTCTTTTGGCATTAGACACCCAATCCCCGAACTTAGACCTAAACTTATCATTATATGCGGTCATATAAGCCTCAGCCGCCTTATCAAGATCACTTACGGCGGCTATACCCGCTATCTTATCGAACAAGGTGGATACCTCGCCGGAAGGGGTCAAGACACGGGTTATCTTACCTTCCTTATTCCTTTTAATTACGCAACTCGACATAACTTCATGTTTTTGACAAAGATAAACAAAAAGCCCCCACAAATAAGCGGAGGCTGATATTCTTATATTCCTTATAGAATTTATGACTTAATCCGTATTCTTGCTATTGATGAACTCACTAACGCAATCACCAGCGAAGCCGGCTATATACGCTGCGTGTTCATCCTCTCCAACCTTAAATCCAAGAGACATGTTGCAAAATTGGCATACGCTCATTGCTATATGGAATGACTCGTGACATATATTTCTCATTATTAAATCATCGTCGCTCGAAAAATTCCAAAGTATGGCAAATTTATCATCATCGTCCCTATCCCTTACCAAATTTGCGAAAGACGCCTCCTTGTCCATATCATCCGCATCTCCCCATTTCCCCTCGTGTTCAGGTTCCATATTCTCGAAACGATCACACAACGTCTTATAATCTAATCCAACCGTGATAATCAAATCCAACGGATATATCACGAAATCAAATTTCTTTTCTCTCATAATCCCTTTAATTTTTCTATAACCTCAAAACACATCTTACACTCAATCCTACGATACAACTGCCTTACGCCATCTATCGTAGTCCAATAACGACCACCCTCTCGGTGCAGGAACTCACTCATTACCTTAGTGTCAGCCACATCATGTAGGTCATATGAGTCAAAACATAACTTACATATATCGTCAAGATCAAAATAAGTAACCTTATTATACGATATACAACTGATTTGTCTCCCATCAGGAATCTGAACATCGAAAACATCTATCTTATCCATATTAAAAAATAGAGGGATGCCGATCCCATCACAGACCGGTATCCCTTATAATAAATTAGCGACGAAAAGCATGGTGATGGACATGCGCCACAAATGTAATTACAAATTTTGTAAAAACAAAACCATGAATCAAAAACCTATCGGCATTGTTATGAAATCAGCTGGATCATCTATAACTTGCATAGTTCCTCTGTACTGGATACGAGTCCCTTTGTATGCCCAAGATCCTCCATCTGAGAAAAAAGCGACTCCGTTGTAAAGGCTCGCTCCATAACCAGACCGAGTAACTCCCTGCCAGCGTCCATTTGAACCGTCAATATATCCAAAGTCACAATAATGAAAGTTACTAGAAAACATATCAATGACTTTAGGAATCATATCGCCATGCTCCCCCCATACTACTTTATATATACCTCCACTTTCTTTATACATTCCTGAATACACTACACGATAATCAACAGTAGGAGGTTTATATGGGTTAAACCCATCATATATATATACATCTTCACCATAAAATCCTATTCCTCCCATAAACTCACTCTTCCCTCCATAAAAATCTTCTATGCCCAAGAAACTGATTTGGGTGGAAGTTTTTCCGTCATTATTCCCTAGCGAGGATGTGGTACCAATAATTCTATCAAACGAGTCTTCTCCAGTCCCAAAACGATCCATCCCTTGAGGGTTTCTATCAGCGTATTTTGCGTAGAATAAATGAGCTATCTTGCAATGTGTCTCATAATCAATAATATCAAATCCTGCACCTAACGCCGTAGCGTAATCATGAAATAAACGTGATTCTAAATTTCCCGTAGAATATTCATCTCCTGTTTTGCGACTCCACAATTTACTATTGACAACAACCGCCTCTGTTACGCCTACCAAACATCTCCTGAATAGCCCCTTATTTCCCCATTTGGTGATATTGTCATCGACATCGTTATGGGTTAATGTAATATAATTGATAATATCATAATTATTATCATATTTGAATCCAGTATAGCTATACCTATAACTAGGTATATCTGTCATCCACTGACCCATGGTACCGTCAAGCTTGGCTTGGGTCTTACCGTCATGGAACAATTCCGAATTATTTTCATCCAGATAGCACATGGCGACCCCAGCGTCCGTTTTCTTAACCAGGCACCTTCGTCCCTTAATCCATGAGCTATCGCCACAAGAATCTATAACAGAAATCTGTTTTTTGTCATCTATCCTAAATCTAGCCACTCCACGCATACCGGTATCAAAGCATTGGCACGGCGCATCACCTTTCAACACCCCATACACCCGATTGTCGCTAGTCAACCATCGTTTGCCATCGCTTGTCACATAGGCTTGCCTGCATCCCTCCTGATTCACTGTAAGTATCTTCTTAGTACCTTTTGAAGCTGTTATCTCCAGCTCAAGAGTCCGATCAAGACCGTTGTTCATCACCGAGCCAAAGGAAACGGAGGCGTTTCCGGCCCCGGACCTCGGACTGACGGTCAGAGGCTGGTCCGTTACCTCGCCTACCCCGTCCTTCCAATTAACATTCAAATCACTCATAATTATATCCTTTAGTTATCTTCTACTCACAAAGATAATAAAACAAGAGAACCCCAACCGGCTTAAGTCGATCGGGGTCTGAGTAAGCGAAAAGAAACTGATTATCGTCCCATCATTCTCAATACGGTTCTAGCCGCAGCTTGCGCCCATGTCCAGCTGTCATTAGATGTTACGTTAACCGTCTGTTGAGTACCATTTACATCCAAGTTAATAGTCTCCTTGTCAAGCTCGATAGTAGAGTCTCCAGCGGCTTGCGTTACCGTCACGTTGGCTATCTGGCCACCAGCGGCAGTTACCTTCAATGTAGCTGTCAGTTCCTCGATCGTGACGTTGGCCGGTACGTCCGAGATCGTGATGCTCCAAACGAACTCGCCAGCGGCTCCGGGATCGTCGGCGATAACCGCTCCGTTAGTCGTAGTCTTTCCAGCCGCCGTGTAGTTAGCCGGGAGCTGTAACGTAAGCCCGTTCTCCTCAGCCGGCGTGACCGCGAACGTAAGCTTAGTACTGTTAGACTTACCGGTGATGGTAACATTACCGCCTGTCTTTTGTACGGAAGCGTTAGGGCTGTCTGATCTTACCACCTCAGCAGCCGCTGCCTGATTAACTACCAACGCCTTCTTAGCCCCGCCGTTCGTGGTGACCGTAAGGTTGATAGTGCGTTGAAGACGACCGGTGTGTTTCTCACCGGAGAAATTAACCGCCTGATCTCCTGATCCTAATACCGGGTCGACGGTTACGAACCCGAATTTTTGTGATGCCATACTTAAATATATTTACAAATGTCATTTTATTATGCCAAAAATAACTTGTATCATATCACAAGCCAAATATAGGGGGGGGTAGATACAACTAGCCCTGTACAACCTCAACATACAACCCGATCAAGTCCTTTAGATTATGACTAAGAGGAGTTCCGCTATCCCTAGTACACTTATATACATCAGCGTTCTGGATGTAATATTTATCCTTGAATATCTCCATTGGAGGGAAATACGGGATAGGGTCTTCTATAGTGCCGGCATGCTCCTTATCAACGACCTTATACAAGGAGGCCGTATCCAATCCGGGTTCCCATCCCTTTGATAATGTATGTTGTTGAATAACCTCATAAAGGATATCCGTATCGTCCTTCACCACCCTGAGACAGAATCCGGCATCCACCGACAACCCGAACTCCGCCCCTTCTTGTCCCCATATAGGGAATAGAACCTTAACATCCAGTTTCTCATTAGGGGATAAAGATATAGTCTTGTTATTAACCACCATTCTGGAGAATCTGACAACCACTTTCTGAGGATCGGAGACATCTTTCTCCTTTGCCTGTTGCCGGACATAAGTCATGGTGATATTTACCTTATCTGGATAGCCGGACTGAGCGTCAATAGCCCTCACCTGCTCTACGGTAGTGGCTAAGCTTACTTCCCTCTGTTTGGCTCCTAACGCCGACATCAGGTCATTATCATACTTATCCATCATCCCGATCAAGATCTTGCCTTCCGTCATATCAAACTTCAGACCCATGATCGTTATCTTACCAGCTATAGCCCCATCAGCCAAAGCGTTACGCCTATCATATTCAGGGATATAGATATTTTGGTCATCCAAGAAAAACTCATATAGATTTCCGGTCTCATAAATTCTTATCTCCTCGTATTTAACTGATTTCTCCTCATTAAGAAGCCTTGACTCATCCAGCTTAGCCTCGATAATCTCCTTGACAGTAGCTTTAGGATTAGCCTCCTTGAACGCCAGTTGCTCCTCCCCAAGCTCTATCCATGGGGCGGGATTCCCGTTAATGTAATCATCATAACTATAGCCCTTGGCGTAATTATCATCAAGCGGATCGTCCTGAACTAATTGATTGGGATATATTTCCCTGTTTATATATGTATATGCCATAATCTGTTCTTTAATCTTGTTCTTTAACGGCGATGCTATACTTACCTGAAGCGTAACACCAGATATTTATCTCGAAAGGCTTGTTGGCCGTAGTGGATATAGAAGTTCCGCTCATGCTGACATAATTCCCGGAGTTGGGTATAGCCTGCGTGAAGGCCGCCGACGGGACGCACCTGATCATCAGCTCCTCCCCTATCTGCATCCCTGACTGCACGGATAGGGTGGTAGCGGCTGATAACGTAGCCGTGATACTTCTCTTGCTAATAGGCAGGTTAGCTAATGTCGTGACCGTATTAACCCCTATAAGCCTGTTCATGGTCTTCTTATCGGCGGCCGCCATCAAACCGTTAGTAGACTCATTGGCCACGGCATATGTCGTGTTAGGAGGTGTAGCCCAAGTGCCATCTCCACGCATGAAACTGGATGTACTGCCATTAAGCTGTCTCAACAAGCCGTTAGCTGTAGTAGAGGCCAATCCGTATGTGGTATTAGTAGGTACGACCCATGTCCCGTCACCACGAAGAAAGGACGTCTGCTTACCAGCGGCGGGAGCCGGAACTAATCCCGCAGCACCGGCGGCAGAAGCCGTAGCCGCCTTCATATTGGCGTAGGTAGTATTCGTATCCTTATAATAGGGGATACCACCCACGATAGGACAAGCCGTATATCCAGAGGCGCTTGTCACGGTACTGCCGTTCTTGACCAACCCCGTGGACCCGTTAGCTCCTACAACACCATACGTTGTATTAGTATCCGTCCAAGGCACGTTGACATACATCTTACCACTACTATCCAACTCCACCGGATAATTCTTGCCATTCTCCGAATATCCGATCATCACCAATCCTAAGGTCGTGGTATTAGCCTTAGCGTATGTGGTATTTGTCGGAACCACCCATGTGCCATCACCACGCAAAAACGACGCTTGCTTGCCGGCAGCCGGCGCTGGTACCAATCCCGCCGAGCCTGCGGCTGAGGACGTTGCTCCGCCCATGTTGCTATATGTGGTATTAGGAGGCGTTTGCCATGTCCCGTCACCACGAAGATACTTGGCTTGCGCTCCGGCGGCAGGTGCGGGGACCAAGCCGGCCTTTCCAGCGGCGGAGGCAGAAGCGGCTCCCATATTGGTGTATGTCGTGTTGGTATCCGTCCACGGAACGTTAACGTAAGCGTTGCCGGACGAATCCAGTTGCACCTTATAGTTCTTCCCAGAAGTCGCATATCCTACCTTAATACCGCCAAGAACGGTAGCGGAGGACGTGGGAGGGGTGAAGGTACTTGGTTTGCCCGTAACCCCGGACCAAGGCACGGAGGAAGCCTGACTGGCCGTGTAAGGCTCATACCCATCCTCACTGTTTAATTTAGACTCGTCTTTTATCAGATACATCTTACCTGTAGACGTGACCTTTACCGTATCACCGCTTTGAGCCGTAGCGGTGGTAAGGGCGAATCTATCCGTATCATCAGCTACCACGATCAATCTCTCCAAAGCCGCCTTAGGTAACCTATCTATGCTGATGGTTCCGGACGCGATCTTAGAGGCATCAAAATTAGCCAATGTCGTGGAGATAGTCACATTGCTTCCGAAGTCCGATGAGACACTACCGGTAACAGCCCCGGATAGCGCTATGATCCTAGCCGCCTGTAATTTCGTGGCGGTAGGGGCATTATCCGTCTTAAGAGCATATTTGGTAAGATCAATATCATTAGCCTTATCCAGAAGCTGCTCTATCTGATCACCATTGTATTTACCTTGAAAATCTGCCATATTACACTTATTTTTTGCTCAAATATAGCTATATACATACACACCAAGAAATATAGGGGGGGGGAGATACGGGTAAGCGTCAGAAACCGCCGCCCCCATGCAGGAATCCGCTACGGAATATAATAGCCTTGTCTTTAAGTTTCTGGACAGACCCCCATTCCCATTCACCCTCACAAGGCTTAACGACATACTTATTCCCCCATGTCTTAAACTTCCTCTCTATAACAAACATCTCTGGGTCTTTTAAGACATGGAAGATACTTCCGACAGGGAAATACTTATCAGTTCTCAATATAACTCGATGATGTCTCTCGTCATATTCAGGATCGCCTACGATACGTGCCTTATAAAACTGGAAATCATTCAACGTCTGATCCACTGGCTCTATCCAATAATACCCCTTACCCATTGCAGTTTGTATTTAATTATCTATATTTGCGGTGTAGTAACTCATAATGTTTTAAGTGATTTTCAACCAAAGGGGAAGGGTGTCCGTGAGGATGCCTTTTTTCATTCCCGCCCACCCTTCCTATGAACAAAAGATCTACCTCGAACAAATGTAATCATAATAAGGCTACGATCAAAAAGAAACCCTATCGGTATTCTATTGCCGACAGGGTTCTCCAACGTTGTATCAAACTAAATCATATCACTCCATTTGATTGTGTCACCGACGAAGCACCGCACCGCCAGATACCTTACGAACGCCGTCCCTTCCGGGGCGTCAGGGTCTTCCAGATAAGCCAAGACAGCCTTGACTATTTTCTGGTCGCAATCCAATACCTTAGGAAAGTAATCGCTATAGAACATAGCGAACAGATATTGGATATCTCCCCAAGTGGCGTTATCAGGTTTCTTGGCCCCGCATTTATCGAACATCTGCTTAGCGTCCTCCATCGTCCATCTTCTCTTGGACCCGTCGGCGTTAAGCATCTTGTCAGCGGCTTCCCTAGCCAGCTCCTTGGAAAAGTGATATCCATGGGTGTCTATATACCGCTTATAATCAGGGTCATCGGCGTCTGCTCCTCAGTAGTAACGACTCCTGCGTCCCCTGCGCATATACGGCTCGGTACCATCGAACTCGTCACGGATGCCACGCTCACCGAACCATCCCCTGCGATACATCTCGTCCTCACGTTCATGGAGTCTCTCGCGTTTCTCAAGCTCACGCTCGTCACGTTCCAGCTCCCTCTCGCGTCTTTCAAGATCACGCTCACGGCGTTCTAGCTCATCCATTCTGCCGTCATGCTCCTTGCCATAGTGGTCGTATATTCCACCACCATAACCCATGTAAGTCCCATCCGAACGCCTGCTACGTCCACGGCCGCCTCTACGATCGTAGATCTCGTCATTGTAGTCCTCATCGTGACCGCCGCCTAAATCTATAACTCTCATCTTAACCTAATTTTTTAATTAACAACTCTTTTAGCTCATCGAAAGAGGATCCCATCCTATCGACTTTCTCCTCAAGATTCTTGATCTTCCGGTCTTGATCCTTAGTCTGCTTAAAAGCCGGATTGATTTCCTCAAGGATCGAATCACAAGCCTCTAGTGTCCTCCTATGCTTATCGATACTATCGAGAATATCGGAGCTGGTTCTCTTAGCGGCGTTAAGCTGGTTCATGATCGGATCGACCGAGCAGGCCAAAGTTATGTTATTGGACATAGCGACATCCCTGCTCTCCGGTACGACATAGGTCATGGAAGACCCGTTTATCTCCACGGTAAGATCTATCACCCTATCCTGTAGTTGCTGATATTGCCCCATCTGACCCATCTGGGGTTGCTGGAACCTGGGCTCGGACACGTTGACCACATTCCCCATCCTGAATACCGGAACATCGGACGTATCCAGCGTATATACTTGAAATCCTTTCTTTAAGTCTCTAAACATATCTCGATTTTTAAGCGGGAGGGAATACCCTCCCATTAGACATCCAATCTAACCTATTCCTCATCAACATCCGTTTCCGACGCTGATGCGGCGGTTGTAGGCACACAGCAATCCATGAGCCTCAATACACCCCTTACCTTGTTGAAATAAACAAGGCGTTCGGTGTTGTTAACCATAGCCGCTCCGTTCACAGCCACGTTGATCGGGTTCACCACAGCCACGCCGGTTACCGGGCAGCATGTGTCATCACCAACCGTGGATACGGTGCTGTTCGCTGGGATAGCTATCTGTACTGGCAATGTCTCGCCTGTTGTCGGAACCACCTGCCGGATTTTCAGCAGCAGAAGGCCCTCGCATGGCAAGGACAGCCATATCCTTGGGTTGATGCCGAAGATGGTGTTGGTAGTAGTCACTACCACGTTCTTCGTGACCAACTCATAAAGAGACCCTATTTTAGAAACACAAGCCATAATAGCCTCCTTCCTTTATAGAGTTAAATAGCGGCGTTTCCGTTGTTGCAGCATCCATTGTTGCACCCACATCCGTAATTACCTCCATAAAATGCTTGACCCCATCCATAAGTCTGGTAAGGAGAGCATGAAGGATAAGCCGGCACAGGGGTAGGTCTCAACTGGTTGATCAAATTCTGAGTCTGTTGCTGAGTCAACGCGGAGGCTTGGTAAGCCGACCTTTCATCACGCAACTGATTGATCGTATTCTGCATCTCACGCATTTCCAATTGACAGAATTTATCATTAATCAAGGTTGTTTGAGCATCAATCTTAGCGCTCAAGATATTGAACTGCGTAGTAGCCTGCTCACGATTGTTTGTCAATCCTTGGTTGATGTTACTCTGAAGAACATTGGTTTGCTCTAACGTCCGTAATTGATTGTCAAAGCCTTGCTGCGTTATCATATTTTGAGTAGCGCACGTGCTTTGGTTGATCAAAGAACTCAAATTGCAGCAGCAAGAGCTAATTTGATTACCGATCTCACAACCTTGTTGCTGTACGGCGTTAATAACAGCCTGAGAGGTCATACCTACCTGACCAGCTACCTTATCGATAGCGCCTTGTACGTTACAGATAGCGCTTTGCAATTGAGTGGTAGTACAGTTCAAGGCGTTAGCGATCTGCTCGATAGCGCTTCTGTTACCTTGGATGGCCTGCATCAGCAACTCACGACCATAGTCGTTATTCAATTGAGCGGGAAGACCATTAGCGCAATTCTCACCACCGTTACCAAAACCATTGCCAAAGCCACGGCCGCCCCATAACCAGAACAGGACGATGATCCACAACCACCAACCGTTAGCCCCGCCGAAACCGTCTTGGTTGTTACGACCGTTCATCAAGGCCGCTACCAAGTTCGGATCCATCTTATTTCCGCCTATTAAATTGGCGAACATCCCCGGAATCATAGATAATAAACCGTTAGTGGCGCTTCCACTACCGGAACCCATACCGTCTAACAAAACGATTTTGTCTCCACTTGTACCCATGTCTATTTATTTTTGAATTAATAATAACCCCACCTGATGGCGGGCGTTACAAAGTTCAAAAATTAACAGTCCTAAAATCGTGATATGTGTCATCATCAAAGTACTTAATGTCTTGTAAATGGGATTAATAAGAACCGATATAAGACAAAAAATCCGGAGCGTATCACTACGACCCGGATTCATCGCAAATCTATAAAATCCAATGTTTCAATGCTCGAAAGAAAACGTCTCACGACGTCAAAGAGAGATTAACTACACGAAAAATCTCGCATCAACTTATTTGTATTAGCAGTGTATTCATTAACTATCTTACTGGATGAGGGATTATCCTCTATCCTTGACAGGCGGTTATCGTCACTCCTTACCGTAACGTCACCCATCCTTCGTACCATGTTTTCTTGATATGATGATGGATCGGAGTATATAAGATCATCAACGAACCTGTATATCGCACCATCAACCGTCTCACCTACCTTCTCATATAAACCGGATTGGAATGACACGAAATCATCATACCTCCCACGAGCCAAGAACGAACCGTCCGGTCTCACCTCGACGCCGCCGTTGACCTCCCGGAGCAGGCCCGGATTCCTTTGGTACAGATACCTGTAAAACCCGACATCCATCATCCTATCCTGACCATCCAGATAGAAAAGGTTTCTCATGCTACTGTCACCGGACTCGATAGCCACGTCAAACAGAAGATCCCTTACCTGACCTTCCGGCAACGACATCTCCATGCTTTTTAACGTACCTCTGTCATGGTGGTTCAAAGATACATTATAAAATCCATTAAAATCAAGGAAACGTAAGACATTATTATATAAATCCGATTTTTTTAACCTTTCCTTGATCTGGATCTTCCTCAACGAGGTACAGGATTTGGTAAAATCCCGATCCTTTCCCTGCCTAGCCTCGTATCTCCTGAACTCTCGATCAATATCGACATCATCCATCTCAGGAGTCACGGGATGTTGGTATATTAATCTGGTAAGGATCATGTTCTCGGTATTCGAGGATGAGATGTTGGACATAACTAGCTTCTTTATGTTATCCTTGACCACACCAATATCAGAACGGGAAGCCCCTGCGGGAACCACGCCAGCCGGCAAGTACGAGGGCCGCTCTATCCCGATATCGGCCAACATCTCATAGGCCTGATCGGTGTCGGTTATCGGGGCCGTGTTATGGTACGTATTCCTACTAATATACAACATGCTCCTATCATACATATCGGAAGGGGATGTATTCCCGGACCTTACATACACCATTCTATCACCGGTAGAGTAAGTATCCTGAACCTCGTATATCGGATTCCCTTTTCCTGTTATCCTATCAAGATCGGAGATAAAGCTATCGTATACCGAATTGCCGGCCTGTATGGAAGACAACATGACGTCCAGCGACGCCATAAGATCACGGATATCCTCAGGTCTGGATATAACCATCTCATCGCTGATCGCCTCGCTTATATCCACGCCCATGTCGGCAAGATCCATGGCTATGTCATGCAGACGTCCGGCAACGTCCTTGATGTCCTTAAAATCATCCATATCGATTATCTCCCCAACCTTATCCCTTAGACCCTTCATATCCTTAGGCATACTGATATACGGTATGGTACTATTGAAGTACGAGTCGGTAATCGTATTTCCGTCCTGACTCCGAACCTCCATACGGGTCATATTACGATACGTGTCATACATCCGATCTGCGTAATCCTGATCCTCCTGATACCGGAGTGCCAAGGAAGGGTAGGGGATGGAGGTGAAAGCCTGATCGAACTCCCGGCGGTCGCTGATACCGCCTACCGCCCTCATGATCGTATCCCTTACCTCTATTGGATTCAAGACCTTTCTCTTCCCTAACGAGTCATATGTATCCTCATATATCATATAATCATCACCAAGACCTGACTCGGAGGATAGGAAATACATATCCTTCTCATTAAGATCCCCGTCAGACATAAAATCGACAATCCTCCTCATCATATCCCTTACCCGCTCATACGCTGATCTGTTGGTCATGATATTATCAATCTCATCAGCGTCATACATCCCGGACCTATCAAGATTGTATCTATTGAGGAATATATCACCGCCGGAGAGGAAATTGGATATGATCATATCATTAAGATCATTGATATTATCAACCCCCAAGGAAGTAAGGGTGTTATTGATATCCTTAACCTCATCGGCCATGAAATTACCGACGAAATAGTTCTTCCGCTTGATAAAGGACATGACATCATCATACCTAGGTTCCCCATTACTATCCAGATCATATTCTGATGGCATGGACATCCAATCGCCAAAGAAAGACACGAAGTCGGGGGAGTAGGCCGTACCCCAGACCGATAAGGCCTGCTTCTGGTCGCCAAGCACCTCCATCGCCCTTTGGTATAATCCGGATGGTTGGTTATTAGGGGCAAGGACATTATCTATCCCACCCTCCTTATTTTTTATAACATAACAAGATCTACCCATTACTAAATCGTTTTGACACAAAGATAGAAAATCCCGCCTACTCTCACGAGCGGACGGGACACCAAAATAACAACATAATAACAAACCTTATGTTTCTCCGAAAAGTGCAAATCTTTTTGCCGATCCTCACGAACAGGCAAAAACTCAATCCTAAATTATAAAAAATGGAGTTTATCGTTTAGCGAAAATATCTTTATCTGATCTACTCAGAACCCTGCCTTTCAATTCCAAGAACCTAGGCATCCATTCTTTAGATATCTTAGACACAATCCACTGAAATCCCTTAGGAGTCACATAGACAGTATTAGTGCCGTAGAACTCGTCATCATTACGATATCTATAACGAGCATAACCGCTGTCTATCATCCTTTGGGAAAGCAACCACCTCTTACCGGTCTTAGCGAAGAACTTCTTATCCTCAAGCAATATTCGAAGATTCTTCTCCGCTATATCATATCCATGAGCCTCTAGCTTTTCCCGAACCTCTCTGATCAACATATCTGTCTCTTGGGCTATTTCGGCTGTCTTAGCAAACTCAACCATAGGAGCCTGTTCTTTAATGATATTATCGGATATCCTTTTGGCTTCCTCTGCCGCTTTCTTCGCCTCAGCTAACGCACGCTTCTCCTTTTCCGATTTAAGCAAAGCCTCTAATGCCTCTATATAATCAGATGGAAGTTCATTCTTCGATGGCATATTGTTAGATGGCATAGAATAGGAACCTGTTTTCCTAATAAAAGGGAGAACCTCCGATGTTACCCATCTTTTGAATTTCTTAGCAAACTCCTTCTTAGATGACATAATTAAAGTATACATACCAGACTCATTAATAATCTTTATCTGGCTAACATATTGATTGTGAATAGGGGTGGAATCGTAGGCCTCCCTATCTTCTGACAATCTCAGCATTTTACAATCCTCGTCATCTACCAACCTTCTTACAGCATCCCTAGGATCTGCATACCCTAAACATTTAGCTACATCATTACCGACAAACCATGGTTCATGTTTCTCATCCAACAATACTCTCACATCCCCAAAATCAGGATTCTCAAATAATTTTAAATTATCATCCATAATATAAAACAACGAGAGCCACCAGCGTCCGTTACCCCACTGATAGCTCTCATTTATCGCCTACGCCTAAGCGATATTAATATCTTCTTCTGGTCTAGCAACGGATAGACACCGCAAATATAAGACCTTATTTTGAAACTACAAACAAACAAGAGATATTTTTACAAAAAATGTAATCAGCCATATTCCTCTGTCATATATAAAGCGTAGCTATACCTATCCTCTATCATCTCCACCACCTTCTTGATATCAGATAAAGTTAGTTTCTTTATCTCCATATTCCTACTATCCATCCTGACAAAAGAGTTCTTGAACTCCTGCTCGGTTATGGCATCCAACCTAAATAGATTATATTTTATAAGTAACTGGGTTACGTCAAATATCAGGATATTAAGATCAATATCATCCTTTAACTCATCAAGAAGATCACGCATCATGACTTTGATAGCATCAGTATCAAGTTCCAGTTTATCGGCCTCCTTCATCAACTTCTTGATAATACCATTGTGCTCGATTATGATGTTAGCGTTATCATCATCGGTAGGTAGAAGGATATCCATCGTACATTTTATACCAACCTTATCACTAAGTCTTTTATTGAACTCAGTCATATAATCAAAAGCCTGATCCCTGCTTAAGGCGTATGTATGATCAAGCAACTGCTTTTGTCTGACCTTGACAAAATAGTTACTGGTGTATAACATCATCAAGACCTTCACTCGCTGGATGCGTAGGTCTTGCATGATCTTCCGATGTAAAAAAGAATCTAGTTGCATAATATAAAGAGTCCCCACCGGGGCCATCACACACCCGACAGGGACCAACTTTTAAATATCTTACTCGTCAGGTGATGGACTGACGCCGCAAAGATAAGTCAAGATATTTTATTTAGCAAGGATTTTCCGCCTCATTTTCTCCGGATACTACGTTACCGTCGGAAACCAAAGACTTGTCCTCGGCCGCCTTCGTAGGCGAGGCGAACTCCGATGGCAGATCCGGCAGGTTAGGGAACGAGACTTCCGTCTCCTCCTTGGATACCTTGTTCTCCTTGATACTCATCCTAAACTTAGGAGCTATGAAAGGATCGTTGTTAAGATCGATGTTGATCGTAACGTCATTCATCAAAATATCCTCCTTAGTTCTGGAATCACCTATCCATCCTCTTACGTCAGCGGTCATAGGCATCCTGCTAGCCGCTTCCTTGACAGCTTTAAGCCGGTTCTTGATAACATCCACGTCTCCCGCCAGCGGAATCATATATGTCTTATTATCCAACCCTGATCTGGCTATAGCGTTATTAAGATCCATTATATCATCAATACTTACGCCTCCGCCTAGACCCTCCGTAATCCTATCAGCCATCGATCCGATCATGGATGAGAATGACGATATATCCTGATTTTTCAATCTTACGGGGTACAGGTAATTTCTTCCATTTCCTGTCTTTATAGCTACGACCGGGATACGTGAATCTTTATAGTCACCATACTTGTCCCTGACGATAGCCGTACAGAACGGGAATATATTATACTTAATATCATCCCTCATCGTAACCTCCCCATTCTCTATATATCCTACGCTCTCGACTTTACCAACCGTCTCGTTGGTAAAATCATTCTCGGATACCATCAACGTACCATTATCATCACTTACGCTAAAATTAGGTCTTCCCGGCAAAACACTGGTAACTGTACCTACGAACGGTATATCAATCTCGCCAGTAACAGATCCTATATTATCCCTATATAACTCAAAGGCCCTACTCCTTAAATCAGCGTTACTTCCTTTTGAATCCGGGTCATTGGCTTTCAGTACCGAGACGAAATTGCCGTCGCTATCCACGATCTTAATAACCATATTATCAACCAGCTCTCGGTAAGCCGACTTAGTCTCATCAGAATTAGGGTCAACGGCGTTAAGGCTATTGTATTTATCATACAATTCCTTGGTATATGGATCTGACATATCCATCTTAAACCTTACGATATTATCCTTACGGAGATTAGCTACGGCTTCCTGATTCACCGACTCGTTGTTAGATCCAAACGTATCACCCGTATAATAAGGGACAATAGATCCATCCTGCCCCTTGCGATACACCATGAACCAGATGGAGGTCGGCAAGGCGGTTTGCCGCCCCAATATGACACCGGTAGCGTTCTCGAAAGCCTGAGCGTCATCCTCGCTAATCATCCATCTTGAGTGGTTATCTGACTCTATAACAGTAAATATGTCGGTTCCGTTGGTGAAATCCATCACCCTTCCATTATCAGTATCAGTGGCATCAGATCTTTTAAGCCCAAGACTGTCCATAAACCTGTCAAGTCTCATTCCGCCAACTTCATAATACATAACCCCACCGATCTCTCTCTTCTGAGCCATCAACACCACCGGATTCTGGGCGGCGTTAACTTCCGTCCTGCCGGTGGATGTCCCGGGTTCGCTCTCTGTGAGGACATCACCCATAGGTATGGATTTATCGTAATCCTTGACAGCTATACTTCCGTTATCATACAACCTCATCCATTCCACGAATTGAAGAAGAGGCCCATCGGAATAATTATTGATAATATCAATAGCCTCATTAAGCTTATCCTGATCAATCTCATTGCCATTGTCAGCCTCATTCATAAGATCATTATAAGTCTTTATAGCTTCTTTGATCTGATCCTGATCAAGACCATTGATATTCATATCTACAATATCATCAACAGCGTCCTTGATATTATCATAAATATTATCATGGATCTTCAATCTATCTATTATCGATCTAGCCTTATTGATCCTTGAAATAGGATTATCCCCAAACCCGTTAACTAGACTATCGACACGAGGCTTGTTATTATCATATATCTGTCTCTCCCTAGGAGATAAGACATCCTCATTACCGTTCCATATCTTTATAGCTATATTATTGATTCTATCGTCAGAAGGATTTATGATATCCTCATCATCAGGAACCCTCTCGACTATATTACCTTCATCGGCCTTAATCTCGTTCTCCATAGATCTGGCTATCATATGATTATATGTCTTGAACATAAATGCCTCATCCTCCCCTATAAGACCATCTTGGTAAGCCTTGTCTATAGCTTGGTCGTTGGCGTAAAGATCATTGGCATCAGGATTATCAGTATTCCTGAAATCATACTTGCTATCATCCTCCTCATAAGTCTTACCCCATACGTTCGATAATATCTTCATGAACCCGCGCTCCTGCGCCCGGATGAATCTTCTGTCACGCATACGACGAAGAGACTCGTTTATATTCTTATAAGCCACAAGATTATGACGATACTCACTAAGCAATGCCATAGCCTCCTTATAATTATCAACCCCACGGATAGATACGACGTTCTCAAAATCAGCTATAGTATCATAAGCCGCCATAAGATCAGCGGCACTGATCCTTGAATCATTTCTATTTAAGAACAACTTAGATATATCAGCCTCTGAGTTAATTAACGTAGTTAATTTCCTCTCCAATGCGATCCTATCCTCTGTTAATTTAAGAAGCCTATCATTCTCCTTGACCAACTTAGCCTTATCAGATTCAGAAGCGTCCTTCGACGCGACACTTTGTTGAAGCCTCAAGATATTCTTCTCCATCCTCTGTATATCATCCGTAAGCTTCCTGAGTTCTTCAAGATCCCTGCTCGAATCAGGATTAAGACGAGAATATATATCAAGAGCGGGGCCTATATCCGTATTGTATATCCTTCTTAACTGATTGGCAATATCGTTCAAATTATCCTTCGCCTCAAGGCCATTATAAACCATATTGGAGATATAGGCGTTAAACGACCTATTGGATATACCATCGGTAAGGGAGTCGGCGAACCTATTGGCCATGGTAAAATTATCTACCTTCTTATTAAACTCACTGATAAGGTTGGACTTATACTCATTTACCTGCTCATCTGTCATATTCATATCGGAGGCTATATCGCTGTTAGGTATAGATTCGACTACCGTCCTGAAATTCTCCTTGGTATCATCCAACATCCCCATCTCCGAATCATAACGGAGACGATTGAATACGGCGTCACTAAAATCCTTGTTTATGATCCTACCATCACTCTCGTACGATGTGTCTACGCCAGATAATTGAGCGTTAAGAGCCATACTGCCACGAATAGCACGGACAGCAGCCTCGGTCAAGGCGCCGGCATTGGCGTTGTAGGCCTCCACCATCCCCTCGTTCCGGGACATGTCTTGGCTCCATTCCTTTATACCTCCAAAGGTCTTTCTACCCATAATCGATCCGATAATCATACCGATGCCGATCTCCTTCCAGCCTTGACTAGACCCGTATGTTTCCTTGAACCCGTTCTTTATAGCCTCCATATAACCTATGTTCTGACGGATAGCCATAGGATTGTATCTTGATTCTACCCAATCCTCGGCGGACTTGCTAGCCACTCCCTGAAGACCTTCCTCATAAAGACCTTCTGACACTGGGCGCTTGATAATATTGAACGTATTCCCGGCTATTTTCTGCCATTTCTTTGGCGTTATGGTTCTTAACATACCGTTATCCATCCTCTCAGCCCCTACGCCAAATATATTGCGTTTTATAAACTTATCCACGCCAAGATCCATGCCGAACATATCACCGAGCATAGCTATATTGGATAATGACAATATGCCGACGTTGGCGGCGAATACAGCATTAGCGGCATTGGCATTGTCAGCCCTGAACTTCATAAGCTCCTCATATGGGACTTCCCTTCCATAAGCGTTACGGTAAGACTGCCTGAAATTCTCCTCAGCCTCCATCAGCATGCTTCTGGCCTCGACAGACGCCTCCCACGAGGTAGATGTGCCAAGGAAAGCGAGGGTGTCCAGTCCCTTGCCTATCCTCCGTCCCGTACGGGCGGCCCTAAGGTAGACGCCGAACGCTTTCTTGGTATCCGAAGCCGCTTTGCCTATCCTAGCCAAAGCCACGCCCGCCCTAGCTCCCGTACGAGCTAAGTTCATCAATCCAGCGCCGGAATATACGGCTGACGATAACACGGCTCCAACGGTAAAAGCAAGACCGGATAAAAAATCGTTAGACCAGAAATTAGCCGTGGTCATGCTTTGAAGGAAATTCATATCCCGCTCCTCACGATTGTAATAATGAGCAAGACCGTAATCCATCTTCTTGTCCTGATCATCCAACCATCTCGTGAAATCGTTATCAAAAACAGCGTTAAAATTACCTCTGGATACACCGGCGTAAATACCATAAAAAGGCTGAATAACACCACCTAATCCATACAAAGCGGTCTTACCTGCAAATTTTCCCAAACCTCTCATCCATTTTTCAGTCCTACCTTGACTCCTAGATAAACGTATGTCGTTATCTACACCGGGGATATAAGACTCGTATTTAGGTATCCAAGTACCGCTACTAAGTCGATACCTTGAATCCTCCAACGATATCTCCGGGCCAGTAAGATTAAACCTGCCCTTATAGCTTTGATCAGAAGCCATATATCCTAATGGGGACATATGTTTCATATCATCATAATAATTTGTCTTAACAGTATTCTTGATCCTCTCCGACAATGACGGTATCTGGGACTTTGATCTCTCGGAAGCGGAATACGGATCCAATACCGGAGGCAGGTCACGATCCGGTATATCATAGGGATCCGTACCAATAGCCTTTATATTATCTACGTTTATGGTAGGATATCTGTACTTCTCGGCAAGATCCTTTCCGTTAGAGGTATTATTATAGATTTCCATTGTTTCCATTATTTCCACTATTTCCGTTATTCCTGTTTCTTATCTCCTGATCAATCATATCAGCTATGGGCGAGATGAAGCTCTCGAAATCATCAGTAGTAGATCTTCCCTCGCTCCTCCAATACACCTCATTCTCCTTGCTAAGTATCTGTTGCCATGCCATGACCAAATAATACTGCGGGCAGAAGTCGATCTTCCTTGCTACCTCATCAGCATAGTTAACGCCATCCAGATCAATTGAATACAACGGGGTATTACCCTCTCTAGCCCCTCCTTTGCTATATATATCAACATTTATCCCAGAAGAACCATTATTATACTTATATCCGGAAGCCCTTAACTCGTACATAGAAGCGTTATCGAACAACACGTCAGTAGCGATCATCATCTGATTCTTCCTGATATTACCGTCATTTATATTCGTAAACATATCTATATAAGGCATTACCGTGTCCTTGGACCCGCTAGCGTAAGCGAATGGAGCTACCAACAATGACTTAGCCATCTTCCCATAAGCGTTGTTGCTTGAGCTGGTGAAAGATATGGGTACGACACCGGAATCATAGGTCTCGGACGGGATGCTTACATCCTCTTTGTAGAAAGTAAGTCCATTCGCAGCCAGATCAGCCTCGCTTACCTCAACAACAGATCGACCATCACCTCCATTATTGCCAATGATCTGATAATTACCATCACCTATAGGGGATATGGTAAACGTTATCTTCGTATTGGCATTATCCTTATCCTTAGGAATAAAACCGCCACCACGGGTAAATAGGTCACTAACCTTTATATAATCATACTCGGCTTTGCTTTTAGACGGATAATCACCGGAGAAGATATACTCACGCTCGGCATACTCATGACGATATTGTCTCAGGTAATCCTCGCCAGCACGTTTAGCGTCATCAGCGATCCTACCTAAATCCCCACGACTCCATTTATGTCTTAATAAATCATTTCTCTCTTTATGCGCCTCGTCATATATAGCGGTAGCGACAGCGATCGCTCTATTATCCCCAGCAAACCTGTCTTTTATTTCCTCGATATGCCTATTCTTGTTAGCCCCAGATACGGCAAGAGACATTATAGATTCAATATCATCAAGCGAAAAAGACGTTCCCATTAAATCATTCACACGATCCAATAAGACACCTGATTGACCCGAATCCATTGATACATGAGGCATTTCTCCTTCAACACCGTAATTAATAGTATTTATATTATCATTTAACAAAGAGCTGTAAGCGGACAACTTACTCCAATCATTTAATGTTATATCGTTTATACCATTTATATCAAAAACCTTATCGCCATTGTTATTAATATCTCCAAGATTGAATGTGCCGAATCCATAACTAATATCTATACCTGACCCACTGTCCGATCTAGCTTCTCTCTGAATTATAGTATCAATACCATCCAAAACAGCATTGCTCGCCTTATTGAATCCATCATTGATCTTATTATACTTCCCTCTTTGGGTATTTAATCCAAGAAGCTTCAAATAACTATCCTGACCATTGTAATCAAGCAACTCGTTCCTTGACCCTCCATTGGCCTTGAAATAAGCCATGATAACCTGATCGTTATCCATATCCTTGACCACGTTACTATTCTCAGGATCAGACGCCCATGCGTCGATCTTCCTTCTAGCGTCATCTGATAATGACTTAACGAAATTACCCATGCCAGTAGTCACCGCCTTCTCGTTGGCTATGAACCCGTTCATGAACTCATCGCTTATGCTCACATCGTCAAGGTTTGCGCTCTTAGTAACCACGGTAGGTCCTGTCATATCATCGTCTCCACCACCATTCTTTGACTTACCCGATTTGCTGGCTTTTATCAACGCAGCTTTCTCCATAGCCAGATTATGTCTCTTTGTCTCATTGAACTTAGCCCTCTCCATCATCTGCTGATTAGCCTTGAAATAATAATCGTCAACGCCCAACGTCTCATATGAGTTATTATAAGACCATCTCAGCCCGACGCCACGAAGGAACTGCTGTCGTACCATGAACATGCCGGCTCGCTCCGGGCTGTAGTTGCTACCGATAACGCCCTCGGCCTCCTCCACGAAATCATTTCTCTGCTTGATAATATCCGCCAGCTCCGACTCCAACTTAGCCCTCTTGGCCTTGTCATTGCCAACGCCCTTTAGCTTGGCTCGTATGGATTCTTCCTTGACACTGAAATCATCAATATACCCTTTAAGGAAATCTGAGGTGCTTTGAACATTAAATAAGTCAGGATTCGTTCTAGCCATATATCTTCCCTCTAATTGCATCTGAGCCTTACCGTTCTCAGATATAGAAGCCATGGCTATATCCCTGACCTGAGCGTAACTCATCTCATCTATATACATCTCACGCATCTCGCCCGTCCTGTTGCCATTGGCATCAGTCACCGGTACATTGACTTTCTTCCCCTTGTTAAGGGAGATGAAATTCTTCATCTTCTCATCAATCTCAGCATGATAATCCGTATAAGGGGTATAATGTATAGGATTAAGACGTGTCCCTACCTGACCGTCATTCATCCAAGCCACGGCATCGGCGAAAGCCTCAGCCTCGTTTATAGGACTATACATCTTGGGATTGTTCAGCTTCATATCCTCCATCTTCTCGCTAAAAGCCCGGATCTCCCTAGTACCGGCAATAGCATTCAACACACGGGTATCCAGAGCTTCTCCAAGACGAGCCTGTATACTTCTGGCTATACCGTCAGAAGCCAAATTAGATTTACGATACACGTTATTCACATCCTGTATCAATCCATTTAACCTGTTCTGAAGATATTCCCTGTCCTGAGGTTTTATAATGTCAGAATTGATAATATAATCAGCATACTCGTTTATAGCCTGCCGATTGGTATCTATCTTCTGCTGCATGTACCCCATCCCCTGCATCATGACATCCATGTTGTAGGGTGATACGTACTTGCCGTAATTCCTTAATATACTATATTGTGAAGCCATCCTTTATCCTTTCTTGCCTTTAGTTACTTCCTGAGCAGGATATAATCTCCTATAACTCAATATATCTCCCTGAGGATCAGCGATCAACTGCCCATTAGGACCGATCTTGACATCCCCGAATATAGACCTTAATGTATTCATGGTCGTAGCCGTATTCCACTTCTGCTGGATCTCGTCATTTACGCTATCGAAATACCTGGCCCAGTTCTCGTCATTTATAGCCAATCCCTGCAATATACGTTGCTGGTAAGCTTGACGTTGGGCTATATTCTTATCGTACGTATTAGCCCATGACTGAGCATTGACATTATCAGCCCAAGTCCTTTGAGCCACGTTCCCTTGTTCTACCTCATTTATATACTTACCTATATTGGAACTCATGATAGCCTGTAAATTGGAAGATAAAGCCCCTCTCTGGGAATCCGGGACATTACCCATCTGATCCAATTGTGATTGGAAAGCACGATTAGCCTCAACCATATACTGATCAGCCGATCTCAACACCGGGTCCACGGTAGGATCGTAATGTCTTTCCAGACCTTCCGTTGTCACGGCTCCCGGAGTCATCCTGAACACCTCAGGAAAGTCAAGACCACCACCTACTATATTCCTGCCTCCATTGCCGCCGTTCGACTTACCGGCATTTGTGTTGGTTTTAGGAAGTGTATTAGGATCAATCAGCTCAGGCATATCCAGCTTAACATCAGGATCCTCCACATCACCTATATCCATAGGACCGGGAGCCACCTTATGCGGGTCAAGTATAAAATCAAGACCTTCCATGCCTTTCATGGATCTTAACGCCTGCATCTTAAGCATATCCTCCCCAAGGATCTTATTAACAATATCTTTATTCTTGTCAGAAAACAGTTGACTGAAATGAGTGATACCAGCGTCATTAAGAGCTTTATGTTGTTCCTCTGTAACAACATCCAGACCGATCATAGGACGAGATGAGGAATATTGACCAAACTTATTGTCTCTCATCCTATCATGATATGAGGCTTTCTTATCTTCCGGGTAATTACCTTGGCTATCCTCGCCTCCAAAGGAAACGAGTGTCGTATAATCCCGAAGCGCCTCTGCGTTGGCGATGATCGGGTTCTCCGCCGTGGCCAAGCCCATCCACCCACCAGTAGTGCTGTATATAGCATCCTGAAGAGCCTTGGCGGCAGTAGCCTTCGGAGCGCTCATATAAGCATCATAAGCCAAAGGCATGAACGTCTTATAATACTCCAGCCTCTCATCGGTATTAATACCGCCATAGGAACCATCCTGACCCTGACGTTGATACCCGAACGTGTTATCCTTATTATTGTACTTGTTCTCTACAGGACGGAAAGTAAGTAGGTAATCGAATAAAGAACTACCACCTTTCTCCATCTTCTGACGAATACCAGCCACTTTCTTAAGCAATTCTTTCTTAGCATCGGCTATATCCTCCTCCGTAAGACCGTATTCTTTCATGGATCTGAATATGATGTTATCTATCTCACCACCCTTAGCGAAATACGTATCCTCATCCTTCTTCATCTTCCGGTCTTCCTGCTCTTTGTATATGACATTAGCGAAGTCCGTAAATCTTCCCTCTAATCCATTAACGGTATCGTTGCTATCATTTATAGCCTTAGATAATACGGAGGCGTTTAAACGCCTCGTATTCTCGTCATCTATCTTATCGTTCTTCTTCAGCTTCTCCAGCGCCTTTTTCTGATCATCGTAAACTGATTTAAGACCGATCTTAACCTTATATCTATCCATTAACGTAGCGTACGTATCCTTTGGTGTAGCCTTAATACCATACGTATCCCTAATGTATTTAGCGAAGTCCGGCTCTATGGTGGTGTCATCGGTAATAACCTCCGTACCCTGCTCCAAAGAAACAGGCGTTCCCCCATCGGCGTGCTTCTGCCCCATGGCCTCCATCGGCGCCTCTCCGGGCTGCTCCACGTACTCGCCCTTCTCTACCTCTACGTTGGCTTGATCTTCCATCGACTTAGGTAACGGATATAAATACTCTCCGGTAAGGCTACCGCTATCGAATCTATTATTAGGCCCTAGATAAACACCACCTCCATTCTTATACCGCATCTGGGATTGCCGTCTCTGCCTAGCCTCTCGCTCTTGAGCTAACCTGATATTGGTACGGGTGCCTTTCTCAGACGCTATCCCGGAAACCACGTTACGAGCCAACCCCATGATACCACTAATACCTGATGCTATGGTAGTTATCGTATTAGCTGTTTTAGCTCCAGTAGATAAATCACCATACCCCTCGCTTCTCATACGCCCTATACCACGACCCATCTGGGTAAACCTAGATCCTATATCATCAGCGCCATAATAAGGTATGGCGGTAAAGTCAAAAACATCCGTGCTGCCAGACTCGTCAACCTTCTTATTACTGTCAACGATAGCGTTCAAATCACCTGTATCAATGGTATTAATATCAGGATGCTGAATATCAAATCCTATCCGGGTAGACGAAACCAAAGGCTCCACTCCAATACCCTGAAGACCAACAACATTACCGGGCATAATAGGGGTGACTTCCCCAGCCTCTTGATATTTAGGTATCTTCCTCTTGATTACATATTTGCCCATATCAAATTAATTTCGTTCTGACACAAAGATAATTTAAAAAAACAGAGACTCATCATTTTACAACGATGAGTCTATCAACAAATATTATTATGCACAAAATTTAAATATAATATTATATGATATTATGATTTACTAACGCATTGTAAATGATATCATCTATTTCTCCATTATTTAAACATTCCAATGCTCTTTTCCTTATTTCATCCATCTTTGATTTCTTATAAGCGTCATATGCCTCTTCTTTAGTATCATACGTACCTATATTAACCCGTCCCCTATCCAATGTCGATAAACTAGCCCTATATCTACTACCCCTAAGGACAACACCAGTAGGGCAATCCCTAATTCTAATCCTCTTATAAGTTAACAATGAATTTAAGTGATGTGGAACAAAACAGCATGTATTTGGACTATATATTTTAGATGCGCCACTAAGTATATCTTTATCCAATTCATATCCATCCTTATAATTAACATCAAACCATTTTTTAAACTTGCTAAAATACAACCAATCATCACAAACCTTAACCCCCACATAAGTAGGTCTTCTTTTCTGTTCTCTTTCAGAATAACATCTAGCTAACATTTTATTCCATATTTCATAAGCTAATGTTTTCTCCATCCCAATCATATCATTTATTCCAACCCCATACTTTATACTCTTGCTTTTATCCGCTTTACATTTAGGGCATCCTACTCCCCTAATGTGATTAAATGGAAGCTGGTAAAAAGAACCATGTATAGGACATACTATCTCTATTGGTATTCTAGCCCCCAAATAGTTAGATTTACTATAATCATATCTTTCTCCATGACATGACATAGCTCTATCAACAAAAACACTTTTCTTTGACTCCATTCTTTTAGATCCCCCTATCCATTTACTACATTCGGGACAACCTTGGCCATTCAAATGATTGTATGGTCTTTGGGTAAAAACACCATGATCTTTACATATTATTTTCACTGGAGTTCTGTTATTGACATAATCTACTAATGAATAATCATACAAACCATTATGTATCTTTAACGATCTTTTTATAAAATCATCTTTATCCAATTTTTTCATACAAACTTTTTGCCAAATATAACAAAACATTTACAAACTACAAAAGGCTATAACAGAAATAACGTCAATCATTATATCTACTCATGCCTTTTATGTTAAGGCTTAACCCCGGTATCATGTTAAGCACCAACTGTCTTTTCGCATGTTCCTTACGCATACGCTCAGCTTCCGCTATCTGCGCCTCTGATTGAGGATCATTCTTAATATTATTAGCGATGTCCTCTATAGCTTTCTTATTGGCTCCGGATTGAGCTAGCATCTTATATAACAGGTCTTGACCCTCCTTTTCCCACCAGCTGTCCATGGTAGGGCTGGAAGCCAAAGAAGGATCGGCGGGGGCTACCGTCTCAGGCACGGGCTGCTGACCTCCGTCCCCCATGCCCGAATCCCGCTGCCCGAACTCGTATCTCATTGGCTCGTTCTCCGGGACACCGTATCTATTGGAGAACATATCGGCGAACTCAAGCCGCTTCTCATTTCTTAATGTCGATCCAAGAGGCCTACCGTATCCTTGATTCCATGCCACGGTAGCGTCCTTGTAGTTGACGGCGTTATCGAAATCGGATTTAGAATACATATAGTAATTATATACATTACCTTGAGCGTCCTTGTCAAAAAACTTTCCTTGATTGATGTAATTCCAACCTAACCCCGGGACCTTGCCTTGATACTCATCCACGAGATAATCCAACTGCTGTGTCAATGTCGGTTTCTTCCCATACCTGCGCTGTAGCTCCTTCTTCCTCGGTCCAAGCCATTGTTGGATGCCAAAATCACCGGCGGCTCCTAGGGCTTCGGTGTCCCCTCCGGACTCGGCGGCGATGTTCGATAGGATGCCGATAGCTTGAGTTTGTGGTATCCCTTTCTTTTCTGTCAGATAGTCCCATATCTCATCATACACAACCATCTTACTATCCTCTGATCTACTAGGATCAATAACGTATTTACCAGCACCATAATCTCGTTCTGTATTTACCGGACCTCCATCCTCCTTATCCTCCAACTTATTCTTAGACATAATAGCGTTACGGATAAGAGCATCCTTCCCGCTTTCCAGAAGAGGATTATGATCCTCAAACGACCCTCTCTCCTCAAACTTATCGCCTATAGCGTCTAGTACATTTGTGGCTACGTTTACAGGAAATTCCTGATCGTCACCATGAAAATCGTATACGTCATAGACACCTAACCTTCCATCCGGACGCCTATAAATTGTAAAATTACCAAATCCTGACAATGGGGTAAGATCACCAGCAGCTTCGGGATAAAAATCGTATTCAGAAAAAACCGTAGGCTTTCCAGATCTTACCGAATTACGATTCTTCTCAAAAACATCTACCCATTCTCTAGACTTTTTCAAAAGCTTCAGCCTACCATAAGCATCATCTGTAGCCGGCTTATCAGAGCCATATATTTCTTGCTCCGTATCATGTATTTTCTTATCTAACCTCTTTATCTCATCCTTAGTGTCACGATTGAACATCTTCTCAATATCAGTAATGACATTATCAGGAATCCGTATCTCCTTATTATTGCCATCTAGATTATTAGGTTGAGATAAAAATCTCGCCCATAGTTGATCGCTATATTCATCAACGTTAGCCTTCCCGTTTCTGCCATATATAAACTCATTGACCTTGTCAGGAAGGCTAGCATTTGAAGCCACCACATCGGGGGTGACATTCTCGTACAATCTTCTTCTTATGGCATTACCTAAGATATCTTTTAAATACGAAGCCTTATCAGATACATCCTGTCTTACATACAACGGATCATCACCAATAGGCCCACCATCCTTATATTTAACCTTGAAATCAAAATTGCCAATATATTTCTTTACATTATTGATATAATCATTATCATCAGGAGAAGCCTTGCCGTTATTCAATAACCTTCCCTTACCCATCCATTTATAAAGCAAGGCGTCGAATTTGTCTATATCATTACCTTTATTATCCTTAAAGCCACGACCGACAACCTCATTCTTGTATATAGACGCCAAACGCAACATGGTAGCTATACCTGAATTATATGGCTTTAGGATATTCTCCTTATCTATACCAAACTTATTATATATCTTCTTTGTCTCATCATTATCACCTTCTATCTTTATCTGTGTTATACCCTTCGAGTTATAAGACCTGTCATTCCATCCGTTACCATTTAACAACGACCTGAATCTCTTGGCTATATCAACGCCTTGATCACCGATAGCTTGTTTCCCTATATATCTTGCGGATACACCAAACTTAGTCTCCTGCTCGGCGATACCCATGGCAAGCATAGCCATCCTATCATAAGTGTAGCTATCGATATCGAACTCACTCATGATACGTTCCTTGTTATATGATATAGCGTCGCTATATTCCTTTATATTGCCCAGCTTATCCATTTTGGCTATATTATCAATGGCTGATATAACACCAAGGAAAGCGTTGCTAGAATTGACGCCATTCTTTGAGTCATAAGCGTTATAAATCCATTTAGGCAAGATATCAGGAGATATATCACTATTTTTTACGCTTATATTCAATGGCCTAAAATCCTTGTTTATATGAACATTATAATCATCCCAAAGTCTCTTCTCACCGGAATCCTCGCCATAAGGGTTATCCGCTATATAATTAAGCGACCCCTCACGAACGACAAACCTACTTCCCTCTTTCTCCGGAAGTGTATAAATAAAATCACCCTTCTTTATAAAATTATACAGCTCATTCCCCGTATTCCCAAGAAGCCTGATACACCCATTAGATCCTCTTCCAGCAGAAGCCTCATGATGCATAGATGACGATATATCATGATCCCACTTGCCTGTCTTAGGATCAAACCTGGCTCTCTGGAACGATTTCTGGCCATGATACTCGCCTATACCTGACACTCTTGTTATGCCGGCCGGAGTAGACATATTTCCAGCTCCGGCGATAAGTTTTTTATCCTTCGTCGTCTTGGTATAGGTATTATAATCATCGCCAGAAGCACCTACACCTATATTATTAGTGCTATAAAGAATATCCCCGCTCGGTGAATAAACCGTTAGTTTTTTATTCTTCTTATCCACAATAGCATAATTAGATTTATGATCGACGCTCTTGATTATATCCTCATCGCTCATCTTATTGATCTCAGCCTCCCTGGATATTATATCCATCAAATCATGATCCTCTTTCTCTATTGACAGCGATGGGTCTGAAACCTTTATCTTATCACCTATCTGTATCTTGTTGATATCAGGGATATCCCTATTCCACGATATAATATCGTCTAAAGATAATCCCAATCTTTTGGCTATACTCCAAAGAGTATCGCCTTTAGATACGGTATACATCTCTCCTCCATCAGCTTTCCGTTCAATCTTCTCTCCCCATAACCCATATTTCTCCCTAGGCCATATGCCGTCTATGGCATCCACATAACCAACGGGATGTTCCCCTTCCAGACGCCGGTTTCGCCGCTCGTCCGCCGGGTACAGGGCGTTGGCCAACGGCTGCGTGATATGATCCAACCCCTTATCCTTGGAACTCGACATAGCATCCACCACAGTCCGATATACAGGTCTTAATTTCTCAGGTAGATATAATCCCGCCTCATCAACCAATTCACCGATCTTCTTATTTATACCCCTGAGGCTGAAATTATAATTACCCATACCGTTATTCAACGGGGACAATGTACCTCTTATCCCATTCATGCCTTTAACTGCGGCTCCTCCGCTAAGGATATCAAACTCCGGGGACACGTTTCTCAAAGGACTATCATCCATACCTCTGAAATACATAGGACGCTCACCTCTTACGACACGATCAAGATCCTCCTTATATAAATCCTTTATCCACGATGGGATTTCCTCCGGTTTATTCTTCTTAGACATATATTACGTTTTTCACAAAGATAACCATAATATCATAAGCCTAAAAACACGAAACGGGTACATAATAAATCATGTACCCGTTTATACGCTAATGCATGTGATAAGCAGCCAAGGCTCCTTTAGCTTTCTCCTTAGACTTGTACTTAGCCGGCCATAATTTACCGGTCTTGTTACTGACCACTCGCCAATCACTCCCTACTTTCTTGATACATCCTGATTTAGGGCATTTGCCCTTCTTTTTACTGCTAGTTTTCCCTGCTGCCATAACATCAAATATTTAAAGGTATATAATCACCTCAATAAACTTTCTCATCGTTGCTAAACCAACGTACTATCATCTTGAACCGGCTCTCAATGTCATTCACGAACCTAGCCAAGAACCAATCGCCACGAAGACGATCCCGCCACCTCCGATGATAATCGACAGCCCTGGGGTCGATCTTACGGTCAATGTCATTCACATCCTTAACCCATATCGGAAGATTGTTCGTATCGTCTTTGACCTCGTTAAAATAGTCATTTATATTTATCTTCTGATCAACCTCCGTCACCAGTATCTCACGGCTATCGTCATTGGTTACAGGATACCTTAACCGCTGGCTCATATCGTTCTTGTCGGCGATAACCATCCGAAGCTCACCGCTGTTGTTGGTATCATTATAAAACCATGCCTTATTAAATCCAGTAGTCCTAAGAATTTGGTAATTAACCTCATCCTGATATCTTCTGGCATCCATCCGATATTGGTAGTTGGTGAGGATCTTATTCACGTACTGCTCACGTACCGGAACCTCTATAACAAACGGATATAGCTTACCATAAAATACTTGATACGATTGGTTGGTCAAACCATGAGACCATAAACCTATCTCCTGACTTTCACTTGAGTAGTTCTTTCCGGACTGGAAATAATGCTGGTGCTCGATATAATAATCAGGGGTGTAGGATAAATATGATTTCCACTCACCCTTCAGGCAGTTATACCCAACGGTGAACGAGACGTCCGTGAAATGGCTGGTGTCCTGCAACTCCACCGCCTGTCCGTTCCTGTAGAACCGGCCGCCACGGAATTGGTACTCGCTCGGATTCCCTACCGGTATATAATCTTTCTTGGTTATCAGAACCCTCTTAAACCTATTATCCCAACCCATGGACAACCCTATACCAAAAAACTTGTTATCAATATCATAATAAGACAACTCGGCGTCCGTATCAGCGTTATATATCCGGCTACGGATGATCTTCATCTGAAGATGCTCCTTAAACCAGTTTCTAAGCCCCGGTGTGACCTCCGTAAGATTCCTACCATTAGAATCTACCTTAAACACCTGACCACGCCTTAAATCGACCCAAAAATGCCCAAACTCGCAACTGATCATATCCCGACTCTGGGTCCCGGAATATCCTAACGTCGTATTATTATACTCAATGCCACGAGAGGCGAAAAGCCCACCTGTCCCTAGCTCGCTATTCTCCGGGGATATTCTTTCTGCCAGCACGTCTATAGCGTTATATAGTCCTACCTGATTCTCGAAGCGAGCTAGTATTTGATCCGACTCTATTCCCTTCATGCTTATAAGCTTTCCGAACGAGGTCTTGAACTCATGGTAATCCATAGGCTTGTACGACAGCCAAGGATCGGTCATGCCGTTCTCCGACACGTCGGCGGTGCTCCATATGACGCCGTTGGGTCTTTGGTAAGCGCAGTCCCAAAAATTGCTATCATACGTCTCTGGTAATGACCTGCCACCTAACGTAAATCGATTCTTATACACAGGACTCATCTTAAACACATTACTCCTTGATATAGGGACATTACGCTCCTGAGTCCATGATATATAATCCCCCACCTCCGGATAGAACCCCTCGTAAGGCTCAGGGCCGGCTATACGGAAATTGCAATTGATCTCAGACTCCACAAGAAACTGAGGTATGCCATAGAAATATAGGAAGAAACGACCGCTAAGATACATATCTCCGGTCTTGCAAACCATCTCATAAGCGCTCTTCCGGCTAGGGAAAGAGTATAGCGATCCGGTATCCGTATCGGTCTTATTAAGATAATCCTCCCCGGTATCGTAATTAACGAAATAACGGGGATACCCGATGTTCCGATAATCATAATAAGGGAATGGTATCATGTCCCCCTGACCGAACTGAGTCAAATAAAACATAGGCATCTTCCTCTTAAGCGAGAATCTTGATATAAATACATCACCTCCAAAAACAGGTTTACGCTTATTCTCATCCATCAACCCGCAACCGCCTAACGATACCCACCTGATATCCTCTATCTGCCCGTATTGAGCCGGAGAATATTTCTTTATCCTCATATAGGGGCAGGATACGAAAGATTCACGTGTCATAAAATGAGGCGTCATACCAGCCACCTCATCGTTACGAATATTACACTCATCCTGAATACGACTGGTATCGTAACTTGAAACCAACTCCGGATATTCAAGCATATACTTATCCATACCAAATGACATGAACAACGAATGCTCACGATCGAGGTTGTTTATGATAATAGGCTTACCACCTACGGTTCCCCCTTGTGACGAGATGTCTGTAACCGGATACAACCCGCTCTTGATATATTTGGCCGTTGACAATCCACGTAGCTCCGACGCCCCTATTTTTTGGTAAAATAAATTATAATGAGCGACAGAAGTATAATAATAAGCATAGTTCCGTCTAGGTCCCCTATCTATCAATGCCGTTAACCACTGATATCTGTACTTGCCTATATCCACCACGGACTGGGCTGTGGCCTTGGCGATACCCGTAGCCAGACGGATAGCCGTCAGCGCTATGCCGACAGGGTTGGCTAAAAAGAACACGCCTCCACCGGCATATTGCTGTGAAGCCGACTGATATGTATACTCAGCTATAGCGGATATTAAATTAGCCATAGCCTCCACCGTAGCCAATGATGTTGCCATACTGTAAGCCTTACTCCCTAATATCGTCCATTTAGGGTGATCCTCCACCTCCCTGAATATACCTGAGGATTTACCTAATTGATAACCATCAACAAGGCACTCGGTGGGAGCGTCAGGCTTGTTAAAGGCAATATCAGGACTTAAGAATGAATACCAGATATTACCCTTCCTGTTAAACGGATGCGTTATAAATTTCTCACGATTAATATCCTTATAGATATACATATCATCAGACAAATCGTTGTAAGGGTAATTAGGATAAAGGTTAGCCGATCCGTCGGGATCATCGTACTTAAACATATCATAAGCCAGACCGGTTCCGATAACGCTCTTATCCAACGTCCTATCGCCCCTATACAACTCATATCCTATTATAGAATCCCTTCTAGCCTTATCTATAAGACCGTTCTCTACCGCTATATCCAAAAACTCATTAACGATATCGTCATCAAGCATCACCCCCATAGGATAAATATAGGAGTCAACTCCATATTGACCGGTCAGCTGAGACGGATTACCCATGAAAGGAGCGACAGAGTTATCCGGAAACTTGTAATGACGTATAGGTCTCTGACAAAACGTGGTTGACGTATTGGGGTACTCAGCGTTATCCCCATTACCGGTGAAATAAGACTTACCCCCAACGGATTTAGGAGACCCATAGTATTTCGTCAAAGAATCTATTATATCCTTCCTCTTTGATCCTCCCGATGATATCCCGATCTTACTTGAATCATACAACTCAAAATTAGCCGGATACTTATTGGCAGACTCCCAATATCCGAAATCACCATACTGATATGGTCTGGGAGCGCAGTCAGCGGGTTTATCTCCACATGAGACACATTTCGCCTCATAGGTAACAAATCTCCTTAATTTCAATTCTTTCGTGAAGAAGAACACGTATTTCACCTCCAGTGGCCGAATGCCAAAACAGAACGGGGCGGGGAAGATGGCGGTGCCGGCCGTATAGAATCCGGCAAGCTCCTTCATGTCCTGCCTCATGGCGAAACCGGTGAAGAACACGCATACCGCAGGCTCGATGCAAACATATATCTTATGGAAAGTAGTCTTGTCATCATTCCAGAACAAGTACTTTGGCATCATAAATATCTTATGATCCACGTAATTCACTATAACACCTTTCTTGGCATCATTAGCCAAAGGATTAGGAGCCACGGTACCTTCCTTGTCCGAGAAAAACGTTATACGAACCTTATTGTATGATGATGAGTCGCCGATCGGATAATTATAGTTACCCATCATCTCTATATACATAATACCGTTATCAGGATCGGATAAACCACTTATGTATTTCTCATAATCCAACTCCACCCATCTGGCGTATGAGGATACATGTGGATAGAACTTGAAATAAGTCAAGTTACTTCTACCGAACCAATTGGTCTTGGCGTCAATATCATTCTGCACAGACACACGACCTTCCCAGTCAGTAGTTATACCGGTATTAAACTTAGAATTATCACCATCGCCAAAAAGACACATGGCGTTCTCGATACCAAACTGACTCTCATATTGGGGGAAATAAGCCTCCATCGTATCCATTAACTGATCAAGCATCGTCTCCGTATGCTTCTTTCCTTCCCATCCGGGATATTGATACAAATATGTGCACTTACCCAATGACCTACCCCCTTGGAATGTAGGAAGTTGAACATCGTTAATAGTAGGATTCACGTGAGGATCACCTACCGAACACCCATTAGTACATATACCCTCATCATATAACTGCCGGACATTAGACATATCCTGACACAAGACCAAG
>ERZ779877.27-NODE-27-length-170593-cov-9.319348_pt1 | contig 170593 bp, 245 predicted proteins | sample MGYA00511556_ERZ779877 | MGnify/ENA primary metagenome ERZ779877 (study PRJEB29588, sample SAMEA2159338) | human gut metagenome | biome: human gut; feature: human-associated habitat; material: faeces | place: Denmark | collected 2008/2010 ... | reverse complement strand
TCTTAGCTCCCCCCTTAAATCCGCCTTTCTTCTTTGGATCTTGTTTGGGTTTCTTAGCTCCCCCCTTAAATCCGCCTTTCTTCTTTGGATCTTGTTTGGGTTTCTTATCTTCTGGCTTGTTACCTTGGGGAGCTGAACTTGGAACAGTACCAGTACTATATCGTGGGGCTGTAGCGGTTCCAGTAGAATCACGTGCAGCCTCAGATGCCATACTAACAGATCTAGTACGAGTTAGCGCAGGGTTTATATACATTTCCCCTATAGGTCTTGATTGAGATTGACTCCCTACTCTAGTTCTGCTTACAACGATCGGTCTACTAACCCTAGTAGCATCAGGAGCATATGTCATAGCCTATCTTTCCTGTGGAGTGATATTTACCTAATGATGCTGACCAGTAATGGTTTCATACAGTCCGTATGCAGGTCCAGCTAATGTTAAAGCTACTGGAGCTGCCATAGCAGCAGCTGATGCTGGAATAAATGGAAGAGATATAGAGGGGAGTGACATAGAGCCAAGTCCCTCTAGCAACTGAGCAATCCCATAACCAGCAACAGGAAGAGCCATTACTCCCACATTAGCCTAACTTGTTTTGCCTCTTTTAGCTGAAGTCACTTTTCTATATTGTTTTTCCTACCAAGGTCCCCAAGAACCATCTACTTTAATATTATATCCAGCTGTTCTTAGAACTTGCTGCTTTTTCTTGTTTTCTGCTGCCTCAGCTTGTGATATTTTTCTTATAGGCATAATTATAGCAATTTATTTGTATTATCCTATGTATTATAAAGTATCTCTTCAACTAGTAACTTTCCTGCTTCTAGAGCACATTCATCCTTCTCTCTCTGGGAAGTCTCTTCGTCGTAATATTTTTCTTCTAGTTTTTCAAGCTTCTTAGTTACTTCTAGTCTAAATATTATCTCCTCCCTTTCTATCTCAGCCTATTGTTCCACTTCACCACCTTCCTTGTTGGATACTACTGGAATACCTTTTGGAGTAATTCCTTCCATATCCATGTTATGCTTATGAGCGTGAAGAGCACCTTCAGGAATTATATTAATAGAACCTCCTTGCTGAAACTTGCCAAAGAATTGAGGCCATCCAGATTTATAGGCAGTCCCATATTCAGGATCTTCCGCAAAGAATAATTTAGCTTCTTCTGGAGTCATTATAAGATAGTTCTTGTTCTCCATAGCTCTATTGTAAGCATCAGAACTATTAAAGAATTTCAACTCTTTGTCAACCTCTTGTATTCTTGGATATATGATAGCATTCCCGTTATCATCAGTACTCCATTCCATATAATGACTACCCCTAGCCTACTTGCCCTCGTCATCCACAAAATCTATCCCTCTAGGAGGTTCAGACATTCTCTAGATGAATCTAGGATTTTCTTTCTTAGCATACTCTATAAGTTCCTATAAAGTTCTAGATTTCTTATTTATCTATCCTCCATCTTGAAATTCTGGAACCACTAATAAAATCTCGGTTGGTGTTATCTATCCACCTCCTTTCAACTTCCTAGATTCATGTAAGACCTTCTTAGCTTTAGCTATTAAGTCTAATGACATTCCAGATTTTCCAACTCTAACATCAGCCTAGTTATAGCCTCCTTGTAAATAATATTTTCTTCTATTTCCGTTAATAGCTGCCATAGAATCACGTATAGCAAATCTGTCAGTAGCTTCATCAGCCACCCACGACATTACTCCCTACTATCTCTTAGCTTCCTCTATTTCTTCATTTGCTCTATTTCTTGCCTTACTACTAAATAGCCCATACTTCTTACCACTCTTAGTAAGCGCATCATTAACAGTCTAATTAGTGCCCGTATACGAAGATCCGACAGTCTCAAATACCTACTCGTCTTTAGTAATAGTATTAGTCTTACTGCCTCCAAATCCATTAATTAGTCCAAATGGTGTTAAACTTAAAAACGAGCTTCCTAAAATAGCATCAGTAGTAGTCATACCATCTGTACCACCTCCTAAAGCATTAACTCCTTTACCGAGAAAAGATCCGGCTTTCATTATACCTCCAGCTAAAGTTCCCCATCCTGGAATAGCCATGAGGGTATTAGCTATATTATCATAGGTACTGTCTAATGTCTAAGTAAGATCACCTTTAGTTCCAGAGTATTCATCCTTCTCAGGCATAAAAGAACCTAGCATATCAGCTGCAGCACCAACTGTCTGCCATCCTCCTATTTTGGAAAAGAAACTAGGTTTATTAGGAGTTTGACTTCCATCAGTAGGAAAGATTGAAGAGAACTAGTCAGCCTTCCGATTCATATCACTAACAACTTCATCTGCCATTTGTTTACCTTGGAAAGCTATGGCAGGATTGCTAGAGCCAGAAGTCATTAATCCAACTTTAAACTTCATTTGATTAAGTATTGGCTAAGTTTCTTCAGCGAACTATTTAGCATAGTCTGGCATAGGAGAAGTAGTACTCTTTAGGTTTCCGAGATCTATCTAAAAAGCATTACCATAATTAGGGTCTTGCTATGGAGATAGATTCGGAAACAGAGTAGATAAAGGATTACTTGATAAATTAAATGCTCCCATATCACGAATAACTAACAGAATATAACGTTCTGATAGCTGTTATTATTGCTAATTTATTTCCAGTGTATCTTATTCTAATCTTTATCCATTTATCTTTTAATTTTACTTCTTCATTTTTAGTTTCTAAGTTACCCCAAGATACTATTGCTCTATCTAATGAGTTTTCTGGGATATCACTTTTTGTGGGATTATCCCAATCATAAAAAATCTCTCCTTTTTCTAATACCTAGTCTGGTATTGGTGACTGTCCTAGTTCAATAGGAATCTTATTAGATAACTCTCTACTTCTTTCTATCTCATCAGGTTTATCAGGTTTATATTCTGTAATAAGATCCTAATATATGTCAGTCCAATTTTTTTCATTCTTATATACAATATTAATTGGATTAATCTGTACTAACCATTGATCCTCATTGTATTGCATATTGCCTCTAAGTCTGCCCTTAGTCTGCATATCCACAGCTCTAGCATGATTCCAAATTCTATACTCATCAAGAGTTTTGTAGTGAACTATTTCTCCTCCTGCTAAGGCAGAGAAATCTTTAGTTGGAACATCATCCTTTAAGTGGTATGAGTCTTCTATTTCATTTATAGTATCCTGTCTAGAATAGTACAAAGGCATTAGAGTAGATCTATCGTAGAATCCTGGAATTTCATTTCCATCAGAATCTAGTAGAGGTCTATGTTCAGAATCCAAGTCGCTATACTCATGATCATAGGTAACATCACATCCATTATATTGATATAGCTCTTTTGTGGCCTCCTATCTAATGTACATATTCTTCTTATCTTTAGCAAAATTATAACAATCTCCGACTATTTCATAATGAAATGACTCAGGTTCTGCATTATTACTTATTATCTGGAGATTATCAAAGATTTTATGTGCTGAAGGATTATCTGCAACCACAAACTCAAACTCAAATGGATGTTGTTTTCCATACCAGTAGGTAGGATAGATCTTATCAGCTATATCAATGATTCCTGCTTGTCCATGCTTCCAAAAATCTGTAGTCAGGAACTACATATTGTACTATGGAATTACAGCTACTACTGACTCATAATATCCAGCATTGACCTCGGTTCCGTTCTTGAAACCAGAAGTATATGCTTCAGCTAAAGATGGGGTTTCTCCATTATAGGTAACTAAGATATTAGCCCTAATGTTTAACAAAGTAACAACCTTATCCCCATTCAGTCTTCTGTCCTTATCTATAGTAGAGAGATTTATTCTTCTTCCCCTATCATCTTTATATATTGGGTAGTTAGAATTTATTACACAATTATTCAACCAAGGATAGAAATTTAAGGTTACCTCAAGAGTAGTTTTTTTCTTTACACATCTATGTGTATTAGGATCGTAATCCGTATACTTAGAACGCTTGTCATCCTCGTAAATCCTGTACAATCCGTTTGATAATTTCTCCCATTTCCCTTCTTTAGCTATTATAGTTTCTAAGGTAGAGATTTCTTGGTTATTTCCTCGAACATATAATTCAGAACATAAATTAGATGCATCAGTTGCGAGATATAAGTTGGAATCGTATAACTTGTCTACACCATTTTTAACCTAATCTAAAGTTAAGATCTCACCAGTATATACTTTTGTATCATTCTGGATAGTATATACTTCGTACTTGATTTGAAAGTTTTCGTAGTTTTTATAGTTATCTCGTTCTAATGTATAATATATTGTTGTTTTGATTCCTTCTCCTTCCGGTAGAGTTCTGTTAGCAAGGCTAAGTTCTCCTATTCGATAACCACTCTTTGCATCATCAGGAATAACATTATTTGACAATACTACTCCGTCAGAGAAGTCGTTATCACTATGACTTACTCCAAGTTTAGTTATCCATTTAGAAGTATTTCTATCAAAACTGAAGTATTGATTGTATATATTCTCTGAATAACTTGGAACCCAGCTATAGAAGGTTATCCATTTTTGTTGCAATTCATTGAAACAGAGATTCCAAACTTTCTCTTCAAATCCATATAGATTATCATAGAAAGTAAACATAATATCTTGCTTGTATCTATTATAGTGAGTTTTTACATTTCTAACTCCTATTATTGGTTCTAATTCTCTTTCTCCAAGAGATATATTTTGATTTAAGAACTCTTGAACTTTAAAGTCTGAAATACATTCAAATGATTCTCCATTTGTTCTCCAAATCTTTTTACCAATAGTATCAACTCCATATACACCCATTGGTGTTTTTATAACAGAATCTTTCCATTGACTTCCAAAGGTATCAGAAATAATCTTTGGATTCTCAGGAAGAACATTAGAAGTATTGATATACACATTACCTCCAGCACCTTCTCCAGCAACAGCTCTTTCATTTACAGGAATTAGAGCTACTCCATGCTCAAATACACAGATTAGATTTCCTCTGAACTCAACTAGTTTTGTTATCTAACCATAAGTCTTAGGATAGTCTCTATAATGAGTACTTCTAAATACTCTAAAACCATTCTTAAATGCATCATTTACGTGAATATCTGAGTAAGCTATTCTGTTAGTAAAGTCATTCTTGATTGCTGGAACATCTGGAACTTCATAATTATATCTTTCTGATAAAGACTTTCCAAATCCCTTATTATAACATAGAGCTTCTGGAGTCTTATATGATCCATCCACAGACATACCATAGTAAGGATAGAATCCTCTTGCGTGACCTGTAAGAGCCATCTCGTCGGCATTAGAATCATCCAAGGATCTTATATTAAGATTATAAGAAGATACCACTTGGAAGGTAATCCACATTCCAATCTTGATAGCATTAACATCTCCGAGATTAATATTCTCGAAGTTTTCGGTTTTTACTACTCCATCAGATACCTCATAGTTATCTTTCCAACAGTTTTCGTCCACAATTCTATGATTGATAGGAGCAGATGGATCTTGAAAGTTTCTGTTGAATCTATGAGTAAATGTGCAGATATAAGTATCTCCTCTGTATAGTATCTAATCTTCAGACGGAGCCTGTGTAATATCGTATCTCTCAGATATGGCATAGTATGGAGATTTATCATTTATTCTTATCTTAAACAACTCCTATTTATTCATAGAAGAGTAATCCGGAATGTAAATATTTACTAGAGTTCCGGGATATTTATATCCATCAAACCCTAAGTACGGTCCGTAAGAGCCTCTTAGAAGATTATTAGCATCAGACGATTTTAACTCTTGACTAATATACTCATATCTAAATGCTTCCTCAGCCTCGCCTGCTCTTGCAGAAAATAATTTGTTTCCAACCTCAACTAGTTTTACATTATCTTCTACACCAATTACTCTAATATGTGAGCAGGGTCTGCTATCATAATTTAAATAACTATAGTTGTTAATGTATAAGTGTCTATTTTCCCCCTAGTCCTACGACAATGGAATACTGCTAGTAACCTGTTCAATTACATATTCATCCCCACAAAATAGCGTATTAAGATATGGACTATTTACATCATATTCTGGACAAATAGCTCCATACTTATTTACGTTGGAAGTCTTTACGCAGTATAATCTGTCCTCCAGTGTGTGTGTTAGAACTTTAGAATCAGTCAAGAATCTTTCTGTTATGTAAAATGTGTCCTCACTAATTTTATTCTTGGAATCAGAATTTACATTAATAGTATTGTCAGTATATAATAGAGGTGTATTAGATTCTCCATCAACTCCTATAGTAAGGGCCTAACAGAGTCTCAGAGGAATCCTTTTCTATTTAACAAAGAAATATCCCTTTATGTCATACTTGCTGAACTCTTGAAACAATCTATCCTTATCATCAATTTCTATCCTTATTCCAATTACTTTATTTATTTCAGAATTCTCACTTGATTCAATTCGGACTACCCCATACACGTTTTCTAAAGATTCTGTTGAATCTACGTCCCTAGTTTCTCCTTCACTTTCAGAAGATTTATATATGATTCCAGTGTCCTCATTATAAGTAATGTAATTCCTAACTTCTTGTCCATCTACTGTATTGTAAATGTTAAAGTTATTATATGACTAGTCATAGTCATTAAAGAAGGCACCACGAATATTAAATACTGGTGATAATGTACCATTACTCATTAAATAAACAATTCCAAATCTGTATATTTCGTGATTCTAGTAACCAGTATATCCATATATAAACTTTGGATCAGAATAAGTATTACTTATCACATTATTGTAATCATGAGGAACAGGATTGTACTCTAATGATGTATCGGGTCTTGCCATGAATCTTAAGGACAAATCAGATAGCTCCTTGTAGTCAATTACCTAGTCCTAGATATTCCCAAAGAATAACATATTTTGACATTGTTCCTAGGTCTGTACATTTTCAGCTATTTGGTACTTTACATTAATTTCCTCGACTGATATTTCCGTAGTATCTTCGTTACCAGTTATGTATATCTGGCATACCAGGGAATTGTTAACCAAGAACTTTTGATTTATCTTGTGTGCAGTTACAACAGAGTTTTCATTTATATCAGCGGTACTTCTTGTGTAATACACATTTACATACTGATATGCTGGATCAACATTACTTAGTATGAACTTCACAGACTTAAAAGAATTTTCGTCTCTAAACCCAGTATGAACACTACTCAGATTAGTTCCCTTAAATATTGACACCATTCCAGATTCTGCTACAAAATCTGTTTCATTTCCATCAGCATCAACATATCTAAAGTAAAAATGATAATTACCTATAGGAAGATTACCGTTCTAGTATACATTTATAAACTCAAGCTCTGGGATTCCTACATACGTTTTATATAATGATGTATCAGACTAAAACTGTGAGCCCTAGTCATAAATATTTGTATCATTATCTCCCTTTCTATCTACTATCTAATATAGACCTCTTCCTAGAGGACTAAATCTAGAATTAATAAGTCTCGGTTGATTTTTTCCGTCATTTATGATTAAGTTAACAGAACCATCATAAGAATACTATGGAAGAACGTCTACAGGATGATTTACGTCAAACGTTAATTCATCTGTGTCAAAATCCACCAGCTAATTAACATCATAGAATATTGGATCATCCTCGTAATCATGGATTCCATTTTCTAATGTTGGGTACCTAAAAGAATCCCAAGTTTTAATAGATTCGTCTGTTGGAATTTTAGTATTTCCTGTAGGGTCGAGCTCTAACTCTAGTTCTTCCTTTGTAAAAAACTTATTCCTGAAATAATACTTTGGGCTGTCTATTCTATAATTTCTAAATGGATTGTACTCCCACGCCAGATTACCTTTAGTGGGAAGTACTTTAGACATTAAACCAAGGCTTATAGGCTGTTTTAAAGGCTCTTTAAAATTCATATTAACCCCATCCTCTATAAGTTTCCATTATGCATACATTCTGGTATCCATCTATAGTACCAGTATCTTTCTCTCCATCTCTCTTGAAACTAAATTCTGAACTCTTAGGATCTTTAAGGACTAAAAGGCCGTCTTGATCTATTATGAAATATCTAGTAAGATTAATTTCTTTACTATTTAGATTAGAAGTCTATATACTAGGAACTATACCGTAATCACTAGTTCCAGTTACCTTTGAATAACTTATTTTCTTTGGAATAAATTTAGTTGCACTAGCAATTCTATATGTTGTTTGAGATCCATCTGTAGAATCGTTTCTCATGTAGAGAGACGTATTATTGGCAGCCATGCTAGTATCTGCAAGAATAGTTATTCCATCATAATCCAATATAGCAGTTCCTAAGGTTACGTTCATCTTGTCTAGCATCTCATTACGAAGCTATATTCCAGAACTACTATCAGTATTACTAATACTAAATTGGAAAGTGTCGTCAACTGCCTACATAGTCCAACTAATATTACTTTGCAAAGTAGGATAATCATCCACTCCCCCTTCTAGAGTTCCTAGAGCAATAAGTTCAGAAACTACCGACTTTAGATTAATTCTTCCGTTGTCCAAAATTAACTGAACATCGCAATTATTCAAAGCATCTGTAGATTTTATATCCAGAGAAGCTACTAAACTGTATGAACAGTCATCCATCCAGTAAATATACTGTGGAACTATACAACTTTGTTCAACCTAGTCCTAATCATATCTATATATATTATTAAGATACTAAGCGAAATCATTATAAAGCACAGAAAATGTGGAAGATGTTCGCATAGTAGCTGTATTAGAGCTTCCATTTCCAACCTTTGAACAGTTAATAGGATAGAAATAAGTATCTCCGTTATTAGATTTCAATGCCAGCTAGACTCTATTAGTATCAGAGTGTATGTCCGTTGGCCAAGAATATCTACTTGATCCTCTCCAAGCATTCCAATATGAAATACAATCATGGTCATCTCCAGACCACCTATGAACAAAGAACATAGCTGTTCCATTCCATCCACTAGTAGCCTCAGCGTTGGCAATGTCTATGTCAGTCGTCCAGTGGAAATTTAGATTGTTGGCTTTTTCTACTTCGATCTAGTTCTCAGAGTTACCAGATGAAGTCCAACCTCCAATCCAAGCAATACCATCATTGCCTCCTTCCTCCTAGAATCCAAATAATCCTAAAGTCATAGGTAACCATCTCTAAGTACTATCATCCCATTCTAGATTATAGCTAGAGAAACTTTCCCTATTATACGCTAGAGGTATGAATCTACCCTTGTACGATAGTACTGAAGATATTTTCGTACAATATGCCTTAACCATCTAAAGGGCTTTATACGTCATATTGAAACTATAAACATTATCATTAAAAGATTGTATATTGAAAGTTCCCTTCTCACATATATTTGTTGGAATAGCTAGTAACTAATCACTTACATCTTGTCCAGAAGTTGTTGGAATTTTGTAAGCTTCTAGACCTCCCTATTCCACTATTAAACTATCTGACGCTAGATATGTGTCCTGATTAGAATCCTCTCTATCAGTATACATTATACTAGCAGTGGATGTGCAATCAAAGCTATCTGATAATAGATTAATATCAAAAGAATCCTATGTAGACTGTAGGTAAAATGTATCATAGTCCTCTAGCAATCCAATCAGAAGTTCTCCGCTAACAGAGAAATCTCTTTGCGTCTATATAGCACTTAATGACGTTTTTGTTCTTCTAGCTTCAGTTTTCTGTTCATCAGTCAGATTTTCTGTTACTTTCTATATGATACCATACACACTAGTTTCAGTGTCTGTCGATTCTGATTTATAATCCACATTAAAACTAGGACCTAAATCAAGGGTTAAATCCTTAAAGTCGTCAGTATCAGTATAATGTTCATTGAACACGGTATTTGTGTATATCCATCTGTAAAATTCTCTGATATCCTACTGATCTGGAGTGTCCTCTGATACGTAAGCTACTTTTACCTTAACTAAATATAAGTTGTTTGGTTTTAACTGACCAGATAATCTGTAATAATCTTCATTTATTGGAAGTATATCATAGAATACTCCAAAATAGGATGCCTTCTTATTAATTGTATAAGTAACAGACTCAGTAGTATTTGGACTTGTAAATCTTACAAGTTCCATTTCGACATTATCAACATAATGCCCTTCTTCCTCATATATTTCTAAACCCCAAGTTAAATTACATTTCTCAGACTCATTGTAATACCTCCACTAACTTATTTCTATGTATCCAGTTCCAAGCTTGTCTAAGTCAATCTAACCAGAAACTGTAAGATAAGATAGTGGACCCCAGTTCATACATGGAGTTAGCTAATATCTTATAATATACTACTCGTTTCTTGCGCCTAAATTGAAATACCCAGAGTCTGCTATCTCTTGTATTTTGGAGGCTACTGTTCCTCTGAGAAAATCGTCCATTCTGATTTCATAGCTAGTATTGCTAGTGGCAATCTAACTACTAATAGTTGCATCATCTATTATAAAATCAAATGTATTAGTAACTTGCTAGCTCTCTCCTTTATATAATGAAACTTCACATATGACACCGTATGGAATGAATGGATAATCTCCAGAAAAATTAAATGTAACGCTGGGAGTATAAGTTTTGTTTGTCCCAGAGGTATCAAAAGTATTATGTATCTAAATATCAAAATCGTTAAACTGTACCAATTCAGCAATTAAAACTAATGATCCAGAGATTTTGCTACTAAAGATATTATAGGGTTGCGATACAAGACTCCTGTACTCATCCAAATCTGGACTAGATCCTTCATCTCCTCCTTCATACTAAAATATGTGATATGTTCCTTTATTTTCTATTTTGTATTGCTTTAAATTTGAAAACTTTACTAATTTTCCAGTATCGGTTATAGTTCCTATATCTAGTTTGATAGTATATGATTTTGCAGTTCCCATACCATCTACTGTATACATATCCTAATTGTAAAGGTTTTCAAAATTATCTGAAATAGTATCTCCATAGACTATAAATTTATCCCCAGGATTAAATATTAAGTCATCATTTAAAGCCTTTTTTAAATAGTATACTAAGGCTCCAGTTGATGTCCCAGACCATTTAAAGTCACTATTTTGTAATATTTGATTAAGATCACTGATCTCATCGGAAGAAATATTTCTCTCAGGAGACGGAAATGATCCAATCTAACACCGATTATTCAATGGATTATATGAAACAATATATATTATACCTCCTAATTGAGTAGTGCCTAATGGCACATAGCCCTCTGGGAGATAAGCAGTCTCTACCCTACCATTTCCCATATCATTCTGTAACGCATTTTCATTTCCATTCATTGTTATAAGTGTTGCATTTAACGCATTACATAAGACATTATTGGGAGTAACTATGGGGTTAATATCCATTACTAATCCTTCCGTGAAAACATTAGTTGTTTCGGATTTCCTCATAAAAATTCATATTCATTATCGCAAACTAAAATATCTTTGAACTTTAACGGATTTCTAGTTAATATTAGTTCTGCCTTGTCGGTAATTAGGTGCTATACAAACTACTTAGTTTTCAATCTTGATATATAAGGGATTCTAAATATGTATCTCTTGTAATGTTCATTAATTTTGCATTCATCTAGAATTTGATATAAGAATGTAGTTCCGAAATCAAAATATTTCCTAGGTCTTCCTCTCTAATTCTTCTATTCCATATAACGCTGATACTAAGAATCAGACAAAGCAAAATAATAATATCCATTCCATTCTATTTTCTTTCTTTTATATAGTACTCGAAGTTTTACGGTAAGTTTTCTTATATAATAATAGAAATGTTGGATAGAATCCTTCTTTAAATTTCCAATATAGCACCAAAAGTTCTTCCCAGAAATAACTGTATCTCCGCCATAGCTATTATGTAAATATAGAGATTTCCATGAGAAGTTCAAAATTCTGTCAACATCCTGCTTAGGAACACTAGGAAATAGCTCATATACCTACTAACAGTAGTCTTTGATAGTAGTATCATTCTTACTATCTCCATATGACATTCCATTATTAGTATTCTGAACAATCCTATCTCTAAGTTCCTTATTTAGATAGATAGACTTTACCCTAGGAGTACGCTTTCCTAACATAAAAAAACTAAGCTCATATCCTGAGAACATCGATCTTAGAATGTCCACATCTCTCCACTTCCCTGCCTTACGAAGATTCTTGAACTCATCGCCCTATACTCTCCTCATGTGTATATTACACCTCTTCCCTCCAGTTAAAGGAAGCCAGAAAGTAACATTATTATTTACAACATCATTAATAACTAACTTGACACTTTCCCTAAAGATTCTCTTAACAAGAATATCTCTATGATTATCTCCTGTAATAGCCTTGCACTATTTACAAGTTATAGTGAGTTTCTTATAGGGAAAGTTGTCAAATAAGTTATCCATAGAAAATGCACATCCCAAAGCGTATCTTTTCATTATCTATATAATTTCAGAGATTTACCATGATTCTTTCTGTTCCAGCTAGTCTTAGCATCCAATACTTGATCCCATTCATTCTGAGACATATAGTAGTCATTTCTAGCCTAATCAGCCTAAGTAAGCCATTTTATTCTAAGGTCTTCAGCCAATCTAATGCTATTTGGATTATTAGTTAGTATTCCCTCCTTATATTTCACAACATGGGCTAGGTAGGTAGCTAGAGCTCTAGCTTCAGAATCAGTAATCTAAGGTAGACCAGAATCATCAACAAGAACTCCCTTATATAGTATATTTATCTTTCCATGAGGTCTATCAAAGTAGAGCATATTTCCAACTCTTTCATATTTTACAAATTTCCCCTTAGCATATAGAGGGTCTCTGAAAGCCTTTCTATTCTCTATATAAGCCTCAACAAAGGCTGTATAAATATCTCCATTGGGAGTATCATTAGTAGAATAATTCCATTCTTCGAAATCTGTTGTTACAGCCTCTATAATATCACAGTTACATGGGAGTTCTAATCCCTTATCGCACTCATCTACACAGACACTATACCTGTATAATCTGGTCCGTTTATTTCCAATCAGATTCCACCCAGTAAGTAAGATTTCCTCACCAAGATCTTCTCGTAAGGTAATTCCATATAACATTTCTGCTAGTGTTAAAGCATAATGGAAATCATTAAATGTATTCATAATTATCCGAGTATTATAGTAGTTTCATTAAAGCTAAGTGGTCCTGCTTTAAGCAGATCACTCAGCTTATGTCTATCAAATCCAAGATCTTTTGCTGCAGCAGTAATAGATTTCCAAGTATTTATCACACTATCGTCCTATATCTAATAAACCCTGAGATTCTTAGTATTATTGATTACTGGGTTCTTCTCATTATCTGCGACTACATCACCCGCAAACCTGAATATAAATTCTCTACAATGCTTAGTAGCTCTATTACAGCACTTGCTAATTAATGAGGGTTGTATACCTAATACTCTTCCAGCTTCACTAGCACTTTTCCAATCCTTTATAAATTCCCCATCTAAAGAGTACTAGATTACAGCTTTGCTGCTAGTTTCTGCCATCTTTTCTCTTACTTCCTTTGTGTATACATAATCATGATAAGATGATCCTCCCGGAATAGCATTATATCCAGAATTTATGGAATCATATAACTAAATATAATATTCCTCTTTCTCATTTAACTCCTACATTAAATAATCTTTATCATCTGTTTTTATACTGAACAAAATCTCATACTCAAAGTTATTCGGACCATATTTCTTTCTTGCGTTATCTATCTTTTGTCCTCCATACGATTTATTCATATTGAAGAATACCTATCTTCTACATTTTTCATTATAAGTCTATCCTATATATACTTTCCCAGATGGGGATGTATATTTATATATTATTCCATTATACATATTAACCAGCAGCGTAGGATTGATCATTAGGTGTATTAGCGGGAGCCAATGCACGATAATACTGTATCTTTTTCTGAGTTAATCTTCTCTTAATTTCATTGTTGATGAAAGACATATTATCATCCTGCATATCAACACAGCAAGAGTAATTTTCAAGTTGTCTTAAGTCTTTAAAAATAGCTGTTATTGACACATTACTCAATAATGGAGCATTAAAGACAAAGCAATCATACATTCCATTTTCATTTGGAGTAATATCTATCCAAACATACGGTCTATTTTTTCCTCTCTTTCTATACTTATGGTATCTAAAAGCAGTAGAGGACGTATACCATACAAATGGTAATTGTCTATCAGTAGATCCTATATAGTCTATGGATAAATCACCATAATCCCCAAGTACCTATGGAATCTCAAAATGAGCTATAGGAGGCTCCGAGCATTCATCCTAAAAATTACATTTACACCTTTCCATACTCTTGCAATCAATCGGTATACAGTTTATAGATAGATATAGATCTTTGACTGGCAGGATTCCACGTAATGAGTACTCTTTTAGTATCTATAGCCTTTCATCAACTATATCCTAGCATAACTATTCTGTAGACATACTAAGATTGGTATGGTAGCCACGTAATCCGGCTACTACATCATTTCTTATAGCAGATGCTAATTTTTCTATTTGATTATACATAACTATAAAAAAAAATGGCGAAGGCGATAAACACGCCCTCGCCTTGTTAGGTATCATATTACACTTCTGTAAACTTACCTTCAGTAACTTTTACACCAGTACCATCTACTGTAATTGTATCGTCACCTGCTTTTACAGCAATAGAATTGCCTGAAATTTCAATACCATTACCAGCTGACATAACATCTTGCTTAGCGGCTAGTGCAGAAGCATCAGCCTTTGCTTCTAGTGCTGTCTTATCAGCTTTGTTAGCCATCTGAGTCTTCAGTTGAGCAACATCTTGTTGTAAAGTATCAACATCTCCAGCAACTGTTCCAGGATCAGGAGTTCCTACCTTGTTAACAGTAATAACAGTTCCAACTTTAGCTAGAGCTGCCTCAAAGTCAGTAGCTAAATCTTGTTTTACGTAGAATACGTGAGTTGTTCTAGATTTCACTAAATCTCCTACAGCATTATCACCAAGAATACCTCTATTAACGCAGTAATAAATAGTATACTGATTGTACTTAGCTCCAACAATAGGAGTTTCATCCTGATTGAGAGCAAGCCATCTGTTACGAGCATAGGTAGGTAGACGCAGATTATGCAGCAAGAATGGATATGTACCAAATCCTTCTTTTCCTTGGAAGTATCCTTCAGCTGTTGCTGTAACTTCAGCATTAGAATCAGCTTCAGTTAAATCGTCAAGAGATCTTACTACATTATATTCTCCCATTCCATGATAAGCATCAGCATCAAATTTCTCGATATTAACGAATCTAAATCTTTGGTATTCGTCAGTTGCCTCAATAGTGATATAAGTTCCACTATTTGTAACATTCAGCATCTTCTTGTTATAAACCATAGCAGCATACTTGTTTATGGTCTTTACTAGCTTAGTAACAGTGTCAGCCGCACTATCTCCCCAAACAAAGTCTACACTGAATGGTTTTCCCTTCCACTGTAAATCATTAGCATACAATGAACTTTGAGATGCTTGAGATAGACCTACATAGATGTGCAGTCTAAATACATCTCCAGCTTTTCCATTTACCTGTGAAAAGTCTAAAGTTACTTTAGCATTCTCTGCATCATGTGCTTCAGCCTTGTAAATAGCAACAATATTAGTTGCAATGAACTTATTAACTCTCTTTACGTGAAGACTTGCAGGCTTGTCACCAGCAGCTTCTTGAGCAGACCATAGTGGTTTACCAGTTGTAAGATCTTTGTTCGAATTAATTACATTAGTTGTTGTAAATTGAAACATAATTTAAATTAAGTTTTTAACCTCTTTGTTGTGGTTGAGGTTGTGGTTGAGGTGTCTATTGCTGAGCTGGGTTTGCAATAGACTGTGTAACTACAGTATTTGTCTATAATCTTGGATCAGCAGTATTTTCCATCACCAACATTGTCAGCTCATTTATAATCTCCTAACATACATAATCTGGAAACTCCATGATCTGAGATGTGTCTTCTGTAAGGTCTACTTGTTCCTGAGTAAGTCTTATAGTTTGTGGTGCTTTAATATAGTCAATTACTACAGATTGTAACTCAAAAACGGAATTATCCTTTCCATATCTAATCTCACAGCGTACTGAGGAAGGATTTCCATATCTAACTCCAGCTTCCTTTTCTACTACTGACTTATTTGTAATTTTTTGTAAGTTAATAGTTCTTGGAAGGTTAGAACTAGGCCCTGTAGATAATGCTGGAGCCTCTCCAGGCTAAACATCATAATCCTTACCTGCATCAGTTCCAATTGTTTTTGTATCCAGTGCTGCGGTAGTATCAGCTACAGGATTTGTAGGAAGTTGAACAGATGTATTTACATTGTGTATGTAGTAGTACGGTCTTTCTGGTAATGGTCTATTATAGTAATCATTTACCACCACAGACCAGGAGTCAGCTGTTAATCTTTTTGCAGCAAATTGAACATAGTCTCCTGCATTATAACATTTAAATCTTTTGTTAAGTTTATATACACATATGCAGTTTAGCATATGCAGATAGTCAAGAGGAAGATATACTTCATACGTTGCTCCAAATAAAGATGCGTTTCCAGCCTTCCAGTCAGATGTATCAACACCACTAATTGTGTTAGCAATTAACTCAGGTTCAAGGACCGTTGTAGCTTTTAGTACTCTTAGATCATCAGTTGTCTATTGACTAATGTCATAGATGTTATATCGTTTGTTAATATACTGGTTTATAGCTTTGTTGAAGAAGTAGTTAAAGTCCTGTAGCAACATACTTGGTGCATTCACCTTGCTAAGTTCCGTTAACATACCTTCCCATACCTGTCTAGCGGTCATTGCCATTGATTTTTTTTTTGTCTCAGTATAATTACTTATCTACAAGCATATTAAGTATCTAATAATATGCTCTGCTTTTAATCAGCACTGTAATAATCTGGATAAGTATCTCTCTTAATTAACTCAAGAACCTTCTGATTCTTCGGGTCCTGCATCCATGCAATTACTGCATCGTCAGTAGCTCCCAAGATAACATTATCTCCATATAGATATACCTTGTTCTTGATATAAATAACGTGTTTCTCTTTAGCTTCTATGAACAGAAGTCTTAGAGATATATCATTTCCAGTATAAAGATTGATTATCTTTTGAGGATCTTTTTCGGCAATTCTGATAAGGAAGTCAATAACATCGGCGGTCGGTTGATTACGCATATCCTTTCCAAGTATTCTAGCCATGTTCAATTGACCATCTGCTCCTCTAGGATCATCATAAATAAATGACTCTGCTTTGTGTATAAGCTGCTTGTGTGAAACTCTTCTCTGAGTATCTAGTCCAGGTCTATCAATATATAACTCAGCAACTCCGTTACGAGCTGGCTTATTCGGAGTAGACTTAGGACCGTCTATTATAAAGTTACCATTAGCGTCTTTAGCATCTCTGCTTTTTGCAATTAGAGGGCAATTTTCTATAGCTTCCCACTCTGCTTTGTCATAAATATCATTTAGATTATAAGTCTTTCCACTAGTAATAATAAAGATATGATTTTCTGGGAAGAAAGCTGCTTTACCTTCTGAATAAGCATTTCTTTCATTCTCACTCATAATCATATCTCCCTGTGAATTAACCTTCTTTATACAACTAGGATATTGTCCATACTTATTCTTACAAGGCTGAATGTAATACTTAATGTTAGCCTTGTCAAATACACTTCTTAATGTAATAATTTTATCATCAAAAACAATATCAGTTTTTGTTACTTGTTTTTGCTGTGCCATATTAGTTCATATTATCATTAATAAAAATTGATAGGAGGAGGGTGTTACGGCTCCTCCTATCTAATCTATTATTTCTTCAATTGTAATTATTAGGATTCTCTAAGAATTACTGATCTATGAGGAGTGAATGCAGCGATACCTGCATATCCCATCATAACTAGCTTGCTACCAGCAACATTGCTAGCAACTTCTCCAGAACTCTTACCATCGTATCCACCTACTCCAAGTACCTTGTTAGTAATGAAGTCTTTTCCAGTAAGAGTAAACTTAGCAACTGCTGGAGTTCCAGTTGTTTTATCAGCTGTAAGGTCGATACATACTCCGTATCCCTTATCAGGATATTCACGAGTCAGTGCTCTATCAACTACGAATGATACTTGGTTTCCAGCATATTCGTAAGTATCAAATGTAGCACCTACCTTAACATATCCACCTTGTCCCTTATTAGCTGACTTAGAGTACATATATGTACCCATAGTCTTATAATTTGCAAGATATTCTCCAAGTACCATGTTGATGTCTTGCCATAGCTTACGGTTAACAACGAATACCCACTTGTTACCAGTATCGCTCTGAGCCTTATCAGACATATCACTCATGATTAGGTTGAATAGCTGTAGATTTGGCTTATTGCTGTAGAAGTATTTGTTAGCAGCAGCCTCAACTTGAGGAATAAATCCTTCACCAATGTAGATTGGTCTACCAGTGTCAGGCTCGCTAATTGTAGCCTTACCATTGATGTCAATGTTGCCCTTGTTAAGCAACAGACCAGTGTTCATAGCATACATGAATGTATCAAGAAGTTCCTTTTCCTTCTTAAGCATCTTGTATACTCCTTCACTCTTAGTAACATCCTTATCGTCAGCAATACTCATGAATACATTCTCTTGGATAGCATACAAGCTAGACCAGCTAGCGTCAGCACGGAATGTAGTAATGAAGTTTCTATGACGCTCTACTTGGCTTTGGAACTTGCTGTAACCCTCTTCTGACAACTCAGGAACTGCTACAGATTGGAATGTAGTTGTCATACCAACTTGACATCCATCAGTATCCAGAATAGTATCATAATCATTGTCAATGAGTCTTACTTGAACTTCCCAGTAGTCATCACGCTTACGAATAGGACGGCTAACAACTTGACATTGCTGCTTTGTAGCATCAATTCTGAAGATGTCATACTTCTGGTAGTAGTTCTCCTTAAATGCCATTGTAATCTCTGTTCCATTTTCGCCAGTCTCAGTTGGAACTTCAGCAAACCCAACCTTTTTAATGTTGTTAGTTTCTACTTCCCATTCAAATACTAGAGAAGATGAAAGTTCATAAGCACTAGCTCTCTCTCCCTTATAGAAGACATTTCTTAGACCATCGGTAATGAAGTTAAGTGTATTGTCTGTGTACATACGAGCTACAACTCCAAGGCGATGAGGCTTAGTACCCAAATACTTACTCCAATCTTCGTAAGTTTTTGTATCACCCATGTTGGGTATTCTACTTGTAAAATTTGCAACTAGCATACTGTTTTATAATTTATTAGTTAAAGATTAAAAAATTAGTCTAAATCATCGTAGACGTCATTGTGTGTTCCAACGGGTTTATTCTTATAAACCACGTCAGGTTTATCTTTCTTTTGGGCATCAGCCTTTCCTTTATCGTAACTTTCTTTTCTAACACTGCTTATCTCTTTCTAGAAATATTCAGTAATATCGTGTATCATCTGCTCACCGTTCATTGCAAGCCATGCTGTTCTTACCAATATTTTGGGATCTGATAAAGCCTTAGCAAAATAATTATTTCCAGCTCCATCAACTCCAACAATGAAATCGTACAGCATTTCTTTGTCTTCATCATCCATGTTCAAATCATACCCAGAGAAATCAGACAAACTATCTACCTGCTCTGCAATCTAGTTAGCAAACTAATCATACCGTTCTTGAGCTTGTGCTTCTTCTTCCATTTGAGCTTGTCGGATACTTTCATCCTCAGCTTCCTTGTACTCTTTTCTAATAGCTCCAATCTATTTAGCAAATAAAGACTCATTAGACTTAGCTCTCTCTAGAGCTTCTTGAGCTTCTTCCTGTGTTACGTCTCCCATTCGACTCATGAAGTCATATACAAATAATTCATCATCGTCTAGTTGATCAACTTGATACTAATATGCTTCAGTCTGGTTATTTTGGATGTAGCTATTAATTCCATCAGTCTGAAGTTTCTGTATGTATTCAGCAGGAGTAAGTCCACTCTCTCTAATAGCATTTATTAGCTAAACTTCATTGTCGTCTAAGTCAGTATCAGAATCCTAGTCAGAATAAGAGAGGATATTTAGTTTTTCTTCATTGCTTAAGCTGTTCCAATCTTTCTCTTCTACAGTTCCCTCCTCGTCTTCAAACTTAATCTTAGACATATCTTCAATACCTCTAGACTTTAATAAGGTTACGATAAAGTCTTCTCCGTCATCTTTATTACTCGGTTCCTAACTAGGATCTTCTACGGGCTCATCTGGATCCTATGGTTCCACAGGAGGTTCCGGATCATCCTAAATAGGTTCAAATTCATCAATGTCATTGAAATCGTCCAATTCATCAGTTCCTATTGCCATAATCACTATTTTTAAATTTACTTGTAAATATAATACTAATTTTCCTACCCTAAAACAATGTTAATTATTATTAATGATAAATTGAAATAATAGTTACTATTGTTTTTATTTTATCTAACAAACTCACACTATTTTCATAATAAATATCAAGGAATAGTAAAGGGGTTCTATTTTTACTGGAACGTTATTTCCGACAGAACTCAATGTAATTCCAGATACGTCTACTGTATGAGAATGACTATCATAATCTGTATAACTAGTTTCTGTTGAGTCTAGGGTCCACGTGCTTATGCTTCCTCCATCATTGTTATATCCATAAGATCCTCTAGAAATTGAATGTCTATGCATATCAGTAGATGTAGTTAAACTACCAGTTTGAACAGTATGTGTATGTGAGGGAAGATTATCTATAGTAAGAGTAACCTCATTAGCTCCTCCTGTCTACCCGGACTATATTTCAGATTTGATGAATCTCCCAATTAAATTTGGTGTACCATTCGTTCCGTCACATATAGCCCATCCCTCTGGAATTTCAGAAGATGCACCATTAAACATTAAGATAGTTCCCTTTGGAAAAAGTTTGTGTATCCATTCAGTAGAAACAAATTTTGAAGAATTGTCATTTACTGGAAGTTCATAATCACTAGTATATCTAGCCTTTAAGAAGGCAGAATTGCTAGAATAGACTCCGTATCCTTTTATTGGAACCTCTGCCCCATTATCATTTTCTTTTTTCTACAAATCAGTCAGATTTCCAATTCTGGAAACTACTTTATCATCATTAGAAGCTTCTTCTATCTACTCCACTTCAACTAAATCAATATTTATTCCCTTTTTTCTAAGAAGTGTAATAGGTTCTCCATTTATCTAAACTAAGAAAATAGTCTAACCTTCTAGAGCTTCAAAGACAACAGATTTATCTAAGGATTGATCCATCTAATCCTCAATAATACTAGCATACACTACATTCGCATTCCCTTCAGTGTTTAACATCTCAACCTGCAAAGGAAGTAATATCCTATCGTATTCTCCAGTAGTTTCATCCAATATAGGAGCATAGACATATAAGGTTTGACCTACTTCAAATTCATTCTTAAATGCTAGAGTAAACCCAAATCCAGTCTGAGTAGGATCATCTGGATTCTCCATCTCCTCAACACTAACAATAGAATTATTTTTATAATCCCAATAGATTGGGTATATCATTGTTACGTTTCCACTCTCCTACTAATTTCTGACAATTAAATTATCTACTTCTAAAGTAGATTCTTCATCCTACAAGTATAACCTAAATCCGCTGGACTCGGAAGCATTTGGAGACTTAAACATTCTGGAAGTTACATCAATATTAAAAATAGCAGTATCAACGGTTATCTTAAATTTTTCCTGCCCAGAAATGCGAAAGTATATTTCACCATTGGAATCTAGATAGACACCATTATCTTGTGAATATAAATAAAAAGAGTCAAATGCAATAGAGTTCTCTACCCCACTACCTACTATTAAAAGAGAGCCAATAGATGAATCAGATTTCTATATGATGAACTGCCTAGTATAAGGGTTAGGAAACTCGACTGTGAATTCTGATAATGACCCATTCTGAACAATATACAGTTTCTATTCAGACTCCACATATATAATTCCGTTCTATAAACTATCCTAAGTAACCTCCGCTAGACTTTTATATATGAATCCTATGTTCTACAATGCAGTATACTTCTATTCAGAAGTAGTTTGCTAAGCATCCTAAAACGAGACATAAGTAGTTCCTATCTCTCCTTTAAGGTTAATCTAATTTCCATTAACCTATAAGATGACCTACTAAGTATCCCCTTCTCCAATGATATAGATTCCGTCTTTTACTCCAACAGAATCACGCTGAAAAATGAATTTCAGATCAGCGTTTATCTTGCCATCTTTTATAAGGTCAATAAACTTATTTCCCCACTATATCTTTACCTATCCTTTTGTCTTTATAACAAAGTCAGAGCTAGAAGATCCAATTGAAGAGTAAGACCTTCCAAAAGCACTAAAGGATCCATTCTTTACCTACTTTTCCAGTTCAGAAACCCTTCTTAATAAATCCTCTAATTCCTTACTCATTATAATCTTATTCTATGGTTATAGTAATGTCATTATCTCCTTTTAGAATATTCATTAAACTATGGAAAGTATTCTAAGATTCAACAACCTATCCCCTTACCTTATTCCTTCCAACTAAAATACACCCTGATGTATCATCAGCTGTGTTTCCAGGATGAATTAGGACTCCTTCGTATCCAGGAACATCCTATAATCTCGGAACTTTACCTTCGTATGGCTAAGCCCATGAACGTTTTCCAAACTTAGGGCTGACTGTGTTCATGTCCACTACATAAGTTCCTGTAGGAATAGCTGTTTTCCCATATACTTTCACTTTAACTATCTCATCTTTAGACATAGTACTCGTGAGATTACGATCAGTGTCTTCTAATGTGTCTGAGAAATACTTTCCATCAATGTATAGTTTTCCGATAGTGTATTTCTCCATCTTAGCTATTCGTTTAAGTAAAAGTTTCATATTATACTAAAGTTTTTATACTTCTCTAAATATAAACACAAAGTGCCTAACATCCAAATTAATGAATATTAGGCACTAATTATGAATCATATCATTTCTTCCCACTCAATAGGAATACCTTGTTTAGCCATATCAGCATACCATCTGTTGAAAATCAAGTTTCCTTCCTTATCAAATATGTCTTTTATAAAGAGTACAAAATGTTTTTCGTCGGAGATACTAGACCCATAGAACACTGACTTACACCAGTTAGCTACATATACACTATCATATAGCTTTGAGTTCTTTATCTCTATATTATGCTGCTACAAAAGAGCTTCTAATCTTTCTTTAGTGTAATCCTTTCTAGCCATATTCTAACAAGCAAAGTCACATAACTTCTTGTTAAAGTGAGGTCCATAGTATCTAAGATAGTTAAGGAACCCTTCAGGTTTAATATCATATTTAGTAAAATCCTCTGCCATACCAATCATAAATAAAAATAGGCGATAGCAACCTTATGCTACCGCCTACTGATAAATCAATATTCGTATCTTCCTTTGCTTCTACGCCCCATGCGGCCTCTGGCTTCAAACTCATCTTCGTCATCATAATCATCTTTGTCACGATTATATGCTTCAGAATGTTCAGCTAACATCTTGATTAGCTTACAAGCAAGTGTCTTAATTCTGTGAAGATGTTCAATAGTATCCTCATAAGAGTCTTCCTTTATTTCTATAAATCCTTTCATAATAGCACGTTATTTAGTTTCTCCCTTTGATAATAGAGTTAATATTCTATCCATTTTAGTCTCTATTCCTCCTATCTTCGTCTTGAGGTTGCTTATATCTTCATCACGTTCCTTCTCTTTAGCAAACCTCGGGTTTAGGTCTTTTAAGATTCCCTCGCAAGCCGAAATTACGTTATTATGATAGGGAACACTATCTACTATACTCTTACTATTCTGCAACATATTATCTACCTCATTTGACATAAGCTCTTTAGTTTCAGTAATAACTGCGTTATTATAACTGGTCACGGACTGGGCCCCAGGAACGTTCCTGAAGTCCATAGTCTCGTTACCAACCTTCACACTTATGTCCACTGTAGATCCATTCATTAAAAAATTATTATTATAGTTCGGCTGTGTTATACTTGCTACCTAACCTACCTTTAAAGTAGGATTCTCTCCTTTTTCTAAAATGTATAATACACTTCCCTATCTTAAAGCTGAGAACATAGTTATGAACTTTTAATTATTAAATACCAGTAACTAGCTGTAATGTATTAGTCTGGCTCTCATGCCATACTAAATAGATTCCAGTTCCTTTTAAATCTGCCACAGTAATTGCTGCTCCATTATATCCTGTTAATGGTGTAGGATTGGACCCTTCAGAAGTAAATACTATAGGTAAGGTTGCAGTTGCTCCAGATGGGAGGGCTTGTGCAAGATTAACTATTATTAGTCCTCTAAATGGAGTTCCAATATTTCTATGATTGTTAAAATCATACTATACTTCTGATGTAGTTACATTAACAGCTATAGAACGAACAGCAGGTATTCCTCCTCTATTGACGTTAATGTAAGTAGGCACTATCATAGTTACCTCCTTTCTTAACCCCAAAGTGAGTTATTGCATCCGCAACCCCAATTACTGTATCCTAGACCCCATCCAAGTCCATTAAAACCACAGACAGCTTGAGTTGGAACAGCTGTAGCACAGCTATAAGGCAAAGTCACAGTCTCGGGAAGTTTACACTTGATTCCATTAACATCTCCTTGCAAATTAGCTACAGCGTTAGCAATAGGAGTAATAACTGTTAAAGAATGTTAATTATGTAAATTTATCCGGAATTTTGTTAAAAGTGTTTAAACAAAAAAAAAGCCCGGCTAGAATAAGCCGAGCTTCTAAAATAAAGAGAACAATTCAATTATTGTTCAACTACTTGAACATAATTATCAACTACAGTTGACAAAGCAGTATATAATGGTTTTTGTGAATCTCTTATACATAGATAGATTATATCATTCTCAATATAATACTTTCCATTGTATATAATCATATTTCCGTCAGCTGGATAGGGAATTGGATCCTCTAATGTTCCAGCATGGTCCTCTACTATTTCAGTATATAGTGATGCAGTATCTATAGAAGGTGGATATTGCTACTAAACTAGATGTTGTTGAACAACCTTGAATAGTTTGTCATTATACTGAAGTTTCACATCCTTTTCTACAGTTTGTCCTATAAAAGATTCCCAAGTTGGGTATAGGGATTTAACTTCTAGAGATTGCTGATCATCTAATGACATTGTGTTTATGGCCATCAACATTAGCTTAACAACATCAGCTTGTCTAGGAGTATAAGACTTAGCAATATCAGCTTGTCTATTAAAGTCTTTCCCAACTTTTTCCTTTATTTCTTGTAGTAATTGCAAGTACTTTTCATAATCTTCTCCAGCCGAATCAGTAATTCCCAGCTGATAAGCATTAAAAGAGTTCATTAGATCAAACTCGGAATCTGAGTTAACATACGCTCTTATTATTGCCTTAGTACATTTGTCATAATCTGGAGTCCCTGATATTCTAACTTGTACGAAATCATATACGGTTTCATCCTATCCTTCCTGTCCTGGCTCTATACTCTCTTTAATGTCATAATTGTAGTACCAAATTCCATTACCAAGAGATTCTACCTTTTCTGGTTTAATAGTTGTCTTAATTCTTGTTATTTCAAACATGGTTATTAATTTTTATAGTTGCAGGAAATTGCTCAAGTCCAGCAATTTTCCAAAACAATGCTTTACTAGCACTTTTACACTCAAATGATCTTCCGTTTCTTACAAACTAAATTAAGAAATACCTCTTTCTAGGTTGTATAGTAATAATATGAATATATTTACTCTCTTCCCGTTCCATCCTGAATAACCTATCTTTGTCTCAGAATATATCTTCTATAATAAATGCTTTGAATTACAATATTTCAGCCATCCAAAATATGAAGCGAATTTCTTTTCTAAATCGTCCTAGGTTATTTTATTCTTCTTGAGCTTCTTTATCGCTTTGAATAGTTTTCGCTTGATACTCTTTCTGAGTTTAGTATACTTGTGATAACACACATATCCAACAAAATCTATTCCTCTTGACTCTACTGGATATATTTGATAATTATCTTTTACCTTTAATTCAAGAACATTAGTTAGATATACCTTAATAGCCAATAACCAATTCCTTAGTTGTTCCTTACTGTTAGATAATAGAACAATATCATCTGCATACCTGTAGTAATACTTTACTTTTAACTCTTCCTTAATCCAATGATCAAAGTAGGCTAAATATAAATTAGCAAAGAACTGTGACAGGTAATTCCCTATGGGAACGCCATCAGCTGAATCAATGATCTCATCAAGCAATTTTAATAGATTCTTATCCTTTATCTTCTTTCTAATGATTTGTTTTAGAATTTTATGATTAATACTAGGATAAAACTTTTTAATATCTAACTTTAGACAATATTTAGTTCCTTCTGGATCGGAAGCTAGATCACTCTATAATTTCTACAACAGAGCGTGAATACCTCTATTCTTTATACAAGAGTAAGTATCTCTAGTAAATATCTTAACCCATATAGATTCCATGATATTCATTATAGCATGGTGTGTAATCCTATCTGGATAATAAGGCAATCTAAATATTATTCTTTCCTTTGGTTCATATATTTTATATGTAGTGTATTCGGAAGTTTTATACTCTCCGTTCCTGAGAAGTAGACATAATTGATTATTTTCTTTCTCTCTGTTCTCGTCATGCTTTCTAACTCCGTATCTTCGTCTCTTACACTTTCTGGCTTTACGATCCGCTATATCAACATTCTACTTATCGTATATTTTGTGATATATGTTACTGATTCTCTTGGGCATTAATTTTATATTTAATATAACCGAGCATTCGCTATTGTTACTAACACAGTTGTTTATTATATGTCATTTTCTGCCAAGTGGCAAGGATATACACCTCAAAGCCTTAGGCAATAATTTTTGATATTAAATATAAAAGAAAGAAGAAAACTAAGTACTGAAACCGACCGGAAGCCGATATTAGTCTAGGCATTAGACACTGCATTATTCGAATTCAGATTGCTGAGACCTGCATTCGTGCTGTTATTAGCGTTACTGCCTACTAGCACTGTTTTTTTTTTATTAAAAACATGATAGCACTTCCCAACAGGACAGCTGAGTTTCCTTGGGTGTATTCCTATTGATTATGTGAGGGAGCCGAAGCCCCACACTCACATATCAACTAATTAAAATCTACTTAAAATTAACAACCCGAAGAGTCAAGCCCCAAGCACCGAAACCGACCGGAAGCTGAAAAAAGTCCAGGCATCAGACACCGCATTATACGAATACAGACCGCCGAGACCCGCATACGTGCTGCCATCAGCGCGACCGCCCACCAGCACCGTTCTAAGAGTGGTGTTAGCACTACCTGTCCAGTGATAATCACACATATAAGTAGTTGAACTACCTCCTACCTAACTTGCGATAATATTAGCTGTGTCTCCCAAATCAAAAGCCCTAACATATCCTTCTGAGTGAGTAGACTCTGCTATTTTTACATAATCAGCTGTTAATTCGTCTCCAAACTTTTCTGGATCACTGCAAGTATAAACATAGTCCATAGAATTGCTATGACTATCAGCATCTGCATCTACTATAATACCATCCAAGTTAGTCCAGATGTCTCCAAATGGATTATCAAATCCTCTCCACCTGTTTACAGTAATGGACTGTGATGGATATTCAGCCACAATTGAAGATTGTACTGAGTCGCAAGTGATAGTAATATTACAAGTTCCTGTAAAATTAGCATTTATATTTCTAGTTTGAGATCCATTAGTACCCCAATCCATAGTAATCTATCCGTCAGATGATACTGTCTTTGTGGTTTGTCCTAAGCAAGAGAATGAAATCTATTGCCCACTTTTTAGTCCAGATATGGTATACGTTGCTTGTCCAGCGGCTACTTGAGAATTACAGTATAGTATCTGACCAGAGGAAGCAACATTGGTAATTGTCAGTGTTGGATTTCCTTTAGACATTGTAGCCTTATTCAGGTTGTTATTCCCGCTTCTATAAGTTTGAGTTATCCATGATCCAAAGTTCTTGGTAGGAGTAACAGACATATCAAACGCTTCAAGTACTTGAGGTTCTATTCCTGAACCATTTCCAAGACGATCCAAATAACCACACGGAGTGAGAGGATAACTTCCGTTATAGCCACGCCAAACATTGCTATTCATTGTAGTTACACCGTTTCCTAGTCCACCTGTAGCATATCCGTTATCATCAAGAGAAGAACTAAAGGTTGCCTAGCTATTAAAATTAGCATACTCTACTACGTAAAGCCAGTAGAAAATATTCTTATATTCTTCATAAGATAATAGATGAGCGCCTGCATTTCCAGCATAACCTCTCATAGTAGCTCTAGATAGATTAGTTCTCGGTTTTCCCAACTATGTTCTTCTTGGGTCGTTCTCTAGATATTGGTCGTAGCTACTATTGTTATTACCTCCTCTACAGTATGTATTAGTATTAGCTATAGATACAACTGTATTAGCAGGTAGTGTACTTAAATATCCCATGTTCTAGGGAACAGTATTCAATACTGTACATCTATAAGCATCAACTAATACTGGCTATTGATAATGGTAAGTGCTATCTACTTGACTTGTAGACAACCATACACGTCTTATATTTCCCTCAGACACAGATTTGATGTAGAATCCAGGAACGTATACCTTAACTGTTCCATCATATCCATTTCTAACAGAGCCAAGCTCACAAGTAAATGTTCCGTCATGGAGAGTTTCAGTATATTCGTTACTAACAAGAGTAGCAGTAGCAGAATCTGCATCAATGCTAGCAATCTAAATTTCTATATCATTAATTTTTATCCATTGCTTATCATATTGCAATGTGCTGAAAGCATCAGCAGTAATCTTAATAACAGAGTCTTGAACTGTTAATGTTACTTGTGTGGAATCAGGTTCCCTCTTATATCTCCAATCATTATCATCGAGTCTATATCTTATAGTTGATCCCTGACATATACACCCATACATTCCTGACTGGATCGGTAGAGACTTGTGGAGAGATGTGTTTCCTATTCTAGTTAAAATTGGGTCTGATACAGTAACATCCCATTCAACACCATAGGCTAACATATCTTCTGTGGATACTTCAATGTTGGATAGATTCTCCCACTTAGCAGTACCGTTAGCACTCCATGCTAGAATTTGATTGGCTGCTCCTCCAGATGGAATATGTTTCAATCCAGGAGTATTGTTTTGTAAGTGAGTATCTAATGGTTGTTTAGTTTCTTGAAGAGCATCCTCTACATTAGTACTATCAAAGTATCCAAGAGTATCAGTAATTGGAACATCACCAGCATTGATAGTAGGACTATCACTTATTTCTTTACCATTAACAGTATAAGCATCAATAGTAGACTTGGCAGAATCAATAGCAGCTTGTGTAGCAGTACTAATAGGTTTATTCGCATCAGATGTATTATCTACATTACTTAAACCTATCTAAGCTTTAGTTACCTCATGTGGATTATCTTTATCATTTATATGAGTAGTTAAATTGCCCTGAACTGCATTGATAGCAGCATCAATTGTATCCTGATCATCTAAGCCTGTTAACTTAGTGATTAACTCATCTGCAACTAATGATTTTCCACTCTCTTTATCTACTTTATTGTTAAGTAGATTTGTAATCTCAGTAGCAGAGTATGGACAAGGATAATAATGGCCCTTAGTCCATATCTCATTAGTGTCTTCAATGAAAGCTATTGAAGTATCCTTGACATCTCCAGCAGAGAGACGTGATTCAAAGTTAGCTTTCGTTTTTACTTGAATAAATTGTTCATTAATTGTTGCCATATTATATAATTATTATTCAATAAGTGCCCATCCAGTATTATCTTTTTAAGAACTATAACCCTCCTGAAATGCAGGGAGAGTTATAGTTCTCTTTAGATCCTTGATAAGCTCATTAGTCAAGTGTTATCCAAGTTAATTTCGAATCTGTGTAGCCCTTAGCATCTTTCAATGCTTTCTTAATAGAACCATCAACAGTCTCCTCTCCCTAGATTACGGTTAACTTTCCTTCATTAATAGTCACCCTAGCTTCTAAGGCTGTTAACTCTGAATCATTGTTCTTAATAGCATCTTCTAGCTCCTTAAGAGTCTGATACCCTTCAGAGGCACCTCCAATTAGAGCTGTAATAGCAGCTTGAATTTGCTCTGCTACAGAACCATCTCCATCTCCAGCTAAGTCATTTAGAGCTTTCTCTAATTTACCAATAGCCTGATTGATAGTGTCAGTTGGAGAAATAGCAACTTTCTCAGCTGCAATAGCATAAGCTGCCAAAACACCAACCCCCGCATTAGCTGTTTGTAAAGCCCCATTAACTTTAGTTTTATCAGCTGCGGACATTACTCCGGCCTTAGAAGTTGTAGCATAGGGAATCTTCATATCGTGTGAAGTTCCACTCCCATCCCAAGTCTTTAGAGCATTATCAGCAGATAGTGTTTGAGCTCCTGTATCATCTGAGTCAAATATAATATCAGATAATCCATTAATTACACTGTTTGCACTATATACTTCAGCAACTCTATCCGTAACTTGCTTACCCTTATTACCAGCATAAGCAGTACCAGAAGTTTCTCCTAAAGCTAAAGATGATGAGATTTCAACTAAATCAGCTCCATCCCAACGATATAAGATATTAGTTCTATCTTCAGATCCTGTAGCGTCAGATTTTCTAAAATTATAGATAGTGTCCTCTTTAGGAGTAATACCTCCGTCCCAACTATCAGTTAATCTTTCATAGATCTTCTTAGTATCAATTGTATAATATCGTTGTCCTTCAGTAACGTCTTCTGGTAGAGCTGCCTAATTAGCGACAGCTTTTTCAATTCCAAATACTTTTGCTAAAGCACCATTTAATTGTTCTACAGGAACTTTTCCATTTTCATCAAGAGTAGCTACCCCACTTGCAGCACCTTTCTGTGACAATGGAATTTTATCCGCTATAGCAGCATCAATAGTAGCTTTGTCATCAAGTTGTTCAAGTTTAGTAATTAAGGTATCAGTAACAAGTGACTTACCTTCAGATTTGTCGACCTTTCCGTCTAAAGCATTTTGTGTAGCAGTAGAAATTGGTTTATCTAAATCTGCTGTATTGTCAACGTTTCCAAGTCCAACAGAGTTTTTATCTAATGGGACATAGGTACCATTGTTAGTAAGATACTGTGTTCCATCGCCAGTATCAACTATCTTATTAAGTTTCGTTTTATCCTCACTTGACATTACACCATCAGCAGATGGCGATGCTAGTGGAATATTAACCTTATTATCAGAAGGCATTATGGCTACACCATCTAACTATACCTCCTTAATAGCCTCTTGATCTAGCTATTCAATGCTTTGACTAAGAGAATCGTTAGCTGTCTTTAATTGAGTATCTAATTCCTTAACTGCATCAGTTAAGTTAGCCTCTCCTTCTAGGTAGTTAGATCCTGAATAGTCATTAGTTCCTACTTTCTCTTCAAGTCCTGATATATCCTCAGTAATCTCAGTTCCAGTAGGAAGATTATCTAGTTTCTGCTTATCTAATGCAGAAAGTAATCCAGGAAGATCTTGTGTCGCTTCATCAATTGGAACTTCTTTTACAGTTCCATTGGCGAAGCTGAATATTAGTTTTCCCTCAGAAAATTCCACATTAGTTAGTCCTCCTCCAAATGAGGATCCATTAAGTATTATTTCAAGAGTATCAGTGCTAAAATATAAACCATCCTTATGAGTATCTGGGCTATACTTTTCTCTTAATCCTCTATAAAAATTTACTAGTGCCATATTATACTTCTATCCAATTTATTGAACCATATAAATATCCATTCTCATCTCTTGTTATTATATTTCCCTCGTTAGGAGATAACACTAAAGTATTCAATATTGGATTAATAGAGATATAATCGTTATATTGATAGCTAGTAGAAGAATCTCCAGTATCTGAACCAAATACTATTATAAAATATGGAGTTCCGAGAACTATCGGATTAGTAAGCTGATCGTATGGTTTACTGTCTATGTACCTAGGAGGATATTTAGTATAAGTTTCCTCAGTCGCCTTTTCTATAAAGGCGGTTGTTATGACTGTATCAGCTAGCTATATTTCAGCTAGTTTATCAGTATCAGTCTGAGTTTTACCATAGAATAATATCTTTCCTGGTTGCCTTACTACCTAGAAATGAGCTCTTACTCCATCATCGTAGATATATAATATCTAATCATCTTTACTAATGTTTAGGTTAGCAGAAATCTAATTGTTGCTTACTGATAGCGTTATAGATTTAGTATTTAATCCAGTATACACATCTACTAGCTAATTCAAATCTATATAAATTTTGTTTCCAGAAGTAAGAGTTAGAACCAAAATCTAATGTCCTTCCTATACGGCTCCACCAGAATCCTCTACATCCTATGCGTCAGCTATTTTACTAACTCCAAATTCAAGATAACTCTCTACATCAATATTAACAGATGAGATAATGTCTCCTTTACCGTTCTTCAAATTTAAGGGCTTAGTTCCGTTAGACTCATCTCCAAATTCAATAGAGAAAGCTGCTTTACTTACTTCTTCAGCAATGTATTCTTTAACATTTACTATTCCATCTAAAGCCTTTTTCAATTCCTACAATTCTATGTAGGTTTCAGTAGACATCATTCCAGGAGTATCTTCATTAGCTGGACCCATGTGTATCTGTTGAATATCACTACCATCAGCTTTCTTATATGAGAGAAGCATATGATCAGCATCATATACCAGAGATACAATTGGAACTTCTCCTGGGTTCATATCAACACCATACCTTGTTCCTCCAAGATATATGTAGGGTTTATCTGTTATAAAATATAGAGTACTGGGATCCTTGGTTTCAAGAACTTGGTATTGACTTAAAGTCATCTAGTCAAACTTGATAGAGTATCCAGTGGTTCCTAGTGGAATACTTCCTGAAAGACCATCTTCTTCTTTAGTAAGTTCTAATCCAGTACTTTTTTGTGAAATCTTTAAATTAGAGTAGATACCATTGCTATTACTTTTTATCTCCACAACAGAAATAGAGTTGTTTCCAGCATCTATTTTTAGATGAGAGTTTACTACACCGTTGGTTACGTTAGTGCTAATGGTATCTGTATCTCCTCCACGAATAACTAAGTTAAGTTCCTCTAAACTAACTAAGTATTCTGTACCGTTAGTGAGAACTATTGATAAGACTTCAGAATTTATAGGATATGGTACCCCGTTGTCTATATCTGTTTGAGTGACAGTTCTATGTGAGAATGATTGAACGTGTACCTCCTTTGGCATTTCTACCACAGTTAATACGGAACCATTAATAGATGTTCCAATCAACTCCATAGTATCTGTCTTAGTTGGATGCTCTCTAAAAGTAAGAGCTGTTATCCCACCACTGGTTGATTTTTGGATTAGGTCAGTTAGAGCCTACTCTGTAAGGATCACATCTTCTTGAGGAATACTAGATGCTTCATTCGAAACTTTATATCCTCCAAAGTTCACCCATAGGTAGTCTAACTGACTCATTCCATGCGGTCTTTGTATATCGTTGCTCATTCTACTTCAATCCAAGATATTGTGGAATCAGGTAACTGATAGGATGGTACCTTTCCATTAACCAGATCCGCTTTATTATCTAATAGATCATCTATCTCGTGTTCATCATAAGTTCCAACCTGTTCAGCTGTAACTCTATGAGGATTCTAGTAATCACTAACGTGGTCTCCTAATCCAGAATTAAAGCTCTCATCTATTCTTCCCCTTACCCAGTTTGTAGAAGGTATTCTTTGTGAAGAATCTTCAGGGTCTGGAGAAGTTTCAACTTCTGGTATTCCAGTAAAAATAGGAGAGTTTATAGGAGCCTTCTAGTCTAGTGCATTCTAAGTAGCAGTAGAGATTGGTTTATCCAAATCAGCAGTATTATCTACCTAATCTAAACCAATATCAGTTTTGGTTAGAACAGGATTATCAACTATCTTATGTCCATTAATTGTATGATCACATACACTCTTCTCAAGAGCATCTAGAGCTTCCTATTGTGGATCACTCACAGGCTTTTCCCTATCTGAAGTGTTGTCTACCTTATCTAGTCCAACATCAATTTTATTCAAAACTGGATTACTAGATATTTTATGACCGTTTACCGTGTAGTTATCAACTATATTCCTAACCTCTTGCTTTGCCTAATTTATAGCATTCTATTGAGCAACTGAAACTGGTTTATTCGCATCAGATGTGTTATCTACATTAGATAATCCCACCTAATCCTTTGTAACTTTATGTGGATTATTAGTATCAGCCTTATGATTATTTAAATCATTTTGAATAGAGGTTTCAGACTAAGTTGCTCTAGATACTTCAGTTTCTAAGTCATGGGATATCGCCTATTCAGCAGCCTTAGCTCTATCTATTTCATTTGTTAAATCCTATCTAATCTAAGAAGAGGTATTCTCTATTTTTTCAATAACAGTAGATAAGCTCTATCCGTTGTGAGTAATTTTTTCTGAGACGCCATTAACGAATAGTGCATTTCCCTTCTTCTCGAGAATATTATTAGTATCTTGGGCTATTCTAACATCAGCAGATACTTTGTCAGCACCATCTATAACTGTCTCTCTAGTTATTTCTACTACCTTATCAGGATTAGAATTATCTGGCTCCCATTCTCTAATCAATGTTCCAACAGGAATAGTGATTTCCTCGTTATCACCACTCAATAATCTAAAGGTTATCTTTATTGATTCTGATTCTGCATCATAATAAGCCTTACTTACTAAGGAAGAAAATCCAAGTACGTGTTGTGATACTATCTTATCATTTACCTTTAAAGTTAAAGTACCACTATCATATTCAGATACCACATTTATATATAGACCATCATCCTTTTTTAGTAGCTCATTACCATAAGCATTAGACAGAAGTAATTTAGCAGCAATAACATATCCTTCAAGTTCCTTTCTAACCGCAAGCTATACAACATCATTATTCTCCGGAGTAATGGTAATTCCCGATATAGCCTCAAATACTAATCCGTCTAGGATTTTTAAAGCGTTCATAATTGATGTTGCATCTTGTAGATAATTAGTTTCCTTATCAGGACTGAAAGATCCATCACCACTTAGCCCAACGCCAACTTGTGTTTGATCCAGCTCAGTCTGCAAGTTATTAGTTCTATCCTTAGCCCATTGTTCTAGTTTTCTAACGAATTCCTCTACTTTTTTTAGTGTTTGGAAATCTTCTGATGGAGTAACATCTCCCTCTATTTTATTCCATAGATCATCTAACACATTGTGAAGTGTGTCGGAATCAGTATACCCTTCGAAGAAATTCTGTAATTCAACTAAGGTGTTTATCTTAGTTGTAGAAGAATCTACTTCATTAAGAAATTTATTAAGGACATTAGAAACTTCTGTTAGTGACTGATACGGAAGAGTCTTTAAGTATTCTACGATGTCAGTCTATTCAGTTCCTGCAAGAGCTCTAATTTGCTCATTAATGACATTATCTGAATCCTACAAATTCGAAATATCCTATCTTAGAGTAGATATTGCATTTGCAAGATCCATTATGCTGTTTAGGTCATCTGGAACATTAGTAGAATCAGTAGTACCCCAAATCGCGGTGTCAGAATCTTTTCTGTCCTAGATCTCTTGATTCAACTTATTTAATACATCAGTTAACTGAGTATCTATATTATCTATATCTATATTCTAAATAAGTTTAACAAACTCTAATTCATCATTAGTTTGCTTCTTAACGACCCAATATAGTGCCTACTGCCCATCTCCTCCGTTTTCTACTACTCTAAGTAGACCCTTATGAAGAGTAGTAGCATTAATTGGGTCACTATAAAATTCTTTTAGGGCTTCCTCAGTAGCAAATATGTAATTTGCTTCTAGTGGAAAGTTACCAGTTCTAAGGAAGGAACCCATTAATTCACTATACTGGCTCATTCGCTTGCAAAATTAAAAGTAACTTCTTGATTTAAACTAGATAAGGCTTGTCTATATATATATATTTTGAATATCATATCCTCTTCTACTCCGGGAACAGTCAATGGTATCATATCAATAACGTCAAACGCTTCAATTCCAAAACTTTGAGATTTAGTTACCATTGATTCTAAATCAGGGTATGACTCAGGAATAACAATAAATGGATGTCTAAGCTCTGAGTCTTCAAATTGATATTTAAAGGTAAATGATTTTAGGTCATCCCCATAGTTAAGGAACCTATTCTGTGTTCCATCAGGATCCTCATTGCATAGCTAAATTAAGTAATCCATAGTAATGGTATTACCAAATTTCCATTTTGGGAGAAGTCCAACAAACACAGGAAGATAACATTTGACTATCTCAGTTACTTCATGAACTGATCCATTAGTATAATACACCTTAAAGGTAAATTCCGCATCTTTATACAAAGGCAAACTGTCAACAGTCACACATCCATCTGCAAAAGCACCTCCTTCTAGTGTATATATCAACTCCCCATTTTGATAAAGTTCTGCATACTGAACAAGACCTGTAGAACCATGAATACACATTGTCACTGGACAAGTCTGAGTTATAACAACATATTCTGGAACCTCTAGACAAATTCCAATACCATAGAATATAGCATCACATACCTCTTGTAGTGTCATAGTTTCTGGAACTGGGGTATTATCTTCTAAATGTCCGACAGTAGATTCTACTGGACCAGATGTTTTCCAAACACATTCTTTATTATCTATCTACGTAGATAGAGTTTCCTTTAGAGCTTCAACTAATTCTTGAACTTGTCCTAGGGTTGTCAGATGTTGTTCCTCTATAGCTTGAACTCCAGATTGGGGATTCTTAAATGGGACTGATCCATCAGCCTTAACATAGTTCTATTTACGAATATATTCTAGTTTGTCATCAACACTTTCTTGATAATCTTGTATTGAGGACTCAACAGCAAGGTTGACTAACTTATTAATAATTGAATCAATCTAAGTTCTAGAATATGTTTGCGTCTTGTCGTATACATCTTTCTTCTTTGAATAAGCGGCTAATCTCTAGTTAAGAAGAGTTAGGAAGTTATGCGGATCTGGTTCAACTTTATGATTATAAAGTACTTTGTCCACATATCGCTTAGTAGCCAGATGACTATCAATCTATGGATCAGCTCCAATCTAAGCCTTAGTAAATGGAGTAGTCCCGTCCTTCTTTATATACTACTTAGACTGATTGTCTATATCTTGCTTAGTATATAATTGAGACTTGTTGTATACCTCAGAACTCTTAACATATTGAAGCAGTAAAGTAGCTACTTCCTACAGAATGCCGTGAGGATCTTCAGTTCCAAGGTGGTCTTTCATTAATCTATCTACATATTTCTTCGTAGCGAGATGCTAATCGGTTTGTGGATCCACTCCTGTCTGTGGAGCCATAAACGGAGTACTACCATCCGTTTTCACCATATAGGCAATCATCTCCTCTACCTATGGGATGATTCCATACGGATCTTCCATGTTTAGGTATTCCTATATAGCATCTCTAATCTTTGTAGACACCTGTGTATCAACATCCTCCTTAGAGTAAACTGAATCCTTAGATGGAATATTCAGATTCTCCCTTACTACAGACTTTTCTTCCTCTGTACTATACTCAGATAGATAGTTATCCTTTTCTAAGTATTTGTTAGGCTCTGGAGTAACTACAGGATCGTTGATAGGGTCTTGGTATCCAGGAGTTAAGATTGAATTATCTGCCATTTGTTATTTAAATAATACTATAAAGCAGTTAATGATAATTTATCATCTAAGTCTCTATCTTGAAATAGTTCTATAAAAGAAATTTCCTCTAATATAAATTCATAGTCTGGTTTGTATCCTTTTCTAACCTTACATATTAAAGTATAGAACTCTTCAGATACTTTTTTCTTTAATTTATTTACAGCATCCACAACCACTAGTTTTACTCGTTACATCAGAAGAAACACACAATCCGTTACATCCCTTAATGGTTTCAATTATTCTCTCCACTTCGGCTAATTGCTCACATTCAGTCAGATATTTTATAACGTTGATTGCCATCCATACTAAATCTCTTCTAAATATTAAATCGCTATCTATATCGTTTTTGTTCCAGCAAGGAGAAAATCCTCTGCTGTTAAATATTTGCTGACACAAATTTATATAACATTTCCTTAAAAAACAAATAGAAACGTAGTCCTCTCCTGTTCTAGAGACTGTTGTATCAACTGGATTAACTTCTATTATCTCATCTATGGTAGTTTCACTACTCTGTCCATTTACATACTTATATATACTAGCTCCATCACTATAGTAAACTATATTATATAGACCTATTGCAGATCCCTCCTGTTTACTGGATTCTCTATCAAACCAGTCTTTTGTTGGAAGTACTAAATGGATTACAGTAAACCATCCATCGAATTTTACTGGAATGTTCACTGGATCAGCTGTATTATGTAGAGTATATACTGGATCTGTATATACAGTTTCTTTCGACTTATTGTGCTGAAGTACGTCTATTGAGATTGTATCGGAGTATTTGAACTTCCCTTTTACAATACCAGTTTGATCTTCTGGTAAATATGCACTAAGATCCTGCACAATTACTTTACAGCTATCACTCGTTGTTATTTTTATACTTAGTTCCATTATGATCCAATTTGTCTAACCTTATCGTTAAAAGGATTGCCATCGTACATCTACTGTATTTCAGCATCAGTTCTTCTCCTCTACTCTTCAGCAGTAGCCTCCTTATACTCTCTATCAGTATTAGCTTTATACCATTCTATCTGATACTTCATTTGGATTTCTTGTTGCTCAAGCTGTAGTTTAGCTTGGTTCAGAGATTCAATCTACTTCTGAGATTTATCCAATTGCTAAGAAGCATCCTATAATTGCTTTTGAAGTTCTTCTACCTACTGAGTAAGCTAAGCAATTTGATTATTCTCATCCTTCTAAATTCGCATAACCTTCTTTATCTTGTACTTCAGGTCTGGTATGCTCTTGCACGTAATAGCTTCTATGATAATATCAGGAGGAAGTCCTCCAGACTTAACAAACTCTGGAAGTATTGCTTTTATCTATTCTAGATCACGTGCGATCTCAGAACTAGTAAGTATTCTGACATCATGATCTGTAAGAGTGAAGTATTCAGGTAAAGCTGTAAACACTCTCTAGTATTTATCTCCAAGTATTATGGTTCCCTTCAATCCATTCTTAAATACTACCTTAGCTAAATTTAGACAATCTAATAGCATCTCATTAACTATTAAATCCATCTAATGATAATACTACTTGGTAATTATAAATGAATTGTTTTGTCCTATTTTAACGTTAGTAACAGCGTCTCTCTACTCGATTCCGTTAAGTCTTTCTCTAAATACTCCTGTAATAGAGGAGGCTGTCTGCTCTATAGAATCTATAGCCAACTAAATTGCTTTAATCGCCTATTCTTTAACAGTATTATCAAATCCATTAAAGATAGTATTAAGTGGAGACTGACCAGCTTGTATTCTACCTTCCTAAGAAGAGTCTAAGACTCCTAGACCTTGTTTCTTAAGGGCTTGCCATTTTACCAACCTTTCTGGCAAATTAACTCCCAGCTTCTCAGGAATAAGAGTTAGATCAATCCAATCACCAACGGTACCACTATTAGCAATCAAATTATCTCTGTAAAAGTGTAGTAAGTCGTATTCATCCTGTAAGTGAGCACAAGCTAGTACAAGAGAATATGGTTTGATTCCTCTATTTAAAAAATATATTCCATTTACAGACAGTCCGCAATATGATGGGTTAGATTTACTTCTCATAACTTTGTCACTCTTTCCCTTAAGGATGTAGATTTCTTCTCCAATTCTTAGAGTCTCATATCTTTGCATAACAAAGTTTTTGTCAGTTTCTAACCATTCTACTTCATATACAGGAACTAATTCATGCCATATGCCCTCCCTATTATCAGGATAGCCAGGAGTAACTTCTGTTCCTGCTTGAATACCATCAGTAACTGGAAGTCCATTAGTTTCTCCCATTCTAATGTAGTACATAGCTGTATCATAGATAGAATCCCATTTCTCATCAAGTAGCTTTCTATCAGCGGCAGACATATCCTTTCCATACTTGTTAAGAATCTGACCTTTTGTAAGCCAACTTCTTACAACCACTCTATATGAGTTCTTTACATATGGAGATTCAAAATTTCTATCTATAAAGGTGTTCAGAGGACTTAATACTCTAATCTTTATATCATTGTTCCCAACAGTAGGCTCTACCTTATAAAAGGCATAACCAGTAATGAGTAAGTCTAGGAGTAAATCTCTCAGTACTGTCATTATATCAGTATCCCTAGACTGCATTATGTATTCTATAACATCCTATGCAGCTATTTCATATTCTGACACGAATGTATTATTAATATCTTCAATGATTCTCTTTAGCTATTGTTCAACTAGACCATCATTGATATTCCTTCCATTTACAAAGTTAAGAAGAGAGTTCTTTAGATGTTTTTGTAAATACCTACTTAACTCTGAAGCTATTTTAAGCTGTTTCTCTCTATCTATATTACTTATAGTATCACTATCCTTACAAGACACTTTTGGAATAATAGGAGTTCCAAGATATTCTCCAATCAGAGCATCTATATGCTTCTTAATAAGTGGAGTGAAATGTAAAGTCGTAGGAGTATTAGCACCATAAACTTCTTCTAAGTATCTGAACTAATCGGCATCTCTAATTCCATTATAGTAGTTATATGCTTTCTATAAGTCATATTTAGCATGGACTAGTTCATTTATGGCTCTATCCGTCTTTTCTATTAATTCATCCTTGGTCATGGCAACTACATGATGTATTTATTGGACGACAGTCAGTACGATGAGTAAGTCTTAATAATCCATAGTACATAAGATTTATTCTCATATCTCTTATCTACTACTTTAAGAGCTTTAAGAACTTCTCATCTTCTAACTCGGCATATATGACAGTCGGACGATTAGTATTTCTATCCATGAAAAATCTAATACAGTAACCTACTGGATCGAGCTTTTGAATACTCATTTTTCCAACATACCGCTTACCATAAATATCCAGAAAGTAGTCTTGTATTACTTGTTCTAATTCTGTTGTCGTCATATAACTATCCAAAATTATTATTAATAGGTATCTAATTATTTTTCTTTGGTATTGTTCCATATCTGCGTCTTCCTTGCTCATCAGTGTAATAACCTATCTGCTCCCATGTATCTACTTTAGTTTCCATCATTTTTGGAACCATACCCTATAATTCTTCATCTGCAAGAAGAGCCATACAAGCTGCGGCCACGATGTCGAACTTTCTCTTGTTCTCATCAGTGTATCTGTTCAGTTCATCAAGCATTTCATCAAACCATATCAAATGATAGTAATCATTTACATAATCTGCCATTAAGTCAGTTTGGTGATCTATGATAGCTGGGGTAGCCGGGGTTCCATATTGCTTATTGGTATTTATCATGGAATCAGTGAGAGTAGCTCTTGGACGTCTCATAAATAACTTCAAGAGTTTTCTTTCACGAGCATAAGGAATTATACTCTATCTTGTTGCCTCTATATTTATAACAGCATTATAATACTAAGCCAGTTTTATAGCTATCTTGTAACATTCCCTAACATCATTGGGTCTATCTTTATATATAGCTACAAACTAAGGTTCTTCCATTCCATAGGTCCTTTTAAAGACCGTAAGACAGAAGTCTGATGGATCTTTAGTATATTCTGAAGTCTAGGCCTTTCCTATATCAATTCCGTCTACACCTATTACATATAAGTTCCGAATCCTTTCGGAAGGAGGGCTCCAGATTACCTTACCATTTTCGTCTTCTTTCTAAGGTAGAGTCCAGATAGGATGTTCTAATATCTTTATTTTCCCATTCTAATTGGGAATCCATTTGAATCCATTTATATTCTCTTCAGCGTGTTTACCATCTTTAAAGGCATACTCCAAGAAGCCTGTTTCTATTGGAGGACATTGTTTCAATGCTCTAATTCTAGTTAACTATTCAGCTATGTTAACCTTATTGAATTTATTATCACCCTCTAATGAGAATGCTTCTTCAGCATTATAACAGTACTCAGCACAGTACGTTACTAACTCTCTTGGGTCTGCTGCCTTAATAGCTCTAAACTTGTCAAAGTACTTTCTACCATCTTCATCAGAAATAAATCCTCTATTGTCTAATAGATTAGTTTCTTTGATTGTTTTAAATGCTGGTAAGAAGAATGCACTAATAGTTTCATCTCCTGTCTAAGTATAGTTATGCTTATAAGGGAGCACTCCATAGACTTGTGGATTATAGTAAACACTTCTAAGTCCTTCCATCTATACTCCAGATTCACCACCCGTACCTCCTAACAATCGTATTCCCCACTGAGAACCAATCTGCCCAACCAAGGCATCAGCCATTGTATAGGCTTTAGTAAAGTTTGGCCACAATCCAACCTCTTCAAACATTAGTACATCAGTACGGTCTCCACGAAGTTTACCAGGTTTATCAACCACTATTCCTTGTATCTGTGACAACCATCCAACTGGAGTCTTTGTTCCATTAATCATTTTGTATTGTCCAGATCTCTTCTGATACTAAGTATCAAGTATTCTCCCGTGACTGAATCCTCCATCAGTATTATTATCCAAGAAAGATATGTTGGCCCATACCTTTTCCAATAGCTTACTCAACTGATTATCTGCAAAAGCACAACATACATTAACAGAGCCCTTAATAACGGTATATGATTTGGCAATAATAGCCGCCTCAATTTCTGAATAACCAGCAGCACGAGCTTTCATCATACACGCGTTCATCTTAAGTTTTTTAGCCATTGCTAGATAATGAAACCACTCATACTGTCCTTCTAAGAAATTGGGAAATATGTCGTTACGTCCAGCACCAGCCTCCAATACATTTACAAGGTCTTTTAATCTATAGAAGTTTAAGAAGTAATAATGGTCTCCAGTAACAGTATAACCATTAACTGTCATACCATACTTACATCTCTTATACTACTCTCTCCAGAAGTCTGCAAATGCCTTAGATCCTCTATGGTATTGGCAATACCTGCCAGTTCTATTGAAAGTATCTCTAGCTTCTGTAAACCAACTTGGATCAAAATCAAGACCTTGTGTCTAGTTTATAGGTTTGTATCCTGTGATTTCGTAGGATAAGTTCCTATCAAAGTATTCTATCTCCTAACCAATAGGAACATCCCACTCTGAAGATTTCTCTTCGACTACTGGAGATGTTTCCTATAGAGTTTCTTCAATAGTCTTATATTGTTCTTCCTAGGCTTTCTGCTAAGTTTCCTAGACTAACTATTGTATTTCCTCTGGAAGTTTATTCTTGCGAGGACGTCCTCTCTTTCTTTTAACTTGTTCTACCATAATTAAAAGTCTCCTGGATCAAAGTCCTCTACAACATTTCCTCTATAAGATGAACTAGCCTCTAAGTGTTTCTTAACCTGAGCTTCTAACTGTACAAGAGTTTCGTGTGTTTCTGTAAGGTTTTTCAATTCAGTCTAAATATCTTTAACCTTATAGATAGGCTTTCCTGTAGTTATATCTCTTTCTAGAGGATCTACAGTTTCAAAATAGTCTATAAATTTATCTACCATAGCCTATGCAGAATGAAGCATTTTAATGGATCTATTAGAGTTCTGTATTTCCTTGTACTTTCTACAAGCAGCTCTAAATTCCGGATTATTAAATTCTTCTTCTGTCATGCTGGCATCTCTCAATGCCTCCTAATGTCTTTCCTGCCCAGTATAGTCTGCGTAAATTGAATCCCACGCAATAGCTAACCATATATAGGTAAATTCTCTAAAAGCTCTGAGTCCCAATGAACCACTGGGGTCTTCTTCGCATTTATTTCTTTCTGGTTTCATTAATTCAGCAAATTCTCGAACAAGAAGTATTTCAGGCACATTGAGTTCCACTCGATTCCTAACATTATCATATTGAAATATTCGACTTACCATATATCATTAATTCATCGCATTTATTTTATAATTATTTACAAGGTTTCCACCCTGTGCCCTTATTAGTACTTACTGTACCACCAGTAGCTTTTTTCTTCAGCTTTTTGCCACATTTGTTCATTTGCATTCCTTTACAAGCTTCCTTCAGTTTAGCTCCACATTTAGCCAAAGCCATCTTACTGAATGCTTTAGGATTTTTGGTGCTATTTAGCTCCCCACCTTCTTCCTTTTTCTTAGTCTTCTTAGTCTTTCCTCCACATTTCTCAAAGTCAACTGCTCCACCTTGTGCTTTCTTCATTTTTCTTCCGCACTTAAATTCATCAATAGGATTTTTGGGAACTTGACCTCCATCTTTCATTTCTTGCTGTTTCTTCATGCACTTCTTACATAAGGTTCCACCTACTTTATAATAGGAGATCTCATAACCTTCAGGGCATTGCCCTCTAAGACTCTTGATGTAATTCAATTTAGCTCCAAACTTAGCGGCTTGAACTTGTTGCTGTTGCATCATTTGCATAAACTCAGCGTATGCTTGCTTCAGACCTTCTTCTCCTAACTACTGAATTGCTGCCTCTAATTCCTACTGATTTTTTGCTCCAGTCTTTTGAGCAAGGAATTGTATAAATGCCTATTGTAATTGTTGTTCGTTCATAGTTTAATTAAATCCTTAGTATTGAACACGTTTTCTTGTAATTCTCCAGTAGATGTAAACCATCTACATCTTATTCCCTTTAATATTGGACGTTTATCTTCTAACCTCTTGCTATCATGCTTAAATAGAGAGGTTTCCTTCTTTACTACAATCATTGTAGGTTTATTAGGGATGTCCTACTTTAATTGTACAACATCCCCAGGGTTAAAATATACATTTGCGTCTTCCATCATTTTATATAATTAAAACGTTCTGTCAATCCTTCATTAACTACTGCTATAACTTGATTCTCGTTAATACTTACTAGTCCTTGTTTTAGGAATGGGACTGGGACTGCTGTGTCAACTCTGTAATAGACAACATCTCCCTCCTGTAAGTACTTAACTTCTGGACCTACTTCCACAACATATCCTGTTATAATAAACTGCTTCTGTTCTTCATATTTACCAGTCATAGGATTAAGTTCAGCATGAGGAGTATAACCACCAGCATCAACAATAATACTTCCTTTGACTTCCATCTTTTGGAAGGGATTTACTTTGAAAGGCTTAATGATTAGTCTTGCAAACATTGGCTTTATTTCAGCTCTATTAATATCATAAGCTACTTGGCTCTGAGCCTCTTCAAATGTCTTTTGATTCTCCTCTAATTGAGCATTATATTTTTCAACTTCGTTGTTGAACTTATTAGCCTTCTCTCTTTGAATCATATTGTCTATTGAGCGTTCTCCCATATTAATACTGGTATAGTTACTATCAAGTCCTAATACATTAGCAGCTATCTGCTCATTTTCCGTCATTTTAATTCTTGGTTCTTTCATAATTCATTTAACATTTAATTTATTACCATTTTCCAACAGGACATTTAGCTTGAGCTAGTCTAGTTTTAGCAGATAATCTACATCCACATCCACGTTCATATCCTGGTTTTGCTGTTGTACTAACATCTCCTGTATTTATGTTTAGCCATAGCCTACTATTGCATATTCCTCCTAACTTATTAGAATACAATGGACAACCATAGCATATATGTAATCTATTCTTACTTAAGTCCTCTCCTAGGTTAAAGACTTCCTTCACATGACCATTTACAATATCAACTACATTCATAACCTTATAAAAATAAAAGAAATAGAATATTTAGAGTCAAGGTGTTGGCATCTAATCTAAATAGATTTAAAAATGTCCTAAAATAAAGATTAATATTCTATTTCTTTTCTTTTACTTCTGCGCTCCTCTAAAATGAGCTCCTTCTTATAATGAGATAACATTCTCTCTACATCATCTTTTAAGTACTCACAATGATATATAGTATTCTTTCCATTGTGATCATAATGATTCAGAATTAAATCCTTTATCACAAATTGAGGATTAATCTTCTGTAACATCCATGCGTAAGTAGAAAGTTGTAAAGTGTAATGATAAAAATTACAATCCATAAGATTATTAAGAGGATATTTCATTCTAGCATTAGACTTTGTTGTGGAGTCAAAACCAGACTTTTGATCAATTTTCTTATTTGTCTTGTGGTCTATAATTGTTATTTCATTTCCTTGTTTTACTATAAGATCCACCTGTCCTGCTATTCTTAAGATCCCATCGTCTGATTCTCTATATATTAAGTACTCTGGGTACACTCCACAATCTAAGTCAAGCTCTGAATAATCTTTCTTACATTCAAATTTACCTCCTAATCCAAACTTTTGTAGAGAAATATCTTTTGGATGATCATAAAAAGAATGTTCAATTTCCTCGTGAATCTTCGTTCCTATATCACACGACTTCCTATTTTCTGCATCCCAAGCATCTAGAATATCCTGTTGAGTCTTATTAAATTCGAGTTCAGAGATATTATAAGTATCAAGTATCTCTCTATTAAACTTCTTAGTATTCAATAAAGACTTTTTCTCTACTGCCCAGCTTTCTTTGGGAATAAGTTTTTCCAGAGCTTTGTATGCACTCCAAAATTCTTTGTCAAATTCTTGAACATACCTATGGATGAGAGTAGTAACTGATATGTATCTTTTGTTATCATTCACATTCCAATACGTATGACTTTCATTCTCGAAAGCTACATTACCATTCTGTTTATCAATTTTCATATTACACTATATTTATTGTTATTACATTATTTCATTTACATTTTACTTAAAGTCATCAGGAGCTTTACTCTTGTAAATCTGATATTTGTAATTGTAATCTATTCCCAGTATAGCAGCAACAAAGGTACTTGTTTCTCCGAATGCTACTAGGATTGAACTATCTATTACCCCTAACGGAGGGACGATAAAACCAGCAATTAACAGTCCGCTCCCAACTATTGTTAGAATTACTGCGATTGTTAACCTGTGATTTAAATTTGATTTGTAACTCATTGGTTAGATATTATAGGGTTACTTATATAGCATACAAACTTGCCAAGGCAAATTCATATATGTGATTTTAACATCCACTCTTATGCTGTATTAATTTCAATAATACAAATATAAATATTAAATTTGAATGTTCAAACGAAAACCTGCTTATAAATAGAAATGATGAAAACGAATTTAAACTTAACTCGGATTTCTAGCGTCTCTAGGGCTCATGAGTCTAATTATGACTCGATATTTACGCCAATACAGGTTCCTGGAGAGAAAGTAATTGAGATGTTCAAAAAAGGTCATAAGATTCATATTAAGAAAGCTAATAGAGGAAAGTTCACTGAATACTGCGGAGGAAAAGTAACCTCTGAATGTATTAGTCGTGGTAAAAATAGTTCTGATCCAAAAATAAGGAAGAGAGCAACGTTTGCAGCCAATGCTAGAAAGTGGAACAAAGGTTAATGAGAATCTGTTATGAATAGCTTTGAGAATTATTTTTCATTATACGAAGCTACTGATCCACCTCCAATAATTACTGAAGGCTACAAACTAATATAGGATAACTATAGGCAATATTTAAATCCTTCTGCGATCTAGACAACACAGCAGATTCCTGACATATCGTTCTCTAGTCAAACTGAAAATCCTCTAAGTATAACTACTGAACCTCCAGGATTTAAGTTCATTGATAGTTTAGAAGAAGATACTACTCCTTCCTCTGATTGGTCCTATAGCAATCCTGCTCAAGAAAGATAGGCACAAAGCATTGTCAATCTAGCTAGACAGTTCGTAGGAACTAAATATCAATGGGGAGGCATGACTCCTAGTACTGGGTTTGATTGCTCAGGTTTAGTTCAATATGTCTATAAGTAGAATGGCATAAATCTTCCTAGAACTGTAAAGGATTTAGAGAAAGCTGGAACAGAAGTTCCAACATTAGCTGATGTACAGATTGGAGATCTTATATGTACACCTGGATCAGGTAAAAGCGGAAAACATATAAAGATAGTTAGTAGGATAGAGGATGGTTAGATATTTACTATAGAAGCTAAGGGAAAGAAAGATGGAATTATTGAAACTCCATTGACTAACACTTCTAATATAACTACGATTAGAAGAGTTCTAAATTAGTAGTCAAATAACTTTATAGTAGACTACTTTGTAAGTAAGGGTCTTACTAGAAACCAAGCCAAAGGTATTTATGGTAACTTAATGTAGGAATCGAGAGGTAATATTAGATCTGTATCTAGTGATGGAAATAATTCCTATGGCTTAGCGCAATGGACAGGACCTCGTAAATAGAAACTATTCAGTATGTATGGTCCGAATCCTACCGCCAGACAACAGCTTGACTTCCTATGGTGGGAATTGAATAATACTCATAAAGATGCTTTGGCTTCTCTTAGAAGAACAAATACAGTTTCTGATGCAACTAGAGTATTTATGAATCAATTCGAACGCCCTCATAAAGATTATGCTAATTTTAGTAAGAGATTAAAGTATGCAAATTCAATTGTTTAAAATATGACTAAACTTATTCCTAGATCTAAAATACAGCAGAAAATAAATAGCCTTAAAGAGGGAGGTAGTATTCCTAAGTATTAGAATGCTGGAATCCTTCAGTGATGCCTATGCTCTGGCTAGAAGTAATAACGATGAGGACTTTTGGTGGACAGATGATAAAGGAAATAGGAACATCTATAACACTGATTTCAAATTAACTCTTCCACAGAGAGATGCTAAGACCTATAAATAGATTCGATATGACTACTTAAAGGCCATAGAGAATCCGAATAGTGTTGGGTATAATCCTGATACTAATAGGTGGACTACTCCAAGGTTGAGAGGATTTGATCCTAATTAGATTGGTATAGGTCTTGATGTTAGAACTAACAATGCAGTAAGAAATTATCTAAAGAAAACTGGAAGAACTAAGAATCCTTGGCTAACTTAGGAAGAGATGGAGCAGTTATAGAATCAATCTCTTCAATATTTCGAAGATATATTTGAGAGGAATACAAAAGGAATTAAGCCCTCAGATACTAAGAGAGCTATAACAATTGGATTACTTTATCATGGACACGGTCCTTATATATGGAAGCCTAACGGACCAAAAATTTAGAGATTACATGATGCTCTATTTAAGGGAACTGATCAGGACTTTATAGATGCTGTTAGTAATTTTTATGGAAGTAACTCAAGAGCTTAGAGACATTCTCAGTTCTGGAAACGATAACTACATGAATCATTATCATTAGAATAAGGAAATCTACAACAAACACAAAACTAAATGTTGTGTATGTGGAGAGGACGCTAAATGTTGCCTTGAGTTCCATCATGTAAAAGAAAAGAACTTTAATATTTCTAAGTCCTTAAAGCATATAACCTCTTAGTAGCTATTAGATGAATTAAAGTTGACAGTTTGTATATGTAAGAATTGTCATAGCAAACTACACAATAATCTAATTAAACTATGAAAGAAGTACTATCTAAAATCAAAACCTTTATTAACAATCTTACCGCTAAGATTGGTGATAAGAAGATGCATTTTATATGCTCATTCATTATTACGTTTGTAATCGGACTTATATTTGGGGTATTCCCAGGAATATTGGTTGGATGCTTAGTAAGTTTAGCAAAAGAAGTCTATGATGAATTTAGATTCAGAAAAGAATCAGAAGGAATCGGATTTGATAAATCAGATCTAGTTTATGACGCATTAGGAATAATTAGTGCTACTGTTATAATATTGGTATTATGAAAATAGTAAAGACTAAATGGTTCCCTTTTGGAGGCTATAAGGCAATAAACTTATTTGGAATACTCTTTACCAAGAGTGATCTGAGTGAAACTGAGATAAATCATGAGGCAATACATACTGCCTAGATGAAAGAAATGTTGTATATATTCTTCTATCTATGGTATGCAGTAGAATATGTTATTATATGGTTTGCTAATCTATCTAAGTCATAGCATGATCATTATCATGAAGTAAGTTTTGAAGAGGAAGCCAACTATTACGAAAGTAATCTTGCATATCTGAGATGGAGAAAACATTATGGGTGGTTTAAATACATAGGATTGCACAGCAATGAATAAAATTCAAGAATTTCTAAAACAAATGATTACATCACACTCTGGAGTTAGTAGTAAAAGGGTATGTGGTGTATTGGGATTCTTGGCTATATTATTTGTTCTTATATATTGTACCGTCTGTGGTATCTAGGCACCTCTAATGATAGATACATTTATCTATGCTATTTGTCTATTGCTTGGAATAGATAGCGTAACTGGAATATGGAAAAGGTTTGATAACAGTGGAAAGAAATAAACTTCTAAAGAGATAGAAAGGTGGATACGTAGCTCCAAGGGATAATACTAGAGTTGCAGTTTAGATTCCAGTTCCAAGTATTAAACTCACTCCAGAGTAGATAGAAGCTATAAGGAGAAGAAAGTTCTAGGAAATTTAGAAAAAGAATCGAGCATATATTTATGATGCAAAGAAGGCTGAGTACTATAAAAATCTCTAGAACTTCTACAACAATAACTTCTTTGGCTATGGAGTATTCGGTAACTAGACAAGATATGACTATACAACTCCAGAAGGTTAGGCTGCTATACAATCTAATTTTGATTATGCTAGTAATGTGGCAGGTGCGGGAATAGCAGGAGCAGTCGGTACAGCTGGAAGAAAGTCTGCATAGCTCTATAATAGACTTACTAAAGGAGTATTCAGAGCTCCTTCTAAGAATGGAGCTTTAGGAACTCTTAAATAGTATTCTAAGAATCCTATAGGCGGAGGTGCAGAAGCTGTAGTTGTTGATAATACTCCAACTACTGTTGGTAAAATGACTTCAATTCCAGTAGAAGAAATGGCTGCTAGGAACTAGATACCTAACACAGTTCCGAGTAAGTATATAGGATATGTAAAAGACAGAGGAACCAAATTACCTACTTATGTTTAGAGAAAACTAAGAATCTTAACTGAATAGACATTTCCAAAGTACGCTAGTAAATTAGATAGAGCTATGGAGAGGTCTGGATTTAGAAGAGTTAACGACCCAAATGTATAGTATAGAGCTTACACAAATGGACAAGTAGTTGTAGACGATGTAGCTCCTGGTAATGTTGGTCTAGACTGGCTAAGAAGACCAAAGATGATAGATTTTAATATGTAGACTGTTCCTGAATGGACAGCATAGGGATTCACTTTAAAGAATGGAGGTATACTATAGATTTGTAGATAAACTTATAACTAACGATTTTTAAAACTTAATTACTATGAGAAATTTTATGATTGACGTATGGATTTGGACTAAAGGTAAACATTCTAGACCTTTAAAAACTATTAGATTTGAACTTGATCATTTCCCTTCTGAGGAAGAATGTGATAGACATCTTTCTAAAGATGGAGATGTAAGATTCTATATAGATAGAGGTGTAGAAATCTCCTATAATAATCTAAGAGAATATCAATTATAAGAACGAGAGTAAGATTAATATCTTTTAAGATAAATTCACTTTTATATTCTAGATTTAGTTACTATACTTGCAGTAGTGAAACAAAAGATAATAAGAAATAACAATAATTAACTTTTTACTTACTGAAATACTGTATATATTTGCAGTGTAAAATAAAACAACATGAAAAATCTACAAGAAGTTAAAGCATTATTTGACCTCATCAATATATTTAATGTAGCAATTCCAGATGGGGCTGAAGAGAGTTTAGAAGTGAATGGCACTAAAATTGCTCTAAACAAGAAAGATGGAGTTATTAACATTAGTATAACTTCTGACAATGAAGATGCTGTTGAAGGATTTGATGATTCCTGCATAAAGGAGATTATCAAAGAATATAAAGAACGTATTGAAGAGCTTGATGATTGCTTATTCGTTGAAGCTGCTGAAGAAATGGATCAGTACTTTGATATACAAAGATTTGATGAACTTCTAAATCAGGATACTTTTACTGAAGAAGAAGCTGCTGAAGTTAGTGAAATGATTGGCCAATCTTCACAAATAATTTGTGATCATCTTAAAGATAAAATCAATGAATTGGTTGATGTCTATAACAGATTCTAATAATACTTTGCAGGTGAAATTCCTGCAACCTTATTCTCCTCTGGTGTAATGGTAGCACAGGTGGCTCTAACCCACTTGGTCAGGGTTCGAATCCTTGGGGGAGGACTAACTTATACTTTTATGACATTATGATTTATGCAAATGAAAAGAATAGACTTTGGAATATGTGCCAACTGTCTATTGGAATGTTAGAGGAATTGATGAGTCAAATTGAAAAAGCTAAACTGCAAAATGAGCAATTTGTACTAGATTGGTTAGATAAGATAAATGAACTATCGGTTAAGTACTGATGCGTATTAAAATTAGAGAGCAAATGCTAGTCAGATTATTGGCTAGCATTTTTTTTTGTTATGGAACTAAATAAACTTATTTCAAGACCACAATGTATTGATACTTATAAGGAGGTATCTAGCTACTTAGGAGGCAGACTAGATGAAGTTCTAGAAAGTGTAGAACGATTCTATTATAGTGATTTCTGGGTAAATAGATTTAGAAGAAGAAGGATTGGAATATGATCCAATAGAATTAGACAGAATACTTGGAGCTACTACATCTATTAAAGATGATAATGTATTTAAGTTGTTTGATGATGTAACTAGTAAGAAAGGAATATCTAAGAGAGAAACCATAGCTCTTAACATTAATATGAATAGAGAACAATCAAACGATTCTCACATAGAGAATGTTATTATGCACGAGTTCGGACATAGACAATATAATCAAAGTGAGTTCCATGTAGTAGAATATTTAAATGATAAGATATTAAAATCCCCCTCCCCTATGGGTTTGGAAAGTGAATTGGATTACCAATACTTTACTAATAAAAACGAAATTCGTTAGAGAATTATTCCATTGGTAAAAGAAATGTATGATAATAATATGACTCCGGATGAAATGTATTATTTGTCTCCGAATTTAAGATAGGATTCTCTATATACAGTAAGGTAGAGATTATATATTGGCTGAATAATATTCTATAAATAAAATTTTTAGAATGTTATATACGGGGGAGTACACTACCATTTTCACCCCCTCCGGGGTCTCAAATGGAAAATGAAAATGATTATAACCTAGCCAAATATAAAAATTTTCTTCGAAAATTTTATGACACTATAAATATAAAACCTATCCTATATATACAACTATAATTATATAGATATATATACATATATCGAATCGAGCACTGTCAGCTCGTCCTCGTCGTCAGCGGCTTCGAGTAGCGTCCCGTTTGCAGTCGGACGTTAAGCTACTGCACGACTTTGCCTGTTTCAAAGCAAATGGGCTAAACTTGGTGGTTCACTAACTGCAACCACAGACCTAACACTTTACATTATGGCAAGACTTACTGGTTTCCAGACAGCCGAGGCAAACGAAGTTCAAACCGCTAACGCTTCTACAAGCATCAAGCGGGGCAACTCTCCATTCCAGCACAATGTGCAATTCACCGTTTCGGGCTTCTCTTACGAGAAAGCCGAGATGGACGGCAAGGTGTCGAAAGATGCCTACCTCAATCCTGTGCTGACCACTAGTGTGGGCAGTCTGTTCCTTAGCACTGTGCTTCGCAGCCGTGTTAAGGCAGACGGTACGGTAGTTACTCCTGACGGAACTTTCAACAAGTTCTGTCGTGAGCAGATTGCTGCACACAACACCAATGGGGAAATCCTGCAAGCCATTGTGGATGGCTGCAAGGACAAGAAGGTCGTCGTCAATCGCGTGCCTTACGCATCGCTGACCAAAGACGGTCGGACTGTTGCCAGCTTCCTTGTGGAACTGAACTTCATGGAATAATCTAATTCCACCGACCTAAGCAAGTCGTTAAACTGCTCTTTTATTCATTCACTCCTAACATTTACACATTATGAAAACTTACAATCAAGCAAATTGCACTGGTCAGATTCGTGGACAATTCATCGACAAATACGGAAGAAGAATAACTATTCTTGGACAATTCGCATTCTCCTATACAATAGAAATTTCTTCCCCAGTTTCTATTATCATTGAAAGATATGATAATGGAAGAAAAGCCAGAGCAAGATTTCAGCAACTGAAACTCAAACGATAGAATAAAGGGCATTTCTCACATTAGTGGGATTTGCCCTTTTCTTTTCCTTAGCTTTTCTCTACTATTATCTAAATAACTAATTTTATCTGATAAACAACCTAGCCAAATATACTTACACTCTTATAACCTAGCCAAGTGTATAGACGGCGACATTAACTTAGCGTATAGACTTCGCTTCAAAAATTTTCTTTTTTCATTTAAAAGTGAAATCATATTTCTCACACTTAAAAAGAGAATATAACTTTATTTATTAATCATTTAAAACTTTTGTATTATGGCAAAGTTAGAAGTCGAGAAAGCAAGAGCTCTCGCAAATGGTGACAAGAAAGTCACTGGTTTTAAGGGTGGTGTACGTAGTTTGGAAAACGTAGCACTGGAAGTTGGTGATCAGTTTACATTCCCAACGGAGTTCGAAGTATATGAGCAGAAAATTGGTGATAATACTGCTCAGTATATCTGGGTAACTCTGGCTGACGGCAATGCGAAGAGGTTCTATCCTTCCACGTTTACTAAGTCTCGTACTGTGTACAACGAGGACGGTACAAGTACAGGTGAACGTAAGTTTACTCTTGGTACTGCAGCTGAAGAGTATCGTAAGCATGGTACTGTTGAGGAAGCTATGCGTGCACTGGCCGGTAAGACAGTGAAGGTAACGAACATGGAAACTATTCGTACTCTTCGCTTTGGCACTACTAGTCTCATGAATACGCAGATTCCTACAATTGACATTGTAGTAGCTGCTGCATGATAAAGTGCATTCGTGGAACTAAGGTTGGGGACTCTCTGATTCGCAATGAGGATGGGAGTCTCCAATCCATTTATCCTGATACTTTTTATCCAAAAGGTATAATAGGATATTGGATGTTGAAATGTATAGGAGATTGGTGGAAGATACTTAAAGTTTTAATAGTTTAGATCATGGACGAGCCTACAGAGAAAGAACAGACTATATTCTTTATACTTTGTGTTGTAGCAATTTGTGTGGTTGTATACATGATGTTCAATTGATGTGATGTGAGTGAGCTGCGATGGTGAAAACCATGCATCAAATGGCTTTCTCTCTACAAATCACACCCACTTTTCATTGAAAATTGAACAAAAATAATTTTCACTCAGAATTTGTGAGATAATAGTATCAAACAAAAATATGTTACAAACATAAATTAGAGAGTACAAAAATATTTTAGCACTAAAAACTTTCTGACGAGCATCTGAAAATTGATACGAAATACCCTAACAAGGGTATCAAAGTGTAAGTGTTAGGAACCTGGTAGTGTATAGGTTAACTACCAATTTTATAAAAAGGTAGGGAAATATGTTTATTAATTGTTTCACCCTTTAAATTTCACAGATATGAAAAATCTTGAAAGCCTTTTCATAGAGTTCAATTGTACAACCATTGAGTCGTTGTTAATATCTATTAGTAACCAGATTGATTGGTATACTGAGATGTTATGCGATGATCCTTGGAATACTTGGGCTCAAATTCGGATTGATTCCTTAAAGGAGTTAGACCGAGAAATCTATAAGTTGTATGTTCGAAATGGAGCAGACAATGATATAGATTTGTGTAGGTGAAATACCTATTGGCAGCCTGGAATAGACAGGCGTTTATTGTTTAACAAAATAGTTTGGAAGCGTATATACTTTAAACTTCCATCATTATGATTATTTAAAGCGAATACCTACGTATGTAGGCGTGGTTAGGCAGCATAGACCACCGAAGTGAAAAAAGGCTGCGTTTAGAGTTTGGTAGAGTTCTGTAAACTACCTACACATGATTGATAACTGTCGTAGAGTCCGGAATCTATAATAAGTGTCTATCAAAACTGACTGTTATATGATTAACCACTTACTAAAACTAATTGTAAGTTAAAACTACTATAGGGACATTCCTTGGGAGGATAATTACTTGACAGAGGAAGTAGTAGGGAAAAGTCATGTGTAAATTAGTAAACCAAGACAGTAGTAATGGAGGAATAAGTAGCTAGCCTTATTCTGAAAGCTGACAGTAGGGAACTGTTAAATCCCAATATATTTAAGTAGAATGGTTGAAACTCCATCACCAGCATCCGATATAGCTGGTGAAAAATCTCTCTATGCAAACAACCTTTACGAGGTGGGGAGATAAGTAGCTATTGCGAAACTAATGTTTGTAACACGATTACAATAGCAAGTTCTATGCTTGCTTCATTTTCTAAAATATTTTTCAATATTCAGAGTAACTCTGTTGTGAAACACGGTTGCTCACCTGCCTCTATAGTTCAATGGATAGAATGTATGACTACGAATCATAAGATCCAAGTTCGACTCTTGGTAGAGGTACTAATTATTAACATTTAAAACCCAGAACAATGAAAACATTAATTATTTTAACAGCAACAGAAGACAAATTGGATTACATTCCTAGTGTCCGTGCTAGTGTAGTTCTCTACTTAGGTGAAATGAATCTAGAGAATGACAATGAGGATGACACGCCAGCAAATGCTATCTGCTTCAACGGTCAGTTGACCAAAGAGCAGAAAGAGTATTTAACAAACCGTATTTTTAAAGAGTATGATAACGAAATCAGTATCATATTCTTTGAACAAGAGGGAGAGCCAGACATACCGGATGATTACACATTAATCATTAAATCAAAATAAGCCATGTATCCAGAGATTTGGTATAGCTAATGTACACAAAAACTTAAATAACTTTCCAAGCCGTTGAGGACAGCTAGTTCCTTACTTATAAGCTCTAATCGGCCAGCTCAGATTAGAGACAGTAAGGTTTAAGCTGTAAAACGCAAATCCAAAAACAATAAAAATATGGATATAACTTTAAGAGCATTTCCAGAAGAGGAAATTGTAAATGATTATACTCTTATGGTTGCTCTTCCTACATCACTTCCAGCTAATTGCTCAGATCTTTACTCCAAACTTTCTGTTGTGTATAAGTTTATGTCAAGAGGAAGGAAAGTAGAACTCACTTCTGGGCTTTATTATGTCCCAGAAATCGTTTTAGCACGACCTTGCTCTAAGCCAAACCACGGAACATATGCTGGGAAAATAATGATAGATGATCAAATGTTTAACGTCTACATTGATACTGCTAAAACAATATGGGAAGGAAAGTTAGGGTTTGAGAATGATGGCGTGTATTGTGGACATGGCTTACTTTCAAATCATTGGATTTTTAAAGAAAGAGAACAAGCAGAACACTTTGTGGAACACTTCTATAAAGAGCTAATAACACTCGAACTGGAAGAATTTCATACATTTAAGTTTGTATAACTTGAAAACAATAAGAATATGAAGAAGATATTAAAAGGTATTCTGTTATGGACAACAGCACTTACGATAATGTTGTTCATAGGAGGTATTGACAGTATTGTCGATAAGGGTCTTGGAGTAACACTAGCATGGATAGTTATTTGTACAGTATTATACTATCTGTGTCGTGCTACTTTGTCTATCAGAGAGTTATATACTTTATCAGGATATAAGCTCTTCTATAAATTAATGAATTAACTTTTAAATGATCACTTAAATATTTAAGATTATGAACGAAAAGAAAATTATTTTGACAGAAGAACAGCTAGATGAAGCATTGCGTTTTGCATCAATGGGTAGTGCAGGTATTTTATCTCCAGATGATATCAAAGACACACTGAAGAAGCTTCCGGAAGAAATAGCTAAGAAGGCATTATTCTCAGCTATGGCAGCAGTTATTCTCAGAAAAGAAGGATCTGGTCCTGCAGCACTTAAGGCTGTGCTTAAAATGATTGCTGATAGCACAGAGAAAGAGTAATCTTTGGTTGTTTCGATCCTACAGTCTGTGAAGATAGTAGGATTTTATGGGAGTTGGTGTAATGGTGAACATACTATCAGGTCCATAATGTAGTGATGCTGGTTCAAATCCAACACTCCCTACTACAATTGCAACCATGAATCCCAATTTTGGGTAAGGCTACAGAATGCGAAGCTGTAGCCATCAAGGGAGTGTATAGTTTACTAGTGACTATACTCGGATAATACTATGGAGTTTGATTCTCAAAGAGACGTTCGACTCGTCTCACTCTCACTATTTTAACCTTTGCTAAGCTCGTGCGAAGACCAGTAACACGTGGTTAAACTTAGTTGACGTTGCCGGAGGAAAGTAAACGGAATTTAATTCTAGCACTAATAAATCCTGCTAGAGGGTAAATAGCTATGATAGGAGCAAAATCTATCGTTTTGAATCTTAAAGTTACAAACAACAAGAATGGCTTTTCTCCCTACAAAGTACAAGTTCAAGCCAATAAGAACTATGGACTTTGTGATGTTGTTCTTCCAGGCACTCCTGTAGAGCCAGAGAAAACATACATCAATCTTCAGAAGGAGGACAGGAAGAAAGAGAAAGTTCTGTATGATGCGCGAAAGGCTGAATATGACAAGGAAATGGCAAAGAGAAAGGCTGAATATGACAAGGAAATGGCAAAGAGAAAGGGCATTCGTAATGCCATTTTGGACAAGTTCCAAGGTCGGCAGCTTAACGACGAGGTAATCGTTGAGAGTTTGAAGAACACACTGTACAACCTTTTGAACACTGCCGAGTTATGAGAAAGAATGCCTTTGTCGCCATGGATCACATAGCGGCACTAAACGAGTTCAGAAAGCACAGTATTCAATCTGGAGATCTTCCCTTAGCTGAGGAAGATTTCCGGAATGCGCTCAAGGCCTGTGGCATTCCATCAAATCCTTTGTTCTTTGCGGAATTTAGAAACTCTGGCCTTTTAGTAAGAGTGGAAGGTGATATGTGGACATGGAAGAATCAGCTTCCAATTCATCATCAGACACTTCAGGGTATTTATGTTCGTTATCAAAAGAAGGCAAACGGGTATGCAAGTGCTCATTATGCTCGAAAGAAGAGAGAAGAAGTGCTCAAGAGTAAGGAAATTGAGGAAGCTGTAAATTTACTGAAAAGTAACGGCTTTGAAGTCTTTGCTCCGTACAAGGGACTGTATAAGAAACTCTAAATACACCCTAAAATAACAACTTAGATAGTAATATTTTTGGAGCAATCCAGATCTATTACTATCTTTGTTTTCTGTAACGAAAAATTAAAAGTATGTATGTAACAATACTCTTTATCTTAGCCACTGCATTCATCTGGTGGCTGTGTGAGAAGCATGATTCTGATGATAACAATCCACCTTATGTGGAATACTGAGCATAGAGTAGTAATAATTACTGAAAACCAATAGATTAGAGATTTTACAAAAATTAACATAATCTAGATTTGGAGTTTCTGGAGTTATTACTACTTTTGCATTGAAATCTTTCGCGGGATTGGTGTTAGTGGTAGCATAAAACCCTTCCAAGGTTGAGGCGACGGTTCGAGTCCGTTATCCCCGCTCAAAAACATGACTTTTTGAATTAGATTATAAGATAGCGTACAGCAAAATTAATTATACTGATTTCTTATAATTTTGGGTTTTATAAAGAGACTCGTCAGTGTTAGCGAGGTAAAATAATTAGCACAAAACGCTATCTGATTTCTTTGATGATTGTTTTTGGGTTAATAACAAGAGTACATCAGCAATTTCTATGGTTTAACAATGAAGTTTGTCACACTTTAAAGGAATGGGTTCAAATCCCTAAATGTACTCTGTATTACTTTGATTCTGCTCTTAGAGAGCAGCCCTACGCATACTTTGGGTTATGAATGCCGTAAATTGGTCTCTGCGACGTTAGGTCAGACAAGTGGGTGATTGCACTCTGGTATGGTGCTATCTACTAACGGTTAGGTAACTGCCCTCTCAAGGTAGAAATCTGAGTTCGATTCTCAGTAGCACTACTATTCCCACGCAAGGGCTATGCGATAAGCTGCCGGGTTTACATACTGCTAATTCTGTACCTCTGTAAGACTTGAGGTGATAGAGTCTTAGGTGTTTAGTCATTTTTACTAGAATAAAATGGCTCGGCTACAATTAATCTGAATAGATGTTGGGATCATCTTGATTAATTGGTAGCATTCTGTACGTTTGGCCGAGTGGACGAAGGCAGCAGACTGTTAATCTGCCGTGGCAAAAGCCCCATCACTGGTTCGAATCCAGTAGCGTGCGCAAAATGTAAAAATTATATCAAAATGAAGATTGGAGATATTGTTTATTTAGGAGAGCCAAAGGAATGGTATAAAACTCCTAACAATTTTAATGAGATGATTATATATCCTGCTGGAACTCCCGTAAAGATTATTGGAGATAGTGGATACAGAGGGTGGGATGTAGAGTTTGTAGAAACTGGTGTGAAAATGCTTGAATGCCGGTTTGTAAATCTTGTTGAAACCAAGCCAGTAAAAACTAAATCATCAACATGGGTAGAAAGGAGCTTATCGAAGAATTAAAGAAATTAGCTGAACCCGCTTTGGCTAAAGATCCCAAAGATAGAACTTATAGAGATAGGTATTGTATTTGGGAATATGAACACTACAAGAAAGATTTTCATAGAATTGAGGATTATGATAATGGGGGGGGGAAGAGGTGGGTATTTACGACGGGTCTGCCTTAGCCAATAATGAAATCAAGGATGGCTTCGATAAAGACTTCCCAGAATGGTTTAGAGAATGTGGTAAGCATTTTGGCCAGCAAGTAGTAGTAGAGCCTACAGGAGAAGTAAAAACCCTTATAGGTATGTCTTATACTTATAGGGATTACTACTATATCTTAGAAAAGAATGGTAAGAAGTCATATCATACGTGTGTAGGTGGTATAAAGTTTTTAGGATAATGCTAATAAGATATGTAACAGCAATTGTTTTTCATTAATGCCTTCCAAGCAAGGGGTCGTAGGTTCGAATCCTGCTATCCGATTCGTCGGGTATAGCTCAGCTGGTTTAGAGCACTTTAAATGAATACATATCTGATTTTCTGTTAGTAATCAGAGAAAGAGTAATACCCTACTGTGCGAGGGAAATGTCGTCCACTATGATTGCGAAAATGTAAGTGGCTGTCATATATGGTTTGAGGGATTAGAAATTTCAGAGTGCCTGCTGTAGCTCAGTAATATACAACAGTGTAAGGTCAGTCTCAAAGCAACGGAAAAGTATTCCATATAAGACGTAAGAAGTGTACAGTACTAACATTTATAATGGGCTGTGTAGTGTAATTGGCTAACACGTTAGCTTTGCAAGCTGAAGTCGGGGTTCGAGTCCCACACGGTCCACTCTTTCCGATTGATGAATTGTTTGGCATGAAATTGTTTTGTAACTATTTGGCTTACAGTCTGTGAAGATAGTAAGTCTTTAAGGGAGCTTGGTGTAGATGGTTATTGCACGAGGGTCTGAAAAACCCTAGGCGATCTGTTCGATTCAGTCAGCTCCCACTCGTGCTACCCACCACAGTTCTTAGGTTGCGGCCTAAAACTGTCTGAGCACCACTATGGAAAATTGGGGATATGCCATAGCGTCGCCTGTGGACGTGATGCAGAGTAATGATGGTATAGCGAAACGCACAGGTTCCATCTTTTTGATTGAGTAGGTTTGTTAGTTTCTAGCCTAAAACTATCACCAAAGTAATTCTATCATATAGTTCAGTACAGAACGTAGTACCTATTATATGCTAGATCTTGCAGTAGGCAGCTCTTCTAGTCAAAGCTGTAGGATTACTTTGGATTATCTTTGATAACCCAAAAGATTAAATAATATGTTAAAGAGCAAAAGAGATGAATCAATTAAAAGGTACCTTGCTCGTGTTGGTAAACTGGAGCATCAATCGAAATTGTATAACTCTAGGTACTACAAGGTATCTTATGGAAAGGAATTTGAAATTATAGTAAGATTCGCTGATCACTTTAATGCAGAAGTAAAGCTAAAGGATATTGATATTGTTAAAACATCTGTTGGCTTTTATGTGATAAAAACTAGTATTGGAGTATCTGCAACTCTCGGAGAAGATACAATTATTCCATATCTAAGAAGTTTACTTCTAGTGTATCCAGAGGTTTCTTCTTCCATGACTGCATTTATGAATGCCTCTCAGAAAGCTGAGAAAAAACTTATAGAGGCAGTAGGAAAAATAGCTAAACTAGAAGCTACGATTAAGGAAAGATCTGAAGAATTTAATCTAGCAGATAGTATATGGGATGAAAATAAAAAGCTTCTCTCTGAGAATAAGTCGTTGAAAAATACAGTAACTTTGCAGAAAATACAGTACAGTAATTTAAAAGCAAAGCATGAAAAGTTAACAATTACTATCCAAAGACTTAATGCGTTAAAGGAGCAATTGAATACTCTTTTTGGTTAGCTAACCGTTTTGAAGGCTTGATAGTTCTCCTTCGTAACTAATGAACTATCATTTGGGAGAGTAACCGGTAATTGGTAGCCGTGCGGACTGTAAATCCGCTCCTTTCGAGGACTGTAGGTTCGAGTCCTACCTCTCCCACTAAAACTTGTGTTTATGAAAAGAATATTACTAATAATTTTATTTTGCTTCATATCCATGAGTTTCCACGATATTGAGGTAATTCCTCAACAAACAAGAATTGAAGTCCAAGATACTTCATTTCTGCATAAAGAGTTAAGTGATTCAACTCTATATTTAGCCTTAGAGTATTATAATATAAAGCACCCACGAATCGTGCTAGCTCAAGCTAAGTTAGAGAGTGGAAACTACACATCAGCTCACTGTATCAAAAGAAATAATCTGTTCGGATTGTATAATAGCAAGAGAAAAGAATATTATTCATTTGATCACTGGACTGATTGTATAGAAGGATATAAAAACATGATTGAGTACAAACATAGAGATGGTGAGGATTACTATGATTTCCTTATAAGAATCAAGTATGCAACAGATCCAACCTATGTTGATAAAGTTAAACGAATAGAAAATAATTTAGAGATATGAATGGAATAGATTACCTAGAACTCACTTGTCTAAAGGAGTTACTTGAGAGGCCTGTAGTGGAATTAAAAACTACACCATTTTATGTTAAATGTTTAAACAAAAAACATAGAAAAGGGAGAAAATGAACCACGATTGTAAAGACTTTCTTCTACATTGCTCCAACTTAGATGATTTGGAGTATAGTTCACTATGGGAATGCTATGAAGAAGAATCTCTATTTAAGAGGTTTAAACGTTATTTAGTTAATCAAATTAGTTACCTAATATGGACGATCCGTATGAAAATCTGTCCGGTGAAGAACTGAAAGAGATCTTCGAAGATATGGAGGCTGATTATTGGATAGACTATTATAAGTCTAATCTAGAATAAATTGGAGCATGGTGTAATGGTTAGCACATAAGATTTTGAATCTTACAGTAGAGGTTCGAGTCCTCTTGCTCCAACTTTGGATGTAGCAAATAGATTCTATTTATTAACAATTAAAAATGCATTTTTAGAATGAGTATAGTACCACTAGTTCCAAGAACTCCAGTATTTCAGAATGGAGGATAGGTATCAGGCCTTAAACCTTTCCTCGACTTTATCTGTAAGTTGGAAGGATGGAAAACAAAATGTAAGAACTTACACTGGGCAGCTCCTAAGAAGAACGTCCATGTGTATTTGGATGAGTTCTTAGAAGTTATCTCAGATTATTAGGATACTGTTGCAGAAGGCATCATGGGAGTACTAAGTGTACATTTAGGACCGAGTGATGTTAAAGGAGATCCAGGTAATGCTTAGAATGCTCAACAATTCGTTGATGAAGTAAAAGCAGGAACTCTTAGCTTCTACAAACAAATTCCTGAAAATCCATTATATGCTGGATTGAAGTCAGAATGTGAGACATTTATTCAAAATGTTAACAAATTTGACTATTTATTCTCGTTGTGTGATGGAGCTAAGTAACATTAGAAATGAGAAAGCTAACTACAGAAGAGTTTATCTAGAAAGCTAAGGAAATTTATCCTACCTAGGACTACGATTACTCTTAGTCCGTTTATGTTAGTAGTAGAGATAAAATAACTGTAATTTGTCCTATACATGGACAATTTGAAAAGAGCGCAAATTCTTTCCTGAGTGGGTCAGGATGTCCAAAATGTGGAAGGGAGAAGATGCGTAAGGCTAAGTCTGATACTTAGGAAGATTTCATAAGGAAAGCCAAGTAGGTTCATAAGGACAAGTATGATTACTCTAAAGTACTGCGGACAACATCAAAAGGTAGAAATAATATGTCCTATACACGGTTCATTCCTTCAGACACCAGGCATACACATATATGGACATGGATGTCCGAAGTGTAAAGAAAGTCACGGAGAGAGGCTTATATCAAGCTATCTTGATGGAGGACAAATTAACTACCTGTCTTAGTATGAATTAGAAGGAAACTTTAGATCCAGAAAGAAAATAATTGTTGACTTCTATATTCCAAGCAAGTAGATTGTAATAGAATATAATGGTAGATAGCATTATATACCTATTCCGTTTACAGGGGATTAGGAAAAGGCTGAAAGAGACTTCCTAAAGTAGAAAGTAAGAGATGAGGATCTTAGAAGATACTGTGAGGAATAGAAACTAAATCTAGTTGAAATTCCTTATACTTATTCTCAAGATCAAATAATAACATTATTAAATAATATTTTAAAATGAAAGCACTTTTAATTAGTTTTGCACTGATGTGTGGAGCAATGTTCACTTCATGTGGTAACACTGCAAAGAATGTTGAACAAGTTGATTCAGTAAAGGTTGATACTGTAGCTGTTGACACACTATCAGCTGACACACTTGCTGTAGACTCATTACAATGACCCGACCTGGCAGGATAGTCTCTATCCTTAAAGAGACAATGCACACTTCGTGTGTGTCTACACTGTGTGGCGCAGTCGGTTAGCGCAGGATGCTTATACCATCAAGGTCGAAGGTTCAAGTCCTTCCACCAGTACACAATATTAACCTAAAAATAGAAGAATATGTACATTTTAAAGATTAGTCCTAAAGCCTTTATAAGGCAAGGACAAGACGGAGAAATCATTATTGTAAGTAACCCTAACAGGGCTACAACATTTGATAAAATCGGTGATGCTATGCGAATAGCAGCTCAGGTGAACGAGGACCTTGAGACTAACAAGGTTCATGTATTCTCACTTTAGTAAAGTACCTCAGTTTCCAGTAATCTATAAACTGGTGACTTTGAAAGAGTTTCAACAAGAAACTGCTGGAGTTGGCTCACTCATTTATGTAACGAGTACAGGCTACTTTATGTAGTGACAGAGACTAAGACTATGTATGGTAGAGGTAAGCCTACACAAGCTAGTCTCTCTTTTCTTCCTTTACTGCCTTCCTAGGCAGTTCTAGCATATATGCTAGTTCCCACCTATTAGCCACGGCTTTTAGACTGGGAACACTCTCTCTCCCATAGCTCAACGGTAGAGCTCAGAACTTTTAATTCTGAGACCTAGGTCCGACTCCTAGTGGGAGAACAAGCATTGCCCCTATAGCTGAATTGGTTAAAGCAACGGTCTCTTAAACCGTGGACTGAAGGTTCGAGTCCTTCTGGAGGCACTATACTCTCTTAGCTCAGTTGGTTCAGAGCAATACCCTTACAAGGTAAAGGTCGATAGTTCGAATCTATCAGGGAGTACTAACATCGCGGAGTGGAGCAGTTGGTAGCTCGTTGGGCTCATAACCCAAAGGTCGTCTGTTCGAGTCAGGCCTCCGTAACTAAAGCAAATTTAAGATTATGGATTACGAGAAATTAACAAAAGATCAACTCCCACAGGAGTTTCAAGACAGAATTGAAAGATTCAATCGTCTGTTCAAAGCAGGTACTGATCATTCTTTTGAAGAAGATGATTTGTATGGATATGAAATGGGTTGTATAGCACAAGCTCTGTCGTTTGCTGAATACTTTAAGGATGTGTCAGCAGATGATGTTGTGAAAATGATAAATGAGAGATATGGTAGTGATGTCTTTGAACTTATTACAAATATAAAGGACAATCTGCCATTCTTTGACAAAGGTCATAGTGGTAACAGCCTTTCTATGAGCTGGCAACTATTTATGTGTTATAAGAATCATCCTGATTTGATTCCTTATATGCATGGATGTCTTGCTACTCTCGTTGGAGATGAGGGATATTATGATGATCGTTCTGACATTCCGAAATTTGAATAAAGTTCTTGGGGATGTAGGCTTGGAAGTAGCCATCATTTAAAGAGTTGCGAGTGGAAGTTAATGGGAAATCCCATAAGTTGTGTCTAGCTAACACAATGTAGACAAGCGTGAAGGTATAGAACTTACTGGTCCTTCCGTAGAACCACAGGGAGATATAAGCATTAATCTCGGAGAGTAGTATTCCAAGTCTGAAATGGCGAGGGTTCCTATACGTTGCTCAATGTGATATTAAGTGTCGGAGTCAGTTATTGATAAGTTCCAACAGTACGAGAGGAACCTGGAATTAAGATCGAGAGGGTACGTGATACCCTTAGCCTTTACTAGGAGAACGAACTAGGCTAATGTGTAAATAAGTCAATGCACATATACGTTCAATGTCAGTAACCGCCCTTAGAGCATTTGGTGTAACAGCACCCTAAGAACGAAAATATTTGCATCAAGGCTTGCAGAAATGTAGGACTGTTTGCGTTACGAGTATAAGAATACCAACAGCAAATTTTGTATTTCTAAAGTGTGGTTTAGAATAAAAAGATGGTATTCTGATTTTTGAACTTTAAGTTTTCCATTTTATATTTGCAAGAAGACTAACAGCAATTTGCTCAGTGTTCTAGTTTGAAAGGAGGAATTATAACAGTCTTCTGAAATTTTAGTAAATTATGAAGGTATATACAGTAGTGGTAATCTTTCATCCAATGAATGCTCCTCAAAATTATAAGGTAACTTGTAAGAGTTTCCCATATTACACTCAGGCAGCAGAATATAAAAAGGAGAAAGAGAATGAATTTCCTCTTAGTTGGGGAGGGGCTTATAACCATGTTGAATTGTTTGAACAAGAACTGCTCTAAGGTGCATTGGTCTAACGGCTAGGATACGTGACTGTCTATCACGGGTTCGATTCCCGTATGCACCGCAGGTTCAAAACTTGATACCGGGTCTTAGTCTGGGCATCTAAGTGAAGTAGAGATAAAACCGCTCGAAGTTGGACTATAACAGCGTAATGGCTTATACCAAACAGTTGTGTCTGATCAACCTTCTGGAGCTGGCAATAAAAGTCCTCCGTACAAGGCGACGATACAGCCTTTATATTGCGGGATGTTAGCAGTGGTAGCTTAGCGGTCTCATAAGCCGATGGTCGTGGGTTCGACTCCCACTCCCGCAACTTTTAGATTTGTAGATAAAATTGATATTAACTAAACTAAATTGTATGTTGAAGTATTTGAAAAAGATTGCAAAGTGGTATTTCGAAGCGTATGCCAAGATGTATCCAAATGGATACTATCCTTCTACGTTGTAAGATTTGTAGATTAACTCATTATTAATTAAACTTTTTTCATTATGATTAAATTGTTGAAGAAAGCAGTTAAGTGGTACTTAGAAAACAGTGCCAATCCTTATGTGTGGACTCCAAGCGGCATGATTCCTTATGTGCAGCCGAAGGTTGAACCTAAGAAAGCAGCTTAAAGACAACAAGATTATGATGTTTAAAGGACATACTCAAAGGGAGTATGCTCCTATCGCTGAGGTGAATGGTTAATTCGAGTTCGATTCTCGACACTGAACTAATAATTAATAATAAGTATGGAAGTAGTACAATACATACTAGGAGATTTTTGGCACTTTATAGGATTTATAATAATCCTGGGTGTAATGTTTGATGGTATTGAATGTATAATAAGAGCTATTAAGAATAAGTAACTTTATAAAAGTAAAGCAAAATGGTATTTGAAAAGAAACTTAGTTCCCTTATGGATACCAACAAGGGAACTGAAAATCAATTTCTGAAAGAAGGGATGAAGGAAACTTCTGTAGTCCAATCTGGAAATGGAGCTAAGAAGTACAACACTTCTGGCAATGACTTTGTAGATAACTTCGCTGCCATATCATACTTTAAAGAGCCTCGCTCTTATAAGGAAGTAGCAAAGGACATGGAGTTGCTCTGGAGCCTTGATCCGAAGTTGTGTCTGAAACTTGCAGTGTATATCAGATTGATTACTCGTAAGTCAAAGGTAGTAAAGGATGATGGTTCTATCGAAGAGTTGGAAGTACAGAGAGGACAGGGTTTGAAGAACGAAGGCATTATGAGAATGTTGTGGTTGGCTATCAACCAACCGAAGACGTTCAAAGCAAACTTTGCATACTTCGTTGCCGCTGGTTCTTGGAAAGATGTCTTCCAGATGTTATCCCTTGACTTACAGTATCATGGGTGGGAAGGCAGAAAGCTTGATTGGAATTTCTTCTTCCTTGTAATAGCTGCTGGATTCACAAATCCAGAGACTACTCACTTGGTAAGAAAGTATATGCCTGCTATCCGTACTAACAAGAACTGTAAGACTGTGGAGTCTCAGGCTGATACCTTAATTGGTAGATGGATAGCTCGTAAGTTCTCTCCAGATTTGGAGAAAGAGTCTGCTTATAAGGCTTATCGTAAGATGAAATCTGAGGGAAAAGCTCACCAATGGCAACAGCTGATTTCTCAACAGTTGTATGATAAGATTAACTTCGATCATATTGCTGGTAGAGCATTGGCTATTCTCGTTGGTTCTGAGTTCCTGAAGAATCACAATCTTACTGAGAAGTATTCTAAGTGGATACAGTCTAAACCAGTTGCGAAGTATACAGGCTTTGTATTTGAATTGTTCACTCCTCTTGGTAGTGGCTATAATTGTTACCACATTGAGGACTATAAGGAGAACACAATCAATGCACAGTTTGCACAGCTTGTAAAGACTGGTAAGGAAGGAGTTAACACTAATTCTAGACTCCTTGTTGTAAGAGATACTTCCTCTTCTATGACTTCTAAGGCTAGAGGATGTAATGTATCAGCTTATGATATAGGCAAATCTATGGCGTTGTATTTCTCTGAGTTCTTGACTGGTCCGTTTACCAACTCATTTGCAGAGTTTGCAGACAAATGTAAGTTACATCAGTGGAAAGGTGACACACCAGTTGATAAGTATATCAACGATAGATGTGAAGCCTATGGTGGAACTAACTTCCAATCTGTTATAGATTTGTTTATCAATCTTAAACAGAGAGGAGTTAAGGATGAAGACTTTCCAACTGGATTGCTTCTTGTGTCTGATGGGGAGTTGAATCCTGCTAGATATGGAAGTGGGAATGACAGTACGAACTTCCAAACTGCTATCAGACGCTTAAAGGAAGCTGGATTCAGCGAAGAGTATGTGAAGAACTTCAAATTAATTATGTGGGATATTCCTAATTACTATTATGGTAGTGGAAACGCAGTTAAGTTTGAAGACTTTGCAGATGCTCCAAACTTCTTCTATATGTCTGGCTATGATCCATCAGCCGTAGCATTCATCGTGGGAACTGGTACTATGAAACGTACTCCAAAGAATGCAGAAGAACTCTTCATGGTTGCAATGGATCAGGACTTGTTGAACAGATTGCAAGTCGTAGTAAATAAACCGAAACGTAAAACAAGTAAAAAGAAATAAGTATGTTAAAGATGAACACTTTGCTGGCCAAGGTAGAACATGGCGCAGCACAATTCAATCGTATGGTTGGTGATTACTTCGCATTCTTCAAGAACAAACAAGGAATGTTTGAAGGAATCAAGAAAACGTTCAAACCTCGTGAAGGATATCAAGAAGATGCCCGTTACATGGGTACTACTAAGGTAGCAACAACTGTAGATGAGAAGTTACAATGGTTTGAGGAAAATGCTGTTCCTTACCTGAAGAATCTCTTCTCTATAGAATCTACCAACTCTAAGGGTGCTAAGAAAGTAGAACTGAAAGTAGGCAATGTCTCTTTCGGTTTCCTAACTGCTCTTGACCTTATGAGATTGAAGACTGTTCTCACTAAGAAAGAGTGGGAAGAAATGTACAACAACATTCCTGTTCGTTCTGATGCAGAAGTGTGGGAACCTTGCACTGATGGTGAGTATGCTGGTAGAGAAATCTTCCAAACTCCTATGCAGACAGGTGTAACTCGTACTACTGAGTCTGAGGAAGTCATCCTGAAAGATCCGAATCTCGATCCTGCTAAGTTGCCTGCAAACTACAATGCTAAGACAACTATCAAGAAGAGAACTGTGGAAACAGGAGACTATACTCTTCAGAAGTTTACAGGAGCGTGGACTCAAAGACAGCGTGCTGAGTTACTTCGTCGTAGAAGTCAGCTTTTGGCTGCTGTTATTGAAGCACTGAAAGAAGTTAATGATGTGGAATCTGAGGATCCAAACTTGGATGTTGAAGGCATGATTAACTTCTTACACTACGGAGAATAATAAATAAGACAAATATCGACTAGAGCTTTAGCTTAAGACTTAGCCTAAAATAATCCTAGATTTTAGCGTCAGCATTGAGTCGAGAGCTTTAGCTTTAGCGTTAGAGTGAGAAGCCAGTGGATATTTACTGATAATGAATAATTATTAAACCTTGCTATCGGGGGTTCGAATCCCCTATGCCCCTCTATTTATATTTTACTAACATGGGGCATTGGTGAAGTGGTTTAACACGCAAGGCATAAATAAAGAGCTTAAGCATAAGTCTATTGAACGCATTTCTCACAACCAAGGGCTATCATTGAGGATTTTCAAGTTAGTCCTTGGAGGGTTAGCTTAATGGTTAAAGCACAGGATAACTAATCTTGGGAGTAGGGGTTCGAGTCCCCTACCCTCCGCTCTTAATGAGGAAGTATGCAAAATGGTAAAGCAGATCAAATTCTAGGTATGATTGTTTTGAAAGTTCGAATCTTTTCTTCCTCACTTAATTGGCCTTATAGTTTAGTTGGTTAGAACACTAGATTTGTAATCTTGAAACCTCGGTTCGAATCCGAGTGGGGCCTCAAGAAATATCTAAATGATTATGGAGAAGCAAATAATTTATCAAGGTCCAGGTGTACTATCTATTTTGTTAGTAGCCTTCATTGTGTTAAAATTGTGTGGAGTAATAACATGGTCTTGGTTATGGGTATTATCACCTCTGTGGATACCTATAGCACTTGTTCTGGTAATCCTACTTATAGTAGGAATAATGGTGTATGCAAATGTGCGATAGGTATGTAGTAGGAGAAATTCAAGGGTATGACGTAATTTATATTCCTGAGAAGGATATAGTGTTTTGCAAGAATACAGCTATAAGACTATCTGTTCTTGACGAAGCAGTTAAGAGTCATACTATTAGTTCTACCATAGAGGAAAAGAATTTGACTATTACTAAAGATAATGGTACTCTATGTTTGGGATGTTTAACAACTACGCTTGATAACTATCGAGCAATGAAAAGGAAAATAAGTAAACTGAAATTTTAAATTATTTTTAGATGGAAGAAATTATTCAAGGAGGCAAGAGTTCAGTGTTAGAACAGAAAGTAAATCAGTATGAAATGGCTATGAAAGACAAGTTTGTGAAGATCATGTCTCAGCCTGGAATCAAGTATGCTGATGCACTTGATTACATTGACAATGAGCTCAAGCAATCCAAAAAGATGGCAAAGATCAACTATAGGATCCGTTGCTTTCGTAATGATGGTATTTATCAGCTTAACCAAGCTATCTCTCAAGTCTTTGGAGCAGTTGTTTCAAAAGAACAACGGAATCCATCTGGTGAATCAAGTGTTCAGACCGTGGACATTACTCTTGCAGACGGAACAAGGGTTAAAGCTCCATATGGCGACATCTCATTAGAAGGACTTGGAGAAGGCTCTAGCATTAACATTAACTACGATAGTAGTACACATGACTTGGTTATTACTGGTAAGTGTCAGTTCCGTTTCTCGTCCTTAATGGATGATATTATTGAGGTTACTAAGCACAATTTGAGAACAAATTCCATTTACAAAGGACAGGCTTTGGAAATTTCAGACATTAATGATCCAAAGATACTCGACCTTAGCGGTATTGACCGTCAACTCATGGTTCTTAGCAAAGAAACTGAATATGCTCTCAGACCAATCTATGCTAGAATTATGAATCCAACAATGTGCTTGGAGAAAGGTATTCCTTTGAAGTTCGGAGCCTTGTTAGAAGGTGGTTATGGTACAGGTAAAACTTTGTTAGCCTTTAAGTTGGCTAAGAAGGCTGTTGCTAATAATTGGATGTTTATTTATCTAAAGGATCCAAAGTTGCTTGCAGAGGCTTTGAGAATGTCCAAGATAATTGATCAGTCTGGACATGGGGTCTTAATCTTTGTTGAGGATATTGATCAAGTCACGAGAGGAAATCGTGATTCTGCCATGCAGGATATTCTGAACACTCTTGATGGTGGTGATACTAAGGACATGAATGTCATTACTTTGTTCACTACTAATCATATTGAGCTTATAGAACCTACTTTCCTGAGAGGAAAGCGTGTAGGAACTATCATCTCTATGGGTCCTCTTGACGCTGAAACCGCAGAACAATTCATTAGAAAGTCATTTGAGATTGGATGTTATACTATTCTTGATGACCTTACTGATGTATGTAAGTTTATTGAGGCTAGTCATATAGCTCCAGCATTTATGGCTGAAATCATCGAGAAAGTTAAATCAATGATGGTTCTTGCCAATCAGTGCGAGGTTAAGGCCGACGACATTAAGTATTCAGTTCAATCCTATCTGCGTCAGGTAGAGCTATCCAGAACTAAGGATATGTCAGTAACTCCTGAGAAGAAGTTTGTTGACTCTTTACTTGACATTCTACATCTTCCGAAGAATGAGGAAACGATGAGAAGATTCATTAAGATGATGGAGGAACATTGTGATGGATCAATAGACGATTATAAAGACTAAACATATTAATAAGAAGACCTACAGCAACTTTGTTTAAGCATCAATCTTGTAAATTGAAAACGCTAAAACAGGTCTTCTGTATATTGGGTGATGGCGCAACTGGTCAGCGCACCTGACTGATAATCAGGAGGTTCTGGGTTCAAGTCCCAGTCACCCAACTCGCCTTTTTGATTTAATAATAAGAATACTTACAGCAATTTTCTTGAGCATCAATTTTGGGATTTGATAAAGCTAAGAAGAAGTATTCTGCACTTATTGGGAGATAGGACAATAGGCTAGTCTACTACATTTGGGATGTAGAGGTTGCGGGTTCGAATCCCGTTCTCCCAACTTCACTAATAAGAAATCTAACAGCAAAGCTATTGAAGGGATCTTTGAGTCATGAGTTCGAGTCTCATCCTCCTGACTAGACATTATAAACAGGAGGTAGCTCAGTTGGCAGAGCAAAAGACAAGTTGAATAGATTTCTGATTATTGGGGATGCTTGGTATTGACAACGATTACGAGGTAATAAGACGTGTAGAGCGCGATCTCTTTAAACGAAGGAAAACAATAAATGCAAACTACAATGAAGTAAGAATGGCTGCCTAAGCAGCTGGCTCAGCTGTTGATGTGTTGAGTCGGGTTACAGGGAGAGACCTAGAAACGGAAGAGGTGTACAGCAGAAGGATATAAGCCACTGTGCTTAACTCGAAAGCCACAGGTTAGTAGAGCTGAATCTCCTATTATTGTCTTTAAACAGAAGGGATGTGTGCCTGCGTGGTTGACTCACCACAAACACTCGTTTTCCTGCTTTAGCGTTAAAAAGTAGGTGGTGGAGCGTTGACATTCTGGTCAGCCCTAGTTTGTTAGTGTCATATAACTAAATAAGCTGAACCTCAACAGCTGATAAATAAAATAGAGACACACGTTATCTTATTATTAAGGATTGTTTGGACGAGGGTTCGATTCCCTCCATCTCCACTTTAACTTGTATGTTATGACATTAGAGGAGGTAAAAGCAAATTGTAAGGAAGGATGGAAAGTAAATCAGAAGATTGCAGAAGCTATTATCAAAAGAATAAATATCTGTGATGGGGAATGTCCATGTCATAATGAATCTTATGATAAACATTGTCCATGTTCTGATTATAGAGAGAAAGATGTATGCCATTGTGGGCTTTACATAAAGGAATAAGAAAGATAGTTTCACTTCAAAAAGGCCAAGTGGTTAGTCCATAAGGGAGTATGTTAGATATAGAATAGGCGGTGATTCTATACAGATAAGCCTTATCTGAGTTGAGAGCCAAGAACACTTAGAGCTTCAGGCGGTGGGAGCTCACGCTCAAAAGCATATTCTAAACTATCTTTAAACCTATACTACACGTAGTGATTACGTTTAGAAAATCGTTAGTAGAAGAGTACAAACAGCAACTCATTTCAAACACCAATCTTTTAAATTGTAATGTTTAGAAATTGTACTCTGTAATTGGCTAGATGGGAGAGTGGTCTAATCCCACGGTCTGCAAAACCGGTGTTTCGTCAGTTCGAATCTGACTCTAGCCTCCACATGGTGTTATTAGTTCAGTTGGTAGAACGCAAGTTTGTGGCACTTGTAGTCACTGGTTCGAGTCCAGTACAACACCCAAGTACTTTAACACTTTAATATAGATAAAATGAAAGAAAAAGATTTGAAAAAGGCTGGCATTGAATTATTTTCTAGCCAACCGAAGGTTGAAAGCGTGTTCTGCGTAGTAGATAATGGTGAAGTAACTTCTACTATGATTGCTGGTACTGGAGAGGATCTCTGTAACTTGCTTGCACGAGTTATGGTAGACAACCCGGAAGTCCGCAAGTTCTTTGAACAGGCTTATCTTGCTACTGTCGCACATATAGCTAAGCAGTAAATTTGTGGTCTGGATTAACCCAGACCTTTTGGAGAGAGCAACTTGCAATGGAGCAAGGACAGACTGCTAATCTGATCGTGCATTTCGGTGCATTGGGGTCGGAACCCAGCCTCTCCGCTTATGGAAACTATTGAGAAAATAAATGTATTTAAACAATTACATGAAGTCTTTCTAGACATGGTTCTAGATGATACATGGTTGTGTGAAAAGCCTATAGACGAAGAAGAAATGAGGGCTTGTTGGCACTGGGCAGTAAACCTAAATGTTGAATCTGTCCCAGAAGAAAAATTTGAAGATGAATTTGGATTTACTTTTAAAGACTTAACAGACTGGTGGAATAAGTCAGTACTAAAGCTGGAGGTGTAACCCTAATTGGTAAGGGAGTGGTCTTGAAATTAAAAAAAAAATTTAGTGTTATGAATCCTTGGACATCTAATTACAAATCACATTAGGGTAATGTGGGACTAGGAAGAGCAATAGCATATTATACTGCTAATTGTATTCCTGTATTACTGCCACTTAACGATACCCAAAAATACGATTTAGTAGTGGATAAAGATGGAAAGTTACTACGAGTATCTGTAAAAACAACTTAGTTTAGAAAAGAATCTGGAAACTATGAGGTCCTATTGAAGAATTGTGGAGGTTCTTCTGGAACTTCTAAAACTAGACCATTTGACAATACTAGTTGTGATGTACTATTTATAGTGACGGTAGAAGGAACTATGTATGAAATTCCTACAAGTATTATTAATGTTAAGAATACTCTTACGTTAACAGACAAGTGGGATAAATATATAGTAACATTAGATTGGGGTACGAGTGCTCAGGAGGAAACTTCTGAAGTAGAAGCTGGCTAATTCGGGGAAGGTATCAGCCCTATAAATGATAATAATCCCGAGCTAAGTGGAATTAATTCCTAAATGTGTACAGACTATACACCAGCTACCTAAGTCAGTAATGATATGGTAAAGAGATAGTCGAGCTACTCATATGAGTAGTAGGAAAACCACCAGTAGTCGGTAACACGGCGTGCGGGTTCGAGTCCTGCCACCTCCGCATAGGAAGTACTGCTGGTGCACAAGTGAGTACAACGTAACACCGAGGCTTTGTTATTAGAGTCTATTAATAACATGTAAGTTTAGCCCTTGTATTAAGCGTATCTTTATTGCCTAGGCTACGTCGGGTGTGGGTCAGGCGTAGCGACCTTCTTTTACAGCTGGGGTTAGAAGTAAAAGTAAACCCCAGCTTCATGCGGGCTTAGTTCAGTTGGTTAGAACGTCGGTCTCCAAAACCGAATGTCGGGGGTTCAAGTCCTTCAGCCCGTGCAAACTTTTAATATTTATGAGGAAAAGATTGTTAATTGTAGCGTTGGTTGCGGGATTGCTTCCAACGCTTTTTTTCATGTACTGAAAATCAGAGAGCAAGACAGTTTGGAGGTACTCTAACTATAGAATTACCTCCTGGTGAAAAGCTAGTGATGGCTACTTGGAAAGAAGTCGATCTGTTCTATTTAACAGAACCAATGGATAGCAACTATACTCCTAAGAATGGTAAAATTTGTAATTTACACTTCGAATCTTCCATTCATGCCTAAGAGTATGGATGTGAGAGGGATCGATATACTCACAGTAATAAGAAGCGTGACCTTGCTGAAAAGAAAATCTTCGAGTCAGTCAAACCTACACAATTGTGTTTGGGAATATGCCGAGGTTCTCAATTCTTGTGTGTTATGAACGGTGGTATTCTTGTGCAGCATTGTTGGAATCATGCCATAGGATATACGCACGAGATTAGTGATGGCGATACACTATATCAGATTACATCAACACATCATCAAATGCAGTATCCCTATAATCTGAATAGGGTAGATTATGATGTGTTGTTTACAACAGAGAAGATCTCATGAGTATGTAGGAGAAAAAATAGACCAGGATACCATTATAAAGAACGGAGAACCTGAAATTGTTCTATATCACAAAGAGGGTTTCCCTAAGTGCCTTGCAGTACAAGGACATCCAGAGATGATACCGGACTCTCCTGTCGCAAAAATGATTAGTGATCTTGTAAAACGTTTAGTAGATGAGAATAAATAATATAACTATAGGAGCAGATCCTGAATTGTTTATCATAAATGAGAAAACAAAGAAGGTTGTGTCTTCTATTGGATTGATCCCTGGAGAGAAGGGAAATCCTTATGTAGCAGCAGATATGCCGAGTGGATTTGGGTTGGAAACCGACAACATCGTAGCGGAGTTTAATATACCTCCTGTTAATGATAGGATATCCTTCATAAACAACATTGAGTATATGAAGGCATATATTGATAAATTTGTTAAGAACATTAATCCCGATCTCGGAATACTCTGTGCAGCATCGAAAACGGTAGACGCTAGTCAATTGAGAAGTCCTCAGGCTAAACTCTTTGGATGTGATGTAGACTACAATGCTTATACAGAAGAGGCTAATCCTAAACCAGAAGGAAACAAAACTAACCTCAGGAGCTGTGGCTTCCACATTGGGTATGCTAATAACAACATTGACACATCTGTAGCATTGGTTAAGTACTTAGATATGTATCTTGGCATTCCATCTGTTGTGAGGGATAGGGATAAGAGAAGACGTTCTTTGTATGGTAAGGCAGGATGTTTTAGACTCACTCCATATGGTGTAGAGTATAGGGTATTGAGCGGTGCTATGATGAAGGATGTAGAAACTTTGAACTTTGTATGGGACCAGCTTTCAAAAGCAATATACCACTGCTCTAAAGGAAGTACTCTCATAAGTCCTGCGATTGCTTGTAGTGTAATAAACAATAGTGATTTAGAACTTGCTAAGAGAGTTATCTCTGAGTATAACATCATATAACCTATGTGTGGAATTGCTGGAATTATTAATCAAACTCCGAGGGAGTTTGATTATTCTACGTTTTGTACCTTGGGCATTGCTAATGATGCCCGAGGTGGAGACTCTTGTGGTGTCTTTATAGACGGTAAATGTGATTATGGTGTTGACAAGACTAAATTGTTCGCTAACTATTTTCCGGATAGTGACTTTTTGAACAATGTTAAGACAGCTAGAATAGCTCTCTTGCACTGTAGAAAAGCCTCTGTTGGGGTAATATCTAAGGAGACAGCTCAACCAGTTGTCTTAACCGAAGGTGGGGTTGTAAAGTTTGTAGTAATCCACAATGGAACTATCTACAACTACAAGGAACTTGCTGAGAAGTATATTCCTGATATTGACATTACTGGATTAACTGATTCTCAGGTCATGGCTAGAATCTTTTATTACGCTGGTTATGATGTACTCGATGAATATAATGGAGGGTCAGCGTTCGCTATTGTTGATTATCGAGGAATTTCTCCAAGAGTACTTCTGTTTAAGGGAGCTTCTAAAAAGCATACCTATTCCAAGGAAGCGGAGGTAGAGCGTCCATTGTATTTCTGCATAGACAAAGCCAAAAGGGAGTTAGTATTCTCTTCTATTGGAATCTATCTGCTTGCATTGAGGAAAGATTGTACAACGTATTCAGTTCGGAGCAATGAGCTTCTAGAGTTTAGTGGATCTGCTCTAGTAACTATTAAGGAGTATAGTAGAGAGAAATGTATCCAAACTAAAGAAGTAGCAGTAGTTCCAACATACAATGCCTTTCCATACAGCAGGGACTATCTCGGAAAGTGGGATGACTATGATTATTCTGATGACACTTTTGTTTATGACAATTATCTTAGCTGCAATTTGTTAGATAATACCTATTCCTATAAAGGGAAACGTATCCATGGCAAGCTGTGTGTCAATAGATTTGGTCGTGTTGAATCTAAACAAAAAAGAGGAATAGACATCTGGTTCTTTAATGGAGTTGCTATGAAGAATAGTAACTGCTTTAAGTTCTTAACGAGACTTAGGAAAGAAACTAGATTGTCTGAAAGCAAGTTTAGCAGGAAATTTGAGAATGTGATTAGGTACCTTAGTGTTGATGGAGTTTTCTGTCGAGGAGATCTATGGTATAAGACCATTTCTCCTACTGGATCTATTCTATTTACAGGTACACTTCAACAGCTAACATCTGTAACTACCACTCAATTTTGTTCTGGAATGAGACAATCAACAAGTTATCGTAGAGATACTGAACCATTGGAGTCTAAGTTTCAGGACAAACTAGAACTTAATTTCAAAACCATACGAGAAGAATGCAAGTCTTTGATGAAATAACTAAACAATTTCTACCACTTTCAGAATGTGAACGTGTTGTAGTGAAACATCTTCCCGGGCTGGTCGTATTGGGTTATTCTAGTAGACGAGAGACTGTGGTAGATGTTATGATTGAAACTTCTAGTGGAACGGAAGTCTTTAGGGGAGATAAAGAGCTCTTGAAAGATCACTTAGTGTATAGTCAGAGTAAAGGCATATACATATCTACTATTGATTTTCCAGAAGAAGCTCTTGTTTATGAGACAAATGTAAAAGGACAAGGAGGGTTTCCGTATTCCTTTGATAAAAGATATGAAGCTGTTGAAAGCTTTTGCCTTTTCGATGGAAAACAGAGGGTGCTTGATAAGGATACTGAATACACTCTGTCTAAGTACCTGAAGTATACATTTGGGTTAGAATTTGAAACTTCTATGGGATACATACCAGAGGATATTTGTTTCAGGGACGGACTAATTCCTTTGCGAGATGGATCAATCTCCGGATTAGAGTACTCTACGGTTGTCCTTAATGGTAATGATGGATTGTCTCTTCTAAAACAAGAATTGAAGAGTTTAAAAGAGTATACTGCTTTTAACAAGGAGTGTTCTCTACATATCCACCTTGGAGGGTTTCCATTGGATCCCAATGCAATTATCAGAGCTCAAGCGCTTTGCAGGTTATTGGAAAAGGACATTTCTCAACTAGTCCCACCATTAACCTTTAGAAGTTCTGAATACAAAGCTAATGGAAAGGATTATTGCTCAAAGTTGAGACCATATCGTGACTTTGGTCAGATGTACAAGGATCTTGTGGGAAGACCCTTCCTTGGCGATCTCACTCATCCTAATGACGTTGAGAGGAGAGCTAAATGGAGAATACCTACACGTCGAAAGTAATGGCGTGGCTAATTGGAGACAATTAGAAAAATAAATTGGGTGAATTTAGGGAAACCTAAATAAAATTAGTATATTTGTAATATGAAAAATACAGAATTAAAACGAGGAAGTTATCAAAAATATCCCTATTATAGGGGATAGATGCTATCACCATTTTAGAGGATGATTTTGTTAAACATCAAGATAGATATATGGTAAAATTTCAATGCAGATGTGGAAATATTGATTATAAACGCCTTTCAGAACTAGAGAAAATGCAATTTAAATGTTGTAGAAAGTGTGGAAGGAAAAATAATTATCCAGATAAGCGAAAGTCCAGAGGCTATTTTGATGAAAACGGAATGCATGTTGTATGGTTATCCTCTATAAAAGATAATCTTATTCGTGGAGGTAAAATTATTGATTGTAGTGTGACCTTGGAAGATCTATATAAAGTATTGCAGAAGCAAAACTTCAAATGTGCTTATACAGGTATAGACCTACAAGTAGTAGATACTCCGAAAGGGGAATCCAATGCTTCAGTTGATAGAATTGATTCTGACAAAGGATATGAAATTGGAAATGTACAGTGGGTATACAAACCCATTAATATCATGAAAAATGGATTATCCGACTCTGATTTCAAAAATTTATGTTGCAAAGTTGCTGATTTTACAAGGCAATCCTAAGCCGAGCTAGAGCTTAACAACTCTAGAAGGTTCAGAGACTAGGCACTGAAACTCTATTAGGAGAATATAATGTGCCCACGAGCGCCCAACATCTCATGTAGATGATGATATAGTCCGATACCTAGGGGAAACTCTAGGATGCAAGATAAAGAACTTGCTATAACATTTGTATTATTGGGTAAACTTCATCAACCTTATCTGTTACAAAGTAAACAAGACTATTGAATTTAGACTGCTTCGTCCTACCTATAATTTTAAGAAGATTGAATTGTGGCTATATATCTTCAATGCTATTTTAATGTATGCAGAAGATTTCAGTAATTATATAGATAGCCGTATAAATATCCAGACTCTTCTTAAAAGGGTTTATCCAGAACCTATTGCCAAGTCTGTATTCATGGGTACAGTAAGACTGAGAGCTCTTGTTGCTAATCAGTCTGCTAATGGCGATTATATAGGGAATGATGTCGATTTCGAGAATGAGTTGTTTCCTAATAATTTAACCTTTTGATCTATGGAATGGTATTACATCTTGGGTATAATATCCTATGGCATATTTATCGTTCAGTTTATCTTATCTAATCTTGGAATCTCTGATACTGACCTTGACGTGGACTTTGATGGAAACGTTGATTTCAGTGTTAGTGATCTTCTGTCATTTAAGGGACTGATTCACTTTGCTATGGGATTTTCTGGGTGGCTCATGGTTATAGGTAAAGTCACTGCAATTACGATTGCTATAGCCTGTGTTGCTGGTATTGCTCTTATGTTTATTCTATATCTAGTCTATAAACTATGTATGAAGTTTAATTCAGAACCTACTAGGAAAGAAGGCGATGAGTTAGTGGGGAGGTCAGTAACTATTTATTGTCCTCTTGAGAATGGACTATGTAGCTGTGTTATTTGCAACCCTGATTATATAGAAATAATCTGTAAGGCTGATAGAGAGGTACAGCCTGGAGAAATCCTAAAAATAACCTCTTACAAGGATGGAATTTATTACATTTCTTAAAATAATTTTTTAATTAATGCTTACTTCAAGTTTAATTATCGCGGGAATTATAGTAGTTCTCGTGATCTTGACCCTTATTAGTCTGATGTCGCGCTATCGTCGTTGCGCAAGTGATGAAATCTTAGTAGTGTTTGGTAAAGCTGGCAAGAAGTCAGTAACCAATCCCACTACTGGGAAGAGTGAAACTGTGATTCTTCCTTCCAAGATTATTCATGGTGGAGGTACATTTGTATTCCCTGTGATCCAGGATTGGAGGAAGATGTCTCTTAAACCTATTCAAATTCAGGCATCTGTAGCAGGAGTTTCTAGTCAGATGATTAAGGTTACTATTCCTGTGACTTTAACGACTGGTATTGGAACTACTGACACTCTTATGCAGAATGCAGCAAGTAGATTCTTAACGTCAAGTCCACAAGAAATTTCTGACCAAATCAAGGATATTCTTATTGGTGAGGTAAGAAGTCTGATGGCTACAATGACTATTGAAGAAATCAATGCTGACCGTGTTAAGTTCTTGGGCAAAGCTAAAGAGAATATTGAAACTGAGTTGAACAAGGTTGGTTTCAGTATCATCAATATCAACAATGCTGATATTACTGATGATGCAAACTACATCAGAAATCTTGGTAAGAAAGCTGCTACTAAGGCAGAAGCTCAGGCACTTGCTGACATTGCTGAAGAGAAGAAGAAAGGAGACATCCAGATCGCAGATACTGAGAAGGAGCGTCAAATTGCTGTAGCAAATGCAGAGAAGGAAAGAGCCACTCAGGTAGCTGAAACTAAGCAACAGCAAGAGGTACGTGTAGCTGAAATTAACCAGGAGAAGGAAATCAAGTTGGCAGAAGCTGACAAGGTTAAGGAATCTGGTGTAGCAAATCAGCAGGCTGAGAAGGCAGCTAATGTAGCTAAGGCACAGGCTGAAGCAGAAGCAGCTACAGCAGCTCGTAAGGCAGAAGCAGTAGCATCTGTAGCTAAATCTGAAGCAGAAGCAGCTTCAGCTCAAGCAGAGGCAGAGGCTCAGAAGCAAATTCGTATGGCTAAAGCCGAGCAAGAGCAGGAAGCAGAAACTCAGAAGGCTATCAATGAGCAGGAAGCTAAGGTTGCAGAGTATGAATCTCTGAAGAGACAGCGTGCGGCTGAGGCTGACAAGCAAGCTGGCGTAGCTGAACAGACAGCAACCATTGAAGTATCTAAGGCTAAGGGAGAAGCTGCTAAGGCTGAGGCAGAAGCACAGCGTGTAGCAGGTGTATCTAAGGTCAATGCAGAAATGGAAGTTGCTAAGACTCGTGAGGAAAAGCAAGTTGAAGTTAATGAGGTTGCAGCTAAGGCAACTGAAGCAAAATTGCACGCCGAAGTAATTGTTCCTGCTCAGAAGAAGAAGGAACAAGTTACAATTGAGGCAGAGGCAATCAAGCAGAAGGCCATCTTGGAAGCAGAAGCGGAAGCAGCTAAGATTACTAAGGAAGCCGAAGCGAAAGCTCAAGCTACTCAGCAAATCATGGAGGCAGAGGCTGAAGGTACCAAGAAGAAACTGTTAGCTGAGGCAGAAGGTAAGAGAGCATCTCTTATGGCTGAAGCTGATAAGATTACTGCAATTGAGTTAGCTCCTGCTAAGGCAGTTGAGAAGATGATTGAGTGTGGTATGACTCCGCAGATGATTGTACAGTATAAGACTGTTGATCAGCTTAAGGGTATTGCCGAAGCATCTGCTCAGATGTTTGAACACGTTCATCTTGGTGAGGTTACTGTGTATGGTAACGAGAATACCGCAGGTAACTTCATGGCTAAGACTGCCGAGAACTTGAATCCTGCATTGGATCTGCTCCGTAGCATTCCTTTGAAGGAGACCTTCAAGGATATGTTTGGCAAGAAGGCTATCGAGACAAAGCCAGAGTCAGAGGAGAAGCCTGAAACGTTTGAAGAAGTGAAGTAATTTCCTTCAACAAGCTATCTTTTGATTAACACTTTTTAACTTGGGATAGTTATTAAGAGTTATTATATTTACTTTCTATTATCCGCCATTTTATAGGATATGTGGTGTAATGGTAGCACACTTAATTTCTAATTAAGAGGTTCGAATCCCAAAAGTAAGTGTTCTGACAGTAGGGCGAGTGGTTATAGCGTATAGCACTATAAAACTTTTCGAAGAGAGTCCGAAATGACCTGAAAAACTAAATTGCCCTGCTTATAGGCACCCGTAGCTCAACTGAATAGCAGCAACGCCCTTCTAAGGCGTAGGTTGTGGGTTTGAATCCCACCGGGTGTACCAAATTTAAGACCTTATATCTACTCCTAAGTTCAACAGCTTAAGCAAATATTCGTAATCTTACTTTGATTCGAAATTTATTATTCGTATATTTGAACAAATTATATGAATTATGAAAAGTAAATGGGAATCAGAGAAAGAAAACTTAGAACAATTGATATTAGTCGAAAAATTAAGCTATGAAGAAATAGGAAGAAGATATAATTGCAGTGGATCTAATATTAAAAAAGTTGCACTAAGACTTGGAATTGAACTTCCACAAAGAAGAGTTGTTAACGATAGAGAAACTTTCAATAAAGGAGTTATAAAGGTTCCTACAAGAGTCTGCGCGAACTGTGGAAAAGAATTTAAAAAGGTAAGTGGATATTCCAATAAGTTCTGTTGTGCTGAATGTGGACTAGAATATAATCATAAAATAGGCTATCAAAAAATACTAGATGGGGATCCTTCTATAATGCGAGCCAATTATATTCCTAAACATTTCAAAGACGATATACTTCAAGAACAGGGAGGAGTTTGTGCTATATGTGGAATGAAACCAGAGTGGAATGGGAAACCTCTAGTGTTTGTTCTGGATCATATAGATGGTCACGCTTCTAATAATAAGAGGGATAATCTTAGATGTATATGTCCTAACTGTGATTCACAATTAGATACTTATAAATCTAAGAATAAATGTGGAGAAAGAAGTTATTATCGTTATCGGAAATATGATGAAGAAACTAAGATAGGAAAATGAATAAAATAGAATTTAAAACTCTGGTAGTAGATTTGGACAAGAAAGAGTGCTATTTAGAGGGAGTAGAAGTAAATCTTACTAAAACAGTATATAACCTATTGGTATTCTTTCTAAAGAATAGAGATAAAATTTATACAAGAAAGGAGATTATGCAAGCTGTATGGGACTCAGAAGTTTCCTTAAGAGCAGTTGACACTACTGTTTCAAGGCTTAGAAAGAAACTTGGTGACATAGGCAAGTATATAACTACTAGACTAGGATTTGGTTACGGATTTAACACGAACTAATTACTAGACATAACAAGAACACTTGCAGCAAGTATTCTCTTGCATTATAAATCAAGCTAAGTTGGTTAATAGCTAGCTGGACTAGTCCAATGATGTTGAAGGTTAATACATTCCTACTGCTCTTTTGATGGTTAAAAGAGAGCTGACTCTTAGTTAGATTAGATAAGTAGGTAATCTAGCAAAGGTGTTCTAAATTTTGGGGTCGTGGCGTAACTGGTAGCCGCAACAGATTTAGGATCTGTCGCCTTCGGGTGTGAGGGTTCGAGTCCCTCCGGCCCTACAAACTTTTAATAGTAATATAGATGAAAAGATTAATTTTTATTTTCATGGCTATGATATGTAGTGTGGGAATGTTTGCAGAAACTGTAACGATTTCAGAGGATTGTTTCAAGAATCTCCCTGAAGAAACTCAAAAGTATGTGAGAGAAAATGCTGTTGTAAGCGATGACAATGACGATTCCAGCATAGGAACCGAAATTGGAATAGCTGTCAATGAGACATTCAAAGCAATTAGTGACAATACAATAAAGTTAGCAGAGTCCAATTTAGGGAAGTCTGCTATTTTTATGCTATCTTGGAAAATCCTGTACAAGGACATAATTGGACTTATAGTAGGATTCTTCCTATTAATCACAGTTGCTGTAATTATGGTTAAAGTATTGAACCAAATTAAGGAAACAGACGAGAAAAACAATGGAGACTTTACTGATACCTCCGCTGCTAGGGTGATCATAGGCTGTATAACTTCCATTATGTTCTTTATTGCTTCCATGTGTTGTATATTCTAAATATAACTTAAATGAGTACACCTAACATTGTTTGGCTTAAGAACGGAAGAGTCCTTAAGCAAGTTGATGACACGATTCAGATAATTGATAAGTTACCTAAACGTGTTTACACTATGAATTTTGATCCCGATCGTCATGAAATCTTTTTGGAAGATTTTGCTGATGAATTTCATTTCGATTTCAAGATTTACGGTATGGAATCGAAGCTGATAGAACATATTATGACTACCTTCGAGAACACAACTTCCAATCTTGGAATTTTGTTCAATAGAGTTAAGGGAACTGGTAAAACTATTACTGCTAAAATTATAGCAAATAAAACTAAGCTTCCTGTAATTTTGATTAATGCTCCGTATCCTGGACTTGCTGATTTTATTTCTAAGATTAACAGTCCTTGTGTGTTATTCTTTGATGAATTTGAGAAGAATTTTGATACAGGAAAAGGATATGATCTTGAACTTCTATCCATAATGGATGGTGTATTTAACAGTCCTTATAGGAGAGTCTTTCTCTTGACTACAAACAAGTTGTACATCAATGAGAACTTCATTGGTCGCCCCTCAAGAATCAGATATAAGAAGTCATTTGGAAATCTGTCCACAGACGTAATCATGGAGTACTTGAATGATTGTCTAGAGGATAAGAGTAGAGTACAAGAAGTACTTACCTTCATTGATTCCTTAGCTATATCTACGATTGACATTCTTAAGAGTATAGTTGAGGAGCTTAATATTCATAAGTGCTCTATCAATGATTTCAAGAACTTCATAAACGTAGAACAAGCGCAATATTCCTATTCTGTTCAGTATAGTTATTACAACGCAAGTGAAGAAAACTCTGTTGCTATCTTCAGGGATACTTTGGCTAAGGTTGGTACTAAGGATAAGGACAGTGAGGGTAAAGAATATACGCTTGATGAAGATGATCTTGATATTTATCGTAGACGAGTAAGCTCGATGACTGCCGCAGACTTGTTAAGACCCGGAGACCCGTTTGGAGGTTATGGCTTAGTAGTTGAACCTCTTACTGCAGATGGTATTCTTGTGACTGAAACAGGAGATGGTGATAGGTATTACTTCAAGATACTCAACTTGGAGAACAGACCTTCGCTGTATAGAGGCGGTCTTGCATTCTAATAAATTACTGAGTACTAGGAGTATTCTTAGCACTTTATGCTGGGATGGCGGAATTGGTAGACGCATCAGACTTAAAATCTGATGGGCAGTAATGCCCGTGTGGGTTTGAGTCCCAGTACTAATATTCCAAAGATTTTTATATGAAACTTCATTTGAATCAATACAATTGTAGTGATTGGGAGGATATATGTCTTCCAACACATAGAAGTATGAGGTCTTCTGTAAATAGACATAGCAAAAGACTAAAATATCAGTACGGTTATTGTTACTGGGATCATTTTAATAGAAGTTTCTATAGATGGATAGATAACTTCTTGGAAAAGTCTGTTGGAAAAGACTATCAATACGTGTTTAAAAAGATAAGAGAACGGTTCTCTCCGTCCATTAAAACTACTACATGGGTATGTTGATGAGCATGAAGAGACTCCTGGCGAACGCTGGCCTAATGAGTATTACTTTGACGATGATAGGGTTCTACAAAAGCGAGAACGTAAGGGAAGGAAAAATAAACTCGTAAAAATAACTAAAATGATCCCAACCCCTCTTTATAAGATAATAGATTCCAGTTGGAGAGTTAATGCCTACATCTATGGAAGAATTGGTTACAGACGATATAGACATATTATGGACTCTGGAGGTTATATCAATAAAACACTAGCCATAAAACTAAGGTTTGAGCTAGCTTCTAAGGGCATAAAACCTGACGACTATATATCTCCAGTGTACAAGTGTGATAGCTATACTTGTGAGCGAGGTTCCAAAGAATGTTATAGGTACTTTGCTGAACAAGCAAAGATGCGAAGGAAACTTGAAAGGGAACAAGAAAAACGAAAAGAGGAAGAAAATAAGTGGATCCTCTATAAAATAGAGGCTAAGAGAAAGGAAAAAGAGGAACAACTGAATATCATCACTCGTGATAGACTAGGATTCAACGAGGATTCGTTTAAAGGAGAATTTTATCATGGACAAAAACGTAAGCGAAAGAATAAAATCCAACCAAAAGCTGTTGGAGCTTCTGAGGGAAACTCTGTGCAAGAATCCAGAGCTTAGATTTATTCAAGCTCTGTGGTCTTTAAAGATTATTGATTCCAAGGTTGAAGAAGGCGCAGGACACGAAATCATAGTGCCTGTAGATAGGTTCTATGAGGAACCTTCTGAAACTCTCAAGAGAATAGGACATGGTGAATAAGGGATTATAGTAGCTAAGCTCCAAACCTGAATCCCCCTGGTGTAAAATCCTACGGTCCACGATGTAATGTCAAGAGCGCAGTTAGGGAGCTTTTTAATTTATTAGTATGAAATATAAAGGTAAAGTAGATGGATACTACCTTGTAAATTATTTAGCAGATATGGAAAGCAAATCTTTTATATGTCAATGTGATAGTCCAGAGCATCAATTAACATTTAACTACTTCCCTGAGAGAGGAGGGGACGTTTATCTTTGGATTCACTTAAAACCAGACTCCTTCTGGAAACGTATAAAGAATGCTATTAAGTATATTTTCGGTCACCGTTCCATATATGGGGATTTTGACGAATTTATATTTAAGAAAGAAGATGCTAATAAGTTACAAGCAATAGTAGACTATCTCAAATCATAAGGTTTAAGCCCCTGTGAGAGTAGTCATATACTCTTGCAGGGGCTATTTTTTTTTAGATTATGACAGTTGGAAGTTTATTTTTACTAATTGTACTACTAGTAGTTATAATATTAGTAGTAGCGTACTTACATTACAAGTCGAAACGCAATCAGTATAAACGTAGAGGATATTGGGATCTTTCTGATATTAAGTATCTTGATTCTGTAATGGAAGTTTTTGGATATTTTATTATATTCTGGGTTATAACATTTCTATTATACACTGTAATAACTAACTGGAGCGTATCTATATTATGAATTATACATTGATATGTGATGAATGAAATTTGGAAGGATATTAAGGATTATGAAGGTTTGTATCAAGTTAGTAACATAGGTAATGTGAAAAGCCTTGCAAGAGTCGTTTCACATAAGATAACTGGTCATAGAACCATCCCAGAAAAGATTTTAAAACCAAATTCGGATGGTGCAGGATATTTGTACGTATCTTTGTCGAGGGATGGAAAGAAGAAAAATCCAAAGATTCACAGGTTAGTAGCTGAGGCGTTTATACCTAACCCAGAGAATCTTCCACAGGTCAACCATATTGATGAGGATAAGTCAAACAATAGAGCTACTAACTTAGAATGGTCAACAAGCCTTAATAATCTAAATTATAGTAATGTAATTGAGAAAGGTAACTCTGCTAGAAAGAAGAAAGTTATCCAGAGATCATTTGATGGAGAAGTAATAGCAATATACTCTAGTATGGCTGAAGCTGTTAAGACGATAGGAGTAAATAATCACTCTTTGATTTCTATGTGTTGCTCTGGAAAACGTAAATCTGCTTACAATTATTTATGGGAATATGGATAATTATACGATATACACAGATGGAGCTTATAGCTCAGTCAAAGACCAAATGGGAATTGGAATAGTAATTTTAAAAAATGACCGTCCTATCTTAGAATATTCTAAAATGTTTTTGGAAGGTACTAATAATAAAGCTGAAGTTGCTGCTATGATAATTGGGCTTAGACTCATAAAGAATCCGATTGACTCTCTCACTATTATATCCGACAGTATGTATTGCATAGGGTGTGCATCTCTTGGTTGGAAAAGAAAGAAGAATGTAAAGCTGTGGGAAGAGTTCGATAAACAATTCGAACGTGTTAAACAACTATGTCCAAATGTCGAATTTAAACACGTTAAAGGACATAGTGGTGATAAGTGGAATGAACGTGCAGATAAATTGGCTGTTGCAGCCTCGCAGAAATTATGAAACTAAGAAAGAATAAGAACAAGAAGTTAATTAAATCAGCTATGAAGTTCCAGCCTTGGGACTTTGGATTTAACTTGGAAATTGAGAGAGAAATGCTGAATAGAATGTATGAGTTCTATTCTAGTGATAAACCTGTAGCTGTAGGGTCAGAAAGAGTTGCTAGAGAAGTGAAACTTGCTATTAAACTTCTTGGGATTATCATGGAGGAAGATAGTGCTGTTTCATGGGGAGGACTTGGTAATCCCAACAAATGGACTCTGGTTAAGTACGTCAACATTAAAAATGCTAGTAGATTTGGAACTTTTCTCAAATTAGAGGAACCAACAATGAGAGATTACTTGCGTCAAGCAAAGGCTTGGTACCTATATAATAAGTTAAGGCTGTACAGAATGCAGACATGGTGGGATTAAAACTATTGAAAAGAATATTAACACATAAGTTTTGGGTAGCCTATTATTGTTTTCAGGTTGGCTTATATTGGCAAGGAATAATGCATGATTTGTCTAAGTTTAACTGGACTGAGTTTAGTCGCTCAATAAAGTATTGGGATGATAAAATCAGTTTCTTGGCTAATGAGAGAAACATCAATGGCTATTCTGAAACATTCTTGCATCATAGAGGAAGAAATCCTCATCACTATGAATATTGGATTCATAGTCTTGATGATGGAGGCATTCCTGCTGAGATGCCAAGGAAATATGCTATAGAGTTAGCTTGTGATTATCTAGCCGCCTGCAGAACTTATGGAGGAAATCCTAGAAATGAAATAGATTGGTGGAAGAAGTATAGTCCTAAAATTAAAATGGATATAAATACTAAATCTTACATCAATAATATATTTCAAGGATTCTATGAAGGAAAGAGCCTAAAAGAGGCTGTAAAATATGCAGATTTACTTAATACAAAAAATCAATAATAAAGATGAAAAGAAATTAACAAACAGGTAGTTTATAGAGAAAGCAAGAAAAGTTCATGGAGATTTCTATGATTATTCTAGAGTTAATTATTAGGGGAATAAGACTAAGGTAACTATAATCTGCCCTATTCATGGAGAATTTTAGTAGACTCCTAGCGACCATTTGTCTGGTAGAGGATGTCGTAAGTGTTCTTATGAACAGAGGGGAATAAACAGCCGAATTTCCTAGGAAGAATTTGAGCGCAGAGCTTACATTAGATGGGGAAGTAGATTTAAATATGGGAAATACACTGGTATGCATTCTTATATTGAAGTTACTTGCCCTAAACATGGTATCTTCCTAGTTACTCCTCATAATCATTTAATGGGATGTGGATGCCCTAGGTGTTAGGAAACTTCTGGAGAATCTCTTATTAGGAAATACCTAGAGGATAATGAGTATTCCTATAAAAGTTAGGTCAGAATAGTGCTTCCCAAAACTATAAATGGAATAAATATTATTATACCTGACTTTGTAGTTTTTGCTAATAACAAGAAGTATATAATTGAATACAATGGAGTACAGCATTATCAATATATTCCGTTCTTTCATTCAGGAGGAGTAGCTGATTTCAATAAATAGTAGACTAGAGATAATCTGCTAAGAGCTTTATGTAAGAGATCTAATATTAAACTTATAGAAGTTGATTATAGACTCTCTGATGAACAAGTTATTAATCTTTTAAATAAAGAACTAAATGAAGTATAAGAAAAAGTTAAAGAATCTCGAACTAGCCAAGGCTTGGTGGGATAAACAAGATCAGAAGTATAAAGATGCAACCACTCGTCCTGGAGGCATCAAACAGAGGGTAATTACTGGGGCATAATGGTTAAAACTATTAAAATTGTAAAAGCAAACTCTAAGTGGCATCTGGAGTTTGATGGCAAGATATATCCTATAAAGGAGTCAGACTCTGGAATAATGGATATACTTAAGCCTAGTGATAACCAGATCTGTATAATCACAGATACTTCTAATGAAGAGGCACTGTGTTACTTCTTAAAAGAAGATGGCAAGTTGAAGGTCTATACTTACCCTGATGAGGTACTTCGTATTGAATCAACAGTGGACTTAGGCTTCTTTAAGAAGCTGATCAATGGAGTGAAATACTATTTAATTCCTGTTCGATGAAGAGAGTTGTCATTACTGGGATAGGAATATATTCCTGTCTTGGTGTTGGTAAGGAGGAAGTTCTGAAATCACTTCGTAGTGGAAAGTGTGGACTTGTCGCTGATACACCTAGGACTGATATAGGATTTCGATCTACTCTCACTGGTAAGTTACAGGAGCCTTTCATTCCGAGACCACTTCAAAGATTCATGTCAGATGAAAGTAAATATGCTTACGTGGCAGCATCAGAAGCACTTACTGATTCAGATGGTCTTACAGATTGTGGTGTTATTATTGGAAATGATAGTAGTTCTAGAGCTATGGCTGAATCCATTGATATGTGGAGAAAGCACACCAAAACATCAAAACTTGGACCAACTCATGTCATTAAGACTCTAAATTCCAATCCTACAGCAGTTATTACCAACCTTTTTAAGTTGAGAGGAACGTCATTCTCTGTTGGAGGAGCTTGTGCCTCTGGAGGTCATGCTATAGGAGTTGCATATGCTCTTATAAAGCAAGGAATTGAACCAGCAATACTATGTGGAGGATGTCAAGAGGTCAATGAATATTCAGTATTTGCGTTTGATGCTCTTGGAAACTTCTCTGTTAGTCCAAATCCGGAGGAAGCAGTGAGACCTTTTGATGAGATGAGAAGTGGATTAGTTCCTAGTGGGGGAGCTGCTTGTCTAGTTCTAGAAGATCTCGACTATGCGCTCTCTAGAGGAGCTAAAATATACGGAGAAATAATTGGGTATGGTGCTACATCCTCTGGAGAGTTAGTGGTTAGTACTACTGAATCTCAAATATCTTGTATGAAGAAAGCTTTGGGAGATGTATATCCGGAAGATGTTTCTCTTATAAGTGCTCATGCTACTGGTACTAGGGAAGGGGATAAAATAGAAGCTGATGCAATAAAAGTAGTGTTTGGAAACTCTCCCTATATTAGTGCTACTAAAGCACTAACTGGGCATGAGATGTGGATGGCTGGCGCAAGTGAGGTGATATATTCTCTTCTTGCAGCTAGAGAGGGATTTATTCCTCCAAACATAAATACTGCTGACTTTTCAATGGGATTGAATATTAGAAAAGAGTTAGTAGAAACCAAACCTAAAATGATACTAAGCAATTCATTTGGGCTAGGAGGAACTAATAGCTCTCTGTTAATTAGTGTAGAATCATGAGAGAAGAAGTTATAGCTAGTATAATCAACTTCATTACTTCCGATCTTGGGTATCCAGTAGAGCTAGACGAAAAGTCTAGTCTAGCTAATGATGCTGGGTTAGACAGTCTTGATGCTATAGACCTTATGGGGTATGTAGAAAGGACGTATGATGTTGAAGTTACTGACGAGGAACTTTCTATATTGAAAGAACCAATCGGAAGTATTGCTGACTTTATATGTAAGAAGTTAGAGAAATGAACCATAAAATTTACCTAAAGGTTGTAAAGGGTCGTTGGTATATATCTCTTGGAGCCAAAGGGTACAAGTCCACTTTCGAGTTGGACGAAGCTCTGTCTGAATGGATTAGCAGAGATAGTGCCACTATTACCTTTACGTCAGAAAAAACTCCTGACTCTGTTAGGAAAGTTGTAATACGTTATGAGAATGGAAAGCCTGTCATGGACTTCTATGATCCAGACTCTAACGAATTACTAAGATCCGTTAAACAGTGCCCTAAGATCTTTATTGATTATGTTATAGATAAGGAGTTCTATATCAATTATAATCCTGAATGGTAATAGAAGAAAAGGACTTTAGACTAACTCCTGTTAGTGACTCTTGCCCTAAGTATGATCTTGAGTTACTATACAAGGTTCAACCTAAGGGAAAAGAAGCTAGGCTAGAGTTCAAGAACGTCGCCTATGGCATTGGTCTAGAATATGCCATTAAGAAGATAGCGCACTACAGAGTGTGCTGTAAGCATAATGAGGAGTCAATTAGGCTTCTGACTTACTTTGAAGAATTTAAAGAGGAACTAGATTCACTTAAAGCTTTATGCGGCTTGTAAACGTTCACGATCTTAAATATTCACTAGATTGTCTGTGCAGCTGTCTTGATAAACTCTACAGTATAAATAGTGGAGGATGTTGTTACGTTGCATATCTGATTGCTTGTCACCTTGACAAACTAAGGATTAAGTATGATCTTGTTATCTACGATTACAAGAGGAAAGACGAAGCCTGTATTAACAGCGAAGTCCAGAATATGTGTCTTCCAAACTCTGTTACTGGAAAACAAACCTGTGAACATTATTGCATCTCCATCTCTGGTGGAGGTGTTGTAAATGAAGGTGATGTTACCTATCTCAAGAAGTATGTTGTAAGAGACATTACTAGTAGAAACCTCAAATGGTTATATAGGAATGGAGATTGGAATGAGATGTATAATCGTGATGACAATGAGTATGTGAAAGGTATGATTAATTCATTTTTCTCAAAATATGAAAAGAATAATTTATCCAATCACTAAGACAATGGTTTGTCCTAGATGTAAGCGAGTGTGTCAACATATCTTGTATGATTACAAGTATGTTATTTATAAAGTACTAAGTGTGGTAATATACACGCATGAAACAAGAAAATGTTAAAAGTCCTTCTAAGGCACCTCAGCGTGAAGAAGATCGCTGGGTTGATGTTCACGACGATGAACTGATGATTGAGTTGGGAATCCGTCCTCCACACGCTGCTCCGAGAGACAAGAATGTGTGGACAAAGACTCCATATGAGAAGAGAGTACTACGATCAGAACGTTGCAAACACAAGGAAAGAATTCATTTCCACAGTGTTCCTCGGAAGAGTATACCAGTGAGAGCAAAGCTTATTATATATCTGAAGAAGAATAAGAAGTTTCCTCACACTACATATTCAACTGAGTGTATGCAACACGAAGTTGGAGATATTCTCTTCAATTACTATTCGAAAAACCGTAAAACTGGATACAATGAGTGTCTAGTTACCAAGTATGTCTATAATGGGAAGACCTATGCCCCGAATGAAAGACCGTTCTGGCCAGGAACCTAAGACGTATGTATACGACGGCTCTCGAATAGAGGTACTACCATATTTCCTCTACGAAGTTTGTATAAATAAGTATTGGAAGTGGGGATTCTGTGTATTAGGAAGTAGGTTCTTTAAGACTGATAGACTATTACACATAAAGTGTCGAAATGCACTTAAATATTATAAGGACTATGTAATTGAGAAAGAAATCTCTCTTATAGGAGCTCCTTACGAATTTATAAGGGAGAATAATCTCCCTGTATATGAACCAAATGTCAAAAAGAAAAAATTTAAGAAAAAATGAAAGAACACGTTAATGTACTTAAGGATTCGTTTGTTGATTACGCAGGTAGAACTCATCACTTTGTGGTTGCAGCAGTAACTAATGGTTTGGTTAATGAGAGTGGTCAACTTCCTCTTATCATCTGCCCAGACGGAATTGAGGCCAACTGTGTAGGAACAGTTGAGAAGGGAATCCGTATTGGTGTTTCCATCTGCAATCCTGAAGACGAGTTTGTTGAGAAGGTAGGCGTGCTAAAAGCAGTAGCTAGAGCGCGAAATTCTGTGCCTGTACTGTATGTAACTGATCCTGGTTATATTAATGAGACCTTGGTAGAGGCTTTCCTGAAGCAGGAAGCTGAGTATCTGAAGGCCAATCCTGATGTCTATATTCAGGGCTATAACGATTCTAAGGAACGTTATCTGAAGAGAAAGAAGATGGAAGGTCTTAAGGAGAATTTCTCAGAAGTAGAGAAGATTGTTGTAGAAGGTGTGCAGAAGGATCCGAAATTCCTTGATAATGTAAACACCTATCTAGCTTGGCTGAACAATCAGAACAAGGGCAAATGCAAAAAGCATGGAAAGCAGTCCTAATTCTTTCTATAACAATTAATCTTGCTTTAGGGTTTATCTTATTAAGTAGACCAAGGAGTGAAGAGCCTGACTTTAGCATCTATACTGAGAGGATAGATTCGTTAGAGTTAGAGCTCTCCACTCTTCGACAAACTCGAGATTCAGTTAGGAGTTCAATTAATACTATTACTATTAAAATAAGTGATAACGAAAAGAACTATGAAGAAATTCGTGATATTATTCTTTCTAATTCTGTCAATGACGACTACGTGTTTTTCACAGAATATCTCAAGCAGAATAGAGAAAGACTCGATAGTATTGATAACCCCTAATCAGTTAAAGGAAGCAAATTTAATCTTTGTTGAACATCAAAAACTTTTAAGAGAGAATGACCTTCTCTTTAAACAAATCTCTAACTATAAGCTAGACAATGAGTTGTTGCTTAAAACAGATTCACTTAGAACTTTGCAGTTGAGAAACTACGAAGGACTAACCGAGTCTTATAGTCTTAAGATTGAACAACTGAACAAGGAGATAAAGAGAAAGAACAATGCTCTATTGGTTTGGAAGGTTGGTGGTGTTACAGTTGGTGTTGGATTATTAGTATGGCTATTGTTAAAATGAATCCTGTTGGGATTGAAAAGGATAAGTTTGGAGTTAAGCTGAAGTTTCCGAACAGGAAGTGCAAGCAATGCCAAAGATACCCTTGCTTTCCCGAGATTGGTAAATGTGCATCTAATTTTGCAGCGTATGGCTGTACTTACTACAGAGATGGCTGCAATGCTGAAGCATGACCATATTAGCTCGATTAGTCGCTAAGGAAGTAGACACTCTAGGATATGTTACTTACGTATTTGAGTGTTTAGATGAAGAGATACTTAAGGATACAAAGTATGTCATGTGTACTAGATACCCAAACTGGAACCATCGCATGATTGACATTGATGAGGTAGGATACCTAAACTTCTTTGAAATCAGAGCTGGTGTAGACAAGTGGTTTGATGGAGAGAAAATGATTCCCTACAATTACAGTGGTATACAATTTGATAAATTTGTATCTAAGCCTAAGGAGAAAGATAAGAACAAGTATATAATGTAGATAACCTATAAAATTTAATTAGTATGAGAAATAATATTGGATTATGACAGTGATGAGAGAAAAACTTATGGAAGCTATAGAGGCTAAGAATAACGACACTAAATCTTTTGTATGGAAACTTGCCAGAAAGTCTGATGAGACTCAGGAGGAAATACGTCTAGTAGATGCTACTCCTGAACAGCTGAATACTTTCTATAAGCATTGTAAGTCCATGCTCTATAGTGAAGATAAGTTAAATCCTGGAAGATATGTCCTTCTGAACATTATCGAGGACCAGAGAAGAAAGTGTAATGTTGAGTTATTCCTTCGTAAGTTAGAGTCTGGAGCACTATGTGCTGATGGAAAGCCATATCCTAGACATCTTTATATTCAAGATATTCGTTCTTGTATGAATGCTAGAAAGGATGAGTTTCCTTCTAACGAACTTGATAGCATTTCTATCGCAACTATTACTGGAGGACTTCCCAGAGAGTTTGAGAGAATTTCTATTGAGGAAGTATTGGATGGAGGTCTTGATAGACTGGGACACTTTGACAACAAACATATCACCTTTAGCTTCATTCTGAACATGGGTGTATATTTGACTCCAGCAGAAATGAAGGAGTTTGATGAGAAGGACAAAGACGGTAATACACGTAGTAAACTTGAAGTAATTAAGGAACGTCTTAATATTAAGCCTACTGTTAGACTTACTGTAAAGCCTACAGGACTTAACTTTAGTGAATTGCGTGCAATGGTTAATCTTAAACCTAAGAAGTATTCTGACCTTACTACTGATCAGCTTACTGTGTTGAGAAACAAGGTATTGTTTAGATTAGAGGACGAGGTTCAGTTCCACATTGAACAGTGGCAAGAAAGAATGCGTCAGATTGAGCTCGTTGCAAACGAAAGAGGTATTACTCTTGATGCTTAATCTGTATTCTTGGTACATAAATTTTCTTCCAAACTGCTGTAATTTAATTAATACATATATAGATGGCTATAGTGCTTTACTATGTATATTGTTAGATTATGCCAGAAATGTTGTTTAAACAACAGACTCGTGACGAAAGACAAGAAGAGGCTAGAGTGAAGTGGATTAAGAGCAAATGCAAGGGAACCTTTGAATTTGCTACTGGTTTTGGAAAAACTTGGACAGCCATAAAGTGTATAAAATCCGTATTGAATAAGTATCGGGATCTTAGGGTACTCGTAGTAGTACCCACCGATAACCTACGGATACAATGGTTACAACATCTTGACAATAATCAGCTTAGTTTAAACTCTGATGTACAGATAGTTAACACTGTCATTAAGAGAAAATGGAAATGTGATATTCTTATTATTGATGAAGCCCATCGTTATGCTTCTGATACTTTTCAAGAAATATTCAACACCGTTGAGTATAGATATATTCTTGGATTGACTGCGACCTTTGAGAGGTTAGATGGTAAACATGAAATCATTGCTAAGTATTGTCCTGTTATTGATAGAGTTACAACAGAAGAAGCTCTCATAAATGGATGGCTATCAAACTTTAAGGAATATCAAGTCCTTATAGATGTTGATGACATAAATGAGTATAAAGCTCTGAATAGTGAATTTGTGGAACATTTTGAGTTCTTTAATTACGATTTTGGTCTTGCAATGTCTATGATAGGAAAGGATGGTTTTAGAAATCGTGCTAAATATAGGGATGCTATATGCAAACCTGGTGCCTCTGAAGAAGAGAGAAAGCACGCATTCAGAATGATAACAATTCATGCAATTGGTTTTATAAGAACCATACAGCAGAGAAAAGCATTTATCAATAATCATCCGAAGAAACTAGAGATAGCTAGGAAAATCATTGAGGCTAGACCTGGTGCTAAGATAATTACTTTCTCTAGTAATGTAAAGATGGCTGAGTCCATTGGATATGGGGTTGTCTACACTGGAAAGAATAGTTCCAAGAAAAAGAACAGAATCACTTTAGAAGAGTTTGAACGCCAAGAATCTGGAGTTATTAACTCTTGCGTGAAACTGAATGAGGGTGCTGACATTAAAGGATTGTCAGTAGCTATTATCCTAGGACTCGATTCGTCAGAAACAAAGTCGATACAGAGAAGAGGAAGAACCATAAGAAAGGAAGGAGATAAACTTGCAGAAATATTTAACATAGTCATTGATCAAACGATTGAGACTAAGTGGTTTGCAAATTCTCATAAAAATAGCCCATTTATCACCATAGATGAGAATGGACTTGATGCAGTATTGCAAGGTGATGAGCCTAAACCGTATGTTAAAAAGATAAAGGATTTTACATTTAGATATTAAAAACATGATTCAAGAAAAGCAAGTGGAACTCTTGGCATTATTAATGATATTAGGAAGTTACGAAGGAAATGAACCAATTGAATATGAAGGGAAGTTATATGATATTGTTAAAATGCGAGAAAGGGGATGTGAATTAATGTCAGAGTTTCTTAGCCCGTATGTAATTAATAAAAACTCGAAAGAGTAGTACCGTATTACAGTTTACAGATGTACCTTGTGCAATTATAACTGTAAACTGATATTGAAAAATTTGACATTAAACTTAGAGGAGGAGATTGCCTTACTCACTAAGTACAGAATTACTCCCAATGAGCTAATGATTGTAAGAACTTTGCTCATACTGCAGGACGAAGATACGGAAGAACTCTTTAAGAGTTATATAGAACTGCTCTATGACTGTGGAACTAAGCTAAGGGAGATATTACTGTCTTTACAGGAGAAGGGTATCATTCTAAAATCATATAAGATTCCAGAGGAAGGGGAAGCATTCGATCCATACTCCATCCCGTTTAACAAAATATTCATCAAGACATTATATAAATGTTCTTTTGAGTTAGGAAAGGAACTGTTCGAGGAATATCCTCAATTTGGATCGGTTCAGGGCAATGTAGTTGGATTAAGGTCTGTTAGCAAAAAGTTCGACTCATTGGAAGATGCTTATTTCAAGTATGGAAGAAACATTGGATGGAACCCTGAACGTCATAATCATATCATAGAGTTAGTTAGGTGGGCAAAAGAGCACAACATCATCAACTATACTCTGGCCAGCTTCATTATAGACCAAAGGTGGCTGGAATTACAAGCATTAAAAGATGGAGAAGGTAATATTAATTATGAATCCGTCAAAATGCTATGATTACTAACTCTCTTATGCACCAAATCACTTTTGGTAGAGAAGGTAAAAACTGGGGTTATTCTATGGGCTTACCTAAACTCGAAGAGGTGATTGATGGAGTAACACAATCTACTTATACTCTCGTATTTTCTCCAACTGGCTCTGGTAAGACTTCATTGGTTTTGTATTCTTATATATACGAGCCATTGATGGAGCATCTAGACGATGGTAACTTCGCAGTTACCTATTTCTCATTAGAGATGTCTGCCGAAATGCTTTACGCTAAGCTCTTGAGTATGTATATCTTTGAGAAGTATCATGTAGAATTGTCTGTAAAAGAGCTATTGTCAAGAAAGAAGAATTATAGACTAAGTGATGAAAACTATCAAATAGTTAAAGAGTGCCTGCCCTGGTTACATCAAGTAGAGCAGGTTGTTAAGGTATATGATAAGTCTCTTAGCGCTGATAGTCTATATTCTACTCTTATGAAAGAGCTACAAAAGAGAGGAACATTTGAAGAAATAGAGAACCGAAAGATCTATCGTCCTAATAATGAGAACCTGGTTCACCTTGTGATTATTGACCACTTGTCATTAGCAAGAAGAACAAATGGAAGAACTTTAAAGGAGGAAATGGACTTAATATCCTCTTACCTCGTTACACTTAGAAATATGTGTAAGATTAGTCCTGTAGTTATTATGCAGGCTAATAGAAGTTCTACTTCTATGGATAGAAGAAAGGAAGGTTTGAATAATCTTAGGATTGATGATACTAAGGATACTGGAGCTCCAGCTCAGGATAGTGAAGTAATCATCTCAATATTTAATCCTCATAGAGAAAAGCTAACTAGCTATCGAGGATATGATATTAAGGCACTTCAGCAGAATTTCAGAGTAATCACTGTGTTGAAGAATAGGTATGGCGAAGCCGATGTAGAAGTGGGTTGTGCCTTCTATGGTCGGACTGGTTTATTTGCAGAATTACCTAGGCCTGAAGAGATATATGATTATGAAAAGTATAGTAATTCAGATTGGCTATTAGATGTAGAAGATAATGTACAAATCACTCAAAAATCTAAATTTATCTTATAATGGCAGAATTAATAGCAATCGTTGGCGAAAGTGGAAGTGGAAAGACCTCTAGTATTAGGAATCTTAATCCAGAGGAAACGTTTATCATCAGTACTACTGGTAAGAGACCTGGAATAAAGGGCGCTAAGAAGAAGTATCCTGATTTAAAGATTGCAGGTAATGAGATTTCTGGTAACTTCTACACCACTGCTAATATTGACAACATAAAGAAGATAATGGCAATTGTTGATAAGAAGATGCCACATATTAAGACTCTGATTATTGACGATTATCAGTATCTTCAAGCTTTTGAGGCAATGGCTAGAGTAGATGAAAAGGGATATGGTAAGTTTACCGACATGGCTAAGCACGCATATGAGGCTCTTAAGGCTGCTATGAGTATGCGTGATGACCTAACAGTGTGTGTTCTTACTCATAGTGAGAATACTGGAGACAATATCAATCCTTACTACAAAATAAAAACTCAAGGTAAGATGTTGGATAGTGTAATTACACTTGAAGGATTGTTTACCTATGTTTTGTTTACTAGAGTTATACAGAATGAAGATAACAAGACCGAGTATAAGTTTGTTACCAATTCTGACGGAACTTGTACAGCCAAGACTCCTATGGGACTGTTCCCTGAGATATTAATTGACAATGACTTAGATCTAGTTATTAATAGAATCAAGGAATATAACGAGGAAGATTAATGGCTGATACAATTAAGAAAGAAACTTTCACTGTAAAGCTCACCTATGAAATGTCCGTTAATACGGACACAGGTGAGATTTTGGAAACAAGACTTATTGATAGAAGTATTGATAATTCTGATCTCAAAGCAGTGAAACCTTCTGCTAAGAAGAAGGTTGTACAAGACGAAGATAAAGAGCCAAAGTTAATTTTGGAGGGCAATAAGTATAGATTGAACAATGCTGCTGTTGAACTCATGGGACTTGACACAGATTCTAAGCTCAACATCAGATATGAGCAAGGAAAGGGAGGTGATGTTCCAGTTATAGGCACAAGTGTTGCCTTTGGGATAAGCTCAGGAAATAAGCTCACGAAATCCAATACAGTTGCTTGTAGAGGACATAATAGGGAAGAGCTAGTCAAGTATGGAGAGGAATTTATTCTTGTTCCTCATCCAAGTAAGCCAGGGTTATTTATACTCACATCCGAGTCTGTTAAACCAGAGCAGTTAATTGGAGATGATAATGTTAGTGTAGAAGGAGGAGAGGATGAGGATCTCCCCTTTGATTTAGATGTAAAAGAATTAGTAGATGACGAAGATGCAAATATCACTGAGATAGATTCAAACTTTTTCAAACTCTAATTTGATTTAATATGTCTGCATTCAATTTTAATTCATTTGCACAAGTAAAACCAGCTAACAGCGTATCTTATCTTAAGCCCTATACAATTAACGACAATGTAACCATTAAAGGAACTGAAATAAAGGAAGGTACTAGTGCCGACGGAAATCCGTGGAAGAGTCTTGTTATTACCTTTGGTAACGACGAGGGTATCTATAACGATAGCACCTTCTTCTTTGATATAAATGACCCTAAGGCAGTAGAAAGAGGTAGCTCTGATATGCCTAATGGAGGTAAGCGTCAGTTACCGAGTAGATGGGAACAAACATGTTATAAATTGGCTGCTATTGGTCATGCCTTCGCTCCAGATCTTATTGAGAAGTTTAGCTCAGTGGTAGATAAGTGTAAGACATTCGATGAATTTATCAAGGCATTTAAGGCCATGATAGACAAAGTTGCTAATAAGACTACTACAAGCATGAAGCTTGTTGGAAGAAACAGCAAGGGACATATGTATGCTACACTTCCTAACTGTGTTGGTATTGCTCAGGCTACTGACGAAAAGAGAGCTGCTTCTAATGGAGTACAGGTCGGAGAATGGTATACATGGATGGTGACTCCGTTTGGTCCAAATCTGTTTTTCTCTTCCTATGAGGAAGCAAAGAAATCTGAGTTGGCTTCTGCCAAGCCGACTGATATGAGCGATGCTGATTCTGCTACAGCCGCTGACGTAGATGGAGTATCAGGAGGTTCTGAGGACTTAGACTTCGAATCACTGCTTGATAATTAATTAGAGCTACCTATTTATCAAGTAGGTCGCTCTGTTTTGGGTTTTACTAGAAATTTACTAAATTTGTATTTTGATAATAAGGAATATGAATGTGGATTTCTCGTTTAAACCTAAGATTACAAAAGAGTTGATCTTGTCTAGGTTTTCTGAGGAGCAACTTATGGAGTATTATCTTCATGTGCCTGTAAAGAAAGGATTGTTTAGATCTCCTCTAAGAAAGGATAGAAGACCTACTTGTAGCTTCTATAGGAATGGATCTAACACTCTAATCTTTAAGGACTTCGCTACTGGACAACATCTGAATATATTTGGGGTAGTCCAAGAGATGTTTCATTGTGATTATTTTGAGGCTCTTAGAATAATTGCCAATGACATGGGGATTGTGCGAGATAAGTCTCTTCAGAAAAACTCTGGAAAGATTAATGAACACCCTGTCAGAATGCAGGATAAGGAAATGTCAAAGATACAGGTAGAGGTACAAGATTTTACTGACTTAGAACTGAAGTGGTGGGGAAAGTATGGAATAACTCTGGAAACCCTTAAACGCTTTAATGTTTATTCCTGTAAACACGTCTTCTTGAATGGACAGTTGGTTGCCAAATCACAACAACACTGCCCTATCTTTGGCTATTATGGTAAGAAGTATCAGGGGATTGAGCTTTGGAGATGTTATTTTCCTAAAAGAACATCCTTTAGATTTATTACTAATTGGCCGAGTAAGAAGATTCAGGGATACGATCAGCTTCCAAAAAGTGGGAAGTTATTAGTGATTACCAAGTCGCTAAAGGATGTTATGTGCTTATATTCATGTGGTATTACTGCGTGTGCACCTAATAGTGAGAACTTGTTTATCTCGGATGCTGTGCTTGAAGAACTAAAGAGTAGATTCGAAAACATAGTAGTGTTCTATGATAATGATAGACCAGGCTTATATAACATGGCTAAAATTAGAAGAGAACATCCAGAACTTGTATATGTCTGCATTCCAAAAGAGTGCGGGAGTAAAGACATTTCTGACTTTTACAAGGATCACGGAAGAAAAGAAACTTTGAACTTAATTAAAAAATTTGTTTTATGGCTAAGGGATAGAAGAAAGACTTAAACACAGCTTGTAGAGCTACTTTTAAAGACGGAACTACTAAGGACTTTAACTCTATGGAGGAAGCTAGTCAAGAAACGGGAGTATCTATAGCAGCTATTAAAATTAGATGCAATAAGCCTGGAGGTAGTGGTAAGGATGGAATAAAGTTTGAATGGCTTGATGATTATACTGCAAGGTATTATCGTGCCAAGAAATCTAAAAATAAAGGTAAGGACTTGGAGTATGAAATTGTTGAAAGACTTAAAAACATAGGATATGAGAACGTGTGTAGATCTGCCGGAGAGTCTAAGAAGTTAGATGCGAATAAGGTAGATATTGCTGACCCCTCCGGTGAACTAGAGGTTGCTATACAATCCAAACACTGCGCGAATTTTCCAAATTATTTCAACATAAAATCTGAGTGTCCAGACCCTAGAGACTTTGTTCTGATCTGGAAGAAAGCAGCACAAGCTGGAGAAAACAGCAAGGGAACTGTTGCTGTTATAGACGTTGAGTTTTTTTATAAGTTATTAGAAAATTACCATAGCACGAGAAAATGAACAAATACATTGTCCCGTATTGTGACATTCAGAAATCCAAAGTAGATAAGCACATAATTATGGCTACCTCCCTTGCTGATTGTAAGGAGAAGTTGATGCTTATGTACGAAGACTATTCTGATAGTGACGATTGGGATACCTTTAAGGATGACCTTAACAACAACGACATTTTAATAGGAAGAATAACAGACGTTGAAGAATTATGAGATTAAAGATTGGATTGGACATTGATGACACAATATGTGACTTCATTGGTCCCTACCTTAAGAGGTTTGGAACTCCTAAGAGAGATAGTGAAATTACCAAGAATGTTAGTAGAATACTTATAAACGATAAGGACTTTTGGATGAATCTTCCAATCATCCATAGGCCTAATTTCGTTCCTACCCTGTATTGCACTAAGAGGGTGCATCCAAAAACATGGTCAAGACAGTTTCTAGTAGAGAACGGATTACCTCCAGCTCCAATATATCAAATTCCTTGCCAGCTTTCTAGTAAAGCTCCTCGCATTAAAGGAAGGGTTGATGTATTTGTAGATGATAGTATATCCAATTTCATTGACCTAAATCTTAATGGTGTACCATGTCTGCTTATAGATGGTAAACATAATCGTAAGTGGGGACCAGTTGGCCGAATTTTCAGTCTTGATAAGGAGGAAATAGAAGAGAGTTATTTTCTGTTTAAAGATACCATGTTTGATTACTTTAAAGACCTCGTGGATGATTATAGACGAGAAGTACTTAGATAGTATTGAAATTATCCCACTAATGGATACACTAAGGTTGCAGAAGATTGATGATGCCGAATACTTTAGTGAAAAGTTTAGTGGATATATCAGTAATTCTAGACTCTCCTTGCTAAATCCATATCAAGACAATGATCCAGAAGCCTTCTTTGAAGGATTGAGTAAACATAATAAGTATAGTGATGCACTGATCTTTGGATCAGCAGTTCATCAATTAGTATTACAACCTGAAAGCTTTATCTTAGTAGATAATGTAAATAGACCTACAGCTAAAGCTGGTTTCATGGCTGACGAATTATATCCCTTGTTTGAAGCTAATGGTGTTGTAACCGCTGACGAAATAATTGCAGCATCTAATAAGATTGACTACTACAAGGGAAAGATGGATGCTGATAAAATGGAAACTCTCCGTATTAAGTGTGAGGACTATTATGCTCAACGAAGAGCCTATGAATGGGGAAGCAAGTATGTGGATGACAAGGTTCCCATATATCTTGATCCTAAGAGTAGGGAAAGGGTATTACAATGCGTTGAAGCCCTGAAAAGAAATAAATCTATCCAAAAATTGCTACATCCAAAAGGTATTGTGGTAGATCCAATTTCTGAAAACGAGCAAGCAATTTTGCTTGATGTCCAAGTCAAAGTTCCCGAATATGAACCATTTATCTTTAGAATTAAAGCTAAGTTAGATAATTATACCATTGATACCGAGTCTAATGTTGTAGTTGTCAATGATGTTAAAACTATCGGAAAGATACTCTCAGAGTTTGGTAACAACTTTGAGAAATTCCATTATCACAGGGAACTTTCCTTGTACAGCTGGTTGATGACTTTGGTAGCTGATAAGTTCTATGGAATGAAGAACTGTAGTGTGCAATCTAATTGCCTTGTAGTATCGACTATTCCGGATTATTACACCAAAGTTTATAAGCTATCTAAAGCAGATTTTAATAAAGGATGGAATGAATTTAAGTTCCTCTTAAGATTAGCTGCTCATTATTACAGTAAAGGTTATCGTTTTGATTGACTTATGGACATAATTAAAACTCCTCCGTATGAAGAAATGCAAAGGATGTATGGTCAGTACTTTACCACAGGGTATCTTAATACTGACATAAATACCAAGTTTGCCTTGATTTCCTTAGTGTGCTATCTTACGGAAAAGCTGAAGGAAAAGAAACCAGATGTTACTCACTATCAAGTAATACGAAAGTTGGCTGATGGTATTCCAGAAGACCAAATAAAAGGCCTGGCAGTAGTATGTTCTGATTTTGCATATGGATGCAAGCAATTCCCAACATTTGGGATTGAGGACAAAAAAATTCCAGCTAAGGTGAAAGAGATTTTATCTTGCTGGTTGCCGTTCTAACGGCAGCAATAGATAAGGTTAGAGAATTTGTGTAGATAAAATCCATTAACACTATTTAACGGATTTGTAACTTCCTCACGTTTGGGACACTTCAAATTATAACTATATTTGCAGTACCAAGGTTTGAGAAAGCAAGAGATAAAGATTTAGAGGTTTAAGATAATTTTACAGGTTATTATTTTGGTAATTCAATAAGAAATAGTAATTTTGTGATGTTAGATGAAAGATGTTGATACGAATTAATGTTTTTTGAAATATAAACCTTTTAAAATCTATTGAATTATGACACAAATTATGAACTTTAAGAGAATGGAAGTAACTGGAGTAACTAAAGAAGAGGCATTGGCAAAAGCTCCGTTTGACATTATGGGTGATGCAACACAAGCATATAAGATGTTCCGTAAGAAACAAGTAAACGGAATTACTGATGCTGATAAGAAGCAGTTTATGCTAGACTATCTTGCTAAGAAGTCTAAGAATGTTGCTGGTGTAGGATTTGTAATCACTGAAGAGGCTGCTGTAGCTGATACTCGTGAACGTCCTTATCGTATTGACGATGTTAAGAACGAGAAGGGGACACGTAAGTATAAGACTATTTATCAGCTTATTGACGATGCAACTGGTGCAGTGCTTGCTGAAACTGATGAAACTAAGGCTAAAGCTAAGGAGCTTGCTAAGGAACTCTATGCTAAGAAGGGATATAAGGGAAGTTTGACTTGTACTTATACTAAGCAAGTTGTTGAGGGTCAGCCTGTTGCATTCCATGCTGCATATACTCCATCTAAGAGTTCTCGTGTTGGAACTTATCTCGTATTCGGTATCGAGAGAGGTTAATTCCATACTCTAAACTTATAAATCTAGAAAGCGGTTGTCTTCGGACAGCCGCTTATTTTTTTTTATACCGGTGTAACTACCTAAATAAAGTTGAATAAATCAATTAAAAATAAATGAAACAATCTACAGTAAAGAAGTACACAGACATCTTGCTGGCAGTCAGAGATAGTGGAAAAAGATTGTCCCAATTTTGTTTGGATAATGGTCTTAGCTATAACAGTATAGTAAACACTATTTCTGCATTGAAAAGGCAGAATGATGAAGAATCTGAAGATGTACGAGACTTGATAAGCCTCTATAATGAGGTAGTAGCTAGGCATAGGGAAGCTCCTGTTGAAGAGGAAGTTGAGACAGATGATCGTGCTGAAACATCTTATATACGAGATGAGCATGGAAGGATAAAGTACTATAAGTACCAAATCTTTAGAAGGGATAAAGCTCCGTTGTGTGGCAGACTGACTAGAGAGGAAATGAACACAATCCACAGGTTGTATTCATACTATGGAGATGCCCTTACTCAACGAGTAGTGTCTCGACATTTTGTCGATCTGTCTCTTGTAGACTTTAAGAGGATTCTTAGAGCCTTTAATATTACCAAAGCATCTGCTCCATTTGCTCCTCATATGTTTGAGGAATGTTCAGAAGATGAATTGAGAGATATTCAACTTCGTGAGAAAGAGAATAGTTTCTTAAGAAAGGCAGAGGAGGATCAAATCAAGAATAATGAGAAGCTGTTAAAGAAGTATGCTCAGGAAAATCTTGATTTGAAGAGGCAACTAAGAATGGCATCTGAGTTCGTTATTAATTTGCCTGAGAATATAAATCCTACTATAATAGAGGAGGTTCCGAATTCCAATCCAAGCATTAATCTTTATATATCTGATCTCCATCTTGGGGCAGCTGTAACCTCTGGAGCAATGTATAAGGAGAACAAAGGCTATGGATTTGATGAAGCTAAGAGACGTTTGTCTGAAGTTTTAGTGAGACTTAAACGTCTTAGCGACTATGGAACAATTAATGTGGTCCTTATGGGGGATAATATTGACTGTTCTGGATTCTTTGGAAAGACTGCTAGGCTCGACCATGATATGCCAGAAAACATGGATGCTAGAGAACAAGCCAATAAATTCATAGAATTGATGATGTGGTTTATAGGAACTCTAGCTGCTAAGGAGAATAAGTTCTGCTCTAAGCTGAATGTTTTCTCTGTTCCATGTGGTAATCATGGAGGTAACTTCGAGTATATGTGTAATAAGGCATTACTTGCTCTCATAAATGCTCAATTCCCGAATGTTACTACTACGTTCTGGGAAGAGTTCTTTGGAATATTTGAGCAAGATGGAGAGACCTTTATATGCTGTCATGGTAAAGATGATCAGTATATGAAGAAAGGATTGCCTCTGAACTTAGATGATAAATCTAAGGTGATGTTGTATGAATGGCTGCATGATCAAGGTATTCATTCAGATAAAGTACATTTCATTAAAGGTGACCTTCACTCTAATTCTCTAAACTCATGTAAGAGATTAGATTATAGAAATGTATTGAGTCTATTTGGAGCTTCAGATTATGCAAACTATAACTTTAGTAGAAACTCTTATGGATTGTCTTATGACCTTATGGTTGGAGGAAGTTTATTAAGAGGAACATTTGAAAATCTCTAATTTGTACGTATTATGAACAAGAAAGACTTAAAAAAGTTCTACAGCTTTGAGAACTACAAACCAAACAAAAATGCTGTTCCTGTAACTTATAAGGGAACAGAGTATCTATCTAAGGCTCAATGTATGGCATTAGAAGGAATTACTCGTAAAGAGCTGGATGCATATCTAAAAGGTGAAGTAAATGATCCTGCTCCGGTTCCTGAGCCAGAAGCTGTACCTGAGCGAGTTGATCCTATTAACGACCTTGGTGTATTTGATGACGATGCGTTCTAAGGTATACGTAGTAGTAGAGTTTGGAGGATTTTATGAAGACGCATGGGAGCATACCATTGGGGTGTGCTCTACCTCCGAACTAGCTGACAAATTAAAAGCTCAAATAGAGGAAGAGCACGATCCTTCTAACTGTGTGATCAGTGAAGAGGATTGGGAAAGTATATCTGATCGTCTATATGAAGCTGAGGAGTCAGGGTACGAGTATGAGGATACTGTTTCTGGAATAAAAGGATTATTTCCAGAATATTCTGAGGAAGATATTAAGCAGGCTATGAAGTTGTATGATGACTATCTAGATTGGGGAGGAGTTGTAGTAAGAGAGATAGACTTTTACACAGAATTGTCTGATATATCTAATAATGGAATTGACGATTGATGAACTTTTAAAAGGTAAGGCAACTATTATAAAAGGAAAGGAGTATCTTAGCACTGAAGCATATGTTACTCCTTTCTTAGAAAGAATGTCTAAGTTTACAAACGACTTTAGGATCCAAGCTAAGTTGCCTGACCAAATAAGTATTACAAAGAAGGAGGATTTGAACCTAGAAGATACTGTATTTAACCGTGTCTGGGTACAGGCCGTAATGCCAGAGGAATATAGCTTTGATAATCACCAGGAAGTAATAGGATTAGTGTATGGTCTTGATGCTAGAAAACCTGTCGCCAAGATCTATAGAGGAGCACTTAATATGGCTTGTCTTAATCTGTGTGTCTTCAATCCTACATTCTTGAACGTGCAGGAAGTCGAGCCTGAAAAACCCTTTAGCTTTAAATGTGTTCAACCTCTAATGGAACAAACATCTGATATTAAGGCATGGCTTGACAAGCTATCAGGAATTGAGGTTCCATATGACACTAAGCTCATAAATGAAAGCCTTGGATCGTGGGTTAGACATACCCTTGTAGATTCTTATAGCTCTGGATATGGTAAAGTAAAGTTAGCAACTAGTGTTGCCATTGATGCATATAAACTCTTGTATGAGAAGGAAGACTCTCCATATTATGTGCGTCCTGGAGAGACCACGAATATGTTTAATGTTTACAATGCCTTTACCGAGTTAATATCTAACGCAGATACTAGGGATATACTAAACAAAACAGAGAAAACCTTGCTATTAAAGCAGATATTGAGGTTATCTTAATATTTTGATTTCTCAATATTTTTGCTTATATTTGTACTCTAATTTACAAATTATGACAGAGAAAGAATGGCTTAGTGAAAATCAACTATCTCTTGACATTTGGCATAAAAAGTACCAAGTGAATGGAGAAACATTTGAAGAATGGTTAGATAGAGTAAGTGGAGGTAACAAAGATGTTCGTGAGCTTATAAAAGATAAGAAATTTATCTTTGGAGGTAGGATTCTGGCTAGTAGAGGAGTCACTGGAAGAAGAGTTACTTACAGTAATTGTTATGTAATTACTCCTCCAGAGGACAATATAGAGTCCATATTTAACACTGCTGCTAAACTAGCTAGAACATATAGCTATGGAGGCGGATGCGGAATTGACATCAGTAACCTAAGACCTAAAGGAGCTATTGTACATAATGCGGCTAAGAGTACTTCTGGTGCTGTGAGCTTCATGGACTTATATAGTCAAGTAACAGGACTCATTGGTCAAGCTGGAAGAAGAGGGGCTTTGATGATTAGTATTAGCTGTAAACATCCAGATATTGAGGAGTTTATTAACCTCAAGACCAAGCAAGGAGTGTGTGAAAAGGCCAATATTAGTATCAGAGTTTCTGATGATTTTATGGAGGCTGCTATACATGACGAAGACTGGATAACTGAATTTACAAGTGAAGAAACTGGCACTATTACCAAGGCTTTTAAGGCAAGAGATTTATTAAAGCTCTTAGCCAAAAGGAATTGGGAATGGGCAGAACCAGGTATGCTTTACTGGGATAGAATCACTGGATATAATATGCTTAACAATGATGAGCGATTTAGCTATGCTGGGGTTAATCCGTGTGCTGAGGAGCCATTACCAGCAGGAGGTTCCTGTTTGTTAGGTAGCATCAATCTTAGTGAATTTGTATTGAATCCCTTTACTAATGAAGCTACAATTGATTATCCTTCTCTTGTTGATGCTGTAAAGAAAGCCGTGAGGGCCCTGAATGATGTGCTGGACGAAGGAGCTGCTCTACATCCTCTAGAAGAACAGAGGAACTCTGTTAGAAACTGGAGACAAATCGGTCTAGGAACTATGGGATTGGCTGATATGCTTATCAAATTAGGACTTATCTATGGTTCAGTTTCTGCTCTAGGAATGACTCAGGAAGTCTACAAGACGATAGCACAGGCAGCTGTTGGAGAGTCTTTATCTCTGGCGATAGATAAGGGAATGTATCCTGAATGTAATCCGAAATTACTTGCAGAATCTTCCTTTATTAACAGTATAGGTTTACCACAGTCTGTGATAGAGGATATAAGTAAGTATGGACTTCATAATAGTCAGTTATTAACCTGTGCTCCTACAGGTAGTATAGCTACTATGTTGCAGGTAAGTACTGGTGTAGAACCTAACTTTGCCTTGCATTATACAAGAAGAACTCAATCTCTTAATGGTGAGGATACCTATTATGAAGTGGATGCTAAAATAGTAGAGGATTTCTTTGCAGTACCTGCAAAAGGATTAGCTACACTACCTGACTACTTTGTAGAGTCTAAGGATATAGCTCCTATTGATAGGATTAAGATGCAAGGTGTATTGCAGAAGTACACTGATGCGAGTATTAGTTCTACTATCAATCTTCCCAAAGAAGCTACTATTGATGATGTGTATAACATTTATATAGAGGGCTGGAAGAACGGGCTGAAGGGAGTAACTGTCTACAGATCTGGATGTTATCGAGAAGGCATCCTAACAACTGAGAAGCCAATAGACATTCCGAATACTTTGGCTCCGAAAAGACCAAAGGACTTAGAGTGCGATTGTTATACAGTTAAATCTCAAGGAGAACACTTTGTAGTTTGTGTAGGATTACTTGACAATCAGCCATATGAAGTGTTTGTATTCAGACTTACTAATTGGGTGAAATTGCCTCAACATAAAGGTACCATCACTAAGATTGAAAAAGGTAAGTATAGCCTTAATTCTGAGTTCTTACATATTGATAATCTACTAGATACCGATATAAATGTTGAAGAGAAAGCTGCAACTTTGTACAGTTCTATGCTATTAAGACATGGAATAAGTATCAAGTACATTATCAAGACTGCTAAAAAAGTAAATCAGAACATTACATCATTCTCCTCAGCGATGTGTAGAGTTTTGAGTAAATATTTACCTGCAGAAGTAGAGGGTAAGTGTCCTGAGTGTGGCTCAGATATTATAAGAGAAGGAGGTTGTGAACATTGTAGTAAGTGTTCTTGGTCTCGTTGTGAATAAATAAATTAAATAATATGGAACAATACAAAGTAAGTACTTATAGAACAGCAGGAGAGCTTGAAAAGGCTCTCAATGCTATGATAGTAGAGGGTTATAAGCCAGCCTTCATTACCAGAGGGGGAGAAGGCTCTATAACTGTAATATACGAGAAAGTTTAAAAATGAGGACGGATGCATGAGTTTATTGGCAGTAGTTTTAGTAGTATTGAGTATCATTAAATTAGTAATGGCTCATACGCTAAATAAGTCAGAGATACCAAACATTTCAATTATGCTTCCTATTAATCCAGAAGAATTTAAAAGAGGAGCTATCAACTTCTTAATTCTGGATGGATTGGTAGGAATATTTTGCGGAGTATATCTATTATTACTATGATAGAAGTATCAGTTGTCTATAGTGACGAGAAACAAATTGAGAAGGTTAGAGAGTTTAGTAATGATTCTCTAACCTTTAACTTTATTGATATTAGTACTAAGAAAGGAAGGAAAGATGGATGGGCTCTAAAGAACTATTGGGGAGCATCCTTAGATCCTTTTGCAATTGTACTTAAGAGTGGAAAACCAATTAAGGCATTCTATTCAGAAAGTGGAAACGTTTCTGAGGAATTACTTAATTATCTAAATAATAAACAATATGAGTAAGATTCTTGTATTAGGAGATACACATGGCAGACCGTTCTGGAAAGAAATAATTGAGAAGGAGAATCCAGATAAGATTATCTTTCTAGGAGACTATGTTTCAACACATGAAGGCATTAGTGCTGAACAACAGCTGAGTAACTTGGAAGAAATATTGACATATAAGGGGAGTAATCCAGATAAAGTTATCCTCCTGAGAGGTAATCACGATACTCAGCATCTTGGCTATTATTGGGCAGAATGTTCTGGATGGAATGGTCAGGTTTGGAATGTTATGGCTCAACCCGAGTTTAAAGAAAGGTTCCTGAAACTAACTCAGTGGGTTTACATTGATGAGGAACTGAAAACTATCTTCTCTCATGCTGGAGTATCAGACGTTTGGATGAAAAACTCCGGGATAGATTCTGTTCATGATATAAACTCCCTAGAACCATCAGAACTATTTGGATTTACTCCAAATTATTACGGGGATTGCTATGGTGACTCAGAAACACAACCTCCAGTATGGATTAGGCCACAAACATTATGTAAATGTAATATTGAAGAATGGAACCAAGTAGTTGGACACACTCCAGTCCAAAAAGGGATATATCATACTCATAATACGATTGGACAGAGTGAGATATGGTTTTGTGATGCTTTGGGTGTTAAACAGTATTTAGTGATAGATAATAATAAATTTCAACCTAAAACTTTTGAACAATGAAAGTACCTATTTACAACAATTCTAATAACAAGAATCCGGAATATACCTGCCCAACTGATGCAGGCTGCGATTTGAGAGCTGATTTTAGTAGAGTATCTCCAGATAATCCCTTAAAGATTTATGGAGATGGTGGAATTATATTCGCAGGTGAAGGACATCCACTAACCATGCTAAGGTTAGAACCTATGGCACGTACTGTTATCCCTACTGGCATATTCGGAGCGATTCCAGAAGGGTATGAGGTACAGGTCCGTCCTAGAAGTGGTATGGCTATTAAGAAAGGATTAACTGTAATCAATACTCCTGGAACCATTGATGCTGGTTATAGAAATGAATGGGGAGTTCCTGTAATTAACCTTGGATTTGAAACCGTATGGATCGAAGACCATGAAAGAATAGCTCAGGCAGTACTCAACAAGTTCGAGAAGATTGAGTGGGAAAATCATAGCTTGGAAGATATAGTTAACATGGGAACTGATCGAGGCGGAGGTCTTGGTCATAGCGGAACGAAATAAATGGGATTAGACCTATATTTCCATAGAGCAAAAACTAAAGAGATTGGGTATTTTAGGAAGGTAAATTTCCTAATTCCCTTCTTCGAAAGTCAACTTGGATGTGAGATAGAGAATCTTCGTAAGATAAAGATTGACAAGGAGGATGCCGAGGAACTTCTGAGAAGGTGTAGTGCTATACTAGATGATCATAGTAGAGCTAAAGAACTACTTCCTACACAGGAGGGATTCTTCTTTGGAAGCACCGATTACGATGATTACTATTTTGAGGATGTTGAAAGTGTTAGAGATTACGTGAAGGATACTTTACTTCCAGAGTTTGATAAGTTGGACTCTGATGAAAGTATTCAATTTGAAATTTGGTATTAAGATGAAAGGATTTATTAAAACTGATGCTATAGACGGTTGGATAGACAAAGGGAATGGAATAACAACTGTCTATATGCGAAATGGTATGGCTGTAAACATTTCAACTAAGGACTGGTTGGAAGGGTGGAATAGTAATAAGGAAATTGCCGAAACTATAACCACTGATAGAATGATTTGTATTGGTGGTTCTAATATGGACTAGTATGGATAAGGAATTATTTTTAAAGGAAGTAGCTAAAGCTGCAACAGCTTATGCTGAGGAGACAGTTTATCAACCCGAATTGCACAGAGATGCTATTTTCCAAGACTTCATGGAAGGAGCTTCAACTGCCTATGACATATTAAACAAATCTGAATAATTATGATAACTAAAGAACAATTTGTCAAATTAATTACTGATAATCGTAAGCACAATGACAGACTCGATGAGGTTGAAGACGTACTTGGACTTGCCATCTATGACTGTGATTGGGTAGAGTATGGAAATATACTATTTGATGAGGTGCTTGGACTCTTGTTTCAAGAGGAAGGCGTAGATGACATAAACTGGTGGCTGTATGAGAAGTGTGGACGTCCAGACTACAAGATGTGGGATAAGGATGGGAACGAAATTCCAACGGAGACTCTGGACGACTTATGGGAAATAGTTAAGGACTATCGTAAATGATACCTAAGAGAGCAATCATTAGAGTTTATCACACTACTGTTAAAGTAGATGATCTATTATCTAGTTTTGATAGGGAGTATCTTGAGCGAGAAGGATTTACTGATGATGAAATAAAGAATAAGATTGAAGAACTTTTAAGAGATAGTATCTGGGAACATATTCCAGAGAATAAAGTTTCTATTGAGTTTGATTGATGATTGATTACACCAAAGAAATTGATTTAGTTAGTAGAGACTCTAAGGGAAAACTAAGAGTCGTATGTGCTGCCTATGGGTGGGACGAAGAGCAACATGGATATGTTATTCATCGCTCTACTGGAACATACATGGGTAAGATGATAGAACAACCAGAACTTCTGATTACTAGGGGTAAGGTGAAAAGAACTGTTACTGAGCAGGTTCAGTTAGAGTTCAATTCTATCATCAAGAAGTATAAAGATAAAGGCTATAAAGAGCTAGAAAGGTCTATAGATACTTATACTGAGAAAGATTTAAATACGATAGTTGGAGAGAATGCAACTAATCAATTTGGTGTACTGAAACCTATGCTTGCTAAGCAGGAGGATAAAGTAACTAATAGAAAGATTTTCGAAAAAGAATGGTGGGGGAGTCGAAAGATTGATGGTGTTAGATGTCTTATGTATTGGGATGGAAAAGAAATAAGAACTGCATCTAGAGGTGGAGGTGATTACGATCCTTCTACTTCTATGATTAGAAATCATCCAGCATTGATACGGTATTTTGAAGACCACGATCATATAATCCTTGATGGCGAACTGTATAAACATGGTAAGTCTTTGCAGCAGATTAGTGGTGCCGCTAGATTGGAGAAGACAGCCGAGGGTATTGGTTGGATACAGTATTATGTATATGATGTAATCGACTTGCTAGACCCAAGTAGGCCATTCAGTAGTAGGTTGGAAGAATTAGGATTCATGAAATCTACTCTTCCTGTAGAGTTTGATCCAAATAAGGAATATTCCGGAGAGGACTTACGAGTACAGGTAGTTCCACACGTTCTTGTAAAGGGATGGGATAATATGCTTAAGCTTCATGACCAGTACGTTAGTGAAGGATTTGAAGGATTGGTCATTAGAGATCCTTCTAGACCATATAAACCTAACGGAAGAACAAATGACATGATAAAGATTAAGCATTATCAAGATGCCGAATTTGAGATTACTGGATTGTCTGAAGGGCTTAGAGATGAAGATATGTGCTTCACTCTAGTGACTGAGGACGGTAAAGAGTTCAAGGCTAAGCCAATGGGGAGTCGAGAGCTCAAACAACAGTATAGAGAAGACCTCGGAAAACTTATTGGAAAAATGGCTACTGTGAAGTTCTTCTACCTTAGTGATGAAGGTACTCCACTGCAGCCCGTACTTAAAGCTATTAGGGATTATGAATGATAAAAAATGTGCTAACGGAATACCGGAGAAGTATCTTAACAAAATCAAGGCATTAGAACTGGAAAAAGTAAGTCCTAGAGAGTATGAGGATAAAGGAGATCATGCCATTATTACTATTGACGGAGGTTTTAATGGCACCAATGATTGGCCGTTATACCTTCTACAAATTACTAGGATTGTACAAGAGCTTGATGCTTGGGTTATTGATCTGATAAATGATTGCCCTGATGACGTTTGGACGTTACGAATAGGAGTGGATAAAGATTAAATTTATAAAATAGTATGACCAGAGATGATCTAGGAGATAGAATGAAAGACTACTATGAGTCTCGTTCTAAGACCCGGCTTACTAGAAGGATGCCGGTTATAATCCGTTTGGATGGTAAGGCTTTTCATACCTTTACAAAAGGATTTAAGAAGCCTTTTGATATGATTATGGTTAAAGCCATGCAGGAAACTATGAAGTACTTATGTGAGAATATTCAGGGATGTGTGCTTGGATATACACAGTCCGATGAAATCACATTAGTACTCATAGATTACCAGAACTTAAATTCTGATGCTTGGTTTGACTATGAGGTGCAAAAACTATGCAGTGTTTCTGCTTCAATGGCTACATTTGCCTTTAATAGGGCATTTGTTAAGCACGTAACAGATTATCTCTATAATCCGGAGGGATATGATGGGTCGCCTATATCTGCTTATGATTGGGCCTCAAAAGAGGGAGCTTTCTTTGATGCTAGGTGCTTCAATATTCCTAAAGAAGAGGTAACTAATTGCTTACTTTGGAGACAACAGGATGCCACTAGGAATAGTATTCACATGACTGGCAGAGCATACTTCTCTCATAAGCAGATAGAAGGTCTTAACAGCAATGATATTCAGAATCTCTTATTTCAAGAGAAAGGAATAAACTGGAATGATCTTCCTACTACTCTTAAGAGAGGTAGTTGTTGTATAAAGAAGTATAGACAGACTATGAATCAGACTCTTAGAGGATATTGGTGTATTGATGACGAGATACCAATATTTAAAGATGAAGGAAGGGATTACATCGAAAAACTTTTATAAAAATGACGATAAAGGATGATGTTATAATTACGGATCCATGCTATGTGGTTAAGGATGAAGATTGGGATAAGTGTGAATATGGAGAAAGATTAGATAAGTTAGGTTTTATCAATTATATCTCTGAATCAACTATCTATGGTGACTGGTCATGTACTACATTTGCAATGCCTATTGAGGATCTCAAAGACGTTATAGACAATCCAGATTCTATAGAAGGAAAAGAATATTCAGCTATTGGAAACTTTTGTGCAGATGCAGGTATGGTATGTGCACTTAGCATGAATGAAGTAATTAAATATAATCCGGAGTTTCCAAAGTGGATAGAAACACATCCTTGGTGTGTTACAGTGGTTCCAGACTTTGATGGAGTAATTGACTACTATGTAGATAGTAATGAAGAAGCTCACATCTATGGTATTGGAAACGTTAATTTCTATACGACTCAAACAGGATTTTAAATAACAAATGAAGTTAATTAAGAGTAAGAAGGCAAGTGAAAATTACTTGTCTAAGATTGTAAACATTTAGACATTCAGAAAACATTCTGACCCTGAAGTAAATAAATTGAAGTGTTGTACTATTGATGGATTCAATATCATCACGGGTATTGATTCCCAGCCAGGATTGTATGTTTACTTCCCGGCATTGTCGTGTATAAATAGTGACTTCTTAAGCTATGCAAACTTGTATAGACACAAGGAGCTGAACAAGGATCCAGAGCAATCTGGAATGTTTGATGACAATGGTCGAGTAAAGGCTATCAAGCTTAGAGGGGAAATCTCAGAAGGATTTATTCTTCCTATAACTGTTTTAGAAAACTATATTGTATCAGTAACCAATAAAGAATTAGAAAATGTCAAAGAAGGTGTGGAGTTCGATGCAGTATCGGACAATGATAAAGAGTTCTGGATCAGTAAGAAGTATCTCCCTAAGAGAACATATACTCAAGGGACACCAAAGGGTAAAATCACAAAGAAAATCCCAAGAGGAATCGACAAGGTTATCGACACTCAGTTCAGATTCCATTACGACACAACTCTTATTAAGAAATGTCCTAATGTAATTACTCCAGAATCTAGGATTCAAATGTCCTATAAGATTCATGGTACATCGGGTATTTCTGCTTATGTATTGTGTAAGCAACCTCTAAACTGGAAGCAAAAGATAGCCAAGTGGTTAACTGGTTGTGAGTTTAACAAATATGACTATATCTATGCTTCTCGTACAGTAATCAAGAATAAGTACTACAACCAAAACGTTGGTGGTGGTTACTATGGTGTAGATGTATGGGCTGAGGCTGATAAGGTTGTTAGACCCTGCCTGGCTAAGGGAATGACAGCTTACTATGAGATTGTAGGTTATCTCCCTAATGGAGGTTGTATTCAAAAGAAGTATGATTACGGGTGTGTTCCACCTAAAGAGGGAGAAGTATATACTCCAGAGAAGCACTTTAAGGTAAGAATATATCGTGTAACTTATACTAACACTGATGGTAAGGTATTTGAGTTTACTCCACATCAAGTACAACAATGGTGTGCTACAGTCGGACTTACTCCAGTAGAAGAGTGTTACTGTGGCTTGGCCAAAGATTTGTATCCAGACTTGGATCCTGCAAATCATTGGAGCGAGAACTTCATAGATAGACTTGCAAATGATAAACAGTTCTATATGGAGTTAGACTCACCACACTGTCATAACAAAGTTCCTCATGAAGGAGTTGTTATTAAGATTGATGATGGAGTTACTAGGGCATTTAAATTGAAGTGCTTTAGATTTTTGAATAAGGAGCAAGAGCTTCTTGACAAAGGTGAAGGAAACATAGAGGATGAGGCATAAGCCCATCCTCGTTAAAACTTATATATTCTATGAAAAGTAATTTATTGCACATTTGCTTTGTACTTGACGAGAGCGGGTCAATGTATGGTTCAGTAGGGGATGTAATTGGAGGATTCCAGAAACTTATTGACGAGCAGAAGCAGCTCAAAGATGGAGAATGTATCATATTAGTTTACCGTTTTGCTACCACAGTTAAGTGTGATTATCTTGGCAAGGACGTAAATGAAATTCCAGCATTGAAGTATGAGCCAGGAGGGTGCACTGCTATGAATGATGGTATTGGTACTGCTATTGACGAAGTAGGTATGTGGTTAAGCGACATGGACGAATCTGAGCGTCCATCTAAGAACTTGATTGTAATTATGACTGATGGCATGGAGAATGCTTCCAAGGAGTATACTCTTCAAGATGTAAAAGACAGAATTAAACATCAAGAAGAGAAGTACAACTGGTCTTTTGTCTACATGGGAACTGACTTAAATTCTTTGGACGATGCTAAGAACCTTGGGATTGCTTTGGCATCAGTTTCCTCTAGGGACAATGTTGCTAACAACTACTCTCATATAAACGCCTATGCTAATAGCTATAGGAGTGCTGTTCTAGATGCAGACTATGAGGTAGCTACTGAATGTCTTGCCGCCTCTCTAAATGAAGATACTGTTAAGTATTCTGCTGAGAACGGTATAGAAATTAAATGAAAAGCTTCAAAATTACCCAATCTATAACTGATAGGCAGGACGCATCCTTGGGATTATATTTCAAGGATGTGTCCAAACAGCCTATGATAAGTCCAGAGGAAGAGATTAGACTGACAAAAGAGATAAAGAAGGGTAATGATAAAGCAGTTCAAGAATTAGTTAACGCGAATTTGAGATTTGTCATCTCCGTAGCTAAGCAATATCAGAATAAGGGTTTAACTCTTGTAGACTTGATTCAAGAAGGAAATATTGGATTAATAAAAGCCGCAAAGAAGTTCGATGAGACTAGAGGGTTTAGGTTCATCTCGTATGCTGTGTGGTGGATAAGGCAATCTATTATGAAGGCTATTTCTGAGCAATGCAGAACTATAAGGGTTCCTATGAGTCAGGTTGTGTACATCAATAAGATAAACAAGGCTACTGAGAGGTTTGAACAACTGAATGGAAGAAAACCTTCTCTCGAAGAACTTGAAGAAGAAACTAAAATAGAAGCTAGTAAAATTAATAGCACTATGGCATCCGCTGGAAGAGCCGTTTCCTTAGAGAGTCCTTTAAAGGACGAGGAGGTTAGTTGTCTTCTTGATATAATTCCAGACGAAGGAGCTACTCCTGCAGACAGTGATGCTACAAGGAATGATCTATCTAATGGTATTGAAACTATCTTAGCAAAGCTCTCATATAGAGATAGTGATATTCTGAGGATGTCTTTTGGTATAGGAATGCAACCAATGCCTAATGATGAGATTGCTAACCGATTTGGCATAGGAACTGAGAGGGTTAGACAAATTCAACATAGTGCTATTAATTTTATTAGAAAGAATTACATTAACGATTTAAAAGAATTGCTATAATGGCTAAACTTATTATATGTCAAGGTCTTCCCGCTAGTGGGAAGACTACTTGGGCTAAGGCATGGGCAAATGAGGATCCTGAGCATAGAGTTCGTTTCAATAGAGGTGATGTTAGAAATATGCTTGGGAAGTACTGGGTTCCTAAAAGAGAGAACTTTATAAATACTATCTATGATAGTTTCATGGACGAGGCTATGTTAGCTGGATATGATATTGTCATAGATAATGTGAATTTGAATAAGAAAGCTCTTAAAGAGATCGAAGATTTAGTTAAGGAATTTAATGAGTGGATAGCATTATCTCCATTGGCTGAATCTCACCGATATGAAATAGAACATAAGAGTTTCTTAGATACTCCCCTAGAAACTTGTATTGAAAGAGACTCCAAGAGAGAATCTCCAATTGGTGAAAAGGTCATAAGAGACCTATATGCTAAGTATAAAGATGAGTATAACTTATGAGTGAGTTTAACATGAGGGTTGAAGAAAGGATTGCAATGTGGCGTAGAGAGTATGTCACTGTTGAAGCTGAAACCCTAGAAGAAGCAATACAAAAATGTATAGATGGAGACTATGACATAGATGATTCTGAGGATCTCTATGAAACTGCTGAAAGAATGGATGAAAATGAAGTTCAGGATTCTACCTTTGAAATCTTTCAAGATGATAGTGACTCTCTAGTGTATACAAATAATCCAACAACAAAATGCTTATAGACAATTTTGCTATCCTGCGTCAACATCTAAGATTTAACAATTCTGACGAATTTTATTTCGTTCAGATAATACAACGCAGGAAGGATGGAAACGAAGGGCTTCATGTTAGAAATGGGTACAGACTGATAAGGTCATACTATATTTATAGCATAGAAGACCTTGATGAATTAGAGGGAAGGATAAAGGAACTATGTGAGGCAAATAACGCTAGAGCATACATTAACATGAATGTTCGAAATGCTAAGGAAGCAGCTTTGGAATGTATCAAGCGTTACACTGATTTAGTTCTCAATAATAATGCTTTCCAAGGGAATAATATTTGGGATAGTGTATGCGGAGGCACACGAGCACGAGGCTATAAAGCACTATGGGTAATTGATGTTGACAATCCTGATCTTGTAGATCAGGTAGAAGAGCTTGTAAGATCTTGCAAGCATAATGAAAGTTTTGTAATGTACAGAGTTCCAACTGTACACGGTTTTCATCTCATATGTAATGGCTTTGACACTAAACAATTTAATTCCTTGTTAAAAGATAAACATTTAGATACAATAGATATACACAAAAACAATCCAACTTTATTGTATTATAATGATTTATCTAGTAAGCCAAAACAGGGGACTGTTTAGTCCAGAGAAGTATAAGCAGATAGAGTTCTCTGAAGCCTTAGAAATATTACTACCACTAAAGATTGTTCAGTTCGATACTGAAACTATGGGGTTAGATCCTCATACTAAGGAATTGTTAACTGTTCAGCTTGGTAACAAAGAAAATCAGGTAGTATTTGATTGGACAACACTAGGTGTTCTAGAGAAGAGAATACTAAAAGACTATTTTGAGTCTGATAGAGTATTCCTTGGATGGAATCTAATGTTTGACTTAGGATTCTTGTATGTCAATGATATATGGCCGAAGCATATCTGGGATGGAATGATTGCTGAAAAACTAATATTCTTGGGGTTCCCTCCAGTGTTGAGTGTTGAACTTTATAATGAGCTACAACTTCCAGATTATACTCCAGCATATGACAAAGATGGAATACTAAGAAATTATGAACTTAGCTACTCTTTGAAGGCAGCTGCTGAAAGACGATGCAAAATCAATATAGACAAAACTGTTCGAGGTAAAATTATAGACGAAGGTCTTACTGAGGAAGTGATAGTTTATGCTGCTGGCGATGTCATGTGGCTTGAAGACATAAAAGAAGAGCAGGATAAGGAACTTGACAGACAAGACTTACAGAAAGCTATGGCTTTTGAATGTGAGTTCATAAAGAGTCTAGCTTATGCCAAGCATTGTGGAGTTCATCTTGATGCTGATAAGTGGGTTGAGAAAATGGAAAGAGATCTTTCTAGACTCAAAAAAGCAGAAGATGCTCTTAATAAATGGGTTGTAGATTGGGAGAAGAATAAAATGTCATCTTCTGTATCCCCTGGAGAACCTATTGAGTATGTTGATCCTAATCTTATAGGAGAGTCCGATAGTGAATGGTTATTATCGCATGGATATGTGAGGTATCCAGCTGGAGACAAACCAAATCCCAGATTCCCTGGGAACAGAATGCAAGCATATAAGAAGAGAGAGCCCAAAAGTAAGTATACAGTAAAAGACTTACAAGGTAATCTCTTTGAGGGATTTAATACTGAACCTAGATGTATTGTTAACTGGAGTAGTTCCAAGCAAGTGATCCCTCTCTTCGAGGAGCTTGGTATACAAGTTAAGACCTTTGATAAAAAGACTAGGCGAGAAAAGAAATCTGTAGAGGAAAAACTGCTAGCACCACAAGCTAAAGACTTCTCTATCATACCTCTGTATCTAGATTACCAAGGTGCCTCTAAGGTGGTTTCTACCTATGGAGATAACTGGCTAAAAGCTATAAATCCTAAAACTGGAAGAATTCATGTAGAATTACATTCTATTGGCACTGATACAGCTAGAGTAAGTTCTGGAGGTGGAGTCTATAAATTAAATCTTCAGAATTTACCACACGATGAAGAGACTAGAGCTTGCTTTACTGCCGAAAAAGGAAACGTATGGATTTCCTGTGATTACTCTGGACAGGAAAGTGCAATTACTGCTTCTGTTAGTAAAGATCCTAAGATGATAGAGATTCTATCTAGTGGAGGAGATTTACATAGTGAGGTTGCCAAATCTTGTTGGCCGGACTTGCTTGGAGGTCTAACTGACAAAGAAGTTAAGGAGAAGTATAAGAGTTATCGACAAAATGCCAAAGGAGTAGAATAAACTAAAAATAGTCTCCGTCTGTTTTTAATAACTGATTTTGTTTGTTGACTATAATTATCTATATTTGTGTATGTGAAACAAAAGACATATACAACTATGAAATTTGAATATGATAATTTAGACGATCTAACAAAAATTGGGATCTATAGTATTACTAACATTGCAAATGGTAAAAAATATGTAGGTAGTACTGCAAAGAGCTTTAAAAGCAGATGGAAAAAGCATATTACTAATTTGAAAAGTGGAGGACATGCTTCTCATCATCTTCAAAACGCTTGGAATAAATACGGAGAGGATAGTTTCGTATTTAAAGTAGAGGAAATTGTAGATGATGTTGGAAATCTTCTAAATTTGGAGAGGGATTATATTAATAAGTATGATTCATTTAATAATGGGTACAATGAAAATCCTGATCCAAGCCCAATGCTTAACTAGAGAACTTAGGAAAAAGTTTCTGACGGTATGAAAAAATATTGGGAAAGACTTAGAAGTGAGTTAAGTCCTGAAGAATATAAGGCTTTATGTAAAGAAAAGCACGGTCATGAGCCCTGGAATAAGGGAAAGAAAATGACTTAGGAACAAACAGCAAAAATGCACACAAAGAAAAAGGCCGTGACCAAGGCTATGAAGGACGTGCATATTGCTAATGCTCAACGCTTTAAAGATAAGGCTGATTACATTTTAGTATATGATCTAAACGGCAATTGGTTAAATACATTTTGGTGTACTTCTGATCTAGTTGAATATTCATTATCTGAATATAATGATTTGCCAATTAAAACTAGAGCGGGAGCTAGTAGAAGGCTAGACCAATCAAAAGTATGTAAGGCTATTGCTGAGAATAAGCCATATAAGGGTTTATTCTTTAAACGAGTTCCCAAGGATAGGAAACTTCCTTGCGCAAATGGGATGAATTCATGGAAAGTTGAAAAGCCAATCATGATCCAAGCCGAAGGTGTACCTTCGGAAGGTGCAGAGACTACTGGAGGGGTACAGTCCCCTTAATAACCAGCTAGAGCGTCCCACACCTAAACACTTAGTGCATGGTGGTGATATAGTCCACGGTATGACTAGCCGTGTCGGAATCTTCTATGGAGGAGATGCTCATACTTTACGTGCTAATAAAGGCTTTGAAATGAAGGAAGCAGAGCGCATCTATAACAATTTCATGGAGACGTTTCCTGGAATCAAACGTTATCAAGACTACTGTCGTAGAGACGTTATGGCTAAAGGATATATTCTTATGAATCCTGTAGTTAAACATAGAGCTCATATCTTCGATTATCCTGTCCTCAAGAAGACTATGGATAAGATGAACGATAGAAGTTTTATGGATTATTACTGGGATATGAAGAAGAATAGTCCGTACTGTGACACTGTTCAAGAGGTCAAGAAATTTAACGTAAGAAAGTCAGCTTCTGAAAGACAAGCTATTAATTATCGTATTCAAAATCGAGGAGCTTGTTGTTTCAAGCTGGCCTCTATTAAGTTCTTTAATTGGATAGTACAACACAATTATCAGAACATAGTTAAGATGTGTGCTCCAGTTCATGATGAGTGGAACATAGAATGTCCTGAGAGTATGAAGGATGAAGTTGCAGATGTGCTTGTAAAATGTATGATTGCTGGTGGAAAGCCCTTCTGTCCTAACGTGTTCTTAGGTGCAGATGTTTCCATTGGTTCACATTGGATTCATTAATCTTATGACAAAGACATTAATAGTATTTGAAGAAAGCTTAGAATGGGAAGGCGTTTTTCATCAGGAGTTATGGGATCCTGATAAGAAATCATGCTTATTTAGTGTTAGTAATCTCTGGGAGTGCCCAGAGGATGCTATCATCGGTCGTGCATTACATAATTCCCAAGATGCAAGATTTCTAATAGAGCATGGCATAGAATATGCCAAAGAAGGGTACGATAGCATTGAAGCTATATATGTGGAATGTCCTCGTGATGAGGATCTTGAAGAGTTTATAGGAAATTATTTAAACGAATGGAAACCTGTACAAGAGGATCAAGAGAAAGAATAACTGACACTTTAGTTGATTGTGAAGTTATGGAAAAGTATTTGTTAGTAGGATGGCCTGAGATACAGATGTTCATGGATCACCCAAGGTGGTCAGAATGTATATTCTGTACTGAAATTCCTGGACATCCTTGTGAGGACGGTACTTATGCTGTTCCTGAATCTATTTATAATGAAGTATTCAGCTTATGATTGTAGAACATAGAATAAACCCATATCCGAGAACAATGTGGGTGGCTGTTGGAGAAGACTTTGACAAAATAAAGTCAGAGTTCCAATTTGTATATGAATCTGATTCCGAAATGACTAATAAAAAGATAGTCGATGAGTATGACGCTATAGTATTCAGAGTATCTAAGGATAACAAAGCTGGATTCCTTGTATTTATTGTAACTGATGATTCTAATAGAACTTTTGTGCATGAGGCCCTTCATGTTGCTTTGCACATATATGAAGACTGTGATATGGATCTCAGACCTGGAATGGATCAGGAACCCCTGTGTTATCTAGACGAGTATATATATAGCCTGATGGAGGCAGATGTACAGAAGTATAAAGCATTGGAATTGGTTGACAATGACTAAGCTAGTTGGAATAAAAGCTACTGTAACTATGTCTAGAACTTTATACATTGAAGTTCCAGAGGAAGCAACAGAAGAGGAAATCTTAAAGAAAGCTAATGAGGAGATAATTCCTCCTCACAATGCCCTATACATGGCAGATAATGCTTTAAGGAGAATGAATGTGAAAATTGACAAACTTGATTTAAAAGACTGGGAGGTGACTGAATATGACATCAAACCAATTGAACAGCCTTGTAGTGATTGATTCCAGTGGAATAAATAGACCAAAGATTCCAAAGGAATCTCATTATGGCTATCCTACTGGGTGGATATGTCCTAAATGTGGAAGAGTGTATGGGCCTTTTATGAGTGAATGTCCATATTGCAACAAACCAGATTATACTGTAACTTGTATGTGGTAACACTAAGTGGGGAAGTAGCTTAGTGCTGCTTCCCATTTTTTTCTTATGGAAGAGGTGCTAAGGTTACTTAGGGAAAATAATTTAATGTTGAGGGCTATATGCCAATACATTGCAGAGCATAGTAGAGATGGGTCATCAGAAGACATTAAAGATTTTGTCACAAACATTGTAGCTAATATTTACGCAAACAATAGACTTAATGAACAATTATAACTATCCTTTAGGTGCTGACACACCTGACGCTCCTTGGAATCAAACTGATAATCCCGAGAAAGAAATTGAGGTTATGGTAAGCATAACTTTAAGCAAAACTCTTAAGATTAAAGTATCTGACTATACTATAACTGACTCTGGAAAAGATGAGGATGGAGAGTATTTTGAGAGTGTTGACTACTCCGACTGTGATTTAAAAAGTGCTGTAGAAAATCAGTACACACTTCCTCAAGATGCGGGAAAATATATAGGTAACTACGCTTATGAAGCTGGTTACAAAGGATGTCCTGAAGCAGATGAGCTAAGTAATTGGAACGTTGATGACTTTGAAGTAATACTAGAATGAACTTTGATGCCTGGAAAAACATGAAATCAGTCTATTCTGCAAGGATCTACACACGTGAACAGGTTATGGAAATTATTACCCCTGTCATATGTAAGGTGTGCAGAAGACTATTTAATCCAACAGATGAAGAAAGAGAAAAGGATAGATTGGCTTTAGAGGAAATAGATAAATCTATGTTCGAATGGGAAGTAAATATGAATTATGAAGCTAATTAAACCATCCTTTGAAATAATTGAACAGCAACCTGGATTAGAAGGAGTATATAAACAAATAGAGCAAGCTGGAAGAACTTGCTATAGGTCAGAAGACAAGATAACAGAAGACTCAGCTAAGTCCTTTGTAGATAGAATGATTAAGTCTGGTCATGGAGCTATGCTAGAACATGGCACTGTGTATTTACAGATTAAGTCTCGTGATGTAGAAAATTATCATCTGTTCTATCATAAGTACAGTTCAAACCCTTACTCATATGTAAATGTTGGTAGGGGATGCATATGGAATACCTTATATATCACTACTAATTATAGAGTACTTGTAGAGAATGACTGGCTTGATGACTTGAAATATCTATGTGAACCTATAGAGTCCCATGCAAAAAGGGTTACTGTCCGCTTTATCTGTGATAGAGGTGTGTCCCATGAATTTGTAAGGCATAAATTACTTTGTGCCGCTTAATGGTAACATTAGGGCAATAACCCAGTGAATTGCTGGAAGGCTAAAATTTAATATTTATTAACAAAATTTGATAGAGTAATTTTATTTAGTATCTTTACATGAACTTAAAAGTGTAAAGGACATGAAAAAATTAAATTGTAAACTCGGTGATACATTCGGAAATTGGACTGTGGTTGATGATAACACATTCGTCAAAAGTGGTCATACTTATGTTAAAGTACAATGTAAGTGTGGTAAGGTAGAAGATAAGTGTCTCAGCGATTTAGTAAATGGTAGAACTAAAAGCTGCAGAAGTTGTGCAGCTCGTGCTAGAGGTGCTTCAATTAAAATTGGAGACAAATATAAAAGCTGGACAGTAATTGGAGGACCAAAATTATCTGATTATGGTAGCCAGTTATACGAAGTACAGTGTGATTGTGGCACTGTAAAATGGGTTCAGGCTAATGAACTTACTAATCCTAACCGTAACTTTAAGTGTGCTAAATGTGCTGCTAAAGAAAGAGGAGCTGCTCAGGCAGAACGTAATGGTAAGGTAGGAGAACTAACTCTAACTAGATTTACTAAATTACAACGTTCGGCTGAGAGAAGGAATATAGAGTTCCTAGTATCTTTAGAATATCTAAGTAACCTGTACGAATCTCAAAACCATATATGTGCAATAACTGGTAGACATATTGACTCTATAGATGAAGCATCTTTGGACAGGATAGACTCATCTAAGGGATATATTGAAGGAAACGTACAGTGGACTACTTATCAAGCTAATGTAAGTAAACACACTATGACAATGGAAGAATTGTATCAATTTTGTAAAGATGTATTAAATCATGCTAATCAGCAGCCAAGCCAACCTTTAACAAAGTTGGAAGGTTCAGAGACTAACAGTTGAAACTATGGAACAAATTGGAATTATAGTATTATTTACCACAATTCTGGCGTGGATTATTCCCGCTGGAATACAAGAATATAGAAATGGAAAGATTAGTAAAGAAAAATAATTGTAAATATCAAATATTTATAGAATTGTTTCCATATGCCTTATGTGAGAAACAAGGATATATTCCTGTTTGGTGTCCTAATAATTGCTCCATAGAATATAATACTGACACGAGTGCTGGGCATCCTGTAAAGGATGATGATATAGTCCGATACTCCTTGGAAACAAGGAGAGTTAATGATAAAGAGCATTAACATAACAAATGAGAGTATTCAGCTTTGCCCAAGAAAGTACAAGATACTGTAACTATTCTAAGGATAAATTCAACAACGAGGTTACTTTTATTTTACCATGTTGGGCGGATAGTTTGGCTCTTCAAGAAGTTAAAGGGACTGTCGTTACCTCTGATGATTTTGGTAAGCTCATAGGAGAATATTATTATCATCTTAATGGTAAGGAGGCTCCGTACTTTAAGACTTGGGAAATAACTCCAGAACGGAATTTCATTGCATCCTTACAAATAGCAGAGCAACTTTACTTAGAACTATTAAATCAAGGCTGGAAACCTCAACAAGCAAGAACAGTATTACCTAATGCCTTAAAGACAGAATTGGTTATGACTGGCTTTGCCAGTGATTGGAAGCATTTCTTTGAATTAAGGGACGACAATTCTGCACATCCACAGGCTCAAGAGTTAGCACATCCTCTGCATGAAGAATTTGTTAAAAGGGGTTACATAGTGGACAATAAATAAATTTTTATGCATATAGTAATAGAATTTGATACTCCAAAGAGCTTAAACTCTATGGATGCCTTGGAAGATGTAATTGGCAATGAGATTATTATCCATAATTTTAAATACAAGTTGTGTTCTAATGGATGAAGAGGTAGTATTATTAACCATATAATCCAAATTAAGTTTAAAATATTAAAAGTATGATTTTCAGTAAATCTAAAGTAGCTCCTTCATTTGCCGAGCAAATGCAGAGCATTAAGGCAGCTTTTAAGACAGCACATGAGAATGCAAATAACCTTCACTCTATGATGGAAGAAGAGATTAAAAGTAAAGAGTCTCAAATAGCTTCTTTGCAGAGTGATATTGAAACTATTAACGTGACTAAGAAGGAAGCAGAAACCTTCATGGAAAATATTTCTAAGTTGATATGAATCTAGTATATACAATTGAAAATACCTTTGACAATGGCTATCCATGCGTACAAACTTCTACTGTGTTTGCCACAGATAATCTGGAAGTATCCAAAGAAAGGTTTGAATATTACAGGAAGTGTTGTGAGGCTAAAACCAATAGGTCTAATAACGAATATATCCTGTATCAATGGAATGGAAGTGGTTGTGAAATACTTGACAGATGTGACGACTATGGAGAAGACTGATTACAAAATCTTGTTCGCTGACTTAGATGGAACTCTTATCACTACTGCTAGTGGTAAGACGTTCCCAGAAGGAATTTGGGATATGAAGCTCAGATTTGATACCCTTGAGGCTATTAAAAAACTAGCTCCAAAGCGTGTATTCATAGTTTCAAACCAAGGAGGTATAGAGAAAGGATACAGTACGGACTATCTCTTTACTACCAAAATACATTATATATGCAGATGTATAGAGGAATACTGTGGGATCGACGTGGTTGATTATGAGTATTGTAAGTCGAATAGTAAGAGTGATCCAAGAAGAAAGCCAAACACAGGTATGCTTCAACTTTTATACACAGACTTCGTAGAAGATACTAGCCTTGGTAGGAGGGATGCTCTTATGATAGGAGACGCTTCTGGTAAGCCCGGACAGTGGTCTGATACTGACAAGAAAACAGCCGAGAACTTTGGGATTGACTATTTGGATGTTGAAGATTTCATTAAGGCTATGAAGAATGAAGAAACTTGTGTATAAAATTGATTACCCTGTTGAGAATCTGTTTATAGGAAATAGTCGTAGAACTGTTACTATTGAAGGAAGGGTATATAAGGAGGAAAGGAAATCTTTATGGAGGAGTAAGGTATTTTATACTTATACTCTGAATGTTCCGTACATAGAGGACCCTTTCTACGATGGAGAGTTTAACACTAATCGTATTCTTGGTGTTTATGCTTCTTCTGTAAAACAGGTACTGATCGATAAAATTAATGAACTTGAAGAAAATGACGATACAAGAACTGAAAGACAAGAAGGAGAAACTGGAAGCAGTAATAAATTCTTCTATTAAGGCATTTGAATTAGAAACTGGAGTGACAATAGATGAAGTGTATTTGAGTAGAGAGGTTTACGTTCCAAATAACGTATATCTCAGCACTACGGGGAAGGCTTACCCTCTGCCAGAAGTGCACGTTAGAATAGAAATATAATGACTGCTGAAGAGTACTTTGGTGATTGGATAAAGGTTATTGATAAGGACGAGCTTTTTAAAATCATGCGATGGTTGAAAACAGTTAATCCAGATGACCTTTGTCCACATCCTCATAACATATTTAAAGCCTTCAGAGTATGTCCATACAACGAATGTAAAGTAGTATTTCTTGGGCAGGATCCTTACCCACAGAGAGGGGTAGCTCAGGGAATACTCTTCGGAAACTCAAAGGAAACCCCAGAGGAGTGTTTATCTCCATCTTTAAGGGTAATAAAGGAGGCTGCTATAGATTACACCATTCCACATAATGTAATTGAGTTTGATAATACTCTAGAATCGTGGGCAAAGCAAGGAATTCTGATGATTAATACAGCTCTTACCTGCGAAGTAAATCGAGTTGGTTCTCATTATAATATATGGAGACCTTTTATGTCAAAGCTACTTACCAATATGAGCTCACTTAACAGTGGAATCATCTACGTTTTGTTTGGAAGTCAAGCTGCCTCGTTTCAGAGTTGTATAGTGGGCCAGCAACATATACTAAAGGAGTACCATCCAGCATACTATGCAAGAACTGGAGAGAAAATGTCTCATGGTTTGTTTGTTCAAATCAATCAATTATTAGATGGAATGTATGGAGAGAAAATAAGTTTTTATAAAGAAACTGACTATAGAGTTTGTTAACAGAAAATCAGTACACGACGACCTGAAGAAGTATGATTACATGGCCAAAGACAATGACTTCATAGAGGTCACTGAATGGACTTGTGGAGAGGGAATTGATGTTACTATAAATGATGACACTCTAATATCCCTCACCTATGGACAATTAGAGGCTATATATCATCTACAGAACGCATTAAGATATAACAAATGAAACAGTTTAATGTAATTATAGAGGACATAAACTCCAAGAAGTTTGTGCCTTACGATGTTATGCCTTATCTAGTACAATGCTACTATGAGGCAGGAGAAACTGATGATAGACCAGGAACTATCGAGGAATTTAAGACTTTCATTGAACGTCATAGTATGTACAGATGGTGGTCTAGATGTGAATACGAAATAGTATTACAAGGCTGGCCTAAAGGAGACATAGAAAAGAAAATTGATGTTCATCAACAAGTAATGATGAACATTGATATAGTTGCTAAATTATTAATGGATGAAATTAATGGAACTAAATCATAATATTGGATTCTCTATTGGAGACTATTGTTGGGACGGTCATTGTCTATATCAAGAATACCACATAGTATCTAATTATTCTGGAGAAGAGATTTCTAAAGCTTACCAAGAACTCTCAAGTGAACTAGGATGGAATTTTCTAGCAGAATGTAGAGGGTATGAAGAGCAATGTCTAACTAAAGAAGGAGAACAACATCTACTAAAACTTGGAATAATATCTGAATCAGATATATTAGCTTCTAAGGAAGAGTGGTATGGTGATACGTATGCTATAGAAAATAGTGACGAATTTGTTGACATATTCTTTAAGTTAGTGAAGATTAAAATTCCAGATTTAGTGTGGGACTATAGAGACTTAAATGAAGAGAGCATACACCTACTAGATGGTGCAGGTTATGGATTATTTAGTAATTGATTTATGTTTGAGAATATAAAACCACTGAAACTAGATTCCTCTAAGCAAGGGATCTGGTTTACTTCAGACCTTCATTTTGGGCATCAGAATATTATAAAGTTCTGTAACAGACCTTGGAAAACTGTTGAAGAGATGAATGAAGGTCTTATAGCCAATTGGAACTCCGTTGTTAAGGATGATGACATAGTATTTGACCTTGGGGACTTTGCATTTGCTCCAAATAGCAAATGGAAAGAAATCTTGAGTAGGTTAAATGGTATTCATTATTTAATTTTGGGCAATCATGAAATTAACAAATTTTAACTTGGAAATCTGAGGAAACCTAATCATATTTGTACTGTAATTAAAATTGAATTTTATGAGACAGTACAAATTAAATACAAATTATTTCAATAAAATTGATTCACACGAAAAAGCATACGTGCTAGGGTTTCTATATGCTGATGGATCAAATAGAGGAGATGGCATAACTTTTACACAGGATGTAGAAAGAATAGATATACTTGAAAATATAAAGAGAGCTCTGGAATCTGAAGCTCCAATTGGGGAAGCAAGGCCTGGACACTATATTTTTGAGGTATTTAGTGACATAATGGTTAAGGACATTGAAAAGTTGGGAGTAGTAAAAAACAAATCATTAGTATTACAATTTCCTACTGAAGAAATAGTTCCTGACGAATTTATGTCGTCATTCGTTCTTGGGTATTTTGATGGAGATGGATGTATTTGGAATGGAAAAAGAAAAAAGATGGTAGTAAAGGATTCTAAACGTAAGAATGGATACAGAGAGAGAATAGTTCATAATGTAAAGTTTACCTTTACAGGATGTATATCGTTCATAGAACCTTTACAAGATTATTTAGTTTCTAAAGGGATTGTAAAAAAGAAAACTAAATTAAATTATTCAAAGGCAAAGAACCCAAATACCCCAACTTGCGATAAAGTATGTACAATGGAATATTCTGGTAGAGGACAAATAAAAAATCTCTACGAATATATGTATTCTAAATCTCCCATTTGGTGTAAAGAAAAAAGGTTAAAATTTGAAGAAATATTTTGTGCTTCAGATGAGAAATCATTTGTCGAAACCGTGTTAACTGAGGAGACGGCTGAGATGCCAATCGTCAACCAAGCCTCTACTATAGAGGAAGGCTCATCGACTATCCCTGAAATGGGAGTAGAATCAAGTGATTCGAAATGCACGGCCCCTAACGAATAAAGTCGAGGGTGTGAGATAGTCAGTTCTCATACGAATAAGGAAGTATGAGCTATGGGTACGAGATGCCCTATTGGTACTAGCTTAACGAACTAGTATAAACACAAAGGATACTACTAGATGGCCTGGAGATAAGATAATGGAACTCTTTGAGCAGGTCGAACAGCAAATGATTGTTAAAATCGACGATAGATTTGTTTATTTGAATCATTATCCGTATCTTTGCTACGGAGGTGCTTGGAGAGGACCAGGAAATGCAGTATGGCAGCTATTTGGGCACGTTCATTCAGGACCTACTAGTTCCGGTAAAGACTCTGATAGGCTTGTTAATCTATTCCCATATCAATACGATGTGGGTGTAGATAATAATAACTACACTCCTGTATCATGGGATAAGATTAAAACTATAATGGACAGTAAGATAGAGCGGATAGAACCTGAACGTACTGTTCATGACGAGACTTTCGGTATGTAACTATGGGATGTGAAGTAGAAGTAAAAGATGATAGAGCTATGGACATACTTGAGGATTATGCTAACAAGAAGATTAGCCGTTCTCAGTTCATAGTAAAAATGATAGAGTTGATTAATACTATCACTGACGAAAGAGATCATTATAGGAGCAGAATAGAGAATTATGAACGACAAATTATATGAATGGTTGCGTAAGGAATTTTATCGTAGCAATCATGCAAAGTATAGACACCTATTTGAGGAGTGGGTAAGGAATATTACCACTTCTCAGATAGAAGGTTTTAATAAACAAATGTATAACAAAGAAAATAACGTTCTGGGATTATGGTAAAGGAAGAGATAGTAGGAACATATTGGTATGTTATTAACAATGGTAGAAGATGGATAACTCAAGGAAACAAGCCTACTCCATATGAGGATTATTTTCAGAGATCAGGACCCGGAATGGGATGGCTTTGTCTAGATACTCCAGATCAAGGACTGGTATTTGCAGGTAAAGGTGATACAATAATAAGCAACCGAGATTTTGCTGGATTAAAATTTCCAGAAGTTGAGCCAGAAACTCCTGTAGAAATAGAAATAGTGAAATCTGGAAAGGTGTTTGTATATGAATCCTAATACCTTCAATAAAATCAAAAGGCTCCTGGCTGGAAAGTCCTTCGTGACCAAGGAGCCTGGAAACTCCATGCTTCCTCTGTATAAGAGTAATGAAGAACATCTACTTACTCCTATAACATGGGATAAGTGTAGTGTGGGAGATGTAGTATTTTGTAAGGTTAGAGGTAATTGTTATACACATAAGGTTTATGCTGTAGATTCTAAGAAAGGGTGTCTTATTGGAAACAATAGAGGACACATGAACGGATGGACTAAGAATGTGTATGGATTAGCTCATAAAATTGATTAGTAATGTTACATATTGTACCTATTCTATGCTTAATATTCTTTGTTGTGTACGTTGAACTTCAATTAAAGAAAGAAATGCACAACATTGAGCAAGAATTTAAAGAACTTAAAGAAAGGATACTTAGTAATAAAAATGAGATAAGAGTAAACAGAGAGAAGATAGAACAAAATCGGAATGATATAACCAAACTGAACAATGGCTAACATTTGCAGTAACACATTCTATGCCTGCTCTGAAGACAGACAAAACATTGATACGATAATTAACTTTTTCCATGATTGGCCCTACGCCGAGATAGAAGACAGCGATACAAGCGTTGATGTTTACTTTGACTCTAAGTGGGTATTTCCAGAGAAGGAGATGAATGAACTATATGACTTAATTCCAAACAAAGACGATCTCTATGCAAGATGTCTCTCAGTTGAATACGGAATGGATTATGTAGCCTATTGGAAGTGTAACGAGGAAGGTTGGTATCAAGAAGTATAAATTTGATTAATATGATTAGAATATGTGCAATGAGTGATTTGCATGGTTATCTACCTCCAGTAGAGCCATGTGATTTAGTTTTGATTTGTGGTGATATAATTCCTTTAAGAATACAGGGAAGAACTAAAGATTCCTATAGATGGTTTTCTACAGAGTTCAAGGAATGGGCTATGGACTTGCCTTGCGATAAAGTGATATTTATAGCAGGTAATCATGAGCTAACATTCCCTAATCATTATAATGACTACAAGCAATTGTTTTATAACGATAGCAAGGTAACGTATCTATGTCACGAAGAATATATCTATAAAGGTCCAGATGGCAAAGAATATTCTATCTTTGGAACTCCATATTGTAAGGAGTTTGGTAACTGGGCATTCATGCTTCCAGAGGGTGAACTAAGCAGGATGTGTTTAGACATTCCCTCAGGTCTTGATATATTAATTACTCACGACCAGCCATATTTCTATGGTGATATATTGTTACAAGAGGATTGCCCTTGGGCTACTGGGGAACATATAGGGAACTCTGCTCTAGCTATGGCTATCATAAATGAGGCTCCAAGGTATCAGTTTAATGGGCATCTTCACAGTTGTAATCATAATGAAATTATCATAAACGAGAAAACTGTTCACTATAACGTAAGTTTGAAGGATGAGAGTTATCAACCGGTATATGAACCATTATATCTAGAAATTGACAAATGAAATATTTTATAAGTGGACATAGAGACTTATCTTACGAAGATTTTAGAAAGTATTATGTTCCTGTAATACTTGATATTATACGCTCTGATAGAAATCCAATATTTGTAGTAGGAGACTGTGAAGGAGTGGATACGTATGCAATGGATTTCATATACGATAGTTTGAGTCAAATGCATGGTTATATGGAATCTCCTTATTATTTAGCAATTTTTCATATGTTTGATAGTCCCAGAAATACTCCTAATGGACTGCCTGAAGAAGAATTGGAGAAAAAAGGAGTACTCTTTGCTGGAGGATTTAAGTCTGATGAAGAAAGAGATGCTAGTATGACAAATGTTTCTAATTATGACATAGCATTTGTAAAAGATAATAGATGGGATAGTGGAACAGCACAGAACATTAAAAGAAGACATAATATAAAATGAATCAAATAGCAAAGGCCCAACTCCCTAATAGGAACTTCAGGAGATTATATTGGGCAGATAACAAAGAACAGATTAAGGAAATTCTGTCTAGAGTAAATATAAAATATTTAGAGGGACTGAAAAAGAAATTTCAGGAGACAGATAGAGGAACTAACGGAACTAGGTTTTATATTCGTTACGACGGATATGAATTTCAAGTTAGTCCTACTACTATAAAGAAAGAACTTGGAAGGAGAGCATGAATCCAACTGAAATAATACCGCAGCCAAAAATTCCAAAGAAAGAGATGGGAAATGCTATTAAGCATCTAAAATCCAAGTTCCCTCAAGCAGATGGTAAAATGATTTCTAATATTGTTAAAGAATATATTATATGAAAGTGTATATAGGAAATGTAGACTGGGCGGACGAAGGAGATATATTCTTCTTTAGCGTAGAAAGTGAAGAGAATCTAGAAGCAATGAAGAGTTTAATAAATATTCTCGTAGAGCTTGATTTATTCTATCCATCAGAGATGTATTGGGGAACTAATGAATTCTTTGACTTTGATGCAAATGACCTCCTAGGATTTATTAATAAAGCTAAAGATATATCTGAAGAGGAGTTAGCTATATTCAATAAATTCAAAATATCTGGGTTTGACATTTATGATAGGATGTTAGATAAAATACATGACCTAATTTGGGACTTGGATTATGACATTCCACAGGAAGACCTAGATAGAATCAAACCTCTCTACATCAAGCTGTATGACCAGAAGAGTTGGGAGGATATTCAAAAATGGTTTGACAATAAGAGAGAATATGACAATTAAGGAAATAGTAACACTAAAAGAACCTGCTAAGTTTAGTCATGCTATAGCTGGAGTTTTATATTATACAATAGAAACTAAAGATAAAACAATCATGTTTCCAATAGACATGAATGATAAAGACGATGTTGGAACTACAACATTCGAAGCAGAGTACAAACCTATCACTCTAATGAGATATATTAGAAAAGCTATAGAGAAAGATACATTAATAATAATGAATAAGTAATCATAGTATGCTATATAAATATTTGTCTGATATACCCTTTATAGTAGATGATAAACCTGTTATCCAGTTCGGAGACACTATAGCTTTAACGGAGGAAAATGCAGTAAAAAATGTTACCTCTGGAATTCTAGTTCCATTAGAACCACGTGCTTTCGGACAGGATTTAATGTATATATTACAAAATTCTTCCAGAATTGATGATGTTACAGACGAACAAAATGATCTATTCTCCATAGATTCCAAGAGTGATAGACGTCCTATATCAAATGAATTCTACAATAAGTTAAACGCTCTAGGTATCTTAGACTCTGAGGTAAGAGGGAGTAATGTTGGGGCTAGTGACTACTCTCAGCATATAATACAGCCTTGGTCAATATGGAAAGACTATAATTTAAATCCATGGGATGCTGATATAGTCAAGAGAGTTCTTAGAACTAAAAAAGAGTCTGGGAAGAGTGAGATTGAGTCCAGAATTATGGACTATGAGAAAATAATTCATATCTGTAAAGAGAGAATACGTCAATTAAAGTGTGATAGAAATGAGTGAACTTATTAAATACGCTAATACTGATGCCCTAGATGGATTAAAGTATGTAAGAGTAGGTTTAGCTAATATAATATCTCATGTAATCAATACTGGAGAAGATTATATTATACAAATTCCAGTTAAGTTAAACACATTGAAGGACTTATTAGAACTAGCTATTCTTAAAAATTATCAAATATTTGACTATTATCTCAATTTTGGTGAAGATTTCTTTGTAGTAGCTTGGGAGAAGTTCAAGGTTGAGGTAGCTAAAGTAGAATCTGGATACAGATTCCGTTTATTGAAATAAAATTGAAATGGGCCGAAGGTTAGGAGTTGATTCCTAGCTTTCGGCCCATTTTTTTTTCTTAAATTATGTAGTAGAAATCTATTCTATTCTAAACATTTAAGTCTTTTGCTTTGCATCTGAAATCCTTGTTGTGGAACATCAATTCGTTATATCTGTAACTCCAATCGAAATATCCAACAAAATTCGGAAGTAACCCTGTCTTCCCTTGTTTAGCTAATTCACAGAGTTCATCATACGTCATAATTATTCCTCCACTCCAAAGGTTCCACCCTCTCTTTCGTTTCTAAACATATCTGGTTTTATGGCATCTAATGCTGGTTTGATTTGCTTCAATCCTCCAGAAGTTTTAACAACGCCATCCCAGAAGTCTTCATCTCCCATAGCAACATTCCACCAGTTCCTTAGAGTTCTACCACTCCACTCAAAAGCGAATGGAGTCCATTGTCCAACTGGACTTCCCACAGATTCTATAAAGTTAAAATCTAGGAAAGAGTTCTTTACTGACATTACTGCTATGTTGGCCGCAGCTAATGCTACTCCTGTAGACAAGTCTTTATTCTTTTTGTTGTCCTTAAGTAACTCATCTAACCAATCACTAAGCAACGCGCTAAGTATTAAACCTCCAAGAACGAACATCATCATATCATATCCGAACTGCTTTATATTACTTCTATAGGCGTTTCTTAGCTTTTCATCCTAATCATTCCACTTAGAGTTCCATCCCTTGACCACAGACCTTTGATTAAACATCTGCTTAACCATGTCAGAGAGCGTTAGTATAATTCCCTCTTGCCATTGTCCTTCCCACTACATTACTGGAGCTATTAGTGGGATATTTTTACTATTCATTTCATCCTCAGACAATGGAGGCTAGTCAAACAGAATATTTCCATTACTATCTACCTGATAATAATACTTTATTTCTCTAACTTCTCCGGTTTGTGGGTCTCTGATGGATTCAGAATAATGTTTCCACTTACCACGGATTCGCACTCCTCCAGATTGTAAGTATTGGTTCTTCTTTCCTGACCAATATGTCTTAAATTGTAACCACATTGATCCAAGCCCTGTTGACAGGATAAGTGATTTCTTCTCGTGAGAGTAGTAACCATAGATGTCATCTCCAAGAGATTTCATGCTTTCTGCTTCTCTGTTGGTATAAGCACGTGGTAAAGCCATAGGATTATTCATGTTAAGCTAGAAATCAGTTCCATCAGCATTTTTAGCGTGTTCGGCAACAAACTATCTAGCTACTGTGTAATAAAGAGATCTCTGTTGGTTATACTTAGGATCATTGACTCTTCCGTTTGCAAACGCTTCAAACCTCTTATCCTTCTTCCAATCATAGACTAGTTCTCCCTTCTCATTTATGTGATGAGCTTCTAGGCACCCATCTCCCATCATTTGTGCAGTGAATATAGTCATACGGTTATAGAAGTCAGGTCTAGATGCAAATTTAAACATCCAATTCTCCATATTCCAGAGACCCTTTCTTCCTGAACTAATTCTATCTACATAGGTATTCATATCCATGTCATTTATTCCATACAACTCATTAAGTGCGGAACAAATTGTTGGAGTATCAGAAAAATGAGATAGATCAGAATATACTAGTTTCAATGCTTTAGTAAAGTTGTTGAATGTAAATGATTCCTTTCCATCAGGCTTACGAATCATCAAACTTATATCAGTCCATAAACCCTGTAGAGGCTGATATAATGCTTGTACTGGAGCAAATGCTAGAGTCAATTTACTTGCCGCACTCTTTATCACGTTTGCTCTGTTTATCCAATCTTGATATCTGGGATCAGCTATGGATTTGTTGAGAATCTTATTCTTTACATAATCCTCTAGGTACTTTATATCATTCTTAAACTCGAGGTTTCTCATAGCTCCTTGTGAGCTAATATGTACCATAGCTGCCTTTATCATTGGAAATACCGTATCTACGTTATCTTTAACTGAGTAAGCAAAAATATGTTTTAGGAGAAGAGTTTCAAGATTATGTTCTAAATTCTCTATACCTTCCGCTTTAATTTTATCAATTCTATCATCTCCCTCACCTCCATCAAAGTAGTTAGTCATCTGATATAGTATCTAGCTACCACTAGCTGCTTTCTATTCTTCTGCATTGAATATACCTTCTACCCGTTTCTAAGCTCTCTCAAACGCTTTCTTTGGCATTAAGAATGATAATTTGGCTCTTAAAGTTGCCATCATACCCTGTGTAGATGCTACAGAGTCTAAACCTCCAAGTGCTAATGGAACACGATAATACTTTATATCATTGCTGTTTCTCATGTTTTGGAGCTCTTCATCTGTCTTATCAGCATACCTATTTTTATTTATAGTATATAGTGCATACTCTAAGAACTCCCTTTCAGCACCTTGAAGTCTATCTGGATTCTTAAATACAAAGTCTCCATCAGGAGTTTCTTCGTACATATTAGCATACAATGATGTCTGATTACCAACTGTATTTTCTTTGACAGCTCCAAAACTTTTTTCTCTCTTTAGATTTCCAACTAGCTTTTGTATTTTAGCTTTGCTTCTCTGAACATCATCCCTAGTATTCTAGTATGCCTCTGTTACTAGTCTAGTAATTAAGTTTAGAGTTTCGCTGTCCAAGTTCCCAGGGTTGTTTATTCTACTTCCTGATACTCCATTTCTCCATATTACTATGGACTCTAACCACTTATCATGGTCATTTAACTACTGCCTAAAGTTTATCCCTCTAAGCTGTGCTAGAGCCAGTAATGCTGCATCGTATAACGCTATCTCTTTACTCTGTAGGTCACTCTAACTTGTATATGTCTTTGCTGTTCTTGCCTTGATAACATGGTCACTTTGCATTTCTCGTATCAATCTCTAAACAGCTCTTACTTTGTCTTCTACATCTCCATTTATAGCCTTATCAATTATAGACTTAGCTGATTTAACTCCAGATAGGTGAGAATATTCATCCTTCCAATTCTTTGCTTCCCCAGAATTTATAATGAAGTTTAACTCATTTAAGAGTAACTCATACTTAGTTGCGAACTTAATGTCTCTATCCCCGAGACCAATGTTATTCTTTTCCACAGAATCATGTCTATTTAACTCATTGAAACAATACAATAGCTCCTCATTAGACATTTTCATTCCATTGGCGTAGATTGGATTTACTACTTGAATATTACCAACTGTATATCCTTGTATTCCAGATAATTGATTGATAATCAACATAGTTTCCATTAGTTCTACGTTTCCATTAGTAGCTTCCACCATTAAAGAATTTGATTTAGACTTCTATACTACGTCGGATTCGTATGTTCCAGTAAGTCCCTTTCTATTTCTTATAGCATTGTCCTTATTCAGATACGTTCTATAATTAGCTCCAAGGTCATTTGTACTAACTACGATAAAATCAATCTATTTTGGTTCAAGTCCTTCCTTAGTTTTCATTACGATAACCCCATAGGACTCAGTTAATTCGTTATCAACAACTTCCCAGTTCCCATCACAGTATTTACTTAACGTATCACGTATCCAAGTAGTTTCTCCATCAGTACTACTGATTATTGGTGACGGGAAATCAGCGTTATTTATTCCATTCCTTATTCCCTCTTTGAGGAATTGCTTTACCTCAGCAGTAGATCTCAATCTTCTAGCTGGAAGACCTTGTTCATATTTCAGAACTTTATCAACAAATTCAGCTTCCGTTGTTGCCGTAATAGGAGCCTCATTCTTTCCATATCTGTTCCAAGTATATAAGCCATTTTCATCTGGAGTTAACTTGTTGTATTTCTTTATCCTTTTGATAACAGACTTTCTGGTTACCTTTCTAGTGTCGGAGTAGTCTGGGAACCATTTTGACATCATCTCTGTTATAGTCTGATTAACCTTCTCTGCTGTAACAGACAATTTAAATGGGGCAGGCATAAACTCATCTATATTCTCCCACATCTTGTCTGAATTTAAAGACGTATTTATTGAGATAAATGAATTAGGAGCCTATATTCCATCGTAGATATAATCATCACCATCTTTACGAAATCCACTTATCTATATTGGAGCTACTAGTAGCTATCCTCCATAAGTGTTTATCCCATACTTTTCTAACATTCTCTGATATACAGCAAGCTGATAACTATAAGCGTTCTTTTTAGGATCACTAAATTCAGAGTAGCTGTGTATAGATGTTTTGTAATCTAGGATATGAGTCTTTCCTTCCTTATCTACTATCAATAAGTCAATAATACCAAGTAATTTAGTAGGAGAGCCTCCATGAATAACATTAGTATCTTGAGATATTACAAACTCGGGATAGAACGCAAGTCCATCTCCAAACTTATATACTAAATCCTAGTTTAAATTCCTTGCATATTGAATAGCCTACTGCATTGTAGCATCATTTAAATACTAAGCATTGTCTTTATCTATATTATCCTAGATATAAGTTCTTAGCTCAGCATCTGACATATTGAACGTATAGTCACCGTTTATTCTAGAGAAGCATAACTGTAATACGTTGTGAATGGCTGTACCAGTCTTTGCTTGAATTTCCCATTTATGGGTCATCTATTCTCTTAATTTCTTATGCTACTCAGGGTCGGTAATCTTAGGGGGGTTGTCTTTGTCGAAACCAAACTCTTCGAGTTCAGCATCATTAAATTGTCCAATCTTCCAATTAGAGTATCTTCTGCTCCAGTATTCGTCCTCTCTAAATTCAGGGAACAATAACGTTCCAGCTTCATTCTTAAGACCTGACAAGAACTTATTAACGCCTATATATGGAGGCTGTTCGAAAGACTCATCTCCATCCTCATTATAAACTATTTTATTCTGCTTCTACCATTCCTTATATTTCTTCTAAAGCTATACTGAGTCTTTAGCAATGGTAGATAAGATAGAAGAAACGTTATTCTAAGCTGAAGTTCTACTGAATACGAGATCTCCGAGAATAGGTTCAAATCGCTTATTTTCCAATAGAAAATCATCCAACTCCAGTTCAGAATTGAATCTATGTCCTTTATAATTATATATGCAAACCATTAGTCACAGTGTTCTTTTAATATTCCCTAATTATATAAATCTGATTTCATATTATTCAGCACTCTATGTAATTCTGCATTCTCAACATTTACCGTTCCATGAAACTTATTAGACATTATAGAAGAGTTTACCTCCTAGGCAATCTATTTAAGAGATAATGTAAATACTCTATCGTCTGACAGTGTTTTTACACTATCCTGTCCCATTAAAATGGTATCTAACAATCTCTTCACGTTATATGAGATTTCATACTAGAGTTTATAGTCCAAATTAGCTATGTTAGAAGGCTATCCCGTCAAGTATCTTGATACTTCCTGTATAAATATTTCCTCGTTAACATCATTTCTAGTTCTTCCAGGAAACTACTAAACCAACTTATCATAGTTTGGAAACTGCTCTGATAAACCAATTAAGTCAGCATATAGACTTGGATTCTAGAACCTTATAGATCCCACAAATATGTGCATCATTTCATGTAGTGGAGCATCAACCGAATTTCTGTCCAAGTTTATATAAATCTATCCATTATGAACGAATGCATTAACCGAACTAGGATCTGGAATTATAGATTTCCACTCTTCAGAGTTCAGCTCTGCATCAGTTATTTCGTTAAATTTTATTCCATACAGCTATCCTAATTTCTGCAATGCATTGTTTAGCACAAGATAACTATTTGGATTATCATCAACTTGAATTGGCTGTACGTTAAAGTTATCAGTAGTCGGTCTGTGAGTAATATCAACTATTGCCTCTTTATTCAAAGGAACTATCTCTACTTCAAGATCTCTATACTAATCATTTATAGCAACATTAGCTTCCGCAATAGTTTGTCTTCCGATTGTTGATAGAATCCTATCAATACTCGCACTATTGTGTCCATTTATCTTGAGCTCCTGTCTTAAAGCTGGTTCAGAGTTACTTCCCTACAGTTCATCTAAGTGTGGAAACCTTCCGTACTTTTCTAAGAAATCTCTACATATAGATTCCAATACAAAGTCGGAGATACCAGACCTCTCCATTAAGGTCTGGTATTCCGCAGAATTTTTATTTATACAAGTTAGCATGGATTTACCTTATTTTTAATTATACTCTCCAGCAACTATACATTAACCTTCCTTACACCATTAAGTTTAACAGTTGGAACGGTAATAAGTTCTGGAACATCTAGCTTATTTCCATTAAGGGTTACTCTCTAAACCCTACCAGAATCTATATCATATTCTATTTCTAAGTAGTTGGTCTAGTCATTGTCTTCATAGTTATGCCTAACAGTTCTCGTAGATGACTCTACTCTTCCAGTTGGGAAATAGTTGACATCAATATCTGACTACTCAAATCTATAATTTTGTATTACGTTAGGATCTTGAATATCTAGGTCATCTCCTCCTTCTAATTCTAACTCTGAGCTAGATAGCTTCTTCATAAGTTGATACTTTCTAGAAGAAGGATTCCTATACTGTAGGAAGTTAGCGTGAGATGAATATGGACTCTCAAATGGAGCTACATAGGGTAGTAAGTCATTTAACTCAATTGATTGTAGAGAAAGGTATTCTCCTGACTTGTCTATCCTAGACTCAAACTCATGGAAATCATTTATAATTCCAGATTTCTAGAAATCTTCCAGTATTGGAACTAGAGATTTTTCTCCAAGCTTCCATCCATCAGCTATCATTGCATAATAAGTAAACAAATCAACTAAAGGAATTTGAGCTTCACGAGTTTGAAGATTTCCATCTTTATCATAACTAGTAACCTAGTATTGATAACTATACTTAGCTAGTTTATTAAACTCTGCTTTGTACGCATTGAATATAGCTCTTTCCTGGTCTACTCTTGGAAGCATATTAATTGGAAGAGTGTATATCACACTAGGGTTTCTAGACACTGTATTGGTCAACAGATCATTACCAAGATCCTATATAAATCTATTATGAGATATATCTACAAAGTCTATGTCAGAATTAGTTTTAATTATTCCCTTTTTCAGGTTTGGAATAACTTCATTTTCTATGAATACTCTAAATGTGGCATCTCCCCAATCAGTTCCCAATTTAATGGTAGTATCCTCAGTCAATTCAAACATATTTCCGAACTTATCAAAGGCTTTATTTCCTTTCGGAATAACAATTTGAAGATCATTAGATTGCATCCATTGCTTACGTAGATAATCTCCTACGAAGTTCTGAACTCCTCTAGTTATCTTATCCTCTCTTTCATAGCTAAGCTACTTTGATAAGTCTAAGACTAGTGCCTTAGTGCTCCTAAACTTATAAGCGCCATTTACTTCTCTTAAAGCTACAGCTAGAGTTTGAAGATAACCCATAAAGTGAGGTATAGTAGATACAACGTCATAGATATTGAATGAGTGTTTTACTTCCTCATATTTCTAGATGCAATCCTATCTATACTATGCATCAAATACAAATTTATTCAAATCTACTAAATCTTCCAAATCTCCAGTCTTATCATATATTGCTCGTTCTATTAAATTAACTTGATTTAACAATCCTTCAGGATTTGTTTTTATCCCTTGATTTAAACTAAGTATTGCTCCAAGAGATCTCATCTCTTCTGCCCCATCGGATAGAGTCTATATATCATTGTATATGTCCTCATGCTATCCTATAACATGAGCCTGTCTGATATAATCTTCTACGAAATCTACCAACTGGTTATATAATTCATTAGCATAGACTGATTGTCCGCTATAATACTATCTAAATTTTTCCATAGTATTTAACTTATATGCTAAGTCAGAGTTACTTCTTGCGAACTTCGATAATGCTATAGCTAATGGTAGTTGTTTTCCGTCCTTATCTTTAGACTCTTCAATTTCTCTAGCAAAAGATCTCTCAAAATGTTTCAATGGAGAAGCAATAGTATCCCCATTCAGATCCCTACCAACATCAAACTTGTTGAGAAGTCTAATCGGACCCTTATTAAAGTAATCGAATACATATTTCACTCTAGAATATCCTTCTCTTCCAGAGAATACATCGTTATCAAGTAGAGTAGTTATTATACTTCCAACATCGGACATCAATATCTTAGCTACATCTCTAAAGTCCATTCCTATAGAGATTCCATAAATATACATTCCAATTGTCTTAGTACCTGCATTTAACTTTGATAGAGCTAGCTCTTTAGCGTTATCCGTAGCCAAGCTCAACAAGGCAGATAGGACTAAGGCAGCATCATTGTCATTGGTTACAGAAGCTAAGGCTTCTAATACATCATCATTAGTTATTGAGTTCGGATCCTTACTTCTTATATTAGCTAATAATTTGTAAGTTTTCCCTCCTAAGATGTGCCCCTTATGATCACTTCCTAATAGTAATCTTTCCTATTGCTCTGGAGTACCATAGTTCAACAAGTAATTATTATATTGAGTAAGTCCAAAGAATCCTTTTAATCCAACTGCACAAATACCAATACCCTATTTACCAACCTGGTTCTCAACTATACTCTAAAACTTATTGAAAGCATTACCAGGTGTTCTGAACTTAGCTTCCTTACCTTCTAGAGACTGATTAGCAACAGACTTAAGAGGTCCAGTAGTACCATCTACTGAGGTCTACGCCTGAATCAAGTTCACAGGGTCAGCGATAGTTCTATACATAGAATACATAGTATAGTTATTAACAACCTTAGACAGACTATATTTAGATAACTTGTCAAAGTATAGATTATGCTTATTGACTATATTTTGCAATTCATCAAATATAGCTAGTACTTGCATTGGGTTCTAGAACCTAAATGTAACTAAGCCACTATCCATCAAGGAAGCTGCTAATCTTTGTAGCTATGTTATAGAAGTCGAAGAAGGTTTCGTTAAGAATTGAATATCATTCAAGAACTACTTGAATAGCATTATTTGCTCAACTGTATCCAATCTAAGACTTACTGCTATCTTGTCAGTATCAACTTCATACTCCTTTGTTTGCCTACTATATGACATACTTTCATTTATGCTAAGTATGCCTCTATATTTATCTAAGAAAGAAAGAGGATTTACGATATCATCAGACTCTTGTATCTATGTTTCTACTCCAGATGGAATAGGCAATTGCATTGATGCATTCATCAAATCTAGGTTATCTATATTACTATATGGAGACCATAGTTGCAGTATTCCGTTACTATTTATATCATATGTTGCGAGAGATACTGCATCAATATCGTAGTCGGATCCCTGTAATAGAATCTGATATGTTGATACGTGAGCAGTATTGATATTTGGATTATCATATGCCACAACCTTCATAGGCATATATGACTGCATAGACTACGCTGGAATACGAGCTGCAACAATATCTAAAGATTTTAAGAATGATGTATGCTTATCTCTTCCCTATTTTATTATAGGATTGGTAGGACTCACAGAACGATAATTCTCCAATGTAACGAAGTGATACTCCGTATTCATTGCCATTATGTCTTGAGGATAATCGCCCTACGAGGTAACATATCTATAATATGATGTTGCTACTCTATTTGATGAGTTTTTTAATATTCCAGAAATGTCTCTAACTAGAGATGGATAATTTACTAATCTATCGGATAACTTAATAGAGTCATATGATAGATTATTTATATAGAACTCCAGGTCATCAGTTACTATTACTTCATTTCCAAGATTATCTTGGTAAATTTCAGTATCTGGAGACATCTCATACATAATGTTCTGGTTAGCATCTAGTCTGTAGGTCTTTCCATCTAAAACCACGTACTCTGGCTTTATCCTAGTTAATCCAGAGTTCATTACCTATCTCTTGGTAAGTAGATAATAATGATTTCCACTGGATGTTTTAAGTTCTACAGTGTATTGATTATTGTTGACCTTAGTCGCCTAGTTTTCTAAATACTACTTTACGAAGAAATCCGGATCATTCTTTATAGTCTCCAAGTCATCAAATTCCTTTAATCCGAAAGCTGTAGCGAACGTCTTAGGCATTATTATCTCATATGCCTGAGTGGTTATTGATGACTTATCTATGGTATGATATGTTCCATTTATCTTAACTTTGGTAGTAGTATCTAGCATATTAGAGACTATGTTCTGCACTTCATCAAAGTTGCTAGAGTCTACTTGTACATAACCCCCTCTTAAGTAAAGATGACTTCCGTGTCCTCTTCCTAGCTTTACATTAACCCACTGAGCATATCTATTATACCATTGTCTAGTATTCTACCTAGTAGATAGAAGCCTCTAGTATTGTTCCTTGATATCTGGAGTAGAATGAGAAAGATTTTCTAGATCATTCTGTAGCATTCTTCTAATTCTGATCTCTAGAGAAAGTAGATATTGTGAAGCATTCTCCGGAGTTATGTTAGAAGAGGCTCTAAAGAGCTTTTGATATATGTTTTGCAAGTCTTGGACATTCTATTCAGAACCTTTCCAATTCTCCTTTAATTCATTTAGTTCGAATAAAGTTGATGCTGAATCTAAATCCCATAACTGGAATCTTTCTCCAGTATCAGAAGAGAATCTAACATTATATCCAGCTAAATTTCTTCCAACTCTCACATCTTCAACTACTCTAGTGACTATACCATGCTAGATCTATTCTTTTAATTCTTTGTATTCCTATGGAGTTCGTATAAGCTGAGGAATTTCATCAACTCTAGGAACCCACGTAGTATTTCCATTCTCATCCTAAATTTCTTCAGCGTATTCTCTAGTAACTAAATAAGTTCTTCCTAATTCTAGATTTGATATATTGGAAGTTTCATCATTTACATCATATACTGGAGCCTATTGTGCCTATAATTCTGCTAACTCCTATTCGGGATTAGTAAAAGATTCATATTTTCTTCCAGCATATAACTTAAATATCTCATGAGATGGAGTCAAAACAGACAATATTCCAGGAATCTTCTACTTAATTCCAGCATTTGTTAGATACGAAGATATTATTGAGAATATCTTTGCATATACTGTATTATCACTTAGTGGAAGTAGTGCCTCAGAAAACTTAATCTTCTTACCTTCCTTAGCTTGTTTGATAAGATCAGATGCTATAATTTCAGCAAAGTTATTACTTATCTTCTGTCCAGTTCCCAGAGAATCTATAATGGACTTCATTAATACCTCTTGGAACTAATCCATAGATTGCTCAGTTCCATCAGTGAATAGGTTCTTCACTGCCTATAAGTGATCCTTTGTACCTATCTCTGTAGATTTCCTCAAAGCATCATATAGCCCAATAGCAGCTTCAAGAGTGTATCCCTTTGCTGCACACGCTGAAATAACCTGTGTCATCAAAGACAACTCTGAGTCATCTGCATGGTGCTCCTTGTCCAGCTGGATTCCTGCCTGATACATTCGTATACGTTGAGTATCATAGGATGTATCATCATAATATTTACTAGCGGAATTTATATTAGCGGCTCCCTACTTAACAGCACCAGCTGTTGCCACATAATGAACATCTACCTATTTTAATGGCTACCATAATTGATCCTAAGTTTCTATTTTACTTGGATTTCCAATTACTGAACCAATATTATTCATTGCAGTAACTACGTTCTCAACTGACGTATTAGATAGTTTTAGGAATCTACCTTCCATAGTCATTGAATGTGCCCCTCCAAAGAAGTTCCACAACTTATAATTAGTATTTACAAGAACTGGTTCTTCTTGAATTACTGGTCCAGCTGGATTCCCGTCAATAGTAACCTCTTGAATCTGTCTAGAATACGTATTATTTCCTAAAGAGTTTATACCAACTATCTAGTATAATCTATCCCCTTGTCTAAAGAAGAAGTCCTTATAGCTAATTCGATTTCCTCTAAAGTCTCTGGTAATGTCAACTATGGTAGGTGTTCCATCCTAGTTTAGCCAAACATGATCTGTCATCTTTTGCATCATTCTGGCTAAGAATGGGGAGTTTCTAATCCAGTCATTAGTTAGACCGAAACCTGCTGTTTTAATAATACCACCAGTACCAGTACGTTCATTCTTAAAGTGGACAAACTATTTCTTAGTTATTCCTGCTCTTGCTCCTCCTAAAGAGTTATTCTCAAGTATAACAACGAATGGATTAACAAAGGTAGCTCCGTCGAATGGTTTTATATCATTTAATAATCCAGTTATAGTTCCCTATTCATCCTTTATATCGTCTATAACTGCAACATTGTACCACTCAGGGATTCCATTAAGCAAATTAAGCTGGAATGGGTGCATGGCTGCTGTAAATGATACATTACGTTTATGTTGAGCCTGGAACTATGCTGCCTCCTACTCTAGGACATTATTAATCTTTCCCTTTGGTGGGTGTGCAATAAATGATCCCACAGTAGAATCCATAAATTCCTATGTAAATAGATAGTCTAAATAGTTATACTATTCTATTACAGGATTAAGTATTAGAGTATCGGCAATGCTATCTATAACATCATTTACGTTGTTCTCACTTATTCTGATAATGTCTCTAGCAGAAGTAATATTTACTAGCTTTCCATCTATTGTGGCCTTCGCCAGTATAAGATTTCCGGATGAGTTAATCCATGTAGAGAAATTATCTCTAAGGTATTTTAATTCTGGTTGGTTTACATTAGATGTATTGATATTAAAATCAGACTTTATTAAAGTCTTAAGTACCTCAGCCTTCTTTATAGTCCAGAACTATCTTGATGTTGGATATTTCTATAATAGTTCAGGTTTTATCTAAGATATAAATTGAGGGTTAAATCTAGCTATCTAAGCTAGAATAGTCTCATTTATACCTAGATTTCCTTTATTAGACTTGTAATGTACCTAATCTATTATTTCTAGAGGGTGCAATCTATGAGTACTATTATATTGTAAAACGAAATGTTTAATAAAGTTAGCAGGATTACCACCGTACTAAGCTAATTCTGCAAAATGAACTAAGAAATATTTATTGAAATTCTCGAACCCATTTACGAAATCCTAAGCAAGACTAGGAACATTAATATTCTACTCACGCAGATAATTATCTAATACCTACCAGTCATTGGTTATTGCAGTGTAGATGTTAGTATATAAGGTTCCAAACTCCTTAGATATTATCTACTCTAGTTCATTGGAATCTAGGTCTTTAATAGCTTTTGATTGACCGTTTATATTAACAGTCTTGTTAAGGTTTACTCTTATTCTACCAATAGTTCCCTTATCTGAGTTTACTGATGGTAAGAAAAGCATATGACCATTTCCTACTAAATCCTAACTGTCTTGTTGGTATATAAATCCTTTTATAAAGTCATGAACTATTCCAGCGTAAGCCATTTCACTCACACCCATAGCTGTTGATTCCTTATTATCTCCAGTCTAGTCATAGAACTCCTTAGCAGTATAAACTCCTTCATAGAGTCCAGGAACATTAAGCAACATTAGACTTCTAGTTGCAGACCAGGGCTGTCTTTCCTACATCTCAAATTGAGATTGGAGAGAACCAAGCAAACGGCTAAGAGTGTACATACTCTGTCCATTTCCTGCTCCATCCTTAACCTAAGAAGCTGTAGTAATTCCCTATAAGTTTGCCTTAGCAGTTGCTATATTTCTTAGCAGTCTTACATCATTTCCGTGAACTAGTCCAAGCTCATCCAATGTATAGTTGTATCTTGGGGCATTTCTACCATATATGGAAGTTATAAGAGCTTCTTTTTCCGTTATAGATTTGTCTTTTAATATATCATTAGATACATACTAGTTAAGAACAACTCTAGAAGCAAATGATAGTAAGTCCTTACACAATACACTCCATTCTTTCTCTACACCATGTAGTGCTTCCTAGAAGTTAGTATCCTGGGCTATATTAAGACGTAAGATATTGTCTATAAACTGCTTAATGTTGTCATCTCTCCATAATTGGACGAAGTTAGTTATCTACTGATTAGTAGAATTATCATAGAATGATACTGAACCAGATGAGGCTACTACACCAACTCTGACATTAGTGTTTGGAATAGTAAACGCGATGGACTTGAAGTCTTCAGTTGAGTTTGGAACTAGACGTAATTCTCTCTTATATTGATTGAAATCCTTTATTAATCGCCCACTGTTACTAGTATTTACTGTCTGCTCTAAACTTCTTCTTATATTGTTTACACTCTGGTCAATAAGTGTTCTTACTTGGATAACTCCATCCTAATCTTTATAATACTGTAAGTAGTTTACATTAAAGATAGCATCAGCTGTCTATGTAATATATGAATAGTAGTCATTTTCCATGTTCTGTCCAGCTAATTCATAGATACTATTACTTCCATTGAATATGCCTCTGGAGATGGAATATAACTTATTTAGTTCGTCTTCAGTAAAGTCTTTGTATATAGTGTCAGAATACAGATCATAGAAATCCTTATTCGTCAGGAGTTCAAATATGGGATGGAGGTATTGTCTTGGGTTCCTCCTAATCATACTGATAACAGTATCCAATCTCTTCCCATTTAGAAGAGTCTTAGCATCTTCTGATAGACTACTCCATAGATTATAATTATCCTCTATGAATTTATTATCAAAAGTAACCCCAATAACATCCTCTCTATATACAAGGTCTTTCACCTTTGCTATAACGTGTTCAAAATCTTGGAAAGTTATAAATTTACCATCAACTGGAGTGGTTTGTTGCCACTTAATAAGAGGAGTGGTATTTATAGCTAACTTTGTAACCATATCAGCCTCATCTTCAACGAAGATATTCTCTGATACTCTCCACGTTGTAGCTAGATTAGCTGTCTTTCCAGAAATCTAATACTTATCCTCACCTGTTTTCTGGTTAAAATCCTTAATCTAGACAGCCTTTCCAAGAGTTATTGTTAAGTAAGTATCAAAGTGATCAAGTATCACTTTTGCATTGTATGCTTCCAATTTCTGTCTAGCAGACTCCCTTTCAGACTGTGGGAGAGTACTGTCATTCATATCATTGAAAAGCTATCTTAGTACGTCCACATTAAAATTAGTAGGAGACAGATACATATTAGCTAACTGAGAGATCGATTCTAGTATTCCAGTATTCCTTATTTCTCCATCAATTTCTTGATACAGACTAGGAGCTAATAATAGCTATTTTATTTCTTTCGATGTATGTAAGTTTGGAGCATTCTTAACAACCTGACTTAGATAGCTAGTTATTCTTCTAAGAAGAGCTTCTTGATATTGTCTGATATTCCTATTAAGTTCAGTAGTATTCCTTACTATACCTAATGGCTAATCTATAGATCCTCTATTAACGAATAAACAATCAAATATATTTCTGTTAGTCTTGTTTATCACGTAATCAGAAACTTCTTTAGCCAAACCATAGGCATTGTCTAGAAATTCTCTACTTGCATCAAATCTCAGTCTAACCTATTCCGCATCGACCAAATTATCAGTACTAGTTTCCAAAGTATTGTTAACTTGTATACCTTTTTGTTGGGCTGTAATTAGATTAGTAATGTTCTGGATACTAAAGAAATCTGGATTCTAATCTACCACTCCATATCTAATTGAAGTGTTATAAATAGTATTAACTATATCGTTGATATTAGTCAATTCATATTGTTGAGCAATCTTATCTAAGAGCTGCTACATATTAGCCTTCAAAGTAGACATAGGCTCCTTGTTCTTCAGATAAGTCCGAAGAACAAGGGCTGTCTTTGATTGTATCTATTTTAAGGCTTTATCGTCTACACCACATTTAATCATATTAAAATAAAATTTTAAAGTTAGGAGGACATACTTGACCTTCATCATTCACGTCCTACTTATCAGGGTCATGCGATCTTTCCAATTCTATTAAATCATTTATTATCTACTTCTGTTCTGGGGTAGCATCTTCTAATAAGCTCTATAGGTCATCTATACGCATATCTCCTATGTACTCCAAGTCATTTAATGCCTATATAAACTCTTCGTATGTAGTCTTCTAAAAGGCATCTGACAACGTTGGGTCAAAATCAAATATACTTTCTAATACTTCTCTTCCCTCATTTAGATAGTCAGTTATATTCTCTGGAGTTACTGATAAGGTAATGTTAGAATCCTTTGTCTCAACTTCAGGGGTTATAATTAAGGTATCATTCTTAGAATCATAAGTTGCATTGTAATATGCAGCCTATACACTACCCGGAGTATCAACTTCTAGGGTAAAGGTATAGTTTCCATTATTATCAGGAGGATTGTTAGTTTCCTCTAGTTCATAGCAAGGATTTCCATCACTATCACTAGGAAAAGCATATCCCTACAGATACTTGCTTTTATTGCTAACTTTCAACTGACCATTAACCACGAATGCAACAAACTCGTTATCTTCCTCTTGTAAGGTTTTAACAACTTTAAGATTTCCAGAACGTATGTCACCATCCTAGTAGAACTCAGAGAAATCTTTTCCCGTTTTCTATTGTAAATACTTTAGAGTATTATTAATAGCTCTCTGCTGAGGAGAAATAGTCTAAACTAGATTAGAATCTCTATCTCTATATTTATAAGAATCTCCACTTTGTAAGTGTCCATTCTTAGTAGGATTCATTTTAGAAAGTGCATAGGATACTAACCAATCCATATTACCTCTAAAGGTATAGGAATCAATCTTTCCATGTATTCTAAACGGCTTACCACTAATAGAGTAGTTATTTCCCTACAAAGGAACAGTGAATGAACCAACCATAGTAGGATTATCCTTTGGAACTTTTACATTATAGTAAATTCCATCTATACCCTCTTGTGATAATATTGCCTCCATTAGCTGTATTGAAACATCGTCTGGACTAGATGTGTTCTATTCACCTATTAGAGAATTTAAGGTGTTTCTATTGTAAGCAAAGCTCATTAGAACTCCATCAAACAATCCGGCTAATTTAACAGGCTTAGCAGAGAATCCTTCTTGACTCCAATCCTAAGTTTCATATAACTTGTCTTTCTTCTAATCTATAGTACTAAGAGCATCTACTTCTTGTATAGCTCTCTCTACCTTAGATAGTAGTCCAGGAGCCTTTCTTTCTAACTCACTTCTGAAACTATCATTATTGATAAGTATCTTCAGTAACTTATAAGAAGTAAATAGTTGACCAATGTTTTGAACATTTGGTTCTTTATTAAGTATCTTATGTAGATTATCTAAGTACTCTCGTATTGTAGCCTTTGGAGGAATGACATATACTAATTTAACTTTCTTAGGAACAGACGGATCTGTTGTCTATCTAATATAGTAATCAACAACCTTTTTATCACTATTCAAGTCAGTATCGTAAGATACTAATACAAACGGATGGCCTGGATTTACTATCTATACAGATTTATCTCCAGCATCCACCATACCAGAAATTGACACCATCACATTCTTTGTAACATAAGTTTGTGGATTATGTCTGTCTGGATTGTTAGCAAAATCATTTACAGTAAGCCATTCCGATTCTGGGGTAGCATCGTTATCATATCCTAGGCCAGGAAGTCCTTGATAATAACCTCTATTAGTAACAAACTGCGGGCCTAGTAGTTCTAAGCTCTTAGCAGGAGTCCACTACGGATCTCGTATATAGAATACTCCTCCATCAGTGAAGTTAAATAGCTTAAACAGATTTATAAGGTTCTGATACTTAACGTTTCCATCAAACTCCCTGATTAAAGTCTCTGAAATTTCGTGATATGTCATACCATTGTTTTTCAGAGTCTAGAATCTATTAAATACCTAGTCAAAAACATTAGCCCCATTATTGTCCTTTATCTAAAGGAGAGTAAATGGAGATGATAATGCTATCAATGGTAATTCTAGTACGTCTCCTGTATCCTTAGATCCGATTATTGCTACTATTGACTTCGGATGCCATTCATGGCTCTTAGTATCTGACGAGCCATTAAACATGGTCTGCTCAGAGATTCCTTTACTAAATGGAGTAGGATTAGAATCAACAAATTCCCTTCCATTCAGTTTGTTCTTATCTCCAGGTCTCGGAGAGCTTTTCAAGGCAAATGTACAATAAACCCCAGACAATCCCAAATTATTCTAAAGTCTAGTACATATATCAGACTTATCTTGAGTATTAAATAGAATACTTCTCAGACGTCCAATCTACCTAACGTATTCTTGAACAGTTCTTACTGGTCTTCCTAATAATTGATCGATTTTGATTAATCCATTAATGCTATCTATACGAGCGTTCATCCACGCCTAACTTCCAACTGGGACTGGTTCTCCATTAGGACCAATTAATACTCCAGTTTCAAAGGTGTTGAATGTATGCAATAGCATATTAATAGTAATACTTACCTAAGTATCATCTGTTGTAGACTATGGAAGATTAACTTCCTAGTTAGAAGTGTCTACAGCCTCCTAGTAGGCACTCTCTTCAATAATATCAGTTTGAGTTATAGGAGATGAATCCTCTTCATATATTAGAGCCTCTGGTTGTTTATCTGTGTCAGGGTCTGGAGTGTTCTAGCCTGCCTACTCTTCAGGTTGAGGTGGGTTCTATGGCTATTCAGGCAGTGGTTCTTCCTCTTCTCTTTCTTTTCTATTATATGCGTCAATAACATCCTAATCCTACCTTAGTCCAGGATGTCTTAAACTAGCTTCCCATATAAATCTATCAGCCTCTACTGCATCCTCAGCGTCCTCAATAGCTGCTAGAAGCTCTTTCTTTTCCTACTCATAAGTCAGTGTAGTAGGTGGTGGAGTAGGATTAGTTCCAGCCTAAAGTCCATTACCTGTCGTTTGAGTTGCCTATGTTACCACAGACTCAGATGTTCTCGGAGTATACTCTATTTTGTTTCCAGAAGCAGCTATCTTGTCAAGAAGTTTCTTTCTCTTATCAGCAAAGACCGCAATAGTTGATTTAGATAATGTTTCATCAACCTTCTCTTGCACCTGTTCTGAATCAAAATTGATAATTCCTTTATCATCTCCGCTTGGAGCTATGATAATACTTCCCTATTGTGCTCTACTCATTCCTGTGTAGACATCCTTGAGATAGTTAGTAGTATTATTATCGAAGTCAGCCTCAATAATATAGTACTATCCTTCTAATCCTTGAGCTGATCCACCTTCTCTAAAATCAATATATTTAGAATATTTATCAGAGGATAACTCTGCAAGGATAGGTGAATTTCTATCAGAGTAGATATAACCTATCTTTTGTCCAGATTTTAAAGTACTTATTAGTTTATCAACTTCTTGTAATATAGTCTAGGTCCAAGCCTTCTTATCATCATTATTTATAGAAGTAACTTCTTCATTCTCATTTCTAGTAATAGTGGTGTTATATAGTAGAACCTTGTCTCCGTATAATCCGGTTTCATCCTCATAGTATTGGAACGTTACCTTTTCATTAGTTGGATCCTGCATATAAGCCTATAACTTTTGCAAGTTTGCAGTCTTTATAGAATTATCAGTTCTCATAGAAACTCCTAGTTTAGGACTTCTAATGAAATTAGTTCTAATTAGGTCTACATTCCATTGAAGATTCTTTCCATTAATTTCTATAGAGTGAGTTCCAACTATTCCGGACTGATCAAAGTCACCAGCAACTAACACTGTTATTCCATACTTCTTTGCAAATCTATCAATCTAGTCTAAGTCATAAGCTGTAAACTTAGAGATTTCATCAATTACGATTAGGCTAGGAGGAGTCTAAGTTTCCTTTATACCAAGGGAAGATCTGATTTCTTTCTCATCAGTTATAGCATAGTCCTTTCTGGGAACTAGATACTTACGCTTAACCGGATCAAGCTAATATTCTTTCCACTCAGGATTTATCTCCTTCATAAACTCTTCTCGACCGTAGGTCTTAGAATTATCTTGCTTTAATCCAACGTCATCTCTTAACTTAACAGCACTATCTGCATTAGCACCATGTACTACCGCAACATTCTTCAGTAAATCTGGATGTGTTTGTTGTAATAGCTTTATGGTAGTAGAGTATACCGCTGTAGATTTACCACTTCCAGGAATACCCTCAGTAAGAATAATATTCTAATATCTTGGAGCTGGTAAGAAGTTGAGAGCATAATCTGCCATATCATCAGATAGAAGAACTTCATCAATATTTATTCTTTTAGCTATTTCTCTTCTCTAATCTACAGTCTTGGATTTCCAGTCTTCAACTATTGCCTGTCTATAAGCCTTATAGAAGTTAGAGAATATATTGCCATTAACTATACTTGCATAGTTATTGTATATAGCTAATTCCTGCGTAGATATAGGGGCCAATGGACGCTCAGCCTTTGGATCTATTATCTATCTGTATTGATTATAGAAATCAGTAGACCTTATAGCAGCTCTACTAGCTAACCACCATACTATAGAATTGTCATCTAGATTATCCAATCCTTCATTTAACAATTCCTTTCCTTCAGTGTATAATTGAAGTTTATTAGGATTGATTAGTTGTGCTAACCGCTTAGGATCACTTAATTTAGCTTTATTGCTTTCTATCTAGAAGAAATCATAAATTGCATCCTCTGCCTAGATAGTTTCCTTTTCGAACTCCTCTCTCTATTCCTCAGATAGGTTAGTTGAATTACTTCTAAGTAGATTTTCGTGCAGAGTCATTCCATTTATAGCGGTTTGAAGCTACAAGAATCCTTCCCACTTATTTAATTCATCATCATCTAATACCTATACTATACTCTTGAGTCTTTTATATATCAATAAATCCTTCTTAGTAGCTATCCTATCCTGTCTAGATAACTTCTAACCTCTATTGATATTATAGAGTGTTTTTAAGAACGTTAATTTATTTAGATTAGTATCTATATCGGCAATAAATATATCAGCTGTTTGGCTATCTATTTCAGCAAGCTCTGGATAAGACTGTCCTTCGACTCTTTCTGCAATTTCATTAAGAGTAGCATTATATCCGTATAAGTCACCAACTCTAGCAGAGTCTGTTCTAGCAGCAAGAATAGCAGCTCTATACATTTGCATAGTATTTATTGCATTCTCCAAATCTCTGTAAAGATCGTCATCAATGTTAAATCTGGTTACATCCTAAGATGTATCATTTAACATCTAATTCAGTCTTTCCTACAAACCAGTAATATCAATTGGATCATTTCCTATAGATATAGAGAACTGATTCAAGTTTTCTTCTAACGGAGTTCTGTTTAGATTAGCCACCTAATCTTTGAGACTTTTTACCTCAAGAATCTATGTTGCATAGGGGTTAACCTAACCCATGTTCATTGGATCAAAGTTTTCTTCCTACCATTGATCCCACTCCACAGCCCTTCTCTTAAGAATATTCCAAGTAGCCGTTAGTAAGCTGTCTAATTGTTGTTTTGTTTCAACATTTGCAAATCCTCTATCTAGGAATGGCTGTACATATTTTCCAATATTTCTTAGCAGTATTTCTTCCAGCTTATTAACATATTCCTATCTAGTCTATTCTTGCTGCTGTTTTCTCTCTTCGTCGGAGAGATTAGGATCAATATTATCATGTCTAGAAGATATTTCCTATAACTCTTGGACATCCTATTCAGTGCCTAAGAGCTTAGTAAGTCTCATATTAAACTTATCCCTACTAGTGTCAATAAGATCCTATGCTGTTTTTAACCAAGCAGTTTCTCTTCCCTCAGAATTTTCATATAACTAAGAAACCAAGGAATTTACCTACTATAGCTCTGGAGCTATACTGGTATACTCCTCTTCATTCTATTTTATCAGATTACTTACCTAATAAGATATGTTTCTAAAAGCAGTAGAGATTTCCTTTATATGTTCTCTTCCTTCTGAAGCCTTCCACTTAGTATATTTATCTTGAGCAGTTGCTTTCTCATCATTAGTCAATTCTGAGAATTTCTTTCCATACATTTGTTCTGCAAATAATGGGAAGGTAACAGTGGTTAGATTACCACTCAAAGCAGGAGTCATTTCAAATAAAGCATCTGCAATAAATTCATATGACCTCTTTCCTTCAAGAAGCTCTTGTAACTATTTCTGCTTATCCTTTAACTAAGACTCTAGCTTCTTTATTACAGCCTTATCGTCGTCAGATAGCTCATTATTTCTCTTCTCCTTATCAGATACTGCTTTATCTCCGTTTGCATCTAATGCCTTACTTTGTATAGTATTTATTTGACTAGTTAGCTTTACTATATCTGAACTTAATCCATTAAATTCATTCAATAACTCACCAGCCATAGAAGAATTATGTAAAGCAGTAAATCTTAAGTCATTCAATGTTTGTGTATCAAGGAATGATTCATCCGATAGAGAAGCACCATTAGCTTGCAGTATCTACTCGATAAGTCTAGCCTATTGATTAATGGCTCTTTTTATATATACATCCTAATTATCTTGCTCAGTTCCTTGTACAAAGGATATAGTTCCGTCCTCATTTCGTTGAGTATTCATAGACAGATTTCTGTCTCCTAATTGCATTTTATTTACCTCTTTAAGGAACTTGTTCAATCCTCCATTTCTAGCCATGTAAACTACCTCTTCTATAGCCTATTTAGAAGTCATATTTCCGAGATTGTTTATTGACTAGTAATTTGTTCCAGCATTAGTAAGACCTCCACCAATGAATCCTCCAATTAATGACATACCATAACGGTTTGCAAGGTCACTTACATTAAATTCCCCCGTATCAAAATTATATCCAAAAGAATCTAATCTAGTATCTTCTCCTTGTAACCATTTCACTACATCATAGCATCCCTTAGAGAAATCAGCAAGTAATTCTTCTGACACTTCTTCTACTCCTTCTCCAGCCCCTGCTGCTAATGAAGCTGTGAATGCCCTACTACCAGTGGCGTATTCTGCTCTAGCAATATCTCTTCCAAGGTTGAAGATTTTCTTCACATATTGCTTCTTTCCTTCTTTCGGAACATTCTTCAAAGTAGTTCCAAGTTGTCTATATAGGGCTTGTGTGTCCTGATTGATGTTTGCTAAGGCTTTTGCAATTGCTTGCGATTTATATCTTCCAGCTCTCAATTCAGGAAGTATCCATTCTCCAAGTCCAGTATTTAATAGAGCATATTCGCCAGCGGCATAACCAAGAGTCAAAAGAGTAGCATCTAGGTCAGATGCTCCAGCCTATTTAGCTTCTCCATAAGTATCACCTACAGTAATCGCGGTCATATATCCCTTGCTCATCACTTCTCCTAGCTTCTAATATCCTTTCATAAAGGAATCTAGCTCAGCCTGAGTCTTTAGAGTTGACCTTGTTCTAAGTTCATCAACTGATAGTTGCAACCCTTCTTTAGTCTTACCCAACTTACTTAGGTCTCCAACTCTAGTTTCAAATAGCTTTTGCTATCCTTTCTATAATTCTGCTAGTTTAGCAGCCATACTCTCCTTAGAGTATATATTAGTTCCACTTAAGGCATAGGGAATCTTTTCAAAGACGAAACGTTGTTCCTTTAATTGTCCTGCAACATCACCTATCAAGTTTATAAAGTTTTCCCAACACCAGGTGTTTTCCTAAGCATATTCGGTCTAAGCCCCCTGTCTACTAACTGACTTAGACCATCCTTCTATTTCTGATAAAGTAGGGTTATCGCTACCTGCTATCATTTTTCCAAGTGTAGCTCCAAGACCAGCTAACTGAGTAGCAATACTTAGTCCAGCAATCCAAGGACCTACATATGGAATAAACATCGTCCCAACTAAGGCCAAGTTCTTAAGGATAGAACCTCCGACGCTCTTCTGATTAATATCATCAGAATCAAAGAAGTCATATCTATTCCAAAAAGATCCGTCAGTAGTTAAAACGTTCATTTTATTTAAGACTCTTCTACCATATATGTCCCTTCCGTCTAGTTTTTCATAGTAGAAGTTTCCATTCTAGTCTAGCTTTAAATCTCCCTTCTTATGCTCTACGATTTGCCCTGATACTAAGTCCGTATGAGTACCATCTTCATCATATTGTGCCAAAACTAATGTATCAAAGAAATGCTCAGCAAAACTGTCGTTTGGAGAATCTCCCCACTAAGCATTCTCAAGATTATCTCCAGCTGTACTCGGATTAAGTAGTACTTTGTTGGCTTGAGCTAATTCGTCAACAGACTTAGTTCTTTCACCAACCTTTCCTAACTCAAACACACTAGAGGTCTGTTTATATGGATTTGATACTATTACCTATTGATAGTCAGGACCTGTTCTTCTCTAATCAGCAGGAGCGAATATGTCATCTCTATGATATGTTACTTGCTCCTGCATTGCCTTATCATAGTTGGCTGATGATAGAAGGTTATAGTACATCTAAGCATTATTGTACAGTTGATCAAACTAATTTTTATCAAACTGTCCATATTGATCCTTTAGGGCTTCCTACACCTTTTCACTAAACTCATATTCTGAACGGCCTAGTAACTAAGTATTGTCAGTAGTTAGCCCTCCGGCTACGAATGTATTGAAAGATGCATCTGGATTTCGTAGCATATTCATAAATAGATCATATTCCTTTTCCTGCATATTATTTCTTTTCTTTCGTTAACATTTTAGAAGCATTTAATGCTGCCTCTCTATTCATAATATCATTTAACTGGTCAGTTTTTATTCCACTATTGGCAGAAGCCGCTACATAGCTAACATTTACTGGAACCCATACTGTTCCTCTATAGAAATGGTCAACACCATTCCACAAGAAGTTATTTGTGTCATAGTTTTCTTCCTTAGTAACCTACAATAGATTATCAACTACTGCATCGTCGTTGATAGGTTGTAATAATTCATTACTATCAAACTAATCCATTCCAAGAGCGTTATTGCTAGCGGAAGCATTAATTACTCCAAATCTTGTCCAATTATTAGTAGGAGTTCCATCTGGGTTATAAGCAGGTTCCAGTCCATGCTTGGCATATATATCATTTATAGCTTTATAGTTAGCAGATATAGAACTAATACTTGACAAGTCTATTCCAAGTTGTTTTATCTCTCTGTCAGCAGCCTGTTTAGCCTCTGAAGTTTGAGGAGACAAATCTGGAACAATTGTACCATCATCTAATACTTTAGAAGGAAAGTCTATTGAACTAATTTTACCATCAGTAAGTACAATCTTTCCAAAGTTGGATGGATCTATTCTCTACATACCCATAGAAGCACTATTAAAGTCTAAGATTCCAGCATATTCTCCCTAAGTAGCTTGTTGCAGTACTGAATTAGCTCCAAGATACTTCTTATCAGAATCTGTAAGAGGTAAGGTATTAGCAAGTACCTAAGTAGCGTAATTTGTTCCAGGATTTATAGTAAATACGTTCTGTACTCCCAAACCTCTTAGCCACTTTGTTGCAGTGTTCTGAACTATGTCATCAGTAGTAGCATCCCCTTCTGACTTGTTTCCAGTAACTTTCTCCATTGACCCTTGATAGTCAACATCTATAGTATGTTGCTGAGAATTTCCTGATAATAGATACTAGAATACTAAGTCACGAGTAGCCTTGTTCTTATCTGAAGTTCCCATTTTAAATGCAGCCCATGTTTTAGCTCGGTCTGGAAGAACTGAAGTTATATAAGAAAGCATAGAATTAATTTGTTGCAATTGTGTCTTATCAATAACTTTATACTTATATAGACCTTCGGCTGTTACTGATCCCATAGCTTGTAATCTGTCGTCCTTTCCTAAAGTCATTAGTAATTCTAATCCCTTGGAAGCCTACCCTTCAGAACTAAACATTCCACTTCGTGTATATTCAGACGAACCAAGAGTCTAAGTAACTTTACTTAATAATTCCTAGAAAGATTCAAATCCCATACTATTAGTAATAATATTAAATACTTCTGGATTATAAGCAAGTTCTGGACTATATGCTCTAAGATTCGCCAGATTAGAAACAGTTAGTGGGGCATACTGATCTTTGTTCTCAAAGTAGTTAGACAGACTTACAGTAGTAATTTTTCCATCAGCATTCTGTACTACTAACTTTCCATCCATTGAGATTGCTGGCTCTGCCATTGAACCATTTTTATTTGCCTACTCTACAGCTTTATCATAAGCTGCCTTGTTCTATGAGGCAACTTTAACCTGATATAAATTAGAAAGGTATGTTGTTGCTAAGTCTCCGGGATCAACTCCTGTAAGGGCACTTAGCCTAAATGTATTCATTAAATTACCTACTATCGCGTTCATCTCGTTAGGTAAACCATCAATGTCTTTTAACATATCAAAGAAGTCTTTCTCTGTTAATTTACCCTTCTCACTAGACTATGAGTTCCCACTAGACCTCTATTGAGAAGAAGTCTAGTTGGGAGCCTGAATCTAAACCGGAACATATGTTGTAAAGAAGGCATCTAAATTCCCTCCTTTCTAATGTTTAGGTGTAACTTTCATTTTTTATTACTTTATTTATCATTGTCATAATACTAGGTCTTAACCTTCCTCCATTCTTAGAATACAATATACTCTCATATGTCGGAATATTGTCTTTATCATAAATCCCAGCATAAGGATCCCTATAATACCTTCCCAGACCTATATTATATGTATCATATTGATACCTTCTTCTAAGGTCTTGAACTGTTCGAATATATTCTGGATCATTCAACATTGTTTCCTAAGTAGCATTTGGATGTCTACGTTTATAATCCTCATTAAATCGTTGTAGGAACTCCTAGTACCTTGTCTATGCAGCCTGCATTGAAGCATTTTGTCTTATAGCTCGTCTTTCTGCCAAACTGGTTCTAAGCCTTCTTTCTACGCCTTGTAGGAAGTTATCAACAGATTGCCAATTATGTCTAAGTCTAGTAGCTTCCAATTGAGCTTTTTCTCTATTAGTTTGATTGATAGAGGCTCTATTAAAGTTAGATACTTCGGAACGTCTAGCCATATTATCCTCTTGTCTAGCAAGAGCAGCTTCCTACGTTCTCTTTATTTCTTTATCATCAGCTAGGAATCCCTAATATTCTAAGTCTCGAGCTTGTCTGTCAGCTTCTAGCTATCCTGCTAACTGTAAGGAGGCGTCAGAAGTAAATGGTCTAGAAGCCTGTCTTCTAAGATCTGCTGCTTGTCTATTTCTAAAAGACATTTCTCCAAATGCGCCAGTTATAGGAGAATATCTCTCATAAGTATCCTTTAGTACTGGCCTAAGTGACCTATCTAAAGTTCTTGCAACTCTATTGTTTGTTCTTAAAGAAGCAAAAAGGCGTCCAGCTCCAATTAAATCTGGAGTTATTCCTAGCATGAAGTCTCCAAACTCACTAGTCTTAGGCTAAGTTCCAATTGGATATACACGGCTACCAGTATTTCTCTAATCATCAGGAACAACTTGATCTGGCTTCAGTCCAGTCAATTCATAATCGTTCCAATAGATAGTATTATCATCATTCCACTAAGAACGAACTGGATTAGCAGATACTTCATACTTAGAAATCTCATTTGGGTCTACCCAATGTTCAACTCCATTCTAGTCCTTATAGAAGTATCTATTTCCTTGATTCAGGAATACGTTATGTCTAGAACCTAGAATCTAATCATTACGAACATAGTTCACATAATCAGCAAGATTATTAAATTGGCGTTTAGTTCTACCATAAGTATCATTAGTTGTTGGAGCCCATGTAGTTCTAAGATTACCGCTTTCATCAAAGAATGTAGCCTTGGAACCCTTTGGGAGCTAGGCATCAACAGCTTTAGCCCAAGCTAATCCGACATCCGTGAAAGTCCCATCTGGATTCAATAAAGCATTTCCGAAGTTTTTGTAATATTGAGTATTCTCGATACTCTAAGTATAAGCTCTAGTATTTCCAGCAGTAGGTTTGTATCTACCAACTCCAAGTCCTGCTATATCCGATACCCAAGGATTCCACTTGTCATCAGACATATCAGCATCTACAAGTCTCGATGTGTCATAAGAATACTGATACTTTGCTGGATCATAGTCACCAGCGGCAGACAGTCCAGAATACCAAAGTTGAGTTCCGCCCTGAGCTTTTATGATTCCACCGTTCTTCTTATACTGAGCAGTTGTGAAATACTTACCCGTCCAAGGTTCTGATGTGTCTCCAGAATACCATTTATATAACTAGTCCTACCAGTATGGAATATCTCTTATACTCCTTTTATATATCGTTTTTGTATTATCATCATAATAATATCCTGAGTTGGTATCTCTACTTAACAACTCTGGTATATAGTATATATTTGACTTCTCCTTATCCTATATGAGTTTACCTTCAGCCGCCATCCTCTATAGGATAGTAAGGGCTAGCCACTAACTAGAGACAGGAACTCCATTAGCTTTAGAAAAGATTTTCTCAGAACCAAAGTCCCTATTTGGATTATTTATAGCCGTTACTAAATAATTGGCTAATGTCTAATCATCCATCCCCTTAATAGCCGAAATAAGTTGATTCTGTGTCCATTCCCCATATTTTGAAGTAGTATTCTATAATGAGAAAGATGAAGAATCATTAGACATTCTTTTCCAATTCTAGTCAAGGTATTCATTAAATCCAGATTGGGTCAGTCCTCCCTAATCTGCTTCTCCTTGTTGTGTGGTTTGCTTAGGACCTGTTCTAAATAATGATTCCCAAGGTATTCCTGGAAAAGCTCTACTCAAGGACAAATAATCCCCAGGATCCACTCCATTCTCTTTTAACTTAGCAGAGGCTTCCTAAGCTAGTCTTATAAAGTTCTGTTTATCTTCATTTGTATAACCAGTATATCTATTGAATAACTGATCATTTACTTTAGTGTCAATCCAATCTGTTATCATCTTTGCTCTAACAGCAGTACCTCTAGTGTTAGTTTCAGGGTCTAGCTGATCCTAATCTACAAAGTAGTCTATATTTGGCTAATTAGAATTAAAGATGTCCTTAACTAAAGCCTGGGATAAAGCCATATTGCTCCAGTTCTTTTTGCTAGTATCTTGTGGAGCTACATATTTCTGAGATTTACTCATATTGTTGTATATGTAATTGGCTGCCCATCCATACACATCCTTATCCTTATCCTCTGCATTACTATATCTTCCAAGTGAGTCATTGTAGCGTCCATTCCCAAAAGTGATTGTTCCATCCTTCACTCCTGCCATCAGGTTAGCTACCGCTTCTCTTATTTCTGACTCATACTTTTTGCCTCTTTTAAGAGTAGAAATGTAGTTGTTTAAACCAGAGTCTACTCTCCTAGACAAATCGTTAAAGTCATACTAGTCATCGTAGAAGCTATATAGTGTTGGAGTTTTATCTCCTTCTTCCATTTTTCTTGTCTGAATCATATGGTATAAACTAAAAAATGGGAACATATATTTGAATATATGCCCCCATCTGAGTTAAAGGTAAATTATTTCTTAATTCTACGAACCAAAGTTCCACCCTTACGGAAAACTGGTTCTCCCTGTGGCTCTTCAGGAGCTCCTCCTTGCATTTGCTGAACAATCTCCAGGAATGCCTGACATACCTGCATTGCCATTTGACAATCTTGAGCTTGTATTGCTTGAGCTGACATCTGAGCGAGCATCATAATAGGATCTTGTTCTCCTCCTCGATCTGGAGCAGGTTCTCCGGTAGGAGCTCCCCCACCTACAGTGGGATCTTCAGCAGGAGCACCAGCTGGCATAGCTCCACCCACTTGAAATTTACGTGTTTCTTGATTTTTTGGTGTAATTTTCATAATTTTTATTGTTTAAATTTAAACTAGTTATGATAACAAATTTACATAATTAATTTATTTATTCCAAACGAAAACGAGCTAGGATACAATTATGTAATACATATTAGATATATCTTATTAATCTTCGTCAGAGGACTTTGGAGATTCGACATACTCTGGAGGTCTTTCATCCTAGCCCTTTATACACTTAAACATATACCTTCCTAGAGCCTTGTAGTCTTTATCATCTTTAGACATATTTGCTTTCTTGGCTTTTCTTATTAAGACTACAGTGTTCTTTCTACTAAAGATACGCTCTCCTCCCCATAAATCCATCTATGTTGATCCATCCTATGCAAGAACCTTCATTACGGGAGCATCATCCTCATCCTCTTCTTCAAAGTCAAGTTCGTCTCCTTCCTAAATTCCAGAACCACTATTAACTTCCAGCACATATGCAACATTTTGGACAGTCATTTGAGTTTCAGTATTTGGAACTCCTTCTCCTACATATACTACTTCTTCGTCATCATTTATGAATACTATGTCTAACGGTATAAGAGTATCCTTCATCCACATGGATACATCCTCTGGAGGATCAAAGTAGAACAACATTCCTTCGTCTTCAGGAAGCTCCGTTACACCTTGAAGTCCTTTTTCTTTCTCTTCCTCAGTGCGAGCTTCCTGAACCTTATATTTCTTATTTCCTATCTCTATTGTTATCATTTCTGCATAAATGGATTGTTCTTAATAATACTAACTTCCTCTACGGGTTGTTGTGGAGTTTGGCTTGCTGTTCCTGCTCTAAGAGTATCTCCGGTACTTTGTACTGGATTTGAAAGAGAACGTCTTAGAGAATCTATAGTTATTTGGTTCTGTCTAGCCCTACCAAGTTTTCCAAGTTCCATTATTTGTCTACTCTGTTCCTCTAGTAGAGAATCAGCTACTGTTGGCTCAGGCTATGACCACCTATAAATCCCATAACCTATTGCTCCGGGTACTCCAACTCCTCCTACTCCATAAGCACCTCCTGTTAGGACTTTTCCGTAGAAGTTCCCTAGATTTCTACCTACTCTCTTAGCTCCCCCCTTAAATCCGCCTTTCTTCTTTGGATCTTGTTTGGGTTTCTT